>Ga0066710_100006031_pt1 | contig 11222 bp, 9 predicted proteins | sample GraSoiAngelo_159_FD_79666 | JGI IMG/M metagenome (GOLD analysis project Ga0066710, IMG submission 79666) | Grasslands soil microbial communities from the Angelo Coastal Reserve, California, USA - 14_1009_16_40cm | ecosystem: Environmental > Terrestrial > Soil > Grasslands | place: USA... | reverse complement strand
CGGGCGTGCCTGCGGGAGATTTCGTCCAGCAGATCCCAGTGGTGCCGCGTGCAGGCGAGCGTGAACCGGGCCTTCGACATCTTCTTCGCGAGGGAACGCTCGTCCGAGGTGTGGATGTCCTTGGCGTGCGCCGCCATGCTCCAGGGCACGCGGGAGAGCCTGGATGCGATCCGCGCCACGCTGGCCGGAGTGTGCGCCCAGGCCGCGTGGATATGGGAAATCTCGTCGCGACGCACGAGGTCGGCGAGCACGGCGGCGCGGAAGAGAACCCGGAACGAACGGGGCGTCGGGCGCAGGAGCGTGCGCACGATCTGCACGCTCGTTGTCCACGGCGCGAACCTGAGGCACCGGCGGAGAGCCGCGGAGAATTCCGCCCGTGCGCGCCAGGATGGCCGGGGCAGGACGACCGTCTCCGCCGCGAGGGCCTCGGCCTCCGGATGGGTCCGGCGATCGCGTGCGGGAGGGAGGATGGAATAGAGGCGCATCGGCACGCCCGCGCGGCGAAGCGCGAGGACCTCGTTCAAGACGAAGGTCTCGGAGATCCGGGGGAACATCTTGGTCACGTAGGCGAGCTTTCCCAAGCCGGGATCGAAAGCCTTAGCACCCGGGGGAGTGGCCGGCGAGGCGGGGAAGGAGCTCATTGGAAGGTGACCCTCCGCGTGGCCGTGCGCGCCGCGCTCGTGTCCGGAAATTCGAATTTCACCCTCCATGTGTAGGCCCCCACCGGAGCCGGCGATCCCGAGGCGCTTCCTTGATTCTCCGTGCCGCTCCAGGTCGCCGAGGAGTCCGCGGATTTCGGCGAGTACCACACGGCGGCGCCGGTGGAGTCGAAGAGCTGCGCGCGCGCGGACGTGAAGACCCGGGTCGGCAGGCGCCAGCGAAACGTCGCCGGCGTCGCCTGTATGGGCAGAGGGAGAATCGAGGCGTCCGAAGGCGCGACGAGCCCTGCTCCGTAAGCGAAAATGTCCATCGGCCCGAGGGCGACCCGATCGCCCGCGCCCGCGATCACCAGATCCCGCGTGACCGAATCGAAATCGCCCGGGAGCTTGCCCTTGAGCTTCACTTCCCACGTCCCGAGAGGTGCCGCGAGAGCGTAGGAGCCGTTTGCGTCCGTCTTGGCGCTCTCGACCGTGTTACCCGCCGGATCGCGAACTGAGACGTCCAGCGCGGACGCTGAGGCTCCATCGCGCTCGGCGCGTCCTGAGATGTTGGGGACCGGCACGCGCGGCCCGAGGCCGTCTTTCATGTCGGGCGAGCAGCTGGTCAGGAGGAGCGCCGCGAGCGCCAGGGCAGCGAAAGCCGCGAAAGCCGCGAAGATGCGCGCCTTAGGGCTGCCAGTGCCATGCGACACCCGTCGTGACGAATGTGTCGCGGACCGAACCTTCCTCATCCAAATCTCCCGTCGTGGTGAATCCTGTCGTCACGTCGCGCCGCTCGTGCACGACGCTGGCGCTCCAATCGAGCGCGGGCGAAAAGGCGTGCCGCACGAGCCCGCCCAGCTCCCACGCGACGTCCCGCCGGCCGTAGTGGCTATGGTCGGAGGGATCGCTCGAGGTGTAGCTCACCCAATCCCTGGTGGCGTACCCGCGAAGGTGCAGAAACCCGCCCAGGCACGAACCCTCCGCGGCGGATCGGAGCGTCCAGTCGCGGTAGGAGAGGTCACTGCCGAGGTAGGGGACGTTCCGGGATCGCAGGAGCCGATATCCGCCCGTGACGTCGAAGCGGGCGTCACCCTGTTTCGATTGCCACATCAGACCGGTGCGCCCGCCGGCGCGCCAGCGATCGCGCTCGTCGAAGACGCGGTTGTAATCCCGTACGGATCCCTCCATCACCGACACCGAAGAGTATCCCGGCACGATGGATCGCGTGATCTGGAGCGCGACGTTCCATTCGTCCCGCACCTCCGCGCGAAAAACCGGATCCCCGGGAAGAGCGTCCTTGTCCTTGCGGTGTCTGCCGTAGATATCGGGGGCGAACTCGAGGCCAAAGTCGGCCTGGGTGCCGGGACCCAGGCGGCTTCGCCACTGGAAGGCGTAGTGGTTCTCGCTCCGGATCGTCTCCCGTAGATACTGGAGCCGCGTGTACCGGAGCCTCGCCTCGGTCTTAGGGCCCGCTCCGGGTAGAAGCCAGTGTCCGTCGATGCTGGTCTGAAGCACTCCGTCCTTCATGTGGTCCACCACGAAGAAGGATCCCGGATCGTGGGTCTCGAAGGCTCGGATCTCGGCGTCCGAGGCGTCCAGGATGTTTGTGTCGTACCCGACGAGCATCTCCGCGTTCACGGACTTCGGGCGAAGCGAGGCGCTCGCGCCCGGGGCGGAGCCGAGAAGGAGCGCCAGGAACGCAAGGCCCAGGACTCCGCCGCGCACCGGGACCCGGCGGCGGGCGCCGTTTTCAGCCGTAACCTCGCGTCTCCGGCCCGGAGGCACCGGGTCCGGGAGCTCGGGGGCGATCGCCTGGATCCGCCGCTTGAAATGGCCGAGGCCTTCGAGGCGCGGCGCATTCGGCGAAGGAAGCTCCGGGCCACGCTCCAAGGTGCGGCAGATGGCGGACGCTAGGCGCTCCGGGGCGAGCTCCCGGGGATGGATCCACCGCAAGATACCGCGCGATTCCAGAGCGCGGGCCCTGAGCTCCTGTTCCCGGCGCGGATGGACCCTCGGGACCACCAGCGAACGCCGCGCCCTCGCCATCACCTCGCAGAGCGTGTTGTACCCGCCCATCGAGATCACGAGATCGTACTCGGGCATGAAATCGGCGAGGTCCTCTACGAACTCGCACACCGAGATCCGCCCTCCGCTACGCACTGAGGTCCTGATTTGCTCCGCGTTCTCCGGTGTCATGAGCGGCCCCAGCACGAGGTCGAAGTCGACGCGGCGAAGGGCTTCGAAACGGCGCGCGGCTTCCAGGGCGCAACGAAGGATCTCGGCGCCATCCTCTCCGCCGCCGATTGTGAGGAGCACGGAAGGAGAGCCGGTTCGCTTGCGGGCGGACACCTCGCTGGCCCGGGGCCCGGGCACCGGCTGGGCGGGCGGCGGGGGCGGCGCGATATAGCCGTGAAAGAATGTCTTCTCCGCGGGCAGGCGGTATTCGGAGGCCGCGTCGTGGATCGATCGGTCGCCGAACACATGGATCTCGTCGTAGAGCGATCGCAGGGCCTCGAGCGTGCCGTCCTCGGCCCACTGGGCCCGGATCAGATCGGGCTCATCGAGAATGTCCCGGACGTTGAGGTGGAGCGCGGCGCCGGATTTCTTGATGTCCTCGAGAGAAGGAAGGATCTCCCCTTTCATCCCGAGGGGAACATTGTCCACGAAAAGAAGATGCGGCCGGTAGAGGCGCAGCGCGTCCCGGATGATCTGGGTCCGCATCCGGCGAAGGCGCCAGAACGGGATACCCAGCTCACGTGGGGCATACTCCTCCGGACCACGCTTGCGAACGGAAGGTAGCTTCACGTACTCCACGCCCCTAGGGAAGGTCAGGCGGTGCGCGATCGGAGAGCCCGTGAGCACGAGGACGCTCGCGTCGGGGATCGCCTCGAGGATCGAGCGGGCGACGCGGATCGTGCGCGTGATGTGCCCGAGTCCGAACGTATCATGGGAGTACATCGCGATGCGGCGCGAGGACGTTGGGTCGGCCATGACTCCCCATTAAAAACGAGCAAGATGCGAGCGGCGTCCAACGGCGATCGGTAGAAGCACTTTACTATTCGCAATCGGCGTGCCATGGACCCGCTGGATTTGTCCCTAGGGGCGAAGATGTTGTGGCTTCGGAGTCGGCGGGCGGAAGGGCCAGGACGTCGGTCGGGGAGAGCCACGGGACCTGTTCCGGTCCGTACGGCCAGGTCCCATTCGTTTACGATCCTGCAACCTCCGTGGACGCCGGTGGTGGTAATCTGCAACCCCGATGAGCGCGAAACAGACCCCGGGGGAACAGAACCCCCCCGTTCCCGAGGACGCCCGGACCTTCCTCCGCCACACGGTTGCTACCCTGGCGTATCGCTGCGGGAAAGCGGTGCGCGGCGCGCCCGATTCGTTCGCTCGGTTCCGGGCGGGGCCCACCACCCGCACGCCGATCGAGATTCTGGCCCACATCGGGGATCTGCTCGACTGGGCGCTCTCGCAGGCGGAAGGGAAGGAGCGCTGGCGCAATGCGGCGCCCCTCCCGTGGGGCGCCGAGGTGAAGCGCTTCCACGCCGCGCTCGAGGCGTTCGACACGTATCTCGCCTCCGACCAGCCGCTCCACAAGCCGGCGGAGCGCATGTTCCAGGGGGCGATCGCGGATTCCCTCACGCACACAGGGCAGCTCACCCTGCTGCGGCGTCTCGCCGGCTCCCACGTGCGCGGCGAGAATTACTCGCGCGCGGATATCCGGATCGGACGCGTGGGCCCCGAGCAGTCGCCGCCCCCCGAGCGGAGCGAGTTCGACTAGCGGCGCCGCGCCGGTCGCGGCCGCACGCGAGGCCCGCTCCCGCTCCGCCTCACCCCCGCTTCGCGAGGATTCCGCTGATGACGTCGGTCCAGGCGTGGAGGATCATCCCCGGCTTGAGGCTCCGACGCCACCAGGCGAGCGCGCCGAAAACCGCTCCGAAAACCGAGATGGTGATCACGTTCCGCAGCCCCTGATACCCGTGCGACACGCCGAAAATCACCGCCTGGATCGCCACGGCCGCCAGGGCGCTTCCGGTCAGCGCCTGGAATTGCCTCTGGAGATAACCGCGGAAGATCGCTTCCTCGCAGAACCCGGCAGTCACCGAGAGAGACACCCAGACCGCGACCTCGAGCGGATCTCGGGGCAGGAGCGAGTCGATTCCTTTCGCGGAGTCCTTCCCGAGCAGCTGCGCGAGGAGCACTTCCACGCCGGTCCACACGGCCCACACGGCGAGCGCGATCGCCACGTCGCGCGCGACGTCCTTCCATCCGGTCCATCGCTCGCCGATCAGATCACGAAGCCGCGTGCCCGTTCGGCTGAGGCCGCCGGCCGTGACGAACCGGAGCAGTCCCCATTCCGAGGCGATGAGAAAGAGATAGAGCTTGAGGGCGGAGCCGCGGTGCGCGACGAGCTGGGGTCCCGCGCCGGCGGTGCTCTGGACGTAGGCGCCGTAGCCGGCGATGGCGAGCAGCGCCGTGATCAGCACGGTCGTGTGCCAGAGGGGCGCGATCAGGCGGCGGCCGGCGTTGCGCTCGGTGGGTGTGACCGGCGCCACGGGTGTGGCGGCTTCGTTCATCATTTGGATCCTCTCTTTTCGGCTCCGCGTTCCAATGCGCGAAGCGTCTTCTGGGTTTCCCGGCTCCAGCGCAGGAGCGCTCGGGAGCGGTGCTCTCCGTAGCTCAGCGTCATATATCTTCTAGATATAAATCAACCGCCCCATTCCACGGGGCCGCGCCGCGCCCCGGGCCCCCACTTCCCGCTAACCATCCGGGCCCCTCCGGCCGATAAACCTCTGGAAAGGGGAGGGGACCGCCCTATCCAACGGTCCTGTAAGGATTCCGGGGGGAACTCCAACCACATGAATCTCAACGTCGCGGTCATCATGCCGCCCGGTCCGGAGCGCGACTCCCTGTCCGAGCACCTGGCGGGCCGGGAGTGCAGCGTCCGTGTCGCCGACACCGTGGCCCAGCACCTGGCCCGCTCGGGGAACGAGTCCTGCGAGATCGCGCTCGTCGATTTCGGCCCGGGCGTGCCCGGATTGCCCGCCGCGATCGCTCAGGTGCTGGAGCAGAAGCGCCGGGCGGTCCGAAGCCTGAAAGAGAACTGGCCCAAGCTCCAGCTCGTCGTCTTTGCCGACCGCGACTCGCAGCAGGCGACCGAGACCCTGGAGCTGGGCGTCCGAAACATCTTCCTCAAGCCGGTCAACTACACGCAGCTCGACGGGCTCTTGAGCGCTGCGGGGCGATCCGTGGCGCAGCAGGCGCGCCAGCAGCACGAGCACGCGCGCATCGAGCAGGAATTCCGCTTCGAGCGCATCGTCGGCGGAAGCCCCGCGATCCACGAGTCGGTGGATCTGGCGCGCCGCGTCGCGCAGTCCAGCGCCACGTCGGTTCTGATCCTCGGCGAGTCCGGGGTGGGCAAGGAGCTTTTCGCGCGCGCCATTCACGGCGAGAGCCCCAGGAAGCAGGGCCCCTTCATGGAAGTGAATTGCGCCGCCATCCCACGCGAGCTTCTGGAGTCGGAGTTATTCGGACACGAGAAAGGGGCGTTCACCGACGCCACACAGACGCGTATAGGGCTTTTCGAAGCGGCCGAAGGTGGTTCAGTATTTCTAGATGAAGTGGGGGAGCTTCCTATCACCCTGCAGGCGAAGCTCCTGAAATTTCTCGACTCGAAAATCGTGAGGCGCGTTGGAGGCTCTCGGGACATTCCCGTAGATGTACGAATATTGGCCGCCACCAATCGAGAGTTAATATCAGAGGTGAAGCAAGGACGCTTCCGCGAGGATCTGTACTACCGCTTGAACGTCGTGCCGATCGAGATCCCTCCGCTTCGAGCGCGGGAGGGAGACCCGGTCCTGCTCGCGCGGCTCTTTGTGGAGCGCGTTGCCCGCAAGCTGGCGCGCACCGTCCACCTGTCGTCGGACGGGGAGCGGGAAATCGCCCGCTATCACTGGCCGGGCAACGTGCGTGAGTTGTCGAACGTAATCGAGCGCGCCGTGCTGCTCGCGCGCTCGGAAGAGATCGGCCCGGCGGAGCTCGCCGTCCCCTCGGCAATGAGCGCCTCCTCGGACGACCTCTCCGGATTCAGCGTCACGATCCCTCCGCAGGGGATCTCGCTTCCGTCCGTGGAGCGCGCGGTGATCCAGGCCGCGCTCGATCGGGCGAGCGGAAACGTGGTCGAGGCGGCCCGGCTTCTCAAGATCGGCCGCGGGAGCCTTCGATCGAAGATGCGGCGTCACGACATCGATCGGCCGCGGGAACGCCGCGCGGGAGTTTTGACGGAGGTAGATCGCCTGAGCGTGATCTGAGCCGCATGAAGATCGCCGCACGAACACGGTTGGTACCCTCCTTGCTGCGCGACGAAGAGCGCGGCGGCACCGAGACGATCCTCCTCCTCGAAGACGACGCCGTGACGCGCTCCCTCACCCGGATGATTCTCGAAGACCTGGGCTACCGAGTCCTTTCGGCGGAGGACGGCACCCACGCCTCCCAGCTCAACCGAAGCTATGACGGCGAGATTCACCTTCTGCTCAGCGACATCATGATTCCGGACGGAAACGGCGTGGATTGGGCCCGTCGGCTACAGAGGGATCGCCCGGAAATGAGCACGGTGTTCATGTCCGCGTACAGCCGCGAGTCCCTGGTGCGCGAGGGCATCCCCGATCCCGGCCTGCCCTTCTTGCGGAAGCCCTTTCCCGCGGCCGTACTGGCCTGGACCCTCAGGGACGCCCTCGATTCCTAGCCAGGAACGCCCCGACACCCTGGGCCGCGCGGCTTGACACGGAAGCCCCGCCCCCATAGCCTTGAATCAATACACATTTACCCGAATCGGCCCTTTTGGGGCCGAATCCAAGGAATGCGAGGAATCAGTGGCCACAGCCACCGACGAAGAGCTCGTCCGCAAATCCAAAGAGGGCGATGAGCGGGCTTTCGGAGAGCTGGTCTCCCGATACGAGTCGAAGGTTTACAGTCTCGCGTTGAGGATGGTCCGGAATCCCGAGGACGCGGAGGATGTTTTACAAGATACGTTCCTGCGCGCGTATCGCGGAATCAAGTCCTTCCAGGGCGCTTCGACGTTTTCGACGTGGATCTACCGCATCACCGCGAATTCCGCGCTGATGCGTTTGAGGAAAAAGCAGCTGCCCACGGTGTCCATCGATGATGCCGAGGAACGGGAGACGCCGGTCAACATCGCCGACTGGACTCCGGGCCCGGTGGAGCAGCTGTTGAGCCAGGAGTTGCAGCACGAGATGGACGAGGCGATCGAGGCGTTGCCGCCGGAATTTCGCCAGGTGTTCGTCCTCCGCGATGTGGAGGAGATGTCGAATGCAGAGGTGGCAGAAATTCTGGATCTTTCCGTGGCGGCAGTGAAATCCCGCCTCCATCGCGCGCGTCTGAAGGTGAGGAACCGGCTGGCCGGTTACTTCAGCGACAACGCGAAACCGAAACGAAGCGCCATGGGAGCCCACTGATGCTGACGTGCAAAGAGGTCCTCGAATCGCTCTCCGACTACCTCGACGCGGACATGAAAGAAGACATCGTCAACGAAATGAAACGCCACATCGGTTCCTGCTCCGACTGCCGCGCCGAATTCGACACCCTCACGATGACGATCAAACTCTACAAACACGAGCACATCCAAGGCGCTCAAGTCATGCCCGTGGGCTGCCACGATCGCCTGGTGAAGGTGCTCGAGCTGGAGAAGATGAAGTCGAAGGGACCTCAGCCGCCCAAGATGGTCTGAGATGCCGGCGGCCGAGCCGACCCCTCCGGTCGACCCGACCCGATCGTCCGACATCCGCAACATTCATCTCTTCCGTCCGCAGAACCAGCTCGGCGATCTCCTCCTCACCGTTCCCGCCATCCGCTCCATCCGCGAACGATTCCCAAGCGCGCGCGTGGTGCTGACGGTAGGGCGCCAGAATGCCGGCGCCGTGCTGGGTCAACGCTGGGTCGATGAAATCCGCGTGGTCGACACGCGGAATTTTTTTGGCGTCGCCGGAGGGGGGATTCGCGGACTACGCGGTCCGCGTCCCGACCTCGCGGTCTATTTCACCACGGTCTCTTATTCGCGAAGCGCCGGGATGCTCGTGCGCTGGTCGCGCGCTCGCGAGCGCGTGGGGTTCGACCCCGGCGGTTATCGCGAGCGCGACCGGGCGGCGCTGACGCGGCGCGTGGAGTATCCGGCGGCACCCCTCCATCAATCCGACGTGAGCCTTCTTCTGGCGCGCGCCGTGGGCGCCGGCTCGAGGCCCGAGCCGCCCTATTACCTTCCCGATCCCGCGCTGCGCGCGAGCGCGCCCGAGGGCGCGGTCTACATCCATCCCGGCGCCGGAAAGCACAAGAATCGCTGGCCCGCGGACCGGTTCGCCGCCGTCGCCCGCGAGCTGACCGGGCGGGGGCTTTCCGTCTGGTGGCTCGAGGGACCGCAGGACGGAGGTACGGTCGAGGCCGCGACGGGAGCCCTCGGCATGAAGCTGCCTGTCGTGCGCGGCGAATCGATCCCCGCGCTCGCCGCGCGTTTCGCCCGCGCGGCCCTCTATGTTGGAAACGACACGGGGCCGCTCCACCTCGCGGGAGCTACGGGATGCGCTACGGTCGGCATCTATGGATGGACGGACCCCGCCGAGTGGAGCCCCGTCGGGCGCTGCGTGCGAAGCGTTCGCGCCGCGGACGGGAAGCTCGAGTCGGTCGAGCCACGCGACGTTCTGGATGCCGCCTTGCCCTTGCTCGCCGAGGAACGGTGCGCGGTCGGATGAGAAGGATGCTCGCGCGCTCGGTGGGGATGGGCGCCCTTGTCCTCTCCACTGGGATCGCGGGGCCCCCGCCGGCGCCCGCAGCGCCCGCCCCCGCGAAGTCCGCGCCCCCGGCGGCGAGCGCCCTGGCGCCGGCCGTGCCGCGCGTGCGGTGGATCGATCATCGAGCCGCCGAGCGCGACACCTCCGGCCTTGTCGCCGCTCTCGCCCGCGACCGCTCGCTTATGACCCGCGCCGCCGCGGCCCGCGCGCTGGGCTTGATCCAGGAGCGCTCCACCGTGCGCGCCCTGGTCGCTGCACTCGGGGATCGCTCCGCCACGGTTCGCCGCGAGGCCGCGTTCGCGCTGGGCCTCATGGGGGACACGACCGCCGTCCTAGCCATCGCGCTCCGCTGGGAGCGCGAGCCCGATCCCGGCGCCCGCGAGACCATGGTGACCGCGATCGGATATCTCGGAGCCCAGGCGGGCGCGTCCACCATCGTGCGCGCGCTCGACGCCAAGCGCGAGTCGGAGCGCTGGGCCGCGGCGCTTGCGGCCGCGCGGACCCGCGCCCGATCGCTCGCATCGCCCCTCACCGCGCGCGCGGACGACCCGCGCCCCGAGATGCGCTGGCGCGTGGCCTACGCGCTGGGTCGCGTCGGGGATCGCGTGGGCGTAACCGCGCTCCGGAATCTCGCGCGCGACCGGATCGAGCTGGTGCGGATGAGCGCGGCCCGCGGCATCTCCGAGGTGGGGGACTCGGCCTCGGCCGGTCTCCTCGCGACCATGCTTCGCGACCCGGGCTGGCGCGTGCGGGTGAACGCGGTGCGCGCTCTGGGCGTCCTGGGGGCGCGCGCTCAGGCGGGCGCGCTGCGCCCGCTCCTCGCGGACCCGATCGCCCAGGTTCGCTGGGAGACGGCGGGGACGCTCGGCCTCCTCGCCGACTCCGCTTCGGTGGGATCGCTCACGCGGGCGCTCGCCGATTCCTCGAGCGGCGTGGTCCAGGGGGCCGCGATCGCGCTGCTGAAGATCCAGGGGGAGCGGGCGATCCCGACGGTGGCGCCGCAATTCGATCTTCTTCCCGGCTTTCTCCGATCCGGCCTGCTGGAGGCGCTGGGCAAGGTGCCCGGGCCCATGGCGCTTCAAGTCCTGCTCTCCCGCGCGCGCGACGAGAGCGATCCGCCCGAGGCGGCGGGTGCCGCGTCGGGGCTCGCGCAGCGGCGCGCCGATTCGACCCGCGTGGTTCCCGCGCTCCGGGCGCTCCTCAAGGCGCGCGACTTCACGGTGGTCGCCTCAGCGGCCGACGCCCTGGGGCAGCTCGCCGACTCCGCTTCCGTGCCTGCGCTCGCCGCTCTCCTGGGGCGCTTCGGAACGACCCAGGACGCAGATATTCGCGCATCGGCAGCGTCGGCGCTCGCCGCGATCAAGACCCGCGAGGCCCTGGCGGCGCTTTCGGCCGCGCGCCGCGATCCGGAACGGCGCATCCGCGAGACTGTCTGCACGGCGCTTGGGCTCCCCGCCGACTCGATCGGGCTCGTGAAGAATCCGCTATTACGCGCGCCGAGCGTCAAAGCCGCGCCGCGCACGGCGCTCATCCAGACCGACCGCGGCATCGTCACGATCGCGTTCGATCACGCGCGCGCGCCGGTCACCGTCGACAACTTCGTGAGCCTCGCGCGCTCGAAGCTCTTCGATGGGATCCTATTTCATCGCGTGGTGCCCGACTTCGTCGTACAGGACGGGTGTCCGCGCGGCGACGGCTGGGGCGGACCTGGCTACGAGATCCCGTGCGAGTACAACGACCGCCCCTACGAGACCGGAACCGTGGGCATGGCGCTCTCGGG
>Ga0066710_100006030_pt1 | contig 11222 bp, 12 predicted proteins | sample GraSoiAngelo_159_FD_79666 | JGI IMG/M metagenome (GOLD analysis project Ga0066710, IMG submission 79666) | Grasslands soil microbial communities from the Angelo Coastal Reserve, California, USA - 14_1009_16_40cm | ecosystem: Environmental > Terrestrial > Soil > Grasslands | place: USA... | reverse complement strand
TGCTGGTTGCCGCGAATACCGCGCTATCTGATCGCGCGCCACTGGTGCCGCGTCAACCTCCTTGCCGCGCGTTGGATATGCGGGATTCGCTGGCGCGTCATCGGCCGCGAAAACATTCCCGCGTCAGCGCATATCGTCATGTCGAAGCACAGCTCGACATTCGAAACGCTGGCGCTCAATCTGTATTTCCCGCCGCTTTCGTTCGTGGCCAAGAAGGAGCTCCTTTCCATTCCATTTTTCGGCTGGGGATTCGCGCTCGCCTCGCCGATCACGATTGATCGACAGGCGGGTCACGACGCGATGCAGCAGATGATTCAGCAGGGACGCGCGCGCCTCGCGCAGGGATTCTGGATCGTCATCTATCCCGAAGGGACGCGCATCCGCGCCGGCACGCGCGCCCGCTACAAGACCGGCGGCGCGCGTCTTGCGATCGGACTTCCCGCGCCCGTGTTGCCCATCGCACACAACGCCGGTTACCTGTGGCCCAAAGGATTGTTCGGAAAAAAGCCCGGCACGATTACACTCTCGATCGGGCCGTCGATTTCGCCCGACGGCAAGGACGCCGCACAGTTGACGCAAGAAATCGAATCGTGGATCGAAGGCGAGGTTGCGCGACTCGGGGTCCCCGCGTGAGCCGTTCCGCCGCGGAGCGTCCTCGGGCTTCCCCACGCACTGCGCTTCATCCCACCGTCGACGATACTCGGCAACTGGGTCAGCTTCGGCAGATCAAGCTTGTCGGCCATGACGTCGACTATCGACTGATTCGCGCGCACCGCCGTTCGATCGGCATGGAAGTCCATCTCGAAGGTCTCACCGTCCGCGCGCCACGCTGGGTGACGATCCGCGATATCGAACTGGCGCTTTCCGAGCGCGCGGAGTGGATCGTCAAGACGTTGGCCGAATGGCGTGCCAGGCGACGCGACGTGATGCCGCGCGAATGGAAGTCGGGCGCGTCGATCTTGTACCGCGGCCGCGATCTCGCGCTCGAGCTATTTCCAGCTCGCCGGGCGACAATCGTCGCCGATTTATTTCATCTGACGGTCGCGCATCCGACGGTGCACGACGAACGCGAAGTCGCGGCCAGCGTCGGCCATTGGCTGAAGGAGGAAGCGTGGCAACTCGTCGCTGCGCGCGTCGCACAATATGCGGCGCGCCTCCGCGTCCAACCGACAGTTCGCCTCTCCAATGCGAAAAGCGAATGGGGAAGCTGCAACGCCAAGGGTGATATCCGCCTCAATTGGCGGCTCGTCCAGCTGCCGCCGGCGCTGGCCGAATACGTGGTCGCGCACGAAGTCGCGCATCTCGTCGAGCTCAACCATTCGACGCGATTTTGGTCGCTCGTCGAATCGCTGCTGCCCGGCCACGACGCGCTTAAGCGCGAGCTTGACGACTGGACTGCGCTGCTGGTCTAGATCTGATCCCCCACGCTTGCGGCCTTAGTGGCCAATGAGGCCGCTGCGCTGCCCCCGGAGGTGGAGTAATTCGCTTCTTGGGGGGGGCCTGCGACGCTCATTCGGAAGGTGCGACGAGCGTCGGCAGCGTGAGCGTGAGTCCGCCTTGCGCGCGCAACAGTTTGGCCAGCACGGACGCGAGATCGTCGCCGGAGCGCGTATCGCGCCAAAGGCCGGCGTCAGCGCGAAAATGAAAGCCTCCGGCGCGCGCCGCCACCCACAACTCGCGATTCGGCACGTGCCGATTGACGATCAATTTGCTGCCGTCGGCGCATTCGATTTCAAGGATGCCGTCGTTCAGGTTCCAGTCGACGTCGGCGTTGCCGGTTTCGAGCGCGGCATCGAGCGCCAATCCGATCGTCGCCAATGTGGCATCGGCGGCGGCGATAAATTCGGTCTCGGTCGACATGGCGGCTTGTGGATCGGCCTGCTACGATTGCGCTCGATGTTAAAGCAAATTTCCCGGCCCGCCATCTTGCCGCGCGCTTTCGCGATCGCTGCGATGGTCGCTCTGTCGCTTGGCATGACCGCATGCGGGGTCAAAGGGCCGCTCGTGCCGGCGCCGAAGCCGGAGGCCGATGCCGCGACAACCGCCCCGACGACGGAACCGCCGACTCCGCCACCACTGATCAAAGATCCGGCACAGCCTGAGCGCCGGCCGTGAGCGCTGCAGCGCCGTTCGCCTATGTGAACGGCGAGCTTCACGCCGAACGCGTGCCGCTCTCCTCGGTCGCCGCGCAATTCGGCACCCCGTGCTTCGTCTACTCTCGGGAAGCGCTCGAAGGCGCATGGCGCGAGTTCGACGCCGCTTTTGCCGCATTACCGCATCTTGTGTGCTACGCGGTGAAGGCGAACGCCAACCTCGGCGTGCTCGATATTTTTGCGCGGCTCCGAAGCGGCTTCGACATTGTGTCGGGCGGTGAGCTCGCGCGTGTCGTCGCGGCGGGCGGCGATCCGCGCAAGGTCGTATTTTCGGGTGTCGGCAAGACCGCGGCGGAGATGGAGACGGCGCTCGCGGCGGACATACTTTGCTTCAACGTCGAATCCGCTGCGGAGCTTGCGTTGCTGGCAGCGGTCGCGCATCGGATGAGGCGTATCGCACCTGTCAGCTTGCGTGTGAATCCCGACGTCGATCCCGGAACGCATCCCTACATCGCCACCGGGCTCCGCGAAAGCAAATTTGGCATCGACATCGAAGACGCGCCGGCGCTGTATCGCCATGCCGCTACGCTTCCATCGATCGCGGTGCGCGGCGTCGACCTCCATATCGGATCGCAGATCACCGAACTCGCGCCCTATCGCCAGGCGGTGGAAAAAATGCTGTCGCTGGTCGACGCGCTGGCGGCGAGCGGCATTGCGCTCACGCACATCGACGTCGGCGGTGGACTCGGCATTCGCTACCGTGACGAGACGCCGGTGCCGCTCGCCGAATACGCGGCGATGCTTGCACAACTGTTCCGCGGCCGGCGCGAAATGCTCCTGCTCGAGCCGGGCCGGCGCTTGACTGGCGACGCCGGCGTTCTATTGACGCGCGTGCTGTATCTCAAGACCGGCCATTCCAAGAGCTTTGCGATCGTCGACGCCGCGATGAACGATCTCATTCGGCCGTCACTCTACGACGCATGGCATGCGGTGGATCCGGTGCATCCGCGCTCGACGGAACCGCGGCGATGGGACATTGTCGGACCGGTTTGCGAGAGCGGCGATTTCCTCGCCCTGGACCGACCGCTCGCGCTTCACGAGGACGATCTCCTCGCCATACGCGCCACTGGCGCCTACGCGATGACGATGAGCTCCAATTACAACGCGCGCCCTCGCGCTTGCGAGCTGATCGTCGACGGCGAGAGAACACACGTTGTACGCCGGCGAGAACGCATCGACGAATTATTCAAACCCGAGTCGCGGCTGCCGTGAATATGCGAAATGTTCGTCGCTGACCCACTTTTAGGCCTGTGCGAAATCGCAACAATGGCGATGCTAAGCGTTGGAATCGGCGGTGAAATCTTGCAAAAAAGCGAAACGTGGCTACAATGCAGGCAGCAGGTAGCAAGGGATTTGTCAAGAGGTACTTTGCAAAATGGGGTTCCTCGACAGCAAATCCGGCGACACCTGCGATGATGTTGAATCAACATAACAGTTACAGCAACTCAGACAGGAGAACTAAAGATGATGGCTGACATGATGTCGATGATGACGCCGTCGGCTCCGGCCGCAGCGCCGAAGAAGAAGGCGAAGAAGAAGTCAACGAAACGTAAGGCCGCTCCGAAGAAGGCCGCCAAGAAAAAGGCGACGAAGAAAAAAGCGACGAAGAAGAAGTCGACGAAGAAAAAGGCGAAGAAAGCCGCGAAGAAGAAGGCGACGAAGCGGAAGGCCGCCCCGAAGCGCAAGGCCGCCAAGAAGAAGGCGACCAAGCGGAAGGGTGCGAAGAGAAAGGCGGCGAAGAAGGCCGTCAAGCGCAAGGCGCCGAAGAAAAAGGCCGCCAAGAAGAAGGCCAAGCGGAAGGCGAAAAAGTAACGCCTTCTTCGACGCTAGGTTTTCGCCGTCGCAACATCCGGCGGACAAAAACGGGCGACGCAATGCGTCGCCCGTTTTGCATTCAACTATTCAATTAGTTCGATCTAAGAGGGGTATCGCTCGCGTGCTTTGTCGCCTGGCGCGCGCCGCTCCTTGCGCCCGTCGATTTGGCGGTCGAGACGCGCCGCAGTTTGCGGGTCTTCGAGACCGGGCCCACGTCGCTCGTAATCCGCAACCGCTTTCCTGCGACCAGATTGTTCTGCGTCAAATTGTTCCAGCGCCGCAGGTCCAGCACGGAGACGCCGTAGCGCGCCGCGATCGTGGGTACCGACTCGCCGCGGCGCACCGTGTAATACACAGTCCTGCCGGAAGGCACCGTCGTGAACACCGCATGCGCGAGCGAGTTGGCCGATTCCTCGCTCGGGCGCTGTGACGGAACGAGCAGTGTATGGCCGACCGGAACCCTGGCGCCGGCGCCAATGCCATTGACCGATTTCAGCGTCTCGACTGACATCCCGTATTTCGCCGCCACCTGCGGCAGCGTCTCGCCTTGTTTCAACCGATAGGCCTGCCACGACACGAGGGGCTGGTCGATGAGATCGAGTTTCGCGGCGAAGAGCTCGGCGTTATCGATCGGCAGCAGGATCGTGTACTCATCCGCCCCGGCGATGACCGGGCGATTGTGCTGCGGGTTGAGCGCGAGAAAGTCGTCCTGCGGCAGCTCTGCGAGCTCGGCGGCAAGCTTCACATCCATGCGCTTCGCCGTGTGGACGACGGCAAAGAACGGCGCATCGGGCAAATCGCCGAGCGACAAGTTGTAGCGCAGCGGATCGGCGACGATATTCTTCACCGCCTGTAGCTTGGGGTAGTAATTCTGGGTCTCCGCCGGGACTTTCGTCAGGCTCGCGAGATCGGTAGGAAGCCCTTTCGCCTGATTGCGCGCGATCGCGCGGGCGACGTTGCCTTCACCCCAGTTGTACGCGGCGAGCGCAAGTTGCCAATCGTCGAACTGGTCATGGAGCTTCTGCAAGTAATCGAGCGCCGACGACGTCGCGGCCAAGACATCACGGCGCGAATCGAACCACCAGTTTTGCTTGAGACCGAAATGTGTACCCGTCGACGGGATGAATTGCCAGATTCCCGACGCGCGGCTTACCGATAGCGCCGTCGGATTGAACGCGCTCTCGACCATGGGCAACAGCGCAATCTCGAGCGGCATATTGCGCGCTTCGACTTCGCGCACGATATGGTAGAGATAGCGGCGGCTGCGCTCGACCATCCGCGCGATGTAATCGGGACGATCGGAGTACCAGCGCTCCCATTTGTCGACCAGCGGGCCGTCGATATCCGGTATCGCGTAGCCGCGGACGATGCGGTCCCACAGATCGCCGATCGGCGGAGGCAACGGCTCGAGCTCCGCGATATCGAACTCGGAGAACGGCAGCGGTGCCAGAACGATTTTCGGCGGTCCGTACGGCAGTGGATCGGGAAGTGCTACGCGCGCTGACTCGGCTGAATCCGTCGGCGCCTTAGGCGCCGGCCCCGCGCAGGCGGCCAACGCAGTAACGGCGACGAGAATGAATCGATGTAGGCGCAATTCGATACCGGGTAGATGCGATCACGCAAAATTCTATGGATGGTAGGCTGCCGGCACCCAGGCGTCAATGCCGCGCCGCAAAACGGATCGTCGCGATGCTACTGGAACACGTTCTTCCAGGCGCGGAGCTCCGCGAACGTTGCGACGGCATTCTCGAGCAGATGGTGCGCGTGCGCCTCGGCCGCCGCCTTGACTGCGGGAACCTCGACGCGCAAGAACGGATTGGTCGCACGTTCGTCGCCGATCGTCGATGGCAACGTCGGCTCGCCCCGCGCGCGCTTTTGTTCTTCCCGTGATTGCCGAGCGATCAGCGTGCGATTATCCGGCTCCGCCGCGAGCGCGAAGCGAATGTTCGCCAGCGTATATTCATGGCCGCAAAAGACGCGTGTCTCGGAAGGCAGCGCAGCAAGCTTTGAAAGCGATGACCACATCTCGGTCGGCGTGCCTTCGAACAAGCGCCCGCAGCCGACGGCAAACAATGTGTCGCCGCAAAAGACCGCCGGAACGCTGCCGAGTGACCCGACGAACGCAATGTGGCCGGCCGTATGTCCCGGAATATCCAACACATCGAATGTCACGTCGATGCCGGGAACTCGAACGCGATCGCCCTCGCCGAGCGCGTTCGTGCGACCTGGAATTGTTTCGCGTGCGGGACCGAAGACCGGCACCGGCCATCGCGCGAGCAGACCTACGTTACCGCCCACGTGATCGTTGTGATGGTGCGTTGCGATGATCGCTGAAAGCTGCAAGCGCTCGCGCTCGAGATAAGCGATCACCGGTGCAGCATCACCCGGATCGACGACGGCGGCGCGCATGCCTTTGCGGATCAGCCAGATGTAGTTGTCGCGAAACGCCGGGATAGGGATAATCGAGAACATGGATGCATCTTCGGGACTGCAGGAGAGAGTGTCAACGTCTCTCGCCCAGTGGTTCACGACCCCGCTTGGCCGCTATCTGCTTTCGCGCGAACAGGCGTACTTCGACCGTACCGTCGCCGACATCTTCGGGTTCCATGCGCTGCAGATCGGGCTTCCGGAGTGTCCGTTTCTGGCGCAGAGCCGCATCGTGTCTCGCTGGACGCTCGATTATGACGCCCCGGCCGCGCTCATTGCCGACCCGCACTTCCTGCCGTTCGCGGAGAACGCGCTCGACCTGATCGTCATGCCGCACGGCCTCGAGTTCACCGACAATCCGCATTTGATGTTGCGCGAAGCCTATCGCGTGATTCGCCCCGAAGGCCAGATCGTGATCGCGGGCTTTAACCCGTTTTCGTTGTTCGGCGCAAAGCGCTATTTCGGGCGTGCGCAATCGTCGCCTTGGGATGGCAATTTCATTGCTCTCTATCGTTTGAAGGACTGGCTCGCGCTGCTCGGTTTCGACGTCGTCGGCGGCCGGCTCGACGCGTACGTTCCGCCGTTTTCGACCGACAAATGGTTGCATCGTTTCGCGTTTTTCGAAAACGCCGGCGACCGTTGGTGGCCGATTGCCGGCGGCGTGTATTTCCTGCGCGCGATGAAGCGGGTGGCCGGCATGCGCGTCATCACGCCGGCGTGGAACCGTCATGCGCAGCGCGAGAAGGCGCTCGCGCCGGCGACACGCGCCCGCGAAGGCTTGACGACGCACCGGCATCGTTCGAATTGAAAACCGTCGTCATTTACACCGACGGCGCCTGCAAGGGCAATCCGGGTCCCGGCGGCTGGGGCGCACTGCTCGAATACGATGGCCGCCGCAAGGAGCTGTTCGGAGGCGAGCCGCATACGACTAACAATCGGATGGAGCTCGTCGCCGTGATCCGTGCGCTCGAGGCATTGAAGCGCGAATCCGACGTCGCGATCTACACCGATTCGCAGTACGTCAAGAACGGCATCGAGGCGTGGATCCACGCCTGGAAGCGCAACGGCTGGAAGACCAGCGACAAGAAGCCGGTGAAGAACGAGGACTTATGGCGAGAGCTGGATGAGCTCGCGACCCGTCACCGCATCAGCTGGCATTGGGTGCGGGGGCACGACGACAATCCCGGCAACGAGCGCGCCGACGAGCTCGCCAACCAAGGCGTGATCATGGAGAGCGCCGTCGTCAACGCGACCCGGTCATGAGGCCGGCGCCTTAGTAGCCTGAACCCGTGCGCGCGATGCTCCTCCGCTCGCCCAGGACCGCGTTGGAATCGACGACGCTGCCGGAGCCTCGGCCGCGCGCCGGGCAGCTTCTCGTCAAGGTCGGCGCGTGCGGCGTGTGCCGAACCGACCTGCATGTCGTCGACGGCGAGTTGTCCGATCCTCGATTGCCCCTCATTCCCGGTCACGAGATCGTGGGCACGGTTGCGGAGGTCGGCGCCGATGTCGATGCGTTCAACGTCGGAGACCGCGTCGGCATCCCGTGGCTCGGTTACACCTGCGGCACGTGCGCGTACTGCCTGAAAGGGCGCGAAAATCTATGCGACAGCGCGCGCTTCACCGGTTACACAATCGACGGCGGCTACGCGGATTACACGGTCGCCGATAGCCGCTATTGCTTTCGCCTGCCGTCCGATCGATCGGACCCCGAATTGGCGCCGTGGCTCTGCGCCGGACTGATTGGCTATCGCGCGCTTCGCATGGCGGGGGACGGAAAGCGCTTGGGCATCTACGGATTCGGCGCTGCCGCGCATATCGTGGCGCAGCTCGCCCACTATCAAGGACGGGAGATATTCGCGTTCACGCGGCCCGGCGATGCGGTCGGTCAACGCTTTGCGCGCGAGATGGGTGCGGCGTGGGCGGGGGGCAGCGATGACGCGTCGCCGGCCGCGCTCGATGCAGCGCTGCTGTTCGCGCCGGTCGGAAGCCTCGTGCCCAAGGCGTTGCGCGATGTCGCCAAGGGCGGAACGGTAATCTGCGCGGGCATCCACATGAGCGATATTCCGCAGTTTCCCTATGCACTTCTCTGGGGCGAGCGACACGTGCTCTCCGTTGCGAATCTGACGCGAAGAGACGGCATCGAATTCATGGAGATTGCACAAAAAGCTGCGATCCGCACGAGCGTTACGCCGTTTCCGCTGTCCGCCGCGAACGACGCATTGCGTGCATTGCGCGGCGGCGCGCTAACGGGGGCCGCCGTGCTGACGACAACCTAGCTATTTTTCCATCCGGCGCAGGAACACGCCCATTGCCTTCTCGGCCTGGCGGTCGCCTTTGCGCTTCGCGACCGCGATGCCGCTTCGATAGGCGGCGATGGCTTCGTCGCGTCGCTCGGCGGCGGTGAGCGCCTTGCCGTAAATCTTGTACGCCGCCGTGTAATCGGGATCGAGTGCGACGGCTCGGGCCAGGTGTTCCGCCGCGGCATTGGGATCGCCGGCTTTCAGGTACTCGTTGCCGAGTGAAAGGCGCAAGAGCGCGCTGTCTTTTCCCGCAGCGAGCAGCCGTTCAAAGTTCTCGAGCGCTGCGCTTTTCGAAGGTGGAGTCGTAACCATGAATCACGGGTGTACACGCATCATTTGACGATCAGGTCGCCGCTTTCGCATCCGATTCTGCGCATCGGATAGATAACTTTGCGCTCTTCCCCGTTGAGCTTGCCTTCGACCGAAGCGTAAAGCCAGCCTTCCCCGCCGCGGCGATAGACGATCCGCTGCGGAAATTCGTCAACGCCATTCGCGAACGTGAATTCCGTTCCATGACCATCGTCGGTGATCGTCGCCAACTTGAACGCCGTTTCTGCCTTACCGGACGGCGCAACGACGTAATAAATGCCATCGAGGCGCGCTTCGATACGCATGTATTCGAAATCCTGCGTCTTGTCCTGCAAGACCGTATGCCCGGCGCCGACAATCATGCCGCCGCGCAGCGGTAACCAATGCTCGCGAAATTCGCGCTGGTTCACAGCGCCGCGCCAACAGCCTTCGAGCCAGCCGAGGGATTCGAGGGTCAATGGAGGCGTCGAAGGCTTCGCATCGGACTTCGAGTCGCTTGCATTTGGCGCTTGTGCGACCGCGCTCTGCCCCAGCATGAGGAGCAGCGCGGTCGCGATGATGCGGGCGCGGAGAACCCGGGAATCGTGAGCGTTTGCCATGTTCATTGCACTCACTGCGTTTGTGACAGCGGCAGGTTGAGAAGCAGATTCTGCGGTTTGAGCTTCAGGCGGTTGTCCGCGTCCATCGCCATCGCGAGATAGACGGGGCGTCCCGCAATGGCGGGTCGCATGGCGGACGGGTCGGCGAAGTCGAGCTGGAAAAGGCACAGCAGCCTAGATAGCCGCTCCTCGTCGACGTCGGCGCGATTGTACAAATCGTTCAACAGCGCGCTGGCCTCGGCGTCCAGGCCCACGTGCCACACCCAACGCGTGTCGTCGATCTCCTGTTGCGGGCGTATCGTCACATCGACCGCGAGAAAGTGTGCGACCCACTTTTCCAGGACGTGCGTCAGCGCAGCCAGCGCCGGCCGGCCGCGGTTCAAGCTGACCGCGAAGTCGAAGCGCTCGTCGCGCTCCCAATATTGATCGGCGCTCTCGGCATCCAAAACGTCGAGTTCGACCGACCGCAGCGGCGCGTTGTTCCGGGCGAGCAACTCGCCCAGCGATCCGAAGCCACCGCTTGTTGCGTACGCGTCCACGGTCGCTTCGTCCGCCGCCATCACCGATCCATCGTCGCGCACCGCAATCTTCTGTGTTCGAAACAGCATTTCGCCGGTACGCGCTTCCAGCGGATCGGCATCTTCACCGAGGATGTGACGCGCGATCACCTGCGTGAGCTGATGGACGAATACCGGCGGCACGTCGACGTTCCCCCGAAAGAGCCCCGCATAGGCCGCCTCGAGCGAGCTCGCCTCCAGCAGCCGTGCGCGCAGGCGCAGCCAAACACGATAGTTATCGCGTGCATCGGTATCGTCGATCGCATCGATCTCGGCGTCGGGGACGTCGCGCCGGGGATCCGCCAACAGCGCGTCGTGCAATGCAAGCTCGGCTGACGACGATTGCGGTATCGGCGCAAGCTCGGGACGCAGCAGGTGCGAGCGCAGGAAATCATCGGTGAGCGTGAGCCGTCCGTCGCTGCCGACAACGACCAGTCGATAGCCGCAGGATCGCCAGAAGTCCGGCACTAAGACAGTCAGAAAGCGCCGCTCTCAACCGCCGAGCATGGCCTTCTTGAGATCGGGTTGCACCGGCTTGTCGCCGACCCAGATCTTGGTGAGGGCGCGATTGAACGCTTCGCCCGGAACCGATCCCTTAGGGGCAGCGTTGAAGCCGATCTTCGTCGCGCCGTCGACGAAATCGAGGGTGATGACGCTACCTTCCTTGAGCGCGCCCATCGATTTGAGAATCGCAATGAATTGGTCAGTCTCACCCTTCACGGCCTCGACGTCGGCCGGCGAGTTGCTCTCTTTCAACCCGTCGTTGACGGCATCGGAGAGTTGATCGCCCGACAGATCGCGCAGCAGATTGAGCTGGATGCGCCGCGGCCCTTTGGCAAGCACGCTTTCGACATTCGCGGTCTTCGCCGGCAGATAAAGACTGCCGACGTATACCTTGAAGACGGCGCGGGTGCGGATTCCTGCGCCGTTCAGAACGAGCTCTTGGCCGCCGACACTCGTCTTGTCGTCGAGTTTGACGCCGCCGACGTCCGCCGCAATCGCGGCGAAGGCCACCATCAGCGCAAACCCGCCGACCGTCACCTTGCGCATCTTCATTGTGTC
>Ga0066710_100006029_pt1 | contig 11223 bp, 11 predicted proteins | sample GraSoiAngelo_159_FD_79666 | JGI IMG/M metagenome (GOLD analysis project Ga0066710, IMG submission 79666) | Grasslands soil microbial communities from the Angelo Coastal Reserve, California, USA - 14_1009_16_40cm | ecosystem: Environmental > Terrestrial > Soil > Grasslands | place: USA... | reverse complement strand
GGGCCGCGACCAGCCCCGGCAGTCCCAGCACGCGCGTGCCGCGTACCACCAGCACGTCGTGGGCCGCGGCCTCGCGGCGCAGGGCCAGCATCGCGGCGGGGACCATGGCGTACTTGCCGATGCGGGCCGGTCCCGCCGGAGGCACGCGGACGACGCGCACGCCGTCGAGGGTCTCGCGCGCCGGCCACGCCCGTTCCCCCCGCCGCGTGACCACGGTGGTGGGCATGCCCGAGGCCGCGAGCCGACGCGAGAGATCGCGGACTTGGCCTTCCCCGCCCCCGAGGACGGGGTGGAAGGACTCGGTCAGGAACAGGACCCGGGTCACCGCCCGCGAAGGGCGGCCTCGCCCTCCGTCGCGCGCACCGGCTTCAGCTCCTTTACGACGTAGGTCGGCTTGCCCTGGCTCTCGTGGTAGATGCGCACGAGCATCTCGGCGAGCAGACCGACGCCCACCAGGAACACGCCGAAGAGGAACAGCACGAAGCCGAGGAGCAGGAGCGGCCGGCCGGCGATGGCAGTGTCCTGGAAGAACTTGATGTAGGACAGGTAGGCCAGGATCAGGAAGGCGAGGCCTCCGAACCTGAGACCCCACCGGCCGAAGAATTGGGCGGGCCGCGTCCCATACGCCAGCAGGAACTTCACCGTGAACAGGTCGAGGAGCACGGGGACGGTGCGCCCGAGGCCGTACTTGCTGCGGCCGCGGGTGCGAGGGCGGTGGTTCACCGGGACCTCGGCCACCGTGACGCCCATCCACGACGCGACGGCAGGGATGAAGCGGTGCATCTCGCCGTAGAGGCGCAGCCCCTTCACCACCTCGGAGCGCAGCGCTTTCAGCGAGCAGCCGTAGTCGTGCAGGTGGACGCCGGTGGCCCAGGAGATGATCCGGTTCGCGAACCAGGACGGGACGCGCTTGCTGGCCGGGTCCTGCCTCGGCCTGCGCCAGCCGCAGACCATGTCGAACCCCTCGTCGAGCTTGGCCAGGAGGCGCGGGATGTCCGCGGGGTCGTTCTGCAGGTCGCCGTCCGAGGTCACGACCACCTCGCCCAGCGCGTGGTCGAAACCCGCGGAGAAGGCCGCCGTCTGCCCGAAGTTCCGCCGCAGGGCGAGGACGCGGACGCGGCGGTCGCGCGACTCGATGGCCGCCAGCCGGGCCAGGCTGCCGTCGGTCGAGCCGTCGTCGACCAGGATGATCTCGTAGGGCCGGCCCAACCCTTCGAGCGCGGCGGTCAGCTCCCGGTGGAGGTCCTCGAGGTTAAGGGCTTCGTTGTAGAGCGGGATGACCACGGAGACGGCGGGACGGACGCTGGGCATCGCCGCGAGTATAAGCGCGGGACCGCCGCGCCCGTGAGCGGGAACTAACGGCCCGCGGCCACGAGGTAGGCCCAGTTCGCGACGGCCGCGGCGACCACCGCCACGCGCGCGGCCCGCGCCGCCGCCGGGGACAGCTCGACCGCCAGCGCCCGTCCCCGGATCATCAGCACGAGGTCGGCGGCGGCCCAGGGCACCAGGCCGAGCGTCCCCGACGCGGCCAGCGGGTTCATGAGCCAGGCGCCGTAGAGGTCGCCGTGGACGAGACGGGCGAGCGCCCGGGTGCTCCCGCAGGTCAAGCACGGCAACCCGGTCGTGAGCTTGAAGACGCAGACCGTGAAGGGCAGCGCGTCGAGGTGGAGCAGGCCGACGGCCGCCGCGGCCAGGACAAGGATCCCGCCCAGGATCGCGCCCAGCGGCACCGCGCCGGGCACGGCCGCGAAGCGGATGACCGACGGCACCGTCCGCAGCGGCGAGGCGACGGTCGCGCTCATTTCACGTGGCTCAGGAGCGAGGCCAGCCCCCCCACGGCCAGCATCGCGCCGCCCGCACAGCAGCAGCACAACAGCACGATCGGGATCAAGACCGCGGCGGCCGCCTTGCCCATCCCGATGCCGTGGGCGGCGGCCAGGCCGATGATGGCCAGGATCAGGGAGTAAACGACGAAAGCCACGTCTCCGCACACCGGGATCACCCGGATGACGGCGCTCGCTTCGCGGTAGCACATCACCCGGAACGTGGCCTCGAAGCCCTGCCGTGCTCCGCCAAGCATCAACAGCATCACGTGCACGATCGCGGAGCCGATGAACAGGCCGAGGATCACGAAGAGGGGGGCGAAGATCACCTGGACGACGAGGCCGACGCCGCCCGTGACGAAGGGTATCAGCCGCCGCAGCTCGCTGCCGCCCCCGAGGCTCATGAACGTGGACCCCATCAGCGTGCGGAAGACCGCCCGATAGACGGCGGCCACGATCACGCCCAGGCTCCCGACCACGATCGCGTAGAGCAGCGGGCCGCCGATGCCGCCGGTCACCGGCATGGAGGCGAAGAACGCCGACGGCGCGGTGAGGACCTTCTGCGTGGTCTCGACCAGGGCCTGGACGAAGCCGATCCGCCCGCGGTCCTCCCAGGGCGTGCCCGGACGCGGGCGCGGCGCGGTCGGCGGGGAGGGCGCCTCCAGGTCCGCGCCGCAACTGGGACAGAAGCGCTCGGGCGGCTCCGGCAGGACGGCGCCGCAGTTCGGGCACGACATGGAGGTCGAGTATAGTACGCCGCCATGGCGCGCGTGACCGTCGAGACCGTAGAACAAGTGGCCCGGCTGGCGCGCCTCTCGCTCACGGAAGAAGAGCGGGAGACCTTCGCGAAGCAGCTCGACCAGATCCTGGCCTACGCGGAGTCCATCCAGACCCTCGATACGGCGGCGGTCGAGCCCATGAGCCATGCCGTGACCTCCGAGATGGTCCGCGAGGACGTGCCCGCGCCGAGCCTGGATCGGCAGCGGGTCCTGGAGGCCGCGCCCGACGCCGCGGAGAACCTCTTCCGCGTGCCCCGGATCCTCGGGGATGAACCTCGACGGGCTGACCGCGACCGAGATCGCGCGGCGCGTGGCGGCCCGCGAGGTGTCGGCCGAGGAGGTCACCCGGTCCTCCCTCGAGCGCGTGGCCGAGCGCGACGCCGGCCTGGGCGCCTTCCTCCACGTGACGGCCGACCGCGCGCTCGACGCGGCGCGCCGCCTCGACACGGCGCTGGCCGCGGGCCAGCCCGCCCCGCCGCTGGCCGGCGTGCCCCTGGCCGTGAAGGACGTCCTCGACATCGAGGGCGTGCCCACCACCTGCGCGTCGCGCATCCTCGAGGGTTACCGTCCGCCCTACACCGCCACGGCGGTGGATCGCCTGGAGAAGGCCGGGGCCGTGGTCATCGGCAAGACCAACATGGACGAGTTCGCCATGGGCTCGTCCACCGAGAACAGCGCCTACAAGCCGACGCGGAACCCGTGGGACCGCGACCGCGTGCCCGGCGGATCGTCCGGCGGCTCGGCGGCGGCGGTGGCCGCGGGCATGGCCCCGCTGGCCCTGGGGTCGGACACCGGCGGATCGATCCGGCAGCCCGCCGCCCTGTGCGGTGTCGTGGGACTGAAGCCGACCTACGGGCGGGTCAGCCGCTACGGCCTCGTGGCCTTCGCCTCATCCCTGGACCAGGTCGGCCCCTTCACGCGCACCGTGGAGGACGCCGCGCGCGTCTCGTCCGCTCTCTTCGGCTGGGACCCGCGCGACGCCACGAGCGCCAACCGCCCGGTGCCCGATTTCGCGGCGGCCCTCGGAGGGGGCGTGGGCGGCCTCCGCGTGGGCATCCCCTGGTCCTTCCTGGAGAAGGGCGTGGACGCGGGCATCATGGCCCGCTTCCGCGAGGCGGTGGACGCGCTCGAGGCCTCGGGGGCGCAGGTGGTGGAGGTCGCGCTGCCCCACGCCCACCACGCCATCGCTACCTATTACATCGTGGCCACGGCCGAGGCCTCGAGCAACCTCGCGCGCTACGACGGCGTGCGCTACGGCCTGCGCGCGCGGGAGGCGCCGGACCTCGGCCGGATGTACGGACAGACCCGCGACCGCGGCTTCGGCCCCGAGGTGAAGCGCCGCATCATCCTCGGCACCTTCGTGCTGTCCTCGGGCTATTACGATGCGTACTACCTGCGCGCGCAGAAGGTGCGGACGCTGGTGCGCCGCGACTTCGAGCAGGCCTTCGCCGCCTGCGACGTGGTGGCCACGCCCACCACGCCCACCCCGGCCTTCCGTCTCGGCGAGAAGACGGGCGACCCGCTGCAGATGTACCTGGCGGACATCTTCACGGTGCCCGCCAACCTGGCCGGCGTCCCCGGCCTATCCCTCCCCTGCGGGATGGCGGACGGCCTGCCCGCGGGCCTCCAGCTCGTGGGCCGGCCGTTCGACGAGGAGACGCTCTTCCGCGTGGGCGCGGCCTACCAGCGCGCCACCTCCCACCATCAGAGGACGCCGCCCGTCGGCGGGCCCTGACCGCTCTCCGCCAGCCGCCCCGCGCGCCGACGCTCCAGGATCTCCCGCAGGACGACGTACCCGACGATGCCTCCCAGCACCCCGAGCAGCGTGTTCCCCACCACGAACGGCCACACGTAGGGCCGCAGGGTCTCGAACAGCGCGTGGTAGAAGGCGCGGCCGTGCAGGTGCCAGTCGATGGCGGCGAGCCCCTCGTTCGGCACGCCGAAGATCGCGCAACCCAGGAGCGTGCCCGCCATGTAGAGCGGGGCGATGGTCCAGGGGTTGCTGACGTAGACGCCGACGATCATGGCCGCGCGATTGAGACGGAACAGGTACGCGATCAGGAGGGCCAGGCCGGTGTGGATCCCGAGGATCGGGAAGAAGGCCAGCCACACCCCGATCCCGAAGGCCAGCGCGATGCGGTGCGGGGTGTCGTCCACCTGCAGCAGGGCGCCGACCGTGCGGCGCAGCCAGCCGCCGGTGACCACCCCGCGCCGGTCCTTCAACCGCCACCGCCGAAATGCTCGTGGGACCGGGGCACGAGCGGCACGGCGCCTTGCGCGGTCAGGAGGCTCAGCGCCGGCTCGCCCTCCGCGAAACCTCCCACCACCGTCAACGCGATCTCCATTCCCGCCGCCAGATCGCGCAACCGCGGCACGGCCTCGACGGATGCCGCCAGCAGCAACTGGTAGTCCTCACCGCCATGGAGGGCGAGGTCCCGGGCGTCGATGCCCCGATCCCTGGCCAGCATCGCCGCGCCGGGGTCGATCGGCATCGTGTCGCCGTCCACCCAGGCCGACACGCCGCTCTCCTGGCAGACGGCCAGCAGGTCGCCCGAGAGTCCGTCCGACAGGTCGATCGCCGCGTGCGCCAGCTCCTCGCGCGCGACCGCGTTGCCGAACCCCAGCGGCGGGGTCGGATCGAGCTGGGCGACGAGGCAACGCCGCGCGGCCTGGTCGTCCTCGGCGATGGTCGCGAGCCGGCTGCCCTCGCCGAGGAGCCGCACGCCCATCGCCGCCGCGCCCAGCCTGCCCGTGACCATGGCGACGTCGCCGGGAAGCGCGCCGCTTCGCCGCAGCAGGGGCTGACCGTGGCCGAGCACCGTGATGTCGACCACGATGGCGCCGCTGGTTCCCGAGAGGTTCCCGCCCACGATCTCGACGCCGGTCTGCGCAGTGCGGGACAAGAGCCCGTCGTAGAAGCCTTCGACGAAGGCGAAGGGAGTATCGGCCGGGAGGCACAGGCTCACCGTGGCGTAGCGGGGCACGCCGCCCATGGCGTCGATGTCGGAGAGGTTGACGGACAGCGCCTTGCGGCCCAGGAGCGTATCCGGCGCCCACTCCCGGCGGAAGTGGACCCCCTCGACGAGACTGTCCGTCGTCATCAGGGTGAGAGGACCGGTTTCCACGGCCGCGGCATCATCGCCGATGCCGATCGAGACGCCGCGGCCGTGTGAGACGCGCGAACGGATGTAGCGGAGCAGCGCTTTCTCGCCGATCCGGCCGACCGGCGTGTGCGGAGGGAACACGCGGGCGACTGTATCGCGAACGCACACCGGCAGCCACCGGCTCCGGCGTCACGCGGCCGGCGCCGTGCCGGGGCTACTGGCGGGTGAGGTCGAAGCTCGTCGCGGCGTTCTGGATCGCGACCACGCTCATCCTGTTCAGGGTGGCGTCCACCGTCCCCCGGTAGTCCACCGTCGCGAAGCCGGAAACGAAGCTCTCGCGGTGGAAGGCCACCGTGCGCGGGTCACCGACCACCCCGTTCGTGATGTCCGACACCCTGCCGAAGCCCGAGACGGTGACCGAGCCCGTGAAGCCGCTCCCGCTGTTGTGGACGAAGTCCACCTGGAAGCGCGGGTCCACGTCTACCCAGTGGCCGGTGAGGGATTTGACCACCATGGCGTTCTGGGTCGTCGTTTGCGCGCCCCGGGAGTCCGCCACGGTCAGCACGACGCTCAGCGTCCCCGCGCTCGTGAAAACATGGGAGACGTTCTGCCCGCTGCCCGTGGACCCGTCGCCGAAGTTCCAGGTGTAGGTGATTGGATCGCCGTTGGGGTCCGCGCCGTTGCCGGAGAACTGGACCACCGTCGCGCCCATCAGCACGGGGCTGCCGGGCGAGAAGGTGAACGTGGCGGTGGGAGGCGCGTTCGACGCGTTGGTGGTCCCGCCCCCGCCACCGCCGCCACACGCCGGGAGCAGTGACATCAGCGCGGTCGTGAAGGCGACCGCACCGAGACGCGCCCACGGATGCGAAGTGCTGGGTAGCATGTTTCCTCCATGCGCCGGGTCGTCCGTGAGGCGCAGCGAGGCGGGAGGGACGCCGTCCGAGCCTCCTCGGTCAGGTCGCCCGGCAGATCACTCGAGGCTGTTTCGACGAACGGTAGGCCCGTCCTCGGGACGTGTCAAGCTGGATCTGTCAAGCGTCCAGGTGCTCCTGGACGGCGACGCGTGGGGCGGCGCGGCGGCGAAACGACAAGAAAAAGGCCCCCCGCGGGTGCCGTGTGGAGGGTGACCTGAACCTGGTCACTAGGTGGGGACCCTGCGCGCCGCTTCAGGCTTCCTCGTCGCGGAGGCATGCACACCGCGGCGCGACGGCGGGACCCCGAGTTAAGGACGTTGGTTCAAGGCTTCCGTTTCCATCACGAACAGTGCAGGGGACCTCTCGCCAGGGAATATAGCGTCCGCCGCGGCAGCGCGCAAGGGAAAATGACGCCGGGAGGAAGCGCGGAGGCCCGATTACTCGTCGAGCGCGGCGCCCAGGGCCCGGGCCAGGACCTCGGCCTTGGCCTGCGCGCGGCGCTCGGACTCGCCTTCCTGCGCGCGGAGCTGGAAGCACTCGTCGGCGATGTTGAGCGCCGCCAGGACCGCGATGCGCACGGAGTCCACCGCCCCCGCGTTGCGGCTGACGTCCATCATCTGGGAGTCCACGTAGGCGGCCAGCTTCTCCACGTATCCGGCATCGGTGCCCGCGCGCACGGTGTAGGTCTGGCCGAAGATCTCGACGTGCACGAGGTTGGGCTTTTCCGCCTTGTCCGTCATCGGCTGCTCCGCGGGATCATGGGCCACGTGTCCGCGGGATTATAGGCCCGACTCACTCCAGCGCGTCCAGCGCCTCCACCAGCTTGGCGATGCGCCGGCGGATCTCCTCGCGCTCGTGCCGCAGGTCCTTGATCTCCCGGCTCAGGGCCTCGACCTTCCCCGCCTCGGCGGTGGCCGCCCCGCGGTGCTTGTCCAGGGCCTCCACCTTCTTCTCGAGCTCCTGCAGCCGCGGCCGCGCTCTCTGGAGCTCGTCCTGGAGCTCCCTGTTCTCCTTGCGCAGGCGCTTGACCAGCTCCACCGCCTTGCGGACCTTGTCCTCCAGAAGCTCGAAGCTGTTCTCCATGCCTACTCTCCCCGGATCTCGGCGCCCTTGGCCCGCAGCCCCTTCACCACCGCGTCCACCGACGACTGGACCTCCTCGCCCGTGAGCGTGCGTGAAGGATCGTGGTAGACGAGGCCCAGCGTCAAGCCCACCTTGCCCGCGGGCACCGGCGGGCCCTGGTAGCGGTCGGTCACCGTGGACGATCGCAGCAACCCACCCGCCGCCGCCCGCACCGTGCGCTCCAGCTCCGCGGCGGAGAGCGACTCGTCGCAGACGATGGAGATGTCGCGGGCCACGGTCGGGAACCTCGACATCGGCTCGAACCGCCGTGGCCTCGGCGGCGCGGCCAGGATCGGCTCCAGGTTCAGCTCGGCCACCAGCGTCTCGTCACGGGTTTCCCACGCCTCCGCGGCGTCGGGATGGAGGGCGCCGACGTATCCCAGCTCCTGGCCCTTCCAGAGGATCCTGGCCGCTTTTCCGGGGTGGACGTGCGACGGAAGACCGTCGGCGGCCTGGAAGTCCAGACGGCCCACCCGTCGTCCCAAGACCTCCAGCATTCCCTTGGCGTCGTAGAAATCGGCGGCGGGGCGCTTTGCCGACCAGTGCGCACCCGCGACCCCCGTCATCAGGAACGCGAGACGGCGCTCTTCCAGAGGCGCCCCGGCCGAGGGCAGGAAGACGCGGCCCAGCTCGAAGACGCGCACGTCGCGCGTCCCGCGCCGGAGGTTCGAGCGCAGGGTGGAGAGCAGGCCGGGCACGACCAGCGCGTCGCGCAGCGCTCCCTGGTCCTCGGCCAGCGGGTTCTCCAGCCGTACGCGCGAGCCGCCGCCGGGCGCATCGGCCACGAAGGCGTAGTTGATCACCTCGACCAGCCCCGCGCCGACCAGCACCTCGCGCACGGCGCGCTCCATGGCCTGCGCGGGCCGCAGGCCCTCGACCCCGGCCCCCGGCGGCAACGTGCTCGGGATCCGGGACAGCCCGTGGTGGCGTCCGACCTCCTCGACGAGGTCCACCTCGCGCGACACGTCGGAGCGCCAGGTGGGGACCTCGGCCGTCAGGGTCTCCCCCCGCGGCTCGCTCACCACGAAGCCCAGGCCCAGGAGGATCGCGCGCGCTTCGGCCGCGGGGACCTCGGCGCCCAGCACGCGGCGGATCTGTGGCACGCGCAGGGCGAGGATCTTCCGCGCTACCGGGGCCGGCCACTGGTCGATGAGACCCGGACGAGCCGACCCCGCGCCCGTCTTCTGGAGAAGGTGCGCGATCCGCGCCGTCGCCGCCACCGGACCCTCGGGGTCGGCCCCGCGCTCGAAGCGGTGCGAGGCCTCGGTGTGCATGCCCAGGCCCTTGGCCGCGCGACGGATGGAGAGCGGGTCCCAGTAGGCGGCTTCCAGGGCCACCGTGCGCGTCGCCTCGGAGACCTCGCTCGAAGCGCCGCCCATGATCCCGGCCAGGGCCAGCGGCGCTTGCGGGCCCGCCACCACGCCGACGCGGCCGGCCAGGACGCGCTCCACGCCGTCGAGCGTCGTGACCCGCTCCCCCTCGCGCGCCCAGCGGATCACGAGCCGGGCCTCCGGCACCTTCCCGAGGTCGAACGCGTGCGAAGGGTGGCCCATCTCCATCATCACGTAGTTCGTCAGGTCCACGACGTTGTTGATGGGGCGGACACCGATGGCCTCGAGGCGGTCGCGGATCCACTGTGGCGAGGGGCCGATGCGCACGTCGAGGACGCGGGCGCAGAAGCGCGTGCACAGGTCGGGGGCCTCGACCTCCACGCGCAGGACCTGGGCCGCCGGCTCCCCTACCTCCGTGACCGACACGTCCAGCGGGCGGAGCGCCGCCTTGTAGAGGACCGACACCTCCCGCGCCACGCCGTAGACGTTCATGCAGTCCACGCGGTTGGTCGTGATGTCGAGGTCGAGGACGGTGTCCTTGCCGAAGGGCTCGACGGCGTCCACGGCCAGGCCGGCCAGCGTCAGGTCCTCGGCCAGACGGCGCGGCTCGACCCGGACCTCCACGAACTCCGCCAGCCAGGAGAGCGGGACCTTCATGCGTCGAACTGCTCCAGGAAGCGGAGGTCGTTCTCGTAGAAGAGCCGGATGTTGTCGATGGCGTGCCGGACCATGGCCACGTGCTCGATGCCCAGGCCGAAGGCGAAGCCCGTGACCTTCTCCGGGTCGTAGACCACGGACCCCAGGCGCGCGTTGACCGCCTCGAAGACGGCGGGGTGCACCATCCCCGAGCCCATGATCTCGAGCCAACCCGTGTTCTTGCACACGCGGCATCCCTTCCCGCCGCATACCACGCAGGCCAGGTCGGCCTCCATGGAAGGCTCGGTGTACGGGAAGAACGACGCCCGGAAGCGGCTGGGGTACTGCGGCCCGAAGAGGGAGTGGAGGAAGGCTTCGATCGTGCCCTTCAGGTCGCCCAGCGTGATCGTCGGCCCCACCACCAGCGCCTCGATCTGCTGGAACATCGGCGAGTGCGTGATGTCGTCGTCGCGACGATACACCTTGCCCGGGCAGATGATCCGCACGCGCGGCGGGTGCGGGTTGTCGAGCATGTAGCGGATCTGCGCCGTCGAGGTATGGGTGCGCAGGAGCTGGCCCGGGGCGTCCTTCAGGTAGAAGGTGTCCTGCATGTCGCGCGCGGGATGGTCCGGGGGCATGTTCAAGGCCTCGAAGCAGTGGTAGTCGTCGTCCACCTCGGGGCCCTCGTAGATCTCGTAACCCAGGGACAGGAAGATGTCCTCCAGGTCCTCGCGCGCCACCGTGAGCGGATGGCGGTGGCCGCGCGCAGGCACGCGGCCGGGCAGGGTGACGTCGAGGCCTCTCAGACGCGCGTCGCGGACGGAAAGGTCCAACGAGGACTGCGCCTCGCTCAGCTTCGTCTCGATTTCGGCCTTGAGGCGGTTCAACTCTTGCCCGGCATCGCGACGCGCGTCCTCGGCGAAATTAACCAGCGATTTCAAGAGGCCCGTCACCGTCCCGGACTTTCGACCGAGGAACCGATCCCGGACGGATTGGACCGCCCGGGCATCCTTGGCCTCGCGCAGCGCGGCCTCGAAATCCGAGCGGAGAGCGCGGACCTTTTCTTTCAAGGAATCGAGGGAATCAGCCATGACAGAGACCGGTGGACCGACTTTGACGCCGCCGCGCTCGGCTAGACGCTAGGCGGCGGCGTCTGAGATGTCGGCGCCGGCGTCCGAGCAGACTCCACCAGCGCCCCGAAGGCCGCCGGGTCGGTGGCCGCGAGGTCGGCCAGCGTCTTGCGGTCCAGCGCGATCCCGGCGCGGCGCAGCCCCGCGATGAACTGGCTGTAGGACAGGTCGTGCAGCCGTGCCGCGGCGTTGATGCGGATGATCCACAGCCGGCGGAAGTCGCGCTTCTTGTTGCGCCGGCCCACGTAGGCGAAGTTGCCCGCGCGGTCCACCGACTCCTTGGCCGACCGGTACAGCTTCCCCTTGGTGAGGAAGTAGCCCTTGGCCAGGCCCAGTATCTTCTTGCGGCGCTCGCGCCGCTTGCTGCCACGCTTGACTCTCGGC
>Ga0066710_100006028_pt1 | contig 11224 bp, 3 predicted proteins | sample GraSoiAngelo_159_FD_79666 | JGI IMG/M metagenome (GOLD analysis project Ga0066710, IMG submission 79666) | Grasslands soil microbial communities from the Angelo Coastal Reserve, California, USA - 14_1009_16_40cm | ecosystem: Environmental > Terrestrial > Soil > Grasslands | place: USA... | reverse complement strand
TGGAGCGCACCGAGAGAGCGCTCGACTACCTGACCCGGGCGCGGCTCGTGGAGCTGGAGGATTACGCGATGAACTTCAGCGGAGAGCGCCACTACCGCTTCGTGGGAGCGTGCGAGGCGGCGTAGCGATCCCTGAAGGCTGATGACCCGTCAATGGATGGCGGATGACCGCGTCTCGCACGAGGATCATGCCGCGTGGTTCTTGAGCCGGAGGCCGCCCATGAAACGATTGTTGCCATTGTGCACGCTGTGCATCTTGTCTTCCGCGCACCCGGTTCTTGCGGCCGAGAAGTCCGGCATGGAGCTCTCGCCGCTGTCGGAGCCCCGTTCGGCGATCACGCTGGGATTGCTGCAGGGCGCCTCGCTGATCGGGTTCGACCACGAGCGGCTGCTCACGGATCGCGTGGGATTTCAGTTTGGCGCGGGGCTCCTGGGGTTCGATTGCGGCCTCACCTACCACTACCGGCCGGGGATCAGAAGCCGCCACTTCTATCTCGGCTATTGGAACGTTGGACTCGGTGTCCTGGATGCTCCGTACGCCGGGATCTTGGGGCTCACGCACGTCTGGCGGAGCCGTGGGAAATTCACCGCTCAGCTCGGATTAGGCACGCCTTTGGTGATCAGTGATGAGCTGCGCGACAATCTCGGAGACCCGTCAATCGTCGCTCTCTACTCGATCGGAGTATGCGGCTCGCCTAGAAGAGCCGCCACTCCATCGCCCTGAAGTCCGTCGCGGGCCGCGGCGCCGCCGACGCAGAGATGCTCAGTCCTCTCCTACTCCGCCACGATCTGCACCAGCGCCGGCGGCACCACGCCCTTCTCCTGCGATGCCTTGGCCACCTTGATCGGGATCAGCTTGGCGAACGCCTCGTCGTAGCGCCAGCGCCGCCACTCGCCTTCCAGCCGCACCGTGAGGTGCTCGCCCTCGACCCGCACGGGCACGCCACGCCGCCGCGACTCCCGGGCGATGAACGGCCCCAGCTCCTTGGCCCACTCCTCGGGCGTGATCGCCGACAGCACGTTGCCGCGGTACTGGGCGGGCTCGAGCTTCACCTTGGGATCGAACACGAACACCCGCCCGGCCGCCGCTCCCGACATGAAGAACTTCCCGGAGTAGGGCTTGGACTTGAGCGCGAGCTGGCCGCGCGCGTCGGGCTTCTGGAACCCCATCACCACGTGCAGCGAGTTCTCGCCGCCCGACATCAGGTACTCGAACGCGTACTCGTTGGGCGATCCGAAGTGGATCGACTTGAAACCCGGAGCCGGCGTCTTGCCATCGGCCATAAGGACCTTGTTCTGCCCCGCCGCCGCGAAGCGCGAGCCCGAGTCCCAGACGTTGATGGTGGCGCCGTGCGCAGCGTACATGCAGGTGTTGAGCGTGTCCTGCAGCACGAACAGGTAGCCCGAGTCGGCCTTCATGCCGAGGTGGCTCTGGCCCTGCCCGTAGAGCCAGATCTCGGCGCCCTCCAGCAGGGCGCCGATGAAGTCGCCGAACTCGCGGCCGTAGAGCTCGATCACCACGCCCCTCGCCGATCCGCCGTCGGGGCCGGCCAGGTTGGTGCCCGCGTAGCGCGGGCCGCCGACGAAGCCGTACCCGACGATGTGCCGCCAGCCGAGGCGCACCGCCTCGGTGAGGATGCGTGAGGCCGAATCGAGCAGGAACGACTCCCCCTTGAAGCCGGCGAAGTCGATCACGAGGACGTCGCGCGCGGGATCGCGGGGCGCGGCCAGATCATCGCGGGTCTCGAGCGTGAGACGCCCGAAGCGTCCGGTCCCCGAGGGCGGCGAGGCCAGGATCTCGTGGAGGAGCGGCACCTCGTCCAGGGTGCGGTAGACGCCGCCCTCGGGCGGCCCGCGGCGGTCGGCCCCGGGCGGTCCGGTCGGGCCGCTCTCCGTCACCTCGTGCTCCGCGGCGCCCTGGGTCTCGAGCCCTGGCGCCCCGCGCCCGCCGTCGGTCAGGTACTCCATGCTCGAGAGCGCCTTCCCGCCGAGATCGACGAAGGCGAGCCGCTTGCGAAGCTCGGTCAGGATTCGGAGCGAGGCGGCCCGGCTCGCATCGCCGCCGCGGGCCAAGCCGGGCAGCGCGTGCTCGGTCAGGAAGCGGTAGTCCGCGAAGCTCAGCGAGCGAGCGCGCTCGAGCGTGGCCTCGATCAGCTCGTTGGCCGGCGCGGGAAGGAGATCGTCGGGGCCGAACAGCCGGCTCTGCGATTCGGCCGCTCCCGCCAGCACGCGCCCGAGCTGCCCGAGCCGCTCCTCGACCAGGCTCTTCCAGCCAGGATCCGCGGCCTCGAGGGCGCGCTCCAGCGGCACGGCGAGATCGACCTTGATCCCCGCGCGGTCCACCGCGACCGGCTCGCCGAAGCGGTTCACGACCTGGAGGGCGCCACTCCCCGGGACCGTGAACGCCTCGACCACGCCGCCGTACTCGCGCCGCCCGGGGTTGCCGCCCGGGCGCATGTTGAAGCGCAGGTCGGCGGCGGCGTCCCCGAGGATGCCCTGGGCGTGGAGCGTGCGTAGCATGATGTCGGCGATCTTGGCCTCGCTGCCGTTCGCTGCCGCGCTCACGCCACCCTCCGAGGTGTCGGCCGTGACCGCGATCTCGTGGGGGCGGAGGAACTTGATGTCCATGTTCTCGCGGAAGCCCACGCGCCGCCCGGACACCGCGCCGCCGGCCGATCGCCTGCCGCGGCGCGACTCGACGATCGTGAACTTGTAGGGACCGGTCGGCGTGAGCTGCACGTAGTTCGTCATCAGGAGCTTGAATCGCTCGCGGCGCTTCTCGTCCATCGCCTCCAGGTCGAGCCCGGTGATCGGCGAGATGATCTGGCTCGCGTCCTCGGTGCCGAGGCCCAGCACGCGGCGCGTGAAGTCCACGAGGTAAGCGGCGTACTCGGTGTCGGTGAGGGCCTTGCGCTCGAAGGCCGAGTCCCCGTGGTAGGCGTCGTGGCCCTCGCCCATCGACGGATCGGCGTGCACGAACCCGAACTCGTTCAGGAACGGTGAGGTCGAATCCACGCCCACCTGCTCGCCGTTGTGCATCAGGAGCACGTTGTAGGCCTTGAAGGGATGAGCGCCGGCGGGATTGCCACGGCCCTCGGCGTCGATCGCCGGGGAGTTGGTGGGATAGCGATGGTGCATGCCCCAGACGTGGGCGTGAAGGGCAGGCGTCACGAAGGTCCGCCCGCGCACCGTGACCTCCACCCCGCTCGGCGAGCCGGTGGCGGCCGGAAGCGACCCCGGGTAATCGGCCCAGAAGCGGTCGAAGTCGAAGTACTCGGGAATGACGTGGGTCCAGCCCGAGATCTTGATGGCCCCGAGGTCCTCTCCCATCGACACCACGAACCCGCGCCGCTTGGTCGCGTACTTGCCGGGCGGTGCGGTCGCCCCGCCCGCCGGGCCGTGGGTGCGGTAGTAGCGGGAGTCGAGCAGGTGGGCGAGCGCGGTGAAGTACTCCTCGCGCACGTCGGCGACGAGCTCCTCCAGCTGGTCGGCCAGCTCGTCCGGACCGGTCCCAGCACCCAGGCGGCCGTCCCCGCCGCCGGCCGTCGAGCCGATGGTCCGCCCGGCCGCCGCGTCCGCCAGCGCTGCGCGCAGAGCCTCCTCGGGCAGGTCTCCGTACTTGGTGCGCCGCTGGAGCCAGTGAGGGCTCGCGATCAGCGAGGCGCCGTAGCGCTCGAGCACCACCGGATCGAGCGCCACGAAGAAGAGGTAGTAGTCGCCCGGGTTCTCGCGCAGTTCGGCGAGGCGCCATCCCTCCTCGCCCTTGTAGCGCGGGCGGACCGGGACGCGGAAGCGCTCGAGCCGGCCGCGGGCCTCGGCGAGCGGGATCTCGGCCCCACTCACGTCGTAGAAGTGGCAGCCGGAGAAATGCCCGAGCATCTCCCTCATCGTGTCGACTCGATCGGGGCCGATGGTGTTGATGATCACGCAGGTCCGCTCGCGCACCGGCGCGGGAGCGAAGCCGGCGAAGTCGATCCCGCCTCCGCGGTTGTTGCCGCCGTTGAAGGAGCGGCACGCCGACTCCCAGATCGCGTGCACCGTCACCGGTTCCGTCACCGCCAGCGAGCCCACCCGGCAAGAGTCGTGATCGATCGCGGGCACCGGCGCCAGGTCACCCGCCGCGGCCGCGGGGCTCACCGCCCCTGGCGCGCCGTCGATCCGGTCCTGGACCGGCTCGTGCCTGGGCATCACCAGGAGGTCGGTCCGCCCGCGCAGCTTCCGGATGTCGTCGATCAGGCGCTCGGGGGTCACGACGCGGCCCGAGGGGTCGAGCGCTCCCGACTCGAGGTTCAGCGCGTCGATCAGCACCGCGAGCTTCACCATGTTGAGCGCCGTCCAGTTGCGGCAGCGCTGGCGCATGAGGTGGCGGTCGTTCTGCAGGGTGAGCTCGGGCTTGGTGGTGATCCCGCCGCGCGGGCAGTCGAGGTGACAGTTGCCACACTGGTTGCAGCCGAACGCCACCGCCTTGCCGATGCTGGCCTCGACCAGCCCGTCGGCGCCGGCGATCAGCACCTTGATCATGTCGAGCTCGCCCCGGAGCCCGCCCGAGGCGAAGAGCCGGGTGCCGCCCCCGGCTCCGAACGGGGCGCCGTTCAGGTCGCGAATCGGGCGCAGCTCGCCGGGACCTGCTTCGGAGTCGCCGGGGAGCGCCACCTTCTCGCCCACCAGCGCATGGTGGGTGTGGAGCATGGTCCGGAAGATGTCGGGCCAGCCCACGTGGGAGGAGTCGGCGTGGTAGTTGCCGGAGCCGCCGAGCCCCGAATCGACCAGCAGGTAATCCACCACGAAGTTGGACCACATGCCCGCGGCCACGTACTTGGTGTAGTTGGAGCCGGTGATCTTGATGCCGCAGTGGTTGTGGTAGAGGAGCCAGAGCCACACTTCGGCAGGCATGTCCTCGATCGAGTAGATGTCGTGCTTGGGATCGGGAGAGAGCGCGTCGGTGCCGACCGGGATGTTGCGCGCCTTGCTCACCGTGCTGGTCACCTTGGCGCCGGAGAGACGCCCGCCCTTGCCGGGCTTGGCCCCCTGGTTGATCTTGATCTCGACGTCGCGCACCCTTCTCAGGTCGGCGGCGTGGATACCGAAGTGGCCGCTCGCGGCCTGCATGCTCTCCCATTTCATCGCCTCGTCGCTGGACAGGCGGATCGGCCCCCCCTCTCCCGAAGAGGTCATCGCCAGCCCAGCGTTGCCCTCGATGCGCGCCACCAGAAAGTCCTCCGAGGCGGCGCCGAGCGAGATGCTCGCGTGGCTCACCGGACCCTGCCAGACCGGCTCGCGGAATCCGAATCCCGAGAGCGTGATTCCACCACGTCCGTCCTTCCCGGTCGGTCCGGCGCCCCCCCTTGGCGTCCGGCGCACCGTGACGGCGCCGTCACGAGACGCGCGCAGCAACGTCAGGCCGTGTCCACCGTGCCCGTGCGCCGTGAGCTCGACCTGGCGCTCGCCGCCGTCGCCGTCCCGCGCCACGAGCCACAGTGGCTCCTCGCCCTCGAGCGCCTGCTCGAGCGGATGTCCCGGCTCGAGCTCGACCTCGAAGCCTCCGCGAGCGTCGGCGGTGAAGGTGAGGAGCGGGGAGCCACCCGGCCGGCTCGCGAAGATCCGCACCCCGGCGCCGGAGGGGACCGCGCCGGGCCTCATGAACCCCCTTGGAACCGCGAGCGAGATGTAGTCGAGCATTGCGGGGTCGCGGGCGAGGCGCGCGAGCGAGCGCTCGACCGCGGCGCGCGACAGCCTGAGCCCCACTCGGTCGAGCGACAGCTCGCCCATGTCGCCCTCGATGAAGAAGTCGTCGGCGCCCGGCATCTGGCCCGAGGCCATGCGATAGATGACCTCGAGGAAATCGGCGCCCAGGTTGCGGTTGGTATTCTCGAGGTGATAGTTCGCGTTCCGGTGTGCCAGGATCCTCGCCGCGTGCACGAGCGGCAGGTCCGGCTTGAGCTCTCCGAGCAGCGCCGAGACCTTGAACTTCTCGCGCACGCCGCCGGGCACCGGCTCGGCCCGGGTGCGGCGCGCGTTGAGCTCGGCGTTCAGCTTCCCGAACTCGGGTGTGGCGAGCGAGTCCACCTCGCGCACCCAGTCCTCGGTGATGGTGATGGCCATGGTGTTGCCCGAGGTCTTCTGGACGTCGTCGATGCCCATGCAGGAGAGGAAGTCCAGGATGCTGTGCTGCCAGCAGGTGAGCGTGCTGAGCGCCTGCTCGCGGAGCTCGGCGGGGTCGCGCCCCGCGAGCGAGGCGACCACCGGCGCGGGATCGGTGCCGTGGTAGACGTCGATCAGCTCGGGCAGCAGCGCCAGCCCGGCGAGGTGGGTCATCGCGCCCCCGTTGGCACCCAGCAGCACCGACTCGTAGACGGTGGCCGCCGAGGCCTGGGTGTCGGTGTCGCCGCCCGCCGAGACGAGCTGGACGCGCGCCCGCAGCAGGCAAGCCTTGAGGAAGGCGTCGACCCGCGGGGTCAGCCGGTAGCTCTTGAGCGGGCCCGCGTGGCAGTGGATCATCGCCACGCCGACGAGCCGCGTGGCCGCCTCGAGGGCCCGCCAGAAGCCCGGGTCTTCTCCTTCGCCGCCCTCGCGCCCTCCGCCGCCATGCCTCAGGAAGACCGAAAGCAGGAGCTCGGGGTTGATCGCGAGCAGCGCGCTCGCGTCCTCCTCCAGGCTCGGGCTCCACTCCAGCTCGACGATCCGGGCTCCCAGGAACGCGCTGCGCAGCGCCTCCGCCACGGCGCCGCCCCGCGCGGCCAGTGCGGCGTGCTCCGGGTCGAGGCGCACCATCAGGTCCGGAAGGTGCGGTGCGAGGCTACTGGAGTGCTCCAGGTAGCGCCGCGCCTCGACCACGACCAGCGACCGCGTGTGCAGGTCGGCGGCCGGGTCGGCGGCCGCGATCGCCTGCAGGTAGGCGCGCTCCATGGTGACGCCGTCGGTGTAGGGCAGGGGCCCGACGATCATCGGCAGGTCGAGGCGGATCGCCCGGATCGGAATCTGCCTCGTGCCGCTCGCGGTCCGGAACAGCACCGCCGGATGCTTGCGCGCGATGTCCCAGGCGGTGGAGAACTCCTCGCGCAGCCCGTCATTGGCGGGATGCGTGATCGCGGCGTGCGAGAAGTACGAGCGCCAGAACCCGTAGTGCCAGGCGGCGCCCAGCGTGAGGGGCTCGTGCCGGAAGCGCTCCTTGAGGACCTTGTCGAGGTCGAACGAGGTGATCTCGAGCCGGGGGATGTCGCGCGAGACGCGCGAGTAACGCGACAGGAAGAGTCGACCGCGCCGGCCGCGGCCGAGCTTCCAGAATTCCCGCTCGTCGATGCCGGCCCGCTCGAGCAGGTAGGAGAGCATGCGTCGCGTGCGATCGTGCACCCGCGGGCTCTCGGGGTCGACGACCAGCGTGAGCAGATCCTCCCAGTCGCCGAGCCGGTCGCGGAACGTGAGGCAGTCGCGGGCGCCATCGGCCGCGGCGCCGGAGCCAGTCCGCCCGGAGACGAGTTCGTCGCGCAGGGTCTCGATGCCGATGCTCACTCGCCCTCCCTCGAGGCGCCGGTCCCGATCCGCCCGCCGCCCGTCAACGCCTGCCCCCGAGCTCGAACTCCTCGATCGCGGCGAACCAGTCCGGAGTCGGTGCTTCCATCACGCGCAGTGTCTGGCCACCGTTCGCGAGGTTGGCGGGGCATACTTCGACGCAGGTCCCGCAGCCGATGCAGCTCTGCTGCACGGTGGTGATCCAGCGCGGGTCACTGCCCTCGTATTCCCTGTTGGCATGCGTCGGGCACACCGCCACGCAGGCCCCGCAGTGGATGCAGGTCGCGGCCGGACCGGCATCGTTCTCGGAGCGCAGCAGCACGTAACGGGTGAGCCGGGGCAGCGAGGCGGGGCTGCGCTTGATGTAGCCTCCGGGGCGCACGTGGAGGAAGTCCCGGGTGTAGCGGGGCGAGCCGCGCACCGCGGCGACGATGGCGGCGTGACGCTCGCTGTCGCGCCGCCGGACGCGGTCCGAGGACTCCTGCATGCGCTCGTAGAGCGCGAGGTGCGGGATCCCGGCCTGACACACCTCCTCGCAGTTCCCGCAGCGCATGCAGAGGTCGAGGAGCACGCTCCCGGTCACCGGCATCGCCTCCCCGGCGCGCATCGCCTCGCCGAGGTGCGTGAGCATCTGGGGCAGCCGGATCTTCGACTCGTTGAAGATCGGGCACACCGTGTTGCACTCGCCGCAGTTGACGCAGTGGAGCGCGCGGTCCTCGGGCGCCTGGGCTGGCGCGGGCGCGCCGCGGCCGCTCGCGGGGCCCGGCATCCCGCGCAGCATGGCGCGAGCGCCGCGCACCATCCAGGCGAGCGCCGGCGAGCCGTAGAAGCGCCGCACCAGCGAGACCCCGGGCACGAAGCAGGCCCCGAGCAGGGCGCCCCGCGCGCCGTGGAGCTTCGGCCCCACCAGCACCCCCCGGTTCAGCAAGGAGTCGGGATCGAGCGCGGCCCTGAGGGACTGGACTCTCTGCGCGGCACGCGCGCCGAGCTTGCGCGCGAGGTACGGCGACTGCCAGCGCCCCAGGACGTAGGGCGCGCCGCGGTGGCGGCTCATCGCCAGGTCGAGCAGCACCGGGGCGAGCACGAGATCGAGCATGAACGCCCCGCTCCGGTGATCGGTGAGATAGCCGGCGATGGCCAGGGCCTGGCCGTCCGCGAGGTAGTAGACCTCCCCGTCGAGCTCGGTGCCGATGTTACGCGCCAGCGCCGCCGCCTCGGCCAGGAAGGGCTTCACCTCCTCGGCGGGCAGGAGGACCTCGGCGGCGATCAGCCCGGGGCCGAGGCGCTTAGTCTGCTGAGGCTTGAAGCGCTCCGCCGCGAAGCGGACGCTCTCGTCGCCCAGAACCGCCGGGTGGCCCGGGCACTCGGGAAGCGCGGAGGCGAACGCCCGCGCCGCCTCGAGGTCGAAGAAGTCCAGGAACAGATAGCCGCCCGCGTGCTCGCGGTCGGCCGAGGTCGCCGCCCCGAGCTCCCCCGGGCCCGCGATGCGCCGCCACGGCAGGGTGGCGCCCGAGGAAAGGGCACTCGGCGATCGCTTCCACTCGCGCGCGTCCTCGTCGGCCCAGACCCTGCGGGTGTGATGGAGGTGCGAGGCCGAGAGGAACTTGAGGTTGGCGGGAGGCGCGAAGCGACGGCCGGCGAGCCGGGCCGTCCAGCTCGCCGCCTCGAGCGCCTCGGACTCGCTCTCGAAGGAGAGCAGGAAGGCGCCTATCGACGGCAACTCCTCGACCGCCACGGTGACGTGGAGCACCAGGCCCAGGGCGCCCTCGCTGCCCGCCAGGTCGGCGAGCGAGAGCGACTCGCAGCCGCGGGCGCGGAACCATGCCGCCCCCTCGGCGGACGAGAGCGTCACGCGCCGCGACCCGTCGGGCACGTCGATCCGACCGTCGTCATGGAAGCGCAGGTGCTCGCCGGAAGGGAGCAGCAGGTCGGCGGCGCGCACGCTATCGAGCGCCCGCCCGCAGCCGAAGGCGTTCATGCCGATCCCGCCGGTGACGAACCAGCCCACCAGGGTGCCGCCCAGGTTCGAGGGGTACGAGCGAAGCGCCAGGCCGCGCTCGGCCAGCTTCTGGTGGATGGTGCGGAGCCTCGCGCCCGCCCCCACCACGCACACCCGATCGGCGGCGTCGATCTCCACCCCGTCGAGGCGCGAGAGGTCGAGGACCAGGCCGGCGTCCCCGGGGACGGAGCCGCCCATCGCGGTCGAGGCGGCGCCGCGCAGCGTCACCGGCACGCGCCGCTCGCGCGCCCAGCGAAGCGCCCCGGCCGCCTCGGCCACGCTCACCGGCTGGAAGATCAGGTCGGGCACGGCGTGCGTGAGCCGGCGCGTGAACAGCGGGGTCAGGTAGACGTTCTGGTCGCGGTCGGCCTCCGAGCGCAGCACCGGGTCGGTGACCAAGCGTTCGCGCAGCGCCGGCGCGGCCGCCTCGGGGTCGTGCCCGGCTAGTGCGGCGAGCAGCGAAGCCGCGAGCTCGCGGGTGCGCTGGGGGGCGTCGCGCTGGTCGGGCGCTCGCGCGCCATCGAAGAAGAGGTTGAGATCGGGGATGGCGGAGCGCACGGCCGCGGCGCGCTGGTCGTGGGAGAGCTGGACGAACTCCTCCAGCGTCTTGCCGAGAGTCCTCGCGAAGAAGGTGGGTTCCGTCATCCCGTGAGTTGGGGAAGGCTCGCACCGCCCGGCGGACTCGCCGGGCCGCCGTTTTGCGGGCCCCTCGGCGGGCGGTACAGCGGCCCACTCCGTGGCCCGTCTCTCGCCGCCGTGAACGTTCCGCACTATATCAGACGGGTGCGCGGAGGGTCACGGCGCGGCGGGGCAGGCGCTCCGCAGGCCGGCGCGGGGAGGGCGCCGGATGCCCCCTGCCCACACCGCCGAAGCTGGATAACGTGGCTTCCGCGCCTGCGGCGAGGGTCCTTTGCAAGCTTTCGAAATGGGCCTGGACGTCTCCCGGAACGGGGAGTAGCCTCACGGCCTCTTTGTGAGCGCCGCCGTCTCGCTCCCGCGCAGGGATCGCATTCAGCGGAAGCTGTCGAGGTCCATCCGATGAACGTCGCACGATCGCTGAGCCTTGGGCACGGCCGCTTGGGCTCCGATTGTGGCGGTGGATGGCGCCTTGCCGTGGCCCTCGCGGCGGTGGGCCTCGCCGTCGCCTGTCCCCCTTCGATCGCGGCTCCTCTATTCTCCGCGCCCTACTACCCCTACGACACCGATGGGGCGCCGCAAACCGTCGCGATCGCCGACCTGAACCTTGACGGACACCCGGACGTTGTGACCGCGAACCCGGGCTCGGTGTCGGTGCTGCTCAACGACGGTTCCGGAGGCTTCCAGCATCGGATGGACTTCGAGGTTGGATCCGGTCCCCGTTTCGTCGCCGTCGTGGATATCAATGGGGACTCGCGCCCGGATCTCGCCCTGGCCTGCGCCGCAGGCGGCGTCTCGGTCCTGTCTGGCAACGGAGACGGGACCTTCGGCGCGGCCAGGCAAGTGGCCACCAATTATGCGCGCGCCCTGGCGGTCGGTGACGTGAACCGAGATGGGCGCTCGGACCTCGCGGTTGACGGCTACTTGTCCGCCCCGGTCGTGCTGCTGAACCAGGGAAACGGCACGTTCGCAGCCGTCGCCATGCCCGTCCAGAGCCCGGAGATCGTCCTCAAGCCCCATGAGACCTACATGGTGGGGGTCGATCTTGGAGACCTCAACGGCGATGGAATGCCGGACATCG
>Ga0066710_100006027_pt1 | contig 11225 bp, 14 predicted proteins | sample GraSoiAngelo_159_FD_79666 | JGI IMG/M metagenome (GOLD analysis project Ga0066710, IMG submission 79666) | Grasslands soil microbial communities from the Angelo Coastal Reserve, California, USA - 14_1009_16_40cm | ecosystem: Environmental > Terrestrial > Soil > Grasslands | place: USA... | reverse complement strand
GCGCGCCTTCACCGAGGCGGTCGGCGTGACGGGGATCGTCCTCGCGAAGATGGACGGCACCGCGCGCGGCGGGATCGCGCTCGCCGTGCGCGAGGAGTTCGGCGTCCCGGTGAAGCTCGTCGGCACGGGCGAGGGCACCGACGATCTGGAGCCGTTCGACGCCGAACGCTTCGCCCGATCCCTCGTCGGGCGATGATCCTCGTCGCGGGCGGCAGCGGATTCATCGGCGCTGCGGCCGTTCGGCGACTCGTGGCCGACGGTGAGGACGTCCTCGTGATGACGGCCCACCCGTCGCGGTCCGGCCGACGGATCGCCGCGCTCGGCGCGCGCGCCGTCGGCGGTGACGTGCTCGACGAGGCGTCGCTCGCTCCCGCGCTCTCGGGCGCCGACGTCGTCGTGCAGGCGCTCACATTCCCGACGTTCCCGGTCCAGCGGCCGCGACGCGGCTACACGTTCGAGGCGTTCGAGGGGCGGGGCACGTCACGCCTAGTGGACGCGGCCGTCGCGGTCGGGGCCCGAAAGTTCGTCTTCGTCTCGGGGGTGGGCGCCTCGGCGGACGCGTCGCAGGCCTGGTACCGCGCGAAGTGGGAGGGTGAGGAGCATCTGCGCCGCGCTGCGATCGACCACGTGATCCTGCGCCCGTCGTGGGTGTACGGGCCGGAGGACCGCGCGCTCAACGTGTTCGTGTGGTGCTCCCGCTTCCTCCCGGCGATCCCCGTGGTAGGCGACGGGTCGCAAGCGTTGCAGCCGGTGTTCGTCGAGGACGTGGCGCGCGCGATCGCCCAGGCGGCTCGCCCCGGCGGCCTCTCCGGCACGTTCGAGATCGGTGGCCCGGACGTGCTCTCGATGAACGAGGTGCTGCGAACGATGCTCGCGGTCCGCGGAGCCCGTCGCGCTCTCCTGCACATCCCGCGATGGATGGCGAAGGCGGGAGGCGCGGTCGCTCAGCTCTGGCCATGGCCGAAGCTCTCCCCGGAGGCGGTCGAGTTCCTCACCGAGGATGCAGTGGCGGACACCGAAGCACTTCGGGGCCACTTCGACCTCGACCTCACGCCGTTTCGGGTGGGGCTCGCGACCTATCTCGCGAAAGGCGCTCGCCGGCCGGGTCCGTAGAATCCCGGCAGATGTTCGATTCGCTGAGCGGCCGTCTCAACGCCGTCTTCGGAAAGCTCCGATCGAGGGGCAAGCTCCACCCCAAGCAGGTGGACGCGGCCCTCGACGACATCCGCACGGCGCTGCTCGATGCTGACGCCGCGCTCGAGGTGGTGGACGACTTCCTGGGCCGGGTCCGCGCCCGTGCGCTCTCCGACGAGGTGATGCGGAGCCTCACGCCGGCGCAGCAGGTGGTGAAGATCGTCCGCGACGAGCTCACGGTGACGATGGGAGGCGAGCACCGTCCCTTCACGCTCCCCGGCGCGAACCCCGTGGTGATCATGATGGCCGGGCTGCAGGGCTCGGGGAAGACCACGCATGCGGCGAAGCTCGCGCTCCACCTCAAGGAGAAGGGGCGCCAGCCGCTGCTGGTGGCGGCGGACCTCCAGCGGCCCGCCGCCGTGGAGCAGCTGATGACGCTCGGCCGCGAGATCGGCGTGCCCGTGTCCTCGGAGGGGAAGGACCCGGTTCGCGTCGCGAAGAACGCCATCAAACAAGCGACCCGCGAGGGACGAAACGTCGTGATCGTCGACACCGCCGGCAGGCTGCACGTCGACCCCGAGATGATGAAGGAGGCGCGCCGCATCCGGGATGCCGCGCGGCCCCACCTGGTGCTCATGGCATGCGACGCGATGACGGGCCAGGATGCCGCCACCCAGGCGCGCGCGTTCATGCGCGAAATCGACACGACCGGCTTCGTGCTGACGAAGCTCGACGGCGACGCGCGCGGTGGCGCGGCCCTCTCGATCACGCAGGTCACGGGCAGGCCGATCTACTTCGCGGGGACGGGGGAGCGGGCTCAGGACCTCGAGCCGTTCCATCCCGACCGCATGGCCTCCCGCATCCTCGGCATGGGCGACGTGCTCACGCTGATCGAGAAGGCGGAGAAGGAGCTCGACCAGGAGCGCGCCGCCGAGGCCGCGGAGAAGATGGCCCGCTCGCAGTTCACGCTCGAGGATTTCCTGGTCCAGATGCGGGAGGTCAAGAAGCTCGGGCCACTTCAGGACCTCCTCGCGATGCTCCCCGGCGTCCCCGGCGCCAAGCAGCAGCTGAACGACCTGGAGGTGGACGAGCGCCAGATGGCCCGCACGGAGGCGATCATCACCTCGATGACCCCGGAGGAGCGGCGGAACCCCGCTATCATCGGCGGGAGCCGGCGCCTGCGGATCGCCCGGGGATCGGGGGTGACCACCCACGAGGTGAACGCCGTCCTCAAGGAGTTCGCGCAGGCGAGGAAGATGATGAAGTCGATGATGGGCATGGCCGGGATGGCCGGCCGGGCGGCGAGAGGCCTTCGGCTCCCGAAGCCGCCCCGCTAGGAGAGGATCCGAACGAGATGGTCAAGATCAGGCTGATGCGGATGGGAAAGGCCAAGCGGCCGTTCTACCGGGTGGTCGTCGCGGATTCGCGGAGCCCGCGCGACGGCCGGGTGATCGAGAACATCGGCAAGTACCACCCGCTCGAGGATCCCTCGCTGATCCAGATCGACGAATCCCGAGCGCTCTACTGGCTCTCGCAGGGCGCGCAGCCCACCGAGCAGGTCCGAAGCCTCCTGAAGGTGCAGGGCATCTGGGAGCGCTTCGCCGCGTCCCGCACGGCCTCGGCCGCGCCTGCCTGAGCGGCGCCGTCATGCGCGAGGTCCTCGAGTACGTCGCCAAGGCTCTGGTCGATGACCCCGAGGCCGTAACCGTCACCGAGGTCGAGGGTGATGTGGGGCTCGTCCTCCGCCTTGAGGTCGGTCCCGAGGACGTCGGCAAGGTCATCGGACGTCAGGGCAGAACCGCGCGGGCAATCCGCGATGTGGTTCGGGCGTCCGGCACGAAGTCGGGGTCGCTCGCGCAGGTCGAGATCGTGGGGTGAACGCCGGCGCCGGCTGGATCGCCGTCGGGCGGGTCAGTCGCGCACACGGCATCCGGGGGGAGGTCGCCGTGCTCCCGCTCTCCGAGGTCCCGGGCAGGTTCGAGCCTGGCGCCCGCCTGTTCGTGGGGGAGAACGGTGACCGGACCCTGACGGTCGCCGCCGCCCGCCCACACCAGCAACGCGTCCTGGTTCGTTTCGCCGAGGTCGACGACCGCGACGCCGCCTCGGCGCTGACCGGTGCCTACCTCTTCGTTCCGCAAGGCTCCTCGCCGTCGCTCCCCGAGGGCAGTTACTGGCCGCACGAGCTGGAAGGGTGCCAGGTGCGCACGACGTCCGGGCGGGTGCTGGGCGAGATCCGTGAGGTGGTGCGAACACCGGCGAACGACGTCTGGGTCACGGCCCTTGCCGGCGACGGCGAGCTGCTCATCCCCGCGCTCCGCGACGTGATCGCGTCAGTCGACCTCGCTGAGCGCCTGGTGGTCGTCCACGAGATTCCCGGCATCACGACGCCATGACGCTCCGCATCGACATCCTGACGCTCTTCCCCGCCTTCTTCGACAGTCCGCTGCGCGAGAGCCTCCTCGGCCGGGCGATCCGCGAGGAGCTCGTGGACGTCAGGGTGTCCGACATCCGCGACCACGCCCACGACCGCCATCGCCAGGTGGACGACGCGTCGTTCGGCGGCGGGCCGGGCATGGTCATGAAGCCCGAGCCGGTGGTCGAGGCGGTCGAGTCCCTAGGGCCGGGCGACAGGCGCGTGGTCCTGCTCTCGCCCTCCGGCAGGCCCTTCGATCAGCCCCTGGCCGAATCGCTCGCGGCCGGCCCATGGATCGTGCTCGTCTGCGGTCGCTACGAGGGGGTCGACGAACGCGTTGTTCCTCTCCTGGGGGCCGAAGAGGTCTCGGTGGGGGACGTCGTGCTGTCCGGCGGGGAGGCCGCCGCCCTCACGATCGTCGATGCCGTCGTCCGGCTCGTCCCGGGCGTGATCGGGAACGAGGAGTCCCTGGCGGTGGAGTCGTTCGACCGCGGGCTTCTCGATCACCCGCATTACACGAGGCCTCGCAGCTATCGGGGGCTCGAGGTTCCCGAGGTGCTGCTGTCCGGCGATCACGCTCGGATCGCAGCCTGGCGCCGCGAGGCCGCGCTGGAAAAGACGCGCCGCAACCGACCCGACCTCCTGCAGCCGCCGGATCCGCGCGAGCCGTAGCCGCGGGAGCGCAAATGCCCGGTGCTATCATGGGCAGTCGCACCTCCCCGAAGGGATCGCAGGCATCCACCTATGAACAAGACCGATCTCGTCGAACGACCTCGCCTGCGCGAGGACATGCCCGACTTTCGTCCGGGCGACGCCCTGCGCGTGCACGTGCGGGTCGCTGAGGCTGGCCGGGAGCGCATCCAGATCTTCCAGGGCGTCGTGATGCGGCGTCAGAGTGGGGGGCTGCGCGAGACGTTCACCGTGCGCAAGGTGTCCTTCGGCGTCGGCGTCGAGCGGACCTTCCCGCTGCACTCGCCGACCGTCGCGAAGGTCGAGGTCGTCACGAAGGGCCGGGTTCGGCGGGCGAAGCTCTATTACCTGCGCGAGCGCCGCGGCAAGCGAGCCCGCATCCGCGAGCGTCGGGAGACCACCTCGGCCCGGGATCAGGCGCCCGCAGCCGACGAGGGAGCAGCATCGGAGCAGGGCTGAGCCGTGGCGGGTCCTGAGGAGCCGCTCGAAGGGCCCAGCCAGGCAATCGACGCCGAACCCGTCGCCGACCCGCCCGCGCCCGCGCCGACGGCCACGACCACGAAGCCGGGGCCCGACAAGAAGCGAAAGAAAGGAGCGGTCGCCTTCCTGGGAGAGCTGCCGGTCCTGCTCCTCATCGCGTTCCTGCTGGCGCTCCTCATCAAGACCTTCCTCGTCCAGGCCTTCTACATCCCGTCGGAGTCGATGGAGCACACGCTCAACATCGGGGACCGGGTCCTCGTGAACAAGGTCGTCTATCACCTGCATCCGCCGCGCCGCGGCGACATCATCGTGTTCTCCGATCCGCATCCCACCGTCGAGACGCACCGCAACCCACTGTCGGCGTTCCTGCACTGGCTGACGGAGGGGCTGGGTGTGAGCACCTCGCCCGACAAGGACTTCATCAAACGGGTGATTGGGCTCCCTGGGGAGGTGGTGGAGATGCACCGATGCGTCGTCTACATCAATGGGCAACCCCTCTCCGAGCCCTACCTGAAAGGCCTCACCTTCAACAATTGTGAATACGGGCCAACCACGATCAGGCCCGACAGCCTGTTCGTCATGGGCGACAACCGGGACGACTCGAACGACTCGCGCTTCCAGCTGGGGCTGATCCCGTACGACAAGGTGATCGGCAGGGCGTTCATCACGATCTGGCCCCCCTCACGGATCCATCTGCTCCACGGGCTCTAAGCTGGTCGGCGAACCGGAGGATGGCCGACTGAAGAGCGGGCCCAAGCTCGTCGAGTTCTACGAACGCCGCCTGCGCGCGGAGGGCTTCCGCCTGATCGCGGGCGCCGACGAGGCAGGCCGGGGCGCGCTCGCCGGCCCGCTCGTGGCGGCCGCCGTGATCCTGCCCGAGTCCTTCGACATCAAGGGCCTCACGGACTCCAAGCTGCTCACCGCGCGCGAGCGGGATCAGTGGTTCGACCGGATCCGCGATGGGGCGGTCTGCGTCTCGGTGGTCAAGGCGCTGCCTCGGCGGATCGACCACCGCGGACTGCACGTCTCCAACCTGGCGCTCCTTCGCGCCGCGGTGAAGGGCCTCGAGACCCGGCCCGATTTCGTGCTCTGGGACGGCTTCCACCTCGGCCGCGTGGCGGTCCCCAACCTCGCGATCAAGAAAGGTGACGTCGTGACCGCCTCGGTCGCGGCCGCGTCGGTGATCGCGAAGGTAACCAGGGACCGGATGATGGATCGCTATCACCGGCGCTTCCCGCAGTATGGGTTCGACCACCATCGCGGATACGGGACGCCCGCGCACCGGGCCGCCATCGCGGAGCACGGACCCTGCCCCATCCATCGGATGTCCTTCAAGGGGATGACGCTGTACCTCGAGGACCGGGCCACGTACGAACGCCTGTACCGCAAGGCGGTTGCCGAGGAAGCGGAAGGGGCTGTGACGTGAGCGACGAGGACATCGAGCGCTTCGAGGACGACATGGAGATCCGGCTCTGGAAGGAGTACCGGGACGTCCTTCCCATGTTCTCGCGGGTCGTGGAGACCGAGCGCCGCTTCTACCTCGCGAACGGCGTGGAGGTGACGCGCCACGAGTCGCCGGGCGGTGTGTGGTTCGAGCTCGAGCTCACCGACGCGTGGGTGTGGGACATGTATCGCCCGGCACGGTTCGTGAGCCGCGTGCGGGTGCTCACGCGGCGCGACGTCAACATCGAGGAGCTGTCGCACAAGGAGCTCGCGCCGGAGGACGCATCCACGGAGGGGCCGCTCTCGAAGTAGGGATGTCGGTGGGTCCTCTCATACTCCCCGAGCATGACGGGGGCCCGGCATCTGGAGCTCGGCAGCGCCGGTGAGGAGGCGGCGCTCGCGACCTATCGCGCGCGCGGCTTCGAGCTGGTCGCGCAAAACTGGCGGTGCCCGCTGGGGGAGATCGACCTCGTCCTTCGCCGGGACGGGCTGGTCGTCGTCTGCGAGGTGAAGGCGCGGCGGGGCTTCGACCTCGGGGGACCGTTCGAGGCCGTGGGCCCCCGCAAGCAGCGGAAGCTTCGGCTGCTCGCACAGGCGTTCCTCGCGAGTGTCACCGTCGACCACGATGCCGTCCGCTTCGACGTGGCGAGCGTTCGGATGGACGCCGCCGGCCGTCCCGCCGTCGAGCTCTTCGAGGAAGCGTTCTGAGGTCCCATGTACGGCCGGGTCCTCGGGGTGGCGGTGGTCGGCGTCCAGGGACACTTGATCCGGGTCGAGGCACACGTGGGTCGGGGCCTCCCGTCGCTCACGGTGGCCGGGCTGCCGGGAGCCGGCATCCAGGACGCGCGCGAGCGCGTGCGCCCGGCCGTAGAGAGCGCCGGATTCACGTGGCCCCTTCGCCGCGTCGTCATCAACCTGTCGCCCGCCGGCGCCCGGAAGGAGGGTCCCGGCTTCGATCTTCCCATCGCGATGGGCGTGCTCGCCGCGTCCGCCCAGGTCCCGGGCACCCATCTCTCGTCCTACGTGTTCGCCGGCGAGCTGTCCCTGAAGGGCGAGCTCGTGCCGACCCCGGGGATCCTGGCCGTCGCGATCGCCGCCGCGGCGGCCGGGCTCGCCGGTGTCGTCGTCCCGCTGGCGAACGCGGCCGAGGCCTCCCTCGTCGACGGGCTCGAAGTGATCGGCGCGCCTACGCTCGCGGAGGTGGTGGGGTTCCTTCGGGGCTCATGGCGCCCCGAAGGCATCCCGTCGGAGCGGACCCAGGAGGAGCGGGTAGACGGGGCCGCCGAGCTCGACTTCGCGGACGTGCGTGGGCAGGGCATGGGCCGACGCGCCCTCGAGGTCGCGGCGGCGGGCGGACACAATGCGCTCCTCATCGGCCCGCCGGGGGCCGGCAAGACGATGCTCGCGCGCCGCCTCCCGACGATCCTGCCCGCACTGACGCGTGCCGAGGCGCTCGAAGTGACCCGGCTGCACTCGGTGGCGGGCCTGCTCACCGAGGGCCGGCTCGTCCGCGACCGGCCGTTTCGCGCGCCGCACCACACGATCTCGGCGGCCGGGCTCCTCGGCGGCGGATCGGGGTTCCTGCGGCCGGGGGAGGCGAGCCTCGCCCACCACGGTGTGCTGTTCCTGGACGAGGTGAGCGAGTTCCGCCGCGACGCGCTCGAGGGCCTTCGCCAGCCGCTCGAGGACGGCCGGGTCGTCGTGACGCGAGCCTTGGGATCGGTCGAGTTCCCGGCCAGCTTCACGCTCATGGCCGCGTCGAACCCGTGTCCCTGTGGATTCGACGGCGACCCTCGCCGGACGTGCGGGTGTCCTCCGCACCGCGTCCAGGGGTATCGGCAGCGCCTCTCCGGCCCGCTCCGCGACCGGGTGGACATCGCCCTCACGGTCCCGCGGCTCACGCGCGGCGAATTGCTGGGATCGACCGCGGGCGAGCGTTCGGCCGACATCCGGGGCCGGGTCGAGGCCGCCCGGGAGCGGCAGCGCGCCCGCCTGGAGGGAACCCCATGGACGTGCAACGCGCAGATGTCCGGCCCCTACGCCAGGCGCCACGCCGGGCTCACCGACGCCGCCCGAACGTCCCTGGCCGACGCCGTCGAGGCGCTCGCCCTCTCCGGCCGTGGATTCGATCGTGCCCTGAAGGTGGCACGGACGCTCGCGGACCTCGAGGGCGCTGCGAGCGTCGAACGCCAGCACGTCTCCGAGGCGCTCGTGTTTCGAGCCCCGAGCCACCAGGAGCCGCCGACGGTGATCGGTGCCGGGGTGGGCTGAGCTCGTGCGCCGGCCCGCCGATCTCGCCCGCGAGGCACCCGCGCCGCGGACGCCCAGGCCCGAGTCCCTGCCGAGCTGGCCCCACGGGTTCGCGTCCTCCTCTGCCGATCGAGAGGCCTTGCTGATCCTGTCCGGGCTCGCGACCCTGACCGCCGGGAAGCTCCTCGAGCTCGCCGTCGAGCACCCGACGGCGGCCGCCTGCCTCGCCGCCGTTCGGCGAGGACGAAGCGGGAGCGCGGGCGATCGCGAGCGAGCCGTCGCGACCGACCCCGAGCTGGTCCGGTCGGCGCTTCGTGCGGCCGATGCGCGCATGGTGGCCATCGGCGACCCGGAATACCCGGAGAGCCTTCTCGACCTCTTCGATCCCCCCGCGGTCCTGTTCGTTCGCGGCCGGTCGCTCGCGTCGCTCACCCCGCGAGTGGCGATCGTCGGGGCCAGGAACTGCTCGGAGTCAGGATGCGACGTGGCGACGGGCCTCGGGCTCGCGCTCGCCCGCGCGGGTGTCGGCGTGGTGAGCGGCGGCGCGCGGGGTATCGATTCGGCCGCGCATCGGGGCGCCCTCGCGGGCGGGGGGCGGAGCGTGTGCGTGCTCGGGTGCGGCATCGACCTCGTCTATCCCGCGTCGAATCGGGAGCTGATCGACGACGTGGCGACCTCGGGCGCGGTCGTGAGCGAGTACCCACCGGGGATACGAGCCGAGCCGTTCCGTTTCCCCGCGCGCAACCGGATCGTGGCGGGGCTCTCGCGGTGCGTGGTCGTCGTCGAGGGTGCGGCCGGCAGCGGCTCGATGATCACGGCGGATCATGCCCTGGACCTCGGGCGCGAGGTGTTCGGCGTCCCCGGTCCAGTCTGGAGCCCGCTGTCCCAGGTTCCTCTCGAGCTCATCCGGGAGGGGGCGACGTTGATCCGCGGTCCGGACGATCTTCTCCAGGACCTTGAGCTTGCCCAGGTTGGGTTGCGCGACGGCACGGCGCCTCCCGACGGCGTCTCCGAGGCCGCGCGGCAGGCCTGGGACGGGCTGCGGGCACCGACCACGCCGGACGCGCTCGCGGAGGCGATCCGTATCTCGCTCAGCGCGGCGCTCGCGGCCCTCCTCGAGCTCGAGGTGCGCGGTCTGGTGCGCTCGGTGGGCGGGCGCTACGAACGCCGCGTCGGCGACGACGATGGTTGACGGCGCCCCTGCGTGTGCTACAAGTCGGGTCGCCCCAGACCACCAGGAGGATCCCTACGGTCTCCGCTTCCCCCGACCCCACGGGCGCGCAGCCAGCCGACGAGCGGATCATCGAGGCGTTCCTCGACCACCTGCGATTCGAGCGGCACCTCTCGCCGAACACGGTCGAGGCGTACCGCGGCGATCTCGGTGGGCTGGCCCGATTCCAAGGACGCGGGGGCGTGGACCTCCTGGCCATCACCCACGCCGGTCTGAGACGCTGGCTGGCGCAGCTCGCTACGCTCGGCTATGCGAGGACGACGGTCGGCCGAAAGGCGGCCGCCGCGCGGACCTTCTTCGCCTGGGCGTTGCGTCGCGGCCTGATCGAAGCTGATCCGGCCGCGGTCCTCGCGCATCCGGCTGGCGCCTCGCGGCTGCCATCGGTCCTCAAGGCGTCCGAGGCCGAAGCGCTCGCCACCGCCCCGCCTCCCACCGATGCGGTCGGGCTCCGCGATCGGGCGGCTCTCGAGCTCCTCTACGGATCAGGGATCCGCGTGGCCGAACTGTGCGCGCTGGACCTGGGTGACGTCGACCTCGATGGGCGGCGCCTCCGGGTCCTGGGCAAGGGCGGCAAGGAGCGGGTCGTCCCCATCGGCGACTACGCCGCGGAGGCCCTGGAGACCTACCTGGAGCGCGGACGGCAGGTGTTGCTCGCTCCCGCGCAGGCACCGACCGAGGCGATCTTCCTCAACCGTCGCCGGCACCGGATGACGCCGCGGGACGCTCGGGCGATGGTCGAGCGCTACGCCCGCGCTACCATGCAGGGACGGACGGTGAGCCCGCACACGTTGCGGCATTCGTTCGCGACCCACCTGCTTGAGGGAGGCGCCGACATCCGGTCCGTTCAGGAGCTCCTGGGGCACGCGAGCCTCGCGACCACGCAGCGGTACACGCACGTCTCGCGGGGTAGGCTGTTCGATGCGTACCGCCGAAGCCACCCGAGGGCCTGATGCCGACACGCCAAGTCGCCGCCGACGATCCGCACTCCGCCGCAAGGCTCTCGATCGGGGAGCTGTGGAGCACGTTCAAGGCCACCGGGTCCGGGCCCGCCCGGGAGCAGCTCATCGTCCACTACTCGCCGCTCGTGAAGTACGTGGCGAGCCGTGTGGCGACCGGGCTTCCTTCGAGCGTGGAGCAGGCTGACCTCGTCCAGTACGGCATGTTCGGGCTCATGGACGCGATCAACAAGTTCGACCTCGCCCGCGAGATCAAGTTCGAGACCTACGCGATCCCACGCATCCGCGGGGCGATCATCGACGAGCTGCGCTCGCTCGACTGGGTGCCCCGGTCGGTGCGGTTCAAGGCGCGCGAGGTCGAGAAGGCCTACGCCGAGCTGGAGGCGAACCTGAAGCGCGCGCCGTCTGACGCGGAGATCGCGGCGCACCTCGGCGTGAGCCTGCCGGAGCTGCACGAGATCCTGACGCAGATCTCCTTCGTCACGGTCGCCGCGCTCGAAGAGGTCGTTGCCACCGGGGCCGATCGAGGCGAGAGCCTTTCGCTCCTGGACACCCTCGCCGACATGGGCTCGCCGGACCCCACCTCGGGGCTCGAGGGGAGCGAGATGCGCATGATGCTCGCGATGTC
>Ga0066710_100006026_pt1 | contig 11226 bp, 12 predicted proteins | sample GraSoiAngelo_159_FD_79666 | JGI IMG/M metagenome (GOLD analysis project Ga0066710, IMG submission 79666) | Grasslands soil microbial communities from the Angelo Coastal Reserve, California, USA - 14_1009_16_40cm | ecosystem: Environmental > Terrestrial > Soil > Grasslands | place: USA... | reverse complement strand
CGCGGCCAACTTCCATTCGATCTCCCTGTTCCTGGTTGCGAGCGTTCAGCGGCGCTGCGTATTATTGGGCACGGAGGTTCGTGGTCTATGGCAAATGCACGAACGCGTGCTCTCGCGCTTGCCGTCTGCCTCGCATGCCAGGCGGCGGCTCCGGCAGGCGCCCAGGAGAGACACAATCAGGCGGAAGCTCTGCCTCCGGCTCCAAAGGACGTCAAGCCAGGCAGTATCACGTATGACGACATCCCATACCCATATCCAGTGGCGTACCTCCCGCTGAGGGTCTACGGACAGGATGTGCGGATGGCGTACATGGACGTGCCGCCCGCGGGCCAGCAGAACGGCCGCACCGTGGTCCTGTTCCACGGGATGAACTTTGGGGGCTTTTATTTTAGCGGGCCCATTGACGTCCTTCGGAAGGAAGGATTCCGCGTGGTGGTGCCGGATCAGATCGGCTTCGGCCGGTCGTCCAAGCCGATCATCCCGTATAACTTCCACGACATGGCGCTGAACACGCGCAAGCTGCTCGAGTCGCTCGGCATCGGCAAGGTGGCGATCGTTGGACACTCGATGGGCGGAATGCTCACGGCGCGGTTCGCCGCTTCGTATCCGGACATCACAGAGCGCGCGGTGATCTACGATCCCATCGGATTGACGGATCCGCGTTTCGACCGGCCGTGGCGTTCCGCGGAAGACGCGTACAAAGCGACGATGGCGCAGAGCCACGACCAGGCGTACCAGGCGTTTTACGCCAACATCCGGCGCTACTTCCCCGCGCCCGGAGCCTGGAAGCCGGAATACGAGCAGTACGCTCGCATTCTGTACGCGCCGACGCTTAGCGGAGACTGGCCGCGGCTCGCCATGGTTCGCGCGATCTATCAGCAGATCACATACCTGGACCCGGTGGTCTACGATTGGCCGCACATCAAAGTGAAGACGCTGGTCTTGGGAGGGGAGCTGGATGGACAGAATTTTCCGGCGCTGGCGAAGCACATCGCCGACACGATACCGGGCGCCGAGCTGGTGCTGATCCCGAATGTGGGTCACGTCCCGCATCTTGAATCACCCGATATTTTTTATAGGGAGTTGTTGAAGTTCTTGAAGGCGGATGCGGCGCCGACGACCAAGTCGGGGGATGGTCCCAGGCGGTAGCGACACCATTAAATAAAGTAGCGCGAACTGAGCGCCCGGCTGCTGCTCTTCACGCGGAGGCCGAAAGGTTCTAGTGCCCGCCGCCGGCGCCGGGCGATTCGTCCGCTTTTAGCGGAAAGTGGGCGCCTTCCGGGATCGGGACCAGCATCTGTTCCTTGCGATAAATAAGCGTGGAGGTGTTGTAGCTGGCGATCTCGAAACCGTGGCCGTGCGTTATGGCATCGGTCGGGCAGGCCTCGACGCAGTAGCCGCAGAAGATGCAGCGGTTGTAATCGATGTTGTAAACCTTGGCGTAGCGCTCGCCCCCGCTGATACGCAGCGCGTCGGTGTTCTCGGCGGCCTCGATGTAAATACAATCAGCGGGGCAGGCGGCGGCGCACAGAAAACAGGCGACGCACTTTTCCAGGCCGTTTTCATCGCGCTGCAGCTGATGGACACCGCGGTAGCGCTCCTGGAATTTTGGCGGTGCTTCGGGATAATCCTCGGTGAGCGTCGGACGCATCATCTCCTTGAACGTCACGCTCATGCCTTTGGCAATCGCAGCCGCGCCGTCGAACACTTCTGAGATTTTCGCCATGCTTAATTTCAGGGTAACGCAGCTTCCGCCGGAAGCTCAATTCTTGGAGCTTCAACCAGCTTTCCATTCCGGGACGTTGTCCCCGGGACCGAACGGATGAACGCCCGCGCGCCGGCCAATGGCCTCGAGGTCGCCCTTGACGAAGCCGTCGGAAGCGAGCGAGATCGTGTGATCCGGTTCCACCAGAAATAGTGAGGGCACGCGCGTAATCCTGAATGCATTGCTTGCCGGATAGTGTTGTTCCTCGCGGTCCAGAAGTGTGGACATCGTCAAGCCGTATGTGTCGCGGAAGCGGCTGGTGCCTCGCGCATCGTCTTGAGAAATTCCGATCACCTGCAGCGAGCCTTTCGAGAGGCGCTCCAGGTATGGCAACGCCAATTGGCAGACCGGACAACTGACCTTGTAAAACACCAGCAGGGCGGGTCCGCGCGCGAGAATATCGGAGAGCGTTTGTTTCGAGCCTGAGAGATCTTCGAGAGCAAAGTCCGGAGCGTTTGTTCCAGCGGTAAGCGTTCCCTTCATCTAGTCTCAGGGTACAACGCGCCTGTGCTCCAATGGAGTCGCGATCGGTATGCAGAATACGCGCGGCGCGCCTTTGTTTTTGGTCTGCCTGTTCGCGATCGTCCTGGGGTCGCGGCTTTGCCACAGCGGCATTCTGTGGGCGGATGAAGACTATCACCAGGCGGCTGCGATCCAGTTGCTATACGGTAAGGCTCTGTACCGGGATGTGTGGTATGACAAGCCTCCGCTGAACGCGGTGTTCTATCTGCTGTTCAACGCGCGCGGAGGATGGGTGCTGAGGCTGGCAGGCGCGCTGTTCGTCACGGGTGTCTGCGCGCTGGCATTTCGCTTCGCCTCCGAGCTTTGGACGCGGCGCGAGGGAGTTCTTGCGGCGGGCCTGCTGGCGTTCTTTCTGATTTTTTACCTGCCCGGCGCAATCATTCCGCTGGAGCCTGACACGCTCATGATCGCGCCGCATCTGGCGGCGGTGTACCTGGCGTGGCGCCGGAAGCCTCTTGCCGCGGGCATGGCATCCGGCCTGGCGTTCCTGATCAACACGAAAGGATTGTTTGTTCTCGCGTCGTGCCTGCTGTTCGGATTCGTCCGGCCGGCGTCGCTTGTTGCGGGGTTCCTGGCGCCAAACCTGATTTTTCTGGGATGGCTAGCATGGCAAGGCGCGCTCGCCGACTATTGTCAGCAGGTCTGGAAGTGGGGGATTCTTTATGCCGGTACGAGTTCGGTCGGCGCGGGCCGGGTGCTGGGCTGGATGGGGTTTCACGCCGCGCTGGTGGCGGGCGCGGCCTGGTGCTGGTGGAAAGACCGGGCGCCGGAGCGGGTCCGTCTGGTTCTCTGGGCGGCCATCTCGTTCCTTGCAGCCGTGCCGGGCGGGCAGTTCTTTCCGCGTTATTTCAACCAATTGCTGCCGGCTCTGGTGATATCCGCGGCGCGCGGCATCTCGTTGATTGGATTTCGCCCTGCGGTGGCGCAGGCGGCGCTGGCGATCGCGCTTGCGGTTCCGGTGATTCGCTTCGGGCCGCGCTATTTCGTGCTGGCCAAAGAGCGCATCACAGGAGCTCCCCACCAATGGAAGGACATTGAGATGGATCAGGATAGCCGGGCGGTGGCACTCATGATCCGCGGCCTCGCGCGGAAGGGTGACACCATTTTCATCTGGGGATATCGGCCTAACATCGTCGCCTATACGCGGCTTCCGATCGCATCGCGTTTCTGGGACTCGCAGCCTCTTACCGGCGTTCCGGCCGACCGCCATCTTTCCGACGCGCGGCCCGTAGCGGAAGAATGGGCGCGAGCCAATCGGGCGGAACTGATCCGCACGAGTCCTACATTCCTGGTGGACGGACTCAGCAGCTACAATCCGGGGCTGGATATTCACAAGTACGCCGACTTGAAGCCGTGGCTTGCGAAATATTCCGTTGCGGGGCGAACCCGCACGACGGTGATTTACCGGCTGCGTTCGGACTAGAGGTCCTTCTCCTGGTCCTGAACGAAGCTGAGGATATCGAAGCGCCGGATTTCGCGGTTCGGGAAAAAGCTGTTGACCGCCTCCTGTTCGTCGGAGAAAACCTCGAAGATGGTGTGGAGCTTGGTCAGCAGCAATAGCTCAATATTGCGCTTGTTGAGATTAACCAACTTCAGGGCGCCACCCGCTTTCTTCAGCGTGGTGAAACAAATCACCATGCTCCCGAGGCCGGTGGAATCGATATAATCGACGTGCTTCATATCCAGAATGACTTTCAAGTGGCCGCCGGCGACAACCTGATTGACTTTTTCGCGCATGCGGCTGGACTCGCCTACGGTAAGACGGCCCTCCAGAGCGAGGATGACAACGCCCTCGCGTTCACTTTCGACGATTTCAAAGCTCATGATTTGTTATGGAATTGTCTTAGTGTATCGAAGCGGCGCGCGGCTCCGGCGGGGCGGGCTCGGGCGCTTCCTCGGCGGACGGCAGCAGCACGGTGAAGCGGCTGCCTTCGCCTACGGTGCTCGCCACTTCGATGCGCCCGCCGTGCACCTCGGCGATCCACGCGACGAAGCTCAGGCCGAGTCCGAGGCCGTAGATCGGATTGGTCTGCGCGTTGCGCACGCGGTAGAAGCGGTCGAAGATGTGCGGCAGATTTTCGGCCGGAATCCCCACGCCGGTGTCTTCGACCACCAGCCGCGCCCAACCCGCCTCCTCTGCGGGGCCGACGCGCACGCAGACGGATCCGCCTTTCGGTGTGTATTTCAGGGCGTTAGAAAGAAGGTTCGAGAGCAGGCGCTCGAGCTGCGTGCGATCAGCCGGAACCACGGCGTGCGGCTCAAACGCGGCGGTTAGCGTGACGCCCTTCTCCTCGGCAGGAATCTGGAACTGGTCGACGACATCGCCGGCGAATTCGGCGAGATCGAGCGGCGCCTTCTGCAACACGATCTGCCCTGACTCGGCCTGGGAAAGCAGGAGCAGCGCGCGCACTATGCTCGATAGCTTCTCCACATCCTCCAGCGCGTTGAGCATGGCCTCCCGGTATTGCTCGGGCGTCTCGGCAGTAAACAGCGCCACTTCGAGCTGGCCGCGGATGGCCGTGAGGGGCGTGCGCAACTCGTGCGAGCCGTCGGTGGAAACACGCCGGATCTGTTCGAACGACTGGTTGAGCCGCTCGGTCATGCGGTTGAAGCTGTCGATCAGGTGATCCAGTTCGTCGCCCGCGCCGCGCAACGGAATCTGGAGCGAGAGGTTCGAACCGGTGATCGTCTGCGCCGCCTGAGCAACCGAGTTCACCGGTTGAATCGCGCGGCCGGCCAAGACCCAGCCCAGCAGGCCGGTCAGCGCCAGCATCGCGGGGAGGGCGGCGAAATAGTTGCGCGTGAAGACGTGTACGGTGCGTTGCGTGGTTTCAAGCGAGCGGCCGATGGCGAAGAAATAGCGGTGTTTATGTTCGTCCGGGATAACGCCCGCCTTGATCAAGTACGGCACACCGTCTTTATCCCAGCGGATGTGGACCTCGGGCTCCGGTGAATTGAGGACGCGCTGGATGTCCTCCGGCGAATCGAATCCGATCGATTGATACGTAGCCGAATAATCGACTGCGTTGCCGTTCGCGTCCGCGATGAAGAACACGTGTTGCAGCCGGGACACGATGTACGCTTCTTCGGGGTCGGTCCGGTCGGCGGTCCACACAGGCTGAAAGTTGTCGATCCGGACGTAGCCTTTGGCGGCGCCCCACTCCTCTTCGAGCGCGGCGCGAACGTCGCCCTCCATCTCGAACTTGAGGGTCTGGCGGTAGAGCAAACCGATGACCACCAGGAGCACCGCGAAGAAAATCACGTAACTGAGCGCGAGCCGGAAGCGCAGCCCGCGGACAAAATCCACGCGCCGTTTGGGAACGCCGAAGACCCTCGTGAATCGTGCCACCGCGCCTCTACACCGCTTTTTCGGCGGGTCTGTCCGGCACGTCCAGCATGTAGCCGATGCCTCGGACGGTTTGGATCATCTTCATCGGCCACTTATCGTCGATCTTGCTGCGCAGATGCCGGATATACACATCCACGATGTTGGTGAGGCCGTCGTAATCCATGTCCCACACGTGCTCGACGATCATCGTGCGGCTGAGCGGGCGCCCCCGGTTGCGCATCAGGTATTCGAGAATGCTGAACTCTTTCGGCGCCAGTTCGATGTTCTCGCCGGAGCGCGTCACGCGGCGCCGGATGCAGTCGAGCGTGAGGTCGCCTACTTGCAGGCGCTCCGGCGTGGGTTGTCCGCGCCGCAGGAGCACCCGGACCCGGGCCAGCAGTTCGACGAATGCGAACGGCTTGACCAGGTAATCGTCCGCGCCGCCCTCCAGACCCTTGACGCGATCGTCCACCGCGTCGCGCGCGCTCAGGATCAGCACCGGGGGGCTGGTTTTGCGATTGCGGATCTTCTGAAGCACGGTGAGGCCGTCCAGGTCCGGCAGACCGAGGTCGAGGATGATCAGGTCGTACTCGGTCGCATGGACCATTTCGATGGCCGTCGAACCGTCACCTGCCAGATCCACGGCGTAGCCGCCGCTTTCCAGGCCTCGCGACAGAAAGTCGGCGATTCGTTTTTCATCCTCCACTACCAGGATCCGCATAATTAAAGTTTAACGACTCGGCCGTGTTTCACGCGATAGTCTTCTACAGCGGGCATTGCGACCACGCGGCACATCTCGAAGAGCCGCGAGCGCGCTCTGATGCCGATCCACTCGGCGAGCGTTTTCTTGTACACGGGAACGCCGCCGGCGCCGGTATAGCCGACCACCTTCCCGGAAACGTCCGGATCGGGCAGGTTGGTGGTGGCAATCAGGGGTTTTCCGTGATTGCAGCGATGGGTGATGATGGAGGCGATGGTGTCCTCCACCCACTCGACGACGCGATGCGCGCCCAGATCGTCCAGAACGAGCACTTCAGCATCCAGGGCGGTGCGGTAAGCCGCGCGGTCGCTCGAGCCCGAGGAGGCGTCCCAGCCTGACCGGATGCGTTCGATGAGGTTCTGGTAGTCGAAAAAGACACACTCGTGGCCCTTATCGAGGAGAGTCTTCATCACGCCGACGGCAAGATGGGTCTTTCCGGTGCCGGGCTCGCCGATGAGCAGAAGGCCCGAGGGCTTGACCGCTGGAAAATCGCGGGCGAATCCCTTTACCTGGCGCAGCACCATGCCGAGACCTGTGCGCGCCACCGGATTTTCCTGTCCCGGCACGCTGAAGTTGTCGAGGGAAGCGTGTTCGTAGTTAGGCGGGATATTGGCGCGGTCCTTCGCAACGACGGCGCGCGCCGAACTAGCGCACTCACACCGTTCGGCGCCCGACAACCCCCCGCGCTCGACGATTTTCCATCCGGTTCCTCCGCAGAGGGGACAATTGGTTTCCGACATTTATTCGATAATCACCAGTACTTCTCCGGCCGCGACGGTGGCATCTGCCCGCGTTCTCAGTTCGACCACGCGGCCCGCTGCCGGCGACTTCATTTCATTTTGCATCTTCATCGCTTCCACTACAATCAAGCCCTGGCCGGCCGCGACCTCATCGCCGGGCGCAACGAGCACGCGAACAACCTTTCCCGGCATCGGCGCAGCGATACTCTGCCGCCCGTGTCCCTCGCCCGCGCTTCGGCGGCCGCGCGTTTCGCGCGGATCGAACACCTCGATGGCCAGCGTGCGTCCATTGACGAGCAGCTCATTCTCCGCGTCGAGCGTAACGGCGTAACTGCGGCCTTCGATGAGCACGGAATATTTGCCCGGCTGGAGCGTCCGGAGCGAGAATTCGCGTTCGATCGCTTCCGCGCCCTGGCGCCGGTATCGAAAGCTCGTGCCGTTTACCGTGAGCTCTCCGGAGCGTCCGCCGATGACGACCTCGAATTTCAACGCAGCATCTCCTCCCGCCCGGAGACGAGCCACGAGCTGCGCGACCCGGCCGGCGGTGGAGACGCAGGCGTCTTGCAGGCGTGAAGCGCGGCCACCAGTGCCGCGGCGGCCTCGGTTTCAAGGTCCGGCTCCGGGCCCGGGCGCCGCCGGGCGAAGAACTTGTCCAGGAACCCGGTCGAAAGGTCACCGGCGCGGAACGCCTCGTCCTCGAGGATCTCCGAGAAAAACGCGATGTTGGTGCGAATGCCGGAGACCGTGTATTCCGAGAGGGCGCCGCGAATGCGGGCAATAGCGGCGTCGCGTGTCGCCGCCCAAACGGCCAGTTTCGCCAGTAGCGGATCGTAATCGAGCGGAACGGTCCATCCGGCATACACGCCCGAATCGAGGCGAATGCCGGGCCCGGCGGGCTCGTCGAGCTGCGTGATTCTGCCGGGCGAGGGAAGAAACCCGTTGACGGGATCCTCGGCGTAGATCCTGCACTCGATCGCCGCGCCTCTCCAGGCCACGTCTCGCTGGCGGAGGGTGAGGCGCTCGCCCGCGGCAATCCGCAGTTGCCACTCCACCAGATCGAACCCCGTCACCAGCTCCGTCACCGGGTGCTCCACCTGCAGGCGCGTGTTCATTTCGAGGAAATAAAAGTTGCAGTCGCGGTCCACCAGGAATTCGACGGTGCCTGCGTTGGCATAGCCGGCGGCGCGTGCGATTTTCACGGCTGCCTCCCCCATTCGGGCGCGAAGCTCCGGATGCGACGTCATCACCGGGGAAGGGCACTCTTCAAGCACCTTCTGATGACGCCGCTGCACCGAGCACTCGCGCTCGCCGAGATGGATCAGGCGGCCGTGGTGGTCGCCCAGCACCTGAATCTCGATGTGCCGGGGTTCTGCGACGAGTTTTTCGAGATACACCTCATCGTTGCGGAACGCTCGCGCGGCCTCGCTCGAGGCATCGCGCATCGCCGTTTCGAGATCGTCTTCGCGGTCCACGCGGCGCATTCCTTTGCCTCCGCCGCCCGCCGCGGCCTCGGTCAGCACGGGATAACCCAGGGCGCGCGCCGTCTTTCGCGCCTCGCCTATCTTGCGGACCGGGGTTTCGGTGCCGGGGACGACCGGCGCCCCGGCCGCGATCGCGAGCTGGCGGGCCGCCGTCTTCGAACCCATCTTGCGGATGGCGGCGGCGGGCGGGCCGATGAAGACGATGCCCGCGGCCGCGCAGGCCTCGGCAAATTCGGCATTCTCGCTCAGGAAGCCGTAGCCGGGATGGATGGCGTCGGCTCCGTCGCGGCGTGCGGCGTCGATGATCTTGTCGGTCCGCAGATAGCTTTCCGAAGGTGGATCGGCGCCAAGGTAGGCGGCTTCATCCGCCACGCGGACAGCGAGCGAGACGCGGTCGGCATCGGAATACACGGCGACGCTGGGGATCCGGTATTCGCGGAGCGCGCGTACCAGGCGCACCGCAATCTCTCCGCGGTTCGCGATCAGCACTTTGCGGAACATCGAACGTAGATTGTAGCAGGTGGCGCTCGGCTGAACCCCTTAGAGGAGGGTGATAACGGTCGCCCCCCAGCCGCCGGCCTCGGCCGGAGCGTCTCCGAAAGACTGGACGAACGGCGTCCTCTCGAGCACCTTCCGCACAATTTCCCGCTGGACTCCGATCCCTCGCCCGTGGATGATGCGTATCGCCTTTAATCCGAGCCGGTTCGCTTCCGCGAGGTACTCTTCGACCACCGCTTCGACGTCCCGGGGTGGAACCGTGTGAAGATCGAAAACATCAGTCACCGGCACACGAACGGGCTCGTCAAAAGGATCATTCCACATTAACGGACACCGGCTAATACTCAATTTATCGATGATATACCTTAGAACCACCTAGCGAGGGCAGAAGGCCCCTAGCAATTATTCACTTAGGACTATTGTGTGCGGAGTAATCACTGGTAAAATTGGGCTGTTACTAAAGGCACAAATGCTTTGTTTTTTGTGCGGTAAAAAAATCGGTCTCTTTCGGTCGCTGGTGGATCAGCAATACTGCTGCGCCGCACACCGATCCGAAGCTCGTCTTGCTTCCGCCCAGGCGTTGCGCGATGAAGATGAGCATGAACCCTGGTCGGTTTCGAAGAAAGACAGAAAGAAGCAGGCGCGTCCCAACGGCAGCGCCGGCCAGAAGGCATCCATTTTTGCTTTCCTGACGGTGGGTGCCCTGCTGGTGGCGGCGCTGATGCTGCCTGGTCCCAGTCCCGGGACCGCGTTTCCTCCGGTTTCGCTCTCTCCGGGAGTGAAGCGTGGCATGTTCGAGCGCGCGGGAGATGCGATCAGCGATGTAGTGCGCTCCAGCGCGCCGATCACGCTGCATCATGATTTCCGCGCCGGTCTCGGCGACTGGACCACGGTAGGCCTGCGAGGCTCGAAGGTGGACGATCCGCGGGGCTGGTCCTCCGCGGCGGCGCCGGAGCTGGTGCGTCCGGGCAGTTTGCGCATCTGGAAGCGTTCGGTTTCGCTCCAGAATTATCAGATGGAGTTCCAGGGGCAGCTCGAAAGGAAGAGCCTTAGTTGGGCGTTTCGTGCCAGCGACGAAAGGAACTATTACGCAACGAAGCTCTTAATCACAAAGGCGGGTCCTCAACCCAATGCGGGGCTGCTGCGGTACGTGATGTTGAATGGGCATGAGTGGGACCGCGTGCAACTCCCGCTGCCGCTGACGCTCGAGCGCGGGGCCAACTATCGGGTCCGCGTGAGCGTGCAGGACGATCATTTCATCACCTACGTCAACGGCCAGGTAGTCAGCTCCTGGAGCGACAAGCGGCTGAGGCGAGGCGGGGTCGGGTTCTTCGCCGACGAAGACGACACGCAAAAAGTGGCCTGGGTCAGTCTCTCCGAGCGCGACAGCTTTCTTGGCCGCATGCTGGCGCACTTTTCGCTGATCGTGATGCCGGGCGCCGGCGCCGAATAGGTCACCGCGAATTAACCGGCCGCTCCAACAGTCCGGCCCGCTCCAGTAATGCGTTCGGGTCGGGATCCCTTCCCATGAACGAGCGGTAGAGCTGTGCCGGGTCCTCGCTATCGCCGCGCGCCAGGATTTTTTCGCGAAAATCGCGGCCCACCGACTCGCTGAAAACTCCTTCGCTGCGGAAACGCGTGAAGGCGTCGGCATCGAGCACCTCCGCCCACTTGTAGGAGTAGTAGCCGGCGCCGTAGCCGACAGGGCTGCCGAACAGGTGGGTGAAGCCGGTGATCATGGCGTGATCCTCGGGCAGCCGCGCGGGCGAATACTGTTGCAGAATCGCGCGCGAGTAGGCGACGACGTCACCCGAGTCATCCCATTCGCGATGCAGCGCCAGGTCCACGAAGCCAAAGCCGAGCTGCCGCATCTGCGCGTTCGCGGCACGGAAGGTCTTGGCGCGTTTCATCTTACGGAACAGATCGTTGGGGATCGGCGCTCCGGTTTCCCAATGACGCGCGAAGAGATCGAGAGACTCGCGTTCCCAGCACCAGTTCTCCATGATCTGCGAAGGAAGCTCGACGAAATCCCAGGCCACGCTGGTACCCGCCAGGCTGCGCACTTCGACGCGGCTCAGCAGATGATGGAGCAGATGGCCGAACTCGTGGAAGATCGTCTCCACTTCGCGGTG
>Ga0066710_100006025_pt1 | contig 11227 bp, 12 predicted proteins | sample GraSoiAngelo_159_FD_79666 | JGI IMG/M metagenome (GOLD analysis project Ga0066710, IMG submission 79666) | Grasslands soil microbial communities from the Angelo Coastal Reserve, California, USA - 14_1009_16_40cm | ecosystem: Environmental > Terrestrial > Soil > Grasslands | place: USA... | reverse complement strand
GAGGAGATCTTTGATGAACACCCCGAGCTGCGGCGGAGGGGCCAGACCTGCGATCTTGATCGTGACCTCGGTGGCGAAGTACGCCTTGTTGTCCCATGGCAGCAGGTAGCCGCTCAGCGAGAAGACCAGGATGATCAGCAGCATCGTCACCCCGACCATCCAGTTGAGCTCGCGAGGCGCCCGGTATGAGCCCGTCCAGTAGACCCGCGCCATGTGCAGCAGCACCATGATGATCAGCAGGTTCGCGCCCCAGAAGTGGACGCCTCGGATCAGCCAGCCCAGGTAAACGGTGCTCTGGATGTAGTTGACGCTGGTGTACGCAGGCGACGGGTTGCCGCTAGCGTCCGGCACGTAGTACAGGGCGAGCAGGATGCCGGTCAGAAGCTGCAGGACGACGAGGATGAAGACCATCCCGCCGAAGCAGTAGTAGAAGGCGTTCGCGAAGTTGGGTACCCGCTGGTAGAGAGCCTCGTCCACCGCTTTCGTGAACGGGTACCGGTCGTCGAGCCAGTTGACCACCGCCAGCTGGATGTCTCGCGGGTGCGGAATCGCCATCAGCTCAGAACCCCAGGGTAATTCCGTCGACCATGATCGTGTTCGGGTTGGCGTCGTCCTGCTTCCAGTTCAGGTGAGACAGCGGATTGGCCGCCGGGCCGTGCAGCACGCTTCCGTCGAGGTGGAAACGAGATCCATGGCATGGGCAGTCGAACGTCTTGGCGTCCGTGTTCAGCGCGATCGAGCATCCGAGGTGCGAGCAGTTGATCGCGAAAACGTTCACCTTGCCCGTCGCGTCTTTGACGACAAAACCCCCAAAGGCGAGGTCGCCGGCGGCGTTGTCGCCGCCTCCGTCGGCCATGATGAACGCCGAGTTGGGACTGGTTGGGGCGTCGAACTTGACGGCGTCGGCGTTGGCGATCTGACTGATCGGCTTGGTGAGCGATACCTTGATCGACGTTTTCTTCTGGCCCTTCGGTGGCGCGGGCCACAGAAAGATCACGATCGGGGCCCCTCCGATCACCACCGTGGCGGTGAGGAGACTGGCCATCCACCAACCTAGGAAGGTTCGCCGCGTGAACCTCGTCGGGGCCGTGGAATCAGCCATCCGGTTCGAATTCTAGCGGGGGGCTTACCGCAGGGTGGGAAGGCCCACAGCCTGCCGAACCTCGGCCATCGTGGCCCGGGCGACGGTGCGCGCCTTTTCGCTGCCCTCGTCGAGAATTCGCGTGACCAGCTCCGGGCTGAGCTCGGCGCGCGCCTCCCGAAACGGGCGAAAGGCCTCCACCATCCGTTCGGCCAGGAGGCGCTTCTTCTCGCCGCAGCCGATCTTGGCCTTGCGGCAGAGCTCCCAGTAATGCTCCCAGTCGTCGAAGAACAGCTTGTAATACGCGCACACGTTGCAGGTGCGCGGGTGGCCCGGCTGCTCCATTCGCGGGCGCTTGACGTCGGTGACCATGCTCATCACCTGCTTGCGTACGACCTCGGGGGCTTCGGTCACACCGATGACGTTGCCCACAGTCTTCGACATGCGCTGCTTGCCGTCGGTGCCACGGATGAGCGGTGATTCGGTGAGCAGCGCCCGAGGCTCGGGAAAAATCGGTGAATAGGTCCGGTTGAACTTGCGTACAACCTCGCGGATCAGCTCGAGGTGGGCGAGCTGGTCCTTTCCGACCGGCACCCCGACGCCCTTGACGATGACGATGTCCGCGCCCTGCAGAACTGGATAAGAGAGCAGGCCCAGGTTCACGTTCTCCGGATGCTTCTTGGCCATCTCCTTGAAGGTGGGAGTACGTTGGACCCAGCTGAGCGGGGTCACCATCGACAGCAGGAGGTTGAGCTCTGCGATCTCCGGCACCTTGGACTGCTGATAGACGACGCTCCGCGACGGATCGATGCCGACAGCCAGCAGGTCCGCGGCCAGATCGAACACCTTGTCCTCGACCTTGTGCCCGTCGGGCTCGGTCGTGAGCGCGTGGTAATCCGCGACGAAGTAGAAGCACTCGTACTGGCTCTGGAGGTCGACCCAGTTCTTGGCCGCGCCGAGGTAATTGCCGAGGTGGAACCGTCCCGTGGGCCGGATGCCGCTCAGGATTCGTATCCGCTCAGACATAGGTTCCCGAGTGTAGTGGACGACCGTCGGAATACGATTTAGCCATTCCAGATCACGATCCAGCAGTCGAACTACCAACCGGGCTCGGCTCGCGCGCACTCCGCAACACGATCCTCGTCCTTTCCGCCAAGGTGGTCGGGCGCCTCATCGCGCTGGTCACGGTGATCGCCACCTCGAACCACCTCGGCGATGCGCGATACGGCACCTTCACGACCCTGGTCAACTACACCGCGATCATCAGCGTCGTTCTCGACCTCGGCTTCAACGTGCTCTTCGTCCGCGAGGGGGCACGGCACCCGAACGAGGTCCAGCGCTACCTGCGCAACGTGATGTCACTGCGGGCCATGATGTCGGTCGCTAGCCTCGCGTTGTTGGGCCTCGTGCTGTACGTCGCGGGCCTGGCCAACTTGCTGGCGCCGGCCTTCGTGCTGATGGTGCTGACCTCCTACTCGACGCTGTTGCGCAACACGCTCTACGCGGTCCAGCGACTCGGGTTTGAGGCCATTGCAGTCGTGCTCGAGAGCGTCATCCTGCTCTCGCTCGTCATCTACGGGATCGTGACCAATCGCGGTGTGGAGTTCTTCATCTGGGCCTACGCCGCCCAGTACGGCTTCAGCTGTCTCTACTTCGCGACCGTCATCGCGCTGCAGAAGATCGCGGTCGTGGGCTGGCGATTCGAAACCACCCTGCTCCGGACATGGTTCTGGCAAGGGCTACCCTTCGCGCTCACGTTCATCCTCACGATCCTCTACTTCAGGATCGACCAGCCGATCGTGTACGCACTCCGCTCCCATGCCGAGGCCGGCTGGTACGGCCTTGCTTACAAGCCTTTCGAATCCCTGCTCTTCGTCCCGATGACCCTGCTTTCGGTCGCCTTCCCCGTGCTGTCGATCTACCACCGTGACCGGCCGGGGGACATGGTCGACGCCGTCAGTCGCTTCTACAAAGCGCTGGTCGTGATCGGATGGCCGATGACCGTGGGGATCTTCGTCCTCGCCCATCCGCTGACCAAGGCGCTGCACCTGTTCGACCAGTCAGAGCCGGCTTTGCGGATCCTCGCGCTCGGCCTCGCGCTTGGCTTTGTGAACAACGCCTTCATCGGCGCGCTAAGCGCCTCCGACCGGCAGTCATCTTTCACGTGGGCAGCGGGCTGGAGCCTGGTCGCGAACCTGGCCCTCAACTTCGCACTGATTCCGAGCTTCGGCTACCTCGGGGCCAGCTGGGCGACGGTGCTGACGGAGCTCGTGCTCGGCGCCGTCGCCTGGTACCTGACCAGGCGACACGTCGGGACGGTTCCCGTCATCCCGCTCACCTGGCGACCGGTGCTCGCCGGCCTGGCGATGGGTGTCTGCGTGTACCCATTGAGTAATCTCGGCGGCGTGGCCCTCGTGATCCCGATCGCAGTCGGCGTCGCCGCCTACACGATCGCCTGCGTGCTGGTGCGTGCGGTGACCAGGGACGAGATCGATTTCGCCCGCCGAGCCCTCAACCCGAGCCGATGAGCTCAAAGCCGCTTTTCCTCAAGCCCAGGAGCGCTGCTGCGCTGGTGCCCTGGGAGGAGATAGCCGTCGACGCCCCGGAGGTCGGACCTCTCACGCCGCTCGACGACGCTCAGTTCGTTGCCCTCGACGTCGAGACCACTGGCAACGCGCCCTTTCTTGTTCTCGAGCTTGGTGCAGAGCGCTTCACCCTCGAAAGCCCTCTGTCGTTCTTCGACACTCTGGTCGATTGCCGCGCGCCGATCAATCCGTACGCGCGGAAGCGTCATCAGATCGATCGCTCGATGCTCATTGGCGCGCCTGTCTTCAAGGACGCTCGCCGCGCATTCCTTCGGTTCGCACACGGCGCAGTGCTGGTGGAGCACAGCCACGACGCCTTCGACACGTGGCTCGTCGGGCGGGGGCTGGAAAGCCCACTCGAGCATCCGATCATCGACACCACAGCGCTTGCGCGATTGGTCATGGAAATTCCCAAAGGCCAGGTCCCGGGTTTGAGCCGGCTCGTCACGGACCTCGGCCTGGACATCACTCCTGCGCATGCGGCGCTCGACGACGCGAGGGCGACCGCCATGGTGTTTCGTGCGCTCATCGCCCTGGCGCGGGAGAAGCTGGGCCTGGCGACGGTCGGTGAGGTCATCGCGCTTGTGCCCAGGCCCGTCGTGGACCGGACCAGGAGGGCGCCCGCTAGTCGAAGAGCGTCAGCTGGAGGTCGGGCTTCGGATGTTCAAGCCCAGACAGGCCCACCCCGATCAGCCGCACCGGATGCTCCTCGACGTGAGACTTCTCAAGCGCCGAGCGGGCGGCACGGAAGATCGTCTCGACGTCGTCGGTCGGGCTCGTCCGGCTCACCTGGCGGCTCACCAGGCGGAAGTCCGGGAGCTTGAGCTTCACGTAGATCGTTCGGGCACGGACACCGTCGCTGTGAAGCCTGTCGACTACCCTGTCGGTCAGGTCACGCAGCGCAGTCTCGAGCTCGCCGCGGTCGCTCACGTCGCGCTCGAAAGTGGTCTCGGCTGAGATCGTCTTGGCCGGCTTGCTTCCATCGACCGGCGAGCGGTCGCGCCCCTGCGCGTAACGCTGCAGCACCGCACCCCCTACTCCGAGGGCCTGGACGAGCCGCTGCGTCTCGTAGGCCGCGAGCTCGCCGACCGCACGCACGCCCATGGCGTGCAGCCGCTCTTCGGTCTTGGGGCCCAGCCCGGGTATCACGCCGATCGGCAAGGGCGCGAGGAAGTCAGCCTCAGTGCCTGGCGGGACGAGGACGAGTCCGTCGGGCTTGCGCGTGCCGCTCGCGACCTTCGCGACCAGCTTCGAGGTCGCAGCACCGACGGTGGCTGTGAGCTGGACCTCGGTGTGGATCTGGAACTTGATGCGCCTCGCGACCTCTTCGGCCGTGGTCGTCCCATGGCGCGTGCGGGCGGTGACGTCGAGGTAAGCCTCGTCGAGGGCGATGCCCTCTACCAGCTCGGGCGAGGTGAAGCGGCGAAAGATCTGGTGGACCAGTCGGCTGGCGTCGCGATAGCGGGCGCCGTCGGGATTGACCACCATCAGCTGAGGACAGAGCGCCATCGCCTCGTGAATCGGCTGCGCAGAATGAACGCCAAAGGCCCGCGCCTCGTACGAGGCTCCCATCACCACCGCCCGCCGCGACCGCCCGGCCACCGCCACCGGCAGGCCCCTCAGCCTGGGGTCGTCACGCTGGTGGACGGAGGTGTAGAAGGCGTCAAGGTCGACGTGGAGGATGGTGCGGGGCCAGTGTTCGGGGCGAGGCATCGGATGCGCCGAGAGTGTGCCACAAGGGCTTGGGGGTTACTTACGAGTTCGGCGGCTCCCCTAGGGTCCCCCTAGGACCCCAGTGCGGCGACTACGTTGGAGAAAACGTTGGCGATCTGGTTGCCCATCGTCAGCAGGATGATCGTGACCAGGATCGAGACGACCACGAGCACGCCCAGGAAGGCGGCGGCCGTGATCAGGACGGCGAAGCCCGCCCCACCCCTGCCGGCAGGCGCGGCCGGGCCGGCCACAGCCTGGGCGGGAACCCACGTCTGACCGTTCCATCGCCACAGCCGGTCCGGCGAGACCGCCGGCTTCCACGAAGCTCCGTCCCACCACCAGAACCCGTCATCGGAGAACCTGGTTTGCGGCGCCGGCGCGGGCTGACTCATCTCGATCGAAGCGTAGCCGGTGGCGGAGCGCCAATGGCGTCCCACACTAGAATCCGGCCGTGAAGGGCGTGATTCTCGCGGGAGGCACCGGAAGCCGGCTGCACCCTCTCACGCGCATCACCAACAAGCACCTGCTGCCGATTTGGGACCGGCCGATGATCAATTACGCGAGCGAGGCCCTGGTGAAAGGCGGCGTGTCGGAGATGATGCTGGTCACGGGCGGTACGCATGCGGGCGAGTTCCTGCGGCTGCTCGGGAACGGGGACGAGTTCGGCATCCACCGCCTGCTCTACGCCTACCAGGACAAGCCCGGAGGTATCGCGGAGGCGCTAGGGCTCGCCGAGAAATTCGTTGGCGGTGATCGCGCAGTCGTGCTGCTCGGGGACAACATCTTCGAGCGATCGATCCGTCCCTGCGTCGACGCCTTCAAGAAGCAGGAGAAGGGCGCGCGGGTCGTGCTCTCGCATCTGGCCGACAGCCAGCACCTCCGGCACCTTGGGGTGGCTCAGCTCAACGGCGACCGCCGGATCGAGAGGATCATCGAGAAGCCCAAGGTACCTCCGAGTGAGTACGCGGTGACCGGCATCTACTTCTATGACGCCACCGTGTGGGGTGTCCTCCCCCGGCTGACGCCGTCGAATCGCGGGGAGCTCGAGATCACTGACGTCAACAACTGGTACCTCGAGCAAGGTCTCATGGAGTACGACGTGCTCGACGGCTTCTGGGGCGATGCCGGTGAGTCGATGGAGGCGTACTACAAGGTCCAGGACTTTGTCCGCGACCATCCGGTCAACCGGAACGACTCGTGAAGACGATCGAAGGGGTCGTCCTCAAGGAACTTGTAACTCACGAGGATGAGCGCGGGTTCTTCCGCGAGATCATCCGCGAGACCGACGACTTTTTTGACCACTTCGGCCAGTGGAGCCACTCACTCATGTATCCGGGCACGGCCAAGGCGTGGCACATCCACAAGCAGCAGACCGACTGGTGGTACGTGATCGGTGCCCTGAAGGTCGCGCTGTACGACACGCGCGACGGATCGGCGACAAAAGGCGCGCTGATGGAGTTTCTCATGGGCGACGGCCACACCACGTGCGTGAAGATCCCTCCGGGCGTGGCGCATGGGTGCCGCGCACTGGAGCGGACACATCTCCTCTACGTGACCTCCAATGTCTATGCGCCTGATGACGAAGGCCGAATCCCTCACGACGATCCATCGATCGGCTACGACTGGACGGCTGGACCGACCATCAAGTAGTGGGAGGCCCGCTCCGGCGTTTCCAGAGCCTCCTGATCGCCGGAGGCGCGGGCTTCATCGGCTCCAACTTCATCCGCCTGCTGCGGGCGACGCGCCCCGAGGTCGACGTGGTCGTCCTCGACAAGCTCACGTACGCGGGCAACCTCGCGAACCTCGCGGAGTTCGAAGGCAAGCCTGGCTATCGATTCGTGCACGGCGACATCTGCGATCGCAACCTCATCGATTCGCTCGCGCAACACGTGGACGCGATAGTGAACTTTGCCGCCGAGACGCACGTCGATCGCTCGCTGCTCGATCCCTTCGCATTCATCGATACCGACGTTCGCGGCACCGCAGTCCTGTGTGAGGCAGCGCGCAAGCACGGGCATGAGGTCTTTCTGCTGGTGAGTACCGACGAGGTGTACGGCAACGTGCCCGAGGGGCGTTCGCGTGAGAGCGATCCGCTGGCCCCGCGCAGCCCGTACTCGGCGAGCAAGGCGGGAGGGGAGCACATCGCGCGTGCCTATGCGGCCAGCTTCGGCCTGCCGCTGCTGATCACTCGGGGCTCGAACAACTACGGCCCGCATCAGTACCCGGAGAAGCTCGTGCCTGTGCTCATCACGAACGCCATCGACGATCTGAAGCTGCCGCTGTACAACGACGGCTCGGCGGTGAGGGATTTCGTCTACGTCGAGGATCACTGCCGGGCGATCGACCTGGTGCTTCACGAAGCGCCGGCTGGCGAGGTCTACAACGTCGGCACCGGCGCCGAGACCAGTGGGCGCCAGGTGGCCGAGGCAGTGCTCGACATCATGAAGAAGCCGAGGAGCCTGATCGAGTTCGTGGCGGACCGCCCGGGTCACGACTACCGATACGCGCTTGACATCGCGCACATCACGGAGCTCGGCTGGGAGCCACGGGTTGGTTTCGCCGAAGGCCTGGAGCGCACTGTGCGCTGGTATCAGGAAAACCAGCAGTGGTGGCGGCCCCTGAAGTCGGGCGACTACTGGGAGTTCTACAAGAAGAACTATCGGCCGCTGGGGAAGTAGGGAACGCTGAAGCGGGTAGGGGAGGCGGCTTTCGCGCGCTGGGCCTGACTAGCCTACAACCGCTCTTCGCCGGCGCCGCATCGAAAGCACGATCACCAAGAGCCACGCCAACGCGGTCGTAGCGACCAGAGCAGCTGTCGCGTCGCCGGCGACCTGCTTGAGGTTCTCGAGCGAGAGCCAAGGTCGCGCGGCGCCGGGCCAGCCCGATGGCGGAATGGTGTAGGCGGGCGCTTTCGCGTACTGCACGTGGGTCTGCATGGCAGCGGAGTCGCCGAGGCTGTCGGAGTCGGAGATGGTGCTGACCAGGAAACCGTCGTTGCCCTTGACGAAAAGGAATGCGTCCGCGAAATAGCGCGACAGGTCTGACAGCCGCGCGCCGTAGTAGGTGTCGATGCCTTCGAGGGTCAACGCATGCTGATAGGTCGGATCTGCCTGGTCGGCCTGCAAGGACTGCGTCAGCCACGCTTGCGCGCCCCGGCCTCCTGAGAACGCGACCACGATCTCGACCATCACGCGATGCTGGGCCTGCTGAACCCATGCCCTGCCGTAGCCGGAGATGAAGCCGTCGTCCTTGAGCGTGTTGATCGTCTTCGCCGCGGCGGCCTGACCTCCGATTGCCGCATAACCAGCTGCATCAAACGGTCCCTCCAACACACCTTGCTGGGTCGGGAGCATCTCGACGTAGTCGCTGGTGGGGGGAGGGGCGAGGATGCTGTCAAGGGCCAGCGACTGGCCCGAGGCGCTGGCCGGTACGGCCGGAAGTAGTGCGGCCGTGAAGCACCCCGCGACGATCCATTTCACGGCCGCGCGGAACATCAGGTGTGTATCTGGATTAACGCACGAACCGCCCCGCAAGACCACGCCGGTACCAGTACAGATAGCGCGGCAGCCACTTCCACAGCTTGAAACGGCTTTGTCCCGCGGTCCGATCGCGCCATGTTGTGGGCACCTCGGCGACACGCAAGCCCATCAGGTGCGCCTTCACAGTCAGCTCGATACCGAGCTCGAACCCACCGGTCGATTCGATCGTGACCTCGTCCAGAAGTCGCTTCGAGTAGAGGCGGAAGTTGCTGGTGGCGTCGTGAACAGGCAGGCCGCCGAGCCAGTGCAGCGATAGGCCGGCGGTGCGCGACATGGTCCGTTTCAAGAGCGGGCCCCCCAGCTGCTTGCCCCCCCGCACATAGCGTGACCCTGCCACGACATCAGCACCCGACCGAGCGAGCTCGTACATGGAGTCGATGTCATTCGGGTCGTCCGAACCGTCGCCCATCGTCACGAGAACGTATGGCGCAGCCGCGACGCCAAGGCCCGACTTGATGGCGTTGAGGACGCCTCGGCCGATGATGTTGCGGTGAAGACGGAGCTCGGGCAGCTCTGATTGCAGGCGCTTCACGACCGGCACCGTCGAGTCCTCGTCGAAGTCGTGCACGACCAGCACCTCCAGCGGCCGCATGTGCGTCCGTTCGACTATGCCGCGCAGCGTGGGGACGACGTTCTCTCCCTCGTTGTACACGGGCACGACGACGGAGAGCGCGGGGGGTGCGTTCAAATCCGGCCCGACGCGATCTCTTCCTTCACCCACGGGATGACCTCGTCGAGCATTGTCTCCAGCGTGGTGGTCGCCTCGAAGCCAAGCACCTCGCGCGCTTTCCGGACGTCCGGCACGCGCATCTGCACGTCGTGCTCGTAGGGCTGATCGGCCACAAGGTTCAGCGGCCGGTCGGGTCCATGGACCTTCCGCCAGATGAGCTCGGCCAGCTCACGCACTGTCGTCGAGCGAGCGGTCGAGAGGTTGAAGTCCTCGTTCACTGCACGCTCGGACTCCATCGCCAGGCGGATGCCGCGCGCGAGATCGGCGCCGTAGGTGTAATGCCGCACCTGGCCGCCGTCGCCAAGGATGTGCAGGGGATCCTGGCCTTTGAGCACCTTCTGGCACAGATCAGGCACCACGTGACTCATCGCGAGCTTCACATTGCCGCTCATGACGTCATGGTCGCGAAGAGCCCGCCGCTCGCCGATGCCGACGCAGTTGAAGGGCCGCAAGATCGTGTACGGAAGCGAGTACTGCTCGTGCGCGCCGCGGGCGAAGTATTCGGTCGCGAGCTTCTGGAACCCGTATGTGGATCGCGGCGGCGGGCTTTTGAGTTGGGCGCCTTCGGGAGTCGGGAAGATGGCCGCCGCCTCGAAGACCATGCTGCTCGAGATGACCGTGATGCGCTGCAGGCGGCCGAGGCGGTGCGCGCTGATCGCGGCGTCGAAGGTGGAGGCGATGATCCGCTCGTTTTCCGCGAGCAGGTCGTACGCGAACTCATGGAAGTAAGAGATGCCGCCGATCATGGCCGCGCCCGCGACGACGTGATCGCACTCCGACGCCAGCTTTGTGAGCAGCTCGACGTCCTTGGCGTCACCCTCGACCAGCCGGTAGCGAGGATCGGAGTCAAAGCTGCGCTTGACCGGCCCGTACTTGCTGTAGTTGTCGACGCCGACCACGTCGTGGCCCGCCTCCAGCAGCTCGGCGACTAGGTAGCCGCATATGAATCCTGCGGCGCCGGTGACTAAAACCTTCAGAGCCTGATGGGCCCCGTGATCCCCCAGATGTCAACAACCTCGCGGCCGTTGAGCTCGAGCCCTCGATACGCGCGGTGGGGAGCGCCGATCACCAGCACGTCCGACCCCTTGAGCACCTCGTCCAGCGACACGAACGACGAATCAGGAACATATGGATCGGTGCAAAGGACGCGCGCGCCTTTGAAAGCGGCCAGCTTGCGCACCTTGTAGCTGAGCGACGCTCGTGGATCGTCGGAATCGCCCTTGAACGCCATGCCCAAGATCCCCAGCGTCCTGCCCGCCAGCGCGTGCCGCGAGTTCAAGGTATCGACGATGTAGTTCGGCATGCCCTCGTTGATCTGCATCGCGGCCTGCCCCATGGGGAAGTGGTCGGGCGTGAAGGCAGACAGCTGCATGGTGTCCTTCAGCAGGCATGGTCCTGCGGCAAACCCAGGCCCTGGCAGGTCCGCCGCCCGCGGGTAGTCACGCCGGATGGCGTCGAGCACGCTGTTGTAATCGACACCGGATCGATGCGCGATCTGGAAGAACTGGTTGGCGATGGCGAACTTCATGTACCGCCATGTGTTGGTCAGCAGCTTCGCGAGCTCGGCCTCAATTGGTGT
>Ga0066710_100006023_pt1 | contig 11227 bp, 11 predicted proteins | sample GraSoiAngelo_159_FD_79666 | JGI IMG/M metagenome (GOLD analysis project Ga0066710, IMG submission 79666) | Grasslands soil microbial communities from the Angelo Coastal Reserve, California, USA - 14_1009_16_40cm | ecosystem: Environmental > Terrestrial > Soil > Grasslands | place: USA... | reverse complement strand
GAGCTGCAGCGGAGGGCTCAATCCGCGGCACGATGACCGTGACGGCTTCGTCCTCGGGCACGGGCTCAGGCTCGGGTTTAGGCTCCGGCTCTGGCTCTGGCTCTGCTCCGGGCTCCCGCTCGCCGGCCCGCGGAGGAGGCGGCGCGGCCACGGGCTCGGTCCGCGGCGGGCCAACGGGAACGTAGGACGGCCGCCGCCACGGCGGCGCGGCCGCCCAGATCCGGTCGGCACTCAGCTCGAGCAGGGCGACGACGAGCCAGCCGCCCGCCATCACGAGCACGATCCACTTGCTCGCGAGGTCAGCGTAGGCCGCGGCGACTGCGAGCGCGATTAGGAAAAGCGCTTCGATCGCAAACCGCGGCCCCAATCGTCCCGGCATGACGCCGAGAGCCTAGCGCTCGTGGCGCACGGACTAAGCGTTTCGCTTGCGACCGTCCGACCTGGAATCGTCTTACGCTGAGCCTCGGCCGTTCGGCTCTTCGTCCGACGGCGCGACCGGTGGTTCGACGGGAGCCGGCACCGAGAGCGGCGGCGCGGCCGACGCGGGCGGGGACGGGGCGCCGGGCGAGGATGTCTCTTCGGTGGCGCCCGAGGAGGCAGCGGGACCACGGCTCGCCTCGGTTGCAGCCTGCGCAGCCTCGACGATCTTCCCAGCGACGGCCGAGATCGCCTCGTCGCCCAGACCCGCCGCCGCCAGCAGCTGCTCGGCGCCCTCCTGGGCCCGCGCCATCACTGCCGTGGCCTGCGCCCTCGCCCACTCGAGCGTCTGTTCGACCTCGGCACGGGCGGAGTTCGTCAGCTCGGTCGCCTGGTGCCGGGCCTGCTCGAGCAGCCTGCTCGCGCGGGCCTCTGCCTCGCGAATTTCGGCGGTCGCGTGCCGCTGTGCCTCCGCCTGCGACTCACGGGCCTCGTTCCGCGCCGCGTTGAGCATCTCGGCGCGCTGGCGCTCGCTCTCCTGGCGGAAGCGCTCGACCTCGTGCTCGCGCTCCTGAAGCTGGCGCTGGCGCCCGCTGACCTCTTCCTCCGTGCGGCGAAACTGGGCCGCGGACGCAGTCTGTGCATCCCGTTCGATCGTGTCGGCCATGTCGGCGGCGGCGCGGATCATGTGCAGCGCGTCCATCCGAACGGCGTGGCCGGTCGGCTCGATCTGGCCGCTGCGAGCGGCCGCCTGGAGCACGCGCAGCTGCACCTGAAGCTGCGTGGTGTGACGCCTGAAGGATTCGAAGGCCTCCTTGACGCGCGCCGGGTCGTAGCCGCCGTCCGAAAGGGTCGGCAGCTCCTCGACACTCGGAAGCGGCGTCAACGATGCCTGTTGTCCTCTTTCGCTAGCCATGAGGTCAGAAAGTATGGCCGGTGTATCGGTCGTTCGCCATAAGCACTTAATCCTTCTCGGCGACGACCGCAATTCCTAGCTCGGCGAGCTGTTCCGGCGAAACCTCGGTTGGCGCCCCGCTCATCGGGTCGACCCCGGCCTGGTTTTTCGGAAAGGCGACGGTGTCCCGGATGTACGGCTCATCGAGGAGCGCCATCGAAAGCCGGTCGATGCCCGATGCGATGCCACCGTGCGGGGGCGCGCCCATCGCGAGCGCGTCCAGCAGGAAGCCGAACTTCGCGCGCTGCTCCTCGGGCGAGATGTCGAGCAGGCCGAAGATCCTGGCCTGCAAGTCGGGCTCGTGGATCCGGAAGGAGCCGCCTGCGATCTCGATCCCGTTGACGACAAGGTCGTAGGCGACGGCGCGCGCCGCGCCCGGGTCGGCGTCGAGCAGCTCGAGGCTCTCGTCGTTGGGCCGCGTGAAGGGGTGGTGCACCGCCTTCCAGCGATTCTCCTCCTCGTCCCATTCGAGCAGCGGGAAATCGGTCACCCAGAGGAAGCGCCAGGCGTCGCGGTCGATCAGGTCGAGCTCGCGGCCTAGGTGGAGGCGTAGCGCGCCGAGAACGCGCGCGACCATCGCCGGCTCGTCGGCCGCGAACAGCACCGTCGTCGCAGGCTCCGAGCGGAACGCGTCGAGCTCGTCCTGCGAGAGGAACTTGGCGATCGGCGAGCGGACCTCACCCTCCTCGTCGTAGACGAGATACGCGAGGCCCTTCGCCCCCCACTCCTTGGCGATCCCTTCGAGCCTTTCGAGTTCGGCGCGCGAGAACTCCTGCGGCACGCGGAGGAAGCGCACCGCAGGCGCTTTCGCGAAGACGCCGAATTCGGAGCCGCGCGTCAGCTCGGTCGCGTCCTCGATCTCGAGCCCGAAGCGAAGGTCCGGCTTGTCGGAGCCGTAGCGCGCCTGGGCCTCGTCCCAGGTCATCCGCTGGAACGGACCCTCGATCTCCACGCCGAGGCAGTCGCGCCAAACGCTTCCCATCGTCTGCTCCATCAGCGCGAAGATGAACTCCTGGTCGGGGAACGCCGTCTCGACGTCGAGCTGCGTCAGCTCCTGCAGGCGGTCGGCGCGGAGATCCTCGTCTCTGAAGCAGCGTGCGATCTGGTAGTAGCGCTCGAAGCCGGAGATCACGAGGAGCTGCTTGTAGATCTGCGGCGACTGAGGGAGGGCGAAGAAGCGGCCGGGCTGCAGCCGCGTCGGGACGAGGAAGTCGCGGGCTCCCTCGGGCGTCGGCTTGCCCATGATCGGCGTCTCGATGTCGACGAAGCCGGCACCTTCCATCTCTCTGCGGATCACCGAGACGGCTCGCGCGCGCGTGCGGATGTTCCGCTGCATCTTCTCGCGGCGCAGGTCGAGCCAGCGGTAGCGGAGGCGGAGGGTCTCGTCGACACCCTCCTCGTCGAGCTGGAACGGCAGCGGGGGCGCGGTCGCGAGCACGCGCAGCACGTCGACCTGGAGCTCGACCTCGCCGGTCGGCAGATTCGGGTTGACCGCGTCTGTCGCCCGGGCGAAGACCTCGCCCTCGGCCTGGAGCACGAACTCGTTGCGAACTCCATGAGCCTGCTTCGCCGCCTCGGGTGAGCGTTCAGGGTTGACGACGAGCTGGCAGATCCCGGTCTCGTCGCGGAGGTCGACGAAGATCAGCCCGCCGTGGTCGCGGCGGCGGGCGACCCAGCCCGCGAGCGTGTGGCGCTCGCCCACGTGGCCGAGCCGGACTTCGCCTGCGCCAAGGTCGCGCCAGCTCATACCGACAGCCTCTCCGCAAGCTCGTCGAGCGGAACCTCGACGTCCTGTGTTCCGGGGCTGCGAATCGTGGCGGTGGCGGCGCCGACGACGACGGTGATCCGCGCGCCGAGGCGACCGGCCTGGGTCAACTGGCCCTTGAGCGAGCGGGCCGCGTAGTCGGTGTCGGCCGAGCGCCCCGCGGCCCGCAGCCGGGCCATCAGCTCGAAAATGAGATCGCGCGCGCCCTCGTCACAGGCGAAGAAGACGTCGATTGGCTCCTCGGCGGGCGCCTCGACGCCGGCATCCGCGAGTGCAAGCAGCAGCCTCTCGATCCCGGCGCCGAAGCCGACGCCCGGCGTCGCGGGCCCGCCGATCTCCTCGGCGAGGTAGTCGTAGCGGCCACCGCCCGAGATCGTGCTCTGGGCGCCGTGCTCCGGCCCCTCGAACTGCCAGGTCGTGCGCGTGTAGTAGTCGAGCCCGCGGACGAGCGTCGGTGTCAGCTCGTAACCCACTCCGTAGGTGTCGAGGTAGCCACGGACCGCGTCGAAATGCTCCCTGCAGGCGTCGCACAGGGATTCGCCGATCTTCGGCGCGTCGGCCAGGGCCGCCTGCACCTTTTCGCTCTTCACGTCGAAGACGCGCAGCGGCGTCGTCGCCCGCTTCTGCCGCGCCTCGTCGTCGAGCACGTCTTCGTGTTCGTCCAGCCAGGCGTTGAGCCGCTCGAGGTAGGCCGGCCGGCAGTTGCGATCGCCGATCGAGTTCAGCTGCAACCGGTAGTTCGTCACGCCGAGCCGCCGAAGCAGTTCGTCGTAGAGCTGGATCAGCTCGGCGTCGACGGCGGGGTCGTCCGAGCCGATCGCTTCGACGGACGCTTGGTAGTGCTCGCGGAAGCGGCCTTTCTGCGGCGCCGCGTAGCGGTACATCGTCGCAATCGTGAACAGCTTCTGCGGCTGCGGCTCGCGGTGGAGGCCGTGCTCGAGGTAGGCGCGGACGATCGGCGCCGTTGCCTCCGGGCGGAGCGTCAGCGAACGGCCCCCGCGGTCCTCGAACGTGTACATCTCCTTCTGAACGACATCCGAACCCGCGCCGGACGTGCGCGCGAAGAGCTCGGTCTCCTCGAAGACCGGCGTCTGGATGCGCCGGTAGCCGTAGAGCGCGCAGAGGCGCTCGATCTCGTTCGTGACCCGTTGCCAGAGGGGCTGTTCGGCCGGCAGGACGTCATGCGTCCCCCGCGGCGCCTCGAACTTGGGGCTCACGTGGCGCGCAGCTCGGCGAGGAACGGGTTGGCAGCGAGCTCGGCACCGAGCGTCGTCTCCGGACCGTGGCCGGAATAGACCACGGTCTCTGGCGGGAAGCGATCCGCCAGCAGGCGGACCGAGGCGACGAGCGTGTCCCAGTCGCCGAACGGCAGGTCGGTGCGGCCGACCGAGCCTGCGAAGAGGACGTCGCCCGAGAACAGACAGCCCTCAGCGTAGTAGGCCAGATGCGCGGGTGAGTGGCCCGGGACGCGCAGGGTCTGGAACGTGATCCCTGCCAGGTCGAGCATCTCGTCGCCCTCGAGCAGGACCTCGGGGGTATAGGGTCGCAGCGGCAGCTCGGCAGGCGCGAAGTCGTTGATCCGCTCGAGCGCAATCCGCTCTTCGGCGGCCATGTGGACGGGCGCACCCGTCGCTTCGGCCAGGTCGGCGACGCCGCCGAGGTGGTCCCAATGCCCGTGCGTGATCAGGATCGCCACGCAAGTGACGCCGAGGCGCTCGAGCTCGCGCCCAAGCTTAGCCGCGTCGCCGCCCGGATCGATCACGACAGCTTCCGAGGCCTCTTCGGAGGCCCTGACCACGTAGCAATTCGTCGCGATCGGTCCAAGCTCGTAGCGTTCGACGGCGAGGCTCATGACGGCCGAGTCTACGGCGTCATGGCCGGCAGAGTCTCCGGTTTTGTACCGATCACGTCACACTCGTGTGCGGGCTGGAGCGCTAGGATCCTGCGGCTCGTGCGGAGCTGGAACCTTCACGAGATCGAAGTCGAAGGCGGTAGCCGCTCACCGGTCGTGCTCGATTCCGACGAGGCGGCGCGCGCCGTGTTCATCGTGCTCGAGCGAGGCCAGTCTCTCGGCGACCATCAGGTCAAGGAGCATGCCTTCGTGTTGGTCGTGGAAGGCGAGGCGCGGGTCGAGGCCGGCGATCAGGCGCTCGACGCCGGCCCTGGGACGCTCTGCATGTTCGAGCCTGACGAACGGCGGTCGGTCTCGACCGAGGCCGGAGCACGGATTCTCCTGCTCCTCGCGCCCTGGCCTGGCGAGGGTCACTACCGCGGCGACGGGCCGTCCTAGGGCCGGCTAACGCTTCGCGGGCGGCTGCTGCCCGGATCTGCGCAGGTAGGTGCGGTAGGCGGTGCGGTCCATCACGTACGTGAGCGGTACGAAGAGCGCGGAGTAGGCGAGCGAGCTGAGGAAGCGCACCTCGATCGCCGAGTGTTTGTTCACGAGCGAGAAGACGATGAAGAAGAGCGGAAGAAACAAAAGCGCACGTCGAATCGACCGGTTCCACGAGGGGGGCCTCGCCTGCCGAACCGGCCCCGCGGCTCTGCCGCGCGTCGCCTTGGCCCCGTTCGCGTTGCTCTTGCCGCGCCATCGGGTCCGTTCGGGTTTGTCCTCCGGAGGGGGCTCGATCTCCTGTCCCGCGTCGTCGAGGTAGACGTACTCGTACTCGTGCCGCCGTTCCTTCGCCCGGCGGCGCCGCTGCTTGCGTGAAGCCATCGGAGCTAGCCTAGCGCGCCCCGTTTCGCTCGGATCGTTCTGCTGCGCGGCTCCAGGTGACTTCGCCACGCTCGATCACGGCCGCGACGAGGTCGCCGCCGAGGTGGTACGCGAGGTACCGCCAGTCCGGCGCATCGAGCAGAACGATGTCCGCCGCGTACCCGGGTGCGATTCTGCCGACATCCCGGGCGACGCCGAGGACGAAAGCGGCGTTCACGGTGCAGGCCGAGAGCGCCTGCGCCGGAGTGAGATGAAGCTGGGTGACCGCCAGCGACGAAACGACCGCGAGGCTCTCGCAGAACGAGCTGCCGGGGTTGAAGTCGGTCGCCATCGCAACCGCGGCCCCCGCGTCGATGAGCGCCCGCGCCGGAGGCATCGGCCGGTCGAGAAAGAGCGCGCTCGCCGGCAGAAGAACGCCGACGACATCGCTCGCGGCGAGCATTCCGATGCCGGCGTCCCCGGTCGCCTCGAGATGATCGACGGACCGGGCGCCGAGCTCGATCGCCAGCGGGATCGCACCCTGCTCGGTGAACTGATCGCCGTGCAGGCGAAGAGCGAGCCCCGCGGCACGGCAAGCCTCGAGGTAGCGGCGAGCCTGGTCGACGTTGAACGCCCCTTGCTCGAGAAAGACATCCGCGCCCGCGGCCAGCCGCGCAGCTTCCGGCAGGACTTCGGCGAGCGCGAAGTCGAGATACGCATCGGCGTCCGCGAACTCCGGCGGCACCGCATGGGCGCCGAGCCAGGTCGCGATCCCGCCGGCCTCCCGGATCGCGCGCAGCGACGCGAGCTCCGTCTCCCGGTCGAGCCCGTAGCCGGACTTGGCTTCGAACGTGGTCGTCCCCGCGCGCCGCATCCACCGGCGATGCCGCCGAACCGCATCCGCCAGGTTCGCTTCGCCCGCGGACCGGGTCGCCCGCACGGTCGCGAAAATGCCCCCGCCGGCCGCGTGGAGCTCCTCGTAGGACGCGCCAGTGGCCCGCAACTCGAACTCGTCGACACGGTCGCCGGCGAAGCAAGCGTGCGTGTGGCAGTCGACCAGCCCTGGAACGGCGCAGAGACCGCGACCGTCGAGCTCCTCGAGCTCCGCGTCGGATCCTCGGAGCCCTGCACCAAGCTCGCGCATCGGACCGAACGAGGTGATTCGCCCGTCCTCGCACAGGACGTACGCGTCGCGGACGACCTCGACGGCCGCGAGCGCATCACCCCGAAGCGGCGCCTCGCTGCCGCGTGGCGTCGCGAGCTGCCCGAGGTCGCGGACAAGCAAGCGCCGCCGCCCGCCTACGCGGTCGCTCACTCCGCGGACTGGGGCTGCATCGGCGGCTCGAGGCCGTGTTCGGCGGCGAACGCGATCGCTTCGGGGTAGCCCGCGTCAACGTGGCGGAGAACACCCGTTCCCGGATCGGCCGTGAGCACGCGCTCGAGCCGTTCGGCCGTCTCGTCGCTTCCGTCGGCGACGATGACCATCCCCGCGTGGATCGAGTTACCGATCCCGACACCGCCGCCGTGATGGACGCTCACCCAGGTTGCGCCGGCAGCGACGTTGAGCAGCGCGTTCAGGATCGGCCAGTCCGCAATCGCGTCCGATCCATCGCGCATCGCCTCGGTCTCACGGTACGGGGAGGCGACCGAGCCGGAGTCCAGATGATCGCGACCGATCACGACCGGCGCCTTCACCTTGCCCGAGCGAACGAGCTCGTTGATCGCGAGACCAGCCCGCGCGCGATCCCCGAAGCCGAGCCAGCAGATGCGAGCCGGCAGGCCCTGGAAGGCGACTCGGCCGGGAGCCAGCTCGAGCCAGCGCTGGAGCGCGGCATCGTCCGGGAAGAGCCCGCGTAGCGTTTCATCGATCGTGGCGATGTCCGCCTCCTCACCGGAGAGTGCCGCCCAGCGAAACGGCCCGACGCCCTTGCAGAAGAGCGGCCGAATATAGGCCGGGACGAAGCCCGGGTATGTGAACGCATCCTCTACGCCGGCTGCATGGGCTTCACCTCGTAAGTTGTTGCCATAATCGAAAACATAGCTGCCCTGTCGGACGTATTCGAGCAGCCCTTCGACATGGCGGGCAATCGACTCGCGGGCGCGACGGAGGTACTCATCCGGATCGTCCGCGCGAAGCCCCGAGGCCGCCTCGACGGACAGCCCGATCGGGATGTAGCCCGTCAGCGGATCGTGTGCGGCGGTCTGATCGGTGACGAGATCGAAGTGCTCGCCTCGGCGAGCGAGCTCCGGGCCGATCTCGGCCGCGTTCCCCTGCAACCCGACCGACAACGGCCGGCGCTCGGCAGCGGCTACGCGGATGCGCGCCAGCGCGTCGTCGAGCGAATCCGTCGCCTCGTCGAGGTAGCGGGTGTCGAGCCGGCGCCGGATCCGTCCCGGATCGACCTCAACGCACAGAATCGCTCCGCCGGCAAGCGTCGCGGCCAACGGCTGCGCCCCGCCCATGCCACCGAGGCCGGCCGTGAGAATCGTGCGCCCCGCCAGATCCGGCGAGCCAAAATGCCGCTCGCCGGCCGAGACGAACGTCTGGTAGGTGCCCTGCAAGATCCCCTGGGTGCCGATGTAGATCCACGATCCCGCGGTCATCTGCCCGAACATCGTCAGGCCTAGCGCCTCGAGCCGGCGGAACTCGTCCCAGGTCGCCCAGCGCGGAACGAGCAGAGAATTCGCGATCAGGACGCGAGGAGCGCCCGGGTGTGTTCGGAGGACACCGACCGGCTTGCCGCTCTGCACCAAGAGGGTCTCGTCGTCTCCGAGTCGCAGCAGTGACGCCACGATCGCCTTCAAGGCCTCGTGGTTTCGCGCAGCTTTGCCCGAGCCGCCGTAGACGATCAGCTGCTCGGGGAACTCGGCGACGTCCGCGTCGAGATTGTTGAGCAGCATCCGGAGCGGAGCTTCGGTTGCCCACGAGCGGGCGTTCAGCTCTGTGCCGCGCGGAGCCCGGATCGTCGAAAGGTCGCCGCAGAGCGCTTCGACCGTCGCGGCGAGCGTGTCGACCGCCGTCATCCGCCGCGCTCCGGCCGCACTCGCCGGCGAAATCGCCACCAGCTCCAGCCGGTTGCCGCGACGAAGAACGCCGCAGCCCCGAGGATCGCCCTCGCCATGTCGCCGCCGGTGAACTTCGCGACGACGACGATCACGATCGCGAGCACCCCGTACATGATCACGGTGTCTCGAAACGGATGGCGGGACCGACGCGGCTCGTCCCGTTTCACCGAAGCTCGCCCACGTCGGCCTCGACCGCCGCAACGAAACCGCCGTCGCGGATCGCCTGCGCAACCGATTCAATGTCGCCGGCGAGCGACCGATCGTCTGAGACCCGCGGCGACAGGGCGCGCACCGCGTCCCGCGCGGCCCGCGCACCGAGCCCCGGCTCGAGCGGTGCGAAGAACTCGATCGCCTGAGCGCCTGCGAGCAGTTCGATCGCGAGCGCGCGCTCAGCGTTTGCCAACACCTGCCAGGCCTTCAGCCCCGCGGCGTTGCCCATCGAAACGTGGTCTTCCTGGCCGGCGCTCGTCGGGATCGAGTCGACGCTCGCCGGGTGGCAAAGGGCTTTGTTCTCGCTGACGAGCGCAGCGGCCACGTACTGCGGGATCATGAACCCCGAGTTGAGGCCTCCGTCGTTCGTGAGGAAGGGAGGCAAGCCGTCAGAGAGGCTCGGGTTGACGAGCCGCTCGAGCCGGCGCTCGGAGATGTTGGCGAACTCTGACACCGCCATCGCCAACGCGTCGAGAGCGAAGGCAAGCGGCTGTCCGTGGAAATTGCCATTCGAGACGAGCAGCTCATCCTCGACCAGCACGAGCGGATTGTCCGTCGCCGCGTTCAGCTCGACCGACACGGTCTCCTCGACGTAGGCAAGCAGGTCCCGCGAAGCGCCGTGCACCTGCGGCGCGCAGCGCAGCGAGTACGCGTCCTGAACCTTGTCGCACCAACGGTGCGACTCGATGATCGCGGAGTCGTTGAGCAGCCGGAGCACGTTCGCGGCCGAGTCGATCTGCCCGGGGAGCGGGCGGGTCGCATGGATCTGCGGCAAGAAGCTCGTGCGCGATCCCTGCAGGGCCTCGAGAGACAGGGCGCAGGCGAGGTCTGCGGTCTTTGCGAGACGTCGCGCCCGCGCCAGCGCCAGGCTGCCGAACGCGGCCATGAACTGCGTCCCGTTGACGAGCGAAAGCCCCTCTTTCGCCTCGAGCGCGATCGGCTCGAGCCCGACCGCGGCAAGCGCAGCCGCGCCGTCCAGCCGCGTCTCATCCACCCAAGCCTCGCCTTCTCCGACGAGCGGCAGCGCGAGGTGCGCGAGCGGCGCGAGGTCCCCGCTGGCACCGACTGACCCGCGGCTGGGAACATGCGGGAGAACGCCGCGATTCAGGCATTCGATCAGGAGCTCGACCGTCTGGGGCCGGGCGCCGGAGAAGCCCTTCGCGAGCGCGTTCGCTCGCAGGAGCATCGCCGCCCGGACGACCTCGTCCGGGTATGGCTCACCCACGCCGCATGCATGGCTCCGGAGCAACCGGAGCTGCAGCTCGCCCGCGAGCTCCTCGGGGATCGAGCGCGAGACGAAGCGGCCGAAACCCGTGTTGATGCCGTACGTGTGCTCGTTCGTGCCGTGAGCGGCGCGCTCGACGACCTCGCGTGCGCGCAAGACCTTTTCGCGCGCCGCGCCGCTGAGGGCCGCAGGTGCGCGGTCGACGGCAACTGCCCAAACGTCGTCGATCGTCAGGTTGTCGCCGGTCAGCTGGACGGCCGTGCGCAGGGCCATTCGCGGCCAGTCTAGCCCGGCGGTTCGAGCGAAACCGTGCCCTCGCAGAGCCTTGGACGCGGGGTGCCCTAGCCGAACAGACGCCGGAAGAAGAACGCGATCCGGCGCCAGAGGTTCATCGAGTGCTCATGACGCTGCGTCGGAGCGAGCACCTTGCCTTCGAGCTCGCGCGCGTCGGCACTCAGCGACTCACCGATGCTGCCTTTGCTGTTGGGCTCGATCTGAGCGCTGGTCGCGGGCTCGAGGTACTGCCCAAGCTGCTCGACCTGCGCCGTGGTCAGCGACAGGCGCACCGTTCCCTCGGTGATCTCGGCCACCTGCTCCGAAGGCACGTAGCGCGGCTTCCCGAATCTGGTCGTCGCAATCGCGAGGCCGTCGAAGATGTCAGCGTTGCTGTCGCCCACAACCTCGTCCACCTCTCCGACCTCGCTGCCGTCGGTCGCAAGCACCTTCCAGCCAGCCTCGATCAGCAGCCAGGAAACAGGGTCAGCCATCGCCGCCTGAGTCTACGGATGGCGGGGAGTTTCGCGGGAGGGAGAGCTCGATCTTGGGCGGCGACCGGGCCCCCATCGCCGAGCTCGAGCAGAGAGAGGTGGCGTTTCCTAGTCAACGCGCGGGCCT
>Ga0066710_100006022_pt1 | contig 11229 bp, 11 predicted proteins | sample GraSoiAngelo_159_FD_79666 | JGI IMG/M metagenome (GOLD analysis project Ga0066710, IMG submission 79666) | Grasslands soil microbial communities from the Angelo Coastal Reserve, California, USA - 14_1009_16_40cm | ecosystem: Environmental > Terrestrial > Soil > Grasslands | place: USA... | reverse complement strand
GTCATCCCGCGTGACGAGTCGATCGTGATCTGCATCACGGGCAACGGCCTGAAGACGCCGGACTCGCTGCAGGATCGTCTGGATGCGCACGTGAAGATCAAGCCGTCGCTGTCAGCCTTCGACCGCGCGCTGGCCGATCTCAAGTCCCAAACGTCGTAGGAGGAAACGATGCCGGTGCTCGTACGGATTCCCACGCCATTGCGCGCCCTCACGAAGGGCAGCGCCGAGATCCAGGCCAAGGGCGATACGGTCGACAGCCTCATCGGGGATCTCGAGCGGCAGTTCCCGGGCCTCAGAGAGCGCCTGCTCGACGAGGCGGGGGAGCTGCGGCGCTTCATCAATATCTACGTCAACCAGGAGGACATCCGATTCCTCCAGGCCAAGAAGACGGCCCTGAAGGATGGCGACGAAGTGTCGATCGTTCCCGCGATCGCGGGAGGATAGCTCGCTCGGTGCTCACGATGGCCCGCCTGCGAGTCCGCCTGACCTTCCCGCCCGCGCTCATCCAGGAGCCGATCGTGTACCGGCTCGTGAAGGACTTCGACATCGTGATCAACATCCGTCGCGCCGACGTCAAGGCCGACCACGGGTGGATCGCGCTCGAGCTCGAAGGCGACGAGCGCGCGCTCGAGCGCGGGGTGAAGTGGCTCAAGGACAAGGGCGTTCAGGTCGATCCGATCGAGCGTGACGTCATCGTTCCGTAGTGCAGATCTCCCGCCGCGTTCAAGGCTTCACCGAGTCGGTCATCCGCGAGATGACCCGGGTCGTCGACCAGCTCGGCGGTGTGAACCTGGCCCAGGGCATGCCCAACTTCCCGCCGCCGCCCGAGCTGATCGAGGCGGCGCACCGCGCGATCGACGGCGACTTCCATCAATACGCGATCACCTGGGGAACGCCCAGTCTCCGGAAGGCGATCGCCGAGAAGTATCACACGCTCTATCGGCTGGACGTCGAGCCCGATCGCCACGTGACGATCTGCTGCGGCTCGACCGAGACCATGCTGTCGACCCTGCTCGCCGTGCTGAATCCGGGCGACGAGGTCATCATCTTCGAGCCGTTCTACGAGAACTACGGACCGGGCTGCATCATCTCGGGCGCCCAGCCGACGTTCGTGCCGCTCGAGCCGCCCGACTTCACGTTCGATCCGGACCGACTGCGCCGGGCGGTGACGCCGCGCACGCGCGCCATCATCTTCAACAGCCCGAACAATCCGACCGGCAAGGTGTTCTCGCGGGAGGAGCTCCAGATCATCGCCGACCTCTGCCTGGAGCACGACCTGCTCGCGATCACGGACGAGATCTACGAGCACATCGTCTACGACGGCCTCGGCCACACGCCCATCGCCACCTTGCCGGGCATGGCCGATCGCACGATCACGATCTCCGGCATCTCGAAGTCGTACTCGGTGACGGGCTGGCGGGTCGGCTATGCGATCGCCCCGGCCGAGCTCGCGATCGGTATCCGCCGGGCTCATGACTTCGTGACCGTCGGCGCGCCGCATCCCTTGCAGGAGGCCGCCGTCACCGCGCTCCAGTTGCCCGATTCCTACTACGTCAAGCTGCGGGAGGCCTACCAGGCGCGCCGCGATCTGCTCTGGGGCTACATCGAGAAAGCCGGGTTCGTGGCGTGGAAGCCACGGGGCGCCTACTACATCCTGACGGACGTCGCCCATTTCATGAAGCGGTACGACGTCCCGGACGACACCGCCTTCGCGATGTGGCTCATCAAGCACGTCGGGGTCGCGACGGTACCGGGCTCGTCCTTCTACGCCCACCCCGAGCTCGGCCGCACGAAGATCCGGTTCTGCTTTCCGAAGACGGACGACATGCTTCGGGACGCGGGGGAGCGCCTCCTCAAGCTCGGCTCGTGACCGCGCGCGACGCCGTCCGCGCCATATGGGAAGCGGCGCTGGCGGCGGGCGACGTGGCGCCGCTCGTCCGCGCTCACCTCCGCCTCGATCGCCAACCCGCCCGCGTCTTCCTCCTGGGCTCCGGCAAGGCGAGCGGCGCCATGGCTGCGGCCGCCGAGGAGGTCCTGGGCGATCGCGTCGCCGGCGGCTTCGTGGTCGTGAAGGACGGATACGGCGCGCGCCTGCGGCGCATCGAGATCGCCGAAGCCGGGCATCCCGTGCCCGACACGCGCGGGCTGGCCGCCTCGGCGCGGCTTCTCGAGGTCGCTCGCGGCGCCGGCGCGGACGATCTCATCCTGCTTCTCATCTCCGGCGGCGGCTCGGCGCTGACGCCGGCGCCCGCGCCGCCCATCACGTTCGCCGAGAAGCAGGAGCTCACGCGGCTCCTGCTGGCCTCCGGCGCGACCATCGGCGAGCTCAACGCCGTCCGCAAGCACCTGTCGCTCTTCAAGGGCGGCCAGCTCGCCCGCGCGGCCTGGCCAGCCCGGGTGCTCACGCTCGCGCTTTCGGACGTGATCGGCGATCCTCTCGACGTGATCGCCTCGGGCCCGACGGCGCCGGATCCGACCACCTTCGGCGACGCGCTCGAGGTGCTGGCGCGGCGGGGACTTTCCGGGCGCGTGCCGGCGTCGATCGCCCGGCGCCTCGAGGCCGGGCGCGCGGGCCAGATCCCGGAGACGCCCAAGCCCGGCGACCCGCTCTTCGATCGCGTCAGGAACGTCGTCATCGGGAACAACGCGCTCGTCACCGACGCGGCGGTCGCGACGGCCCGGCGGCTCGGTTTTCAGGCCGACCTGGCGACGCGCGAGCTCCAGGGCGAGGCCCGCACCGTCGCGCGCGAGTTCGTCGCGCGTGCGCGGCGGCTCACGCCGCCGGCTTGCCTCATCGCGGGCGGCGAGACGACCGTGACCGTGAGAGGACCGGGGAAGGGCGGTCGCTGCCAGGAGTTCGCGCTGGCGGCCGCGCTCGAGCTGCAACCGACCGACCGCCTCACCATTCTCGCGGCCGGCACCGACGGCACCGACGGCCCGACCGACGCGACGGGCGCGATCGTCGACGCCGGGAGCGTGCAGCGCGCCGCCGCCGCCGGCGCCGATGCGGGCCGGGCGCTCGCCGAGAACGACGCGTATGGATTTCTGCGGGCGAGCGCCGACTTGATCGTGTCCGGCCCGACCCGGACGAATCTGCTCGATCTCTATCTGGCGGTGAGCTCGACGTGAACGCCGATCCCATCCTCTTCAGGGATCTTGCCTACGTCTTCGTGGCGGCAATTCTCGGCGGATCGCTCGCCTGGCTGACCCGGCAGCCGCTGATTCTCGGCTACGTCCTCGGCGGGCTTCTCATCAGCCCGCTGACACCCGGGCCTTCGGTCTCCGACATCCACACGTTCGAGCTGTTCGCGGAGATCGGCGTCGTCCTGCTCATGTTCTCGCTCGGGATCGAGTTCTCGCTCAAGGACCTGATGGGCGTGAAGTGGGTCGCGCTCGTCGGCGGGCCGCTCGGCATCGTGCTGTCGACGGCCATGGGGGTTGCCGTCGGGAGCGTGCTCGGCTGGAGCCCGGTGGCGGGCGCGGTCATCGGCATGGTCGTGTCTCCCGCCAGCACCATGGTGCTGGCGCGCTTGCTGCTCGACCGCGGTGAGCTCCACAGCCGTCACGGCCGGATCATGATCGGCATCACGCTCGTCGAGGACCTGGCGGCGGTCGTCCTGATCATCCTGATCCCGGCGCTGGGGGCGCTCCAGGGCGACCGGGTCCTGGCCGTCGGAAAGGCGCTGCTGACCGCGGCGGCGATCCTGGCGCCGTTCTTCTATCTCGCCTCGCGTACCCTCCCGCGAGTTCTGGCGTACGTGGCGAAGACGCGCAACGACGAGCTTCTGCTCCTCGTGACGCTCGCGGTGGGCCTCGGAGCGGCCGCGCTCACGCAGGCGGTCGGCCTGTCCCTGGCGCTCGGCGCGTTCCTCGCGGGGCTCCTCATCAACCAGTCGGACTACGCGCACGAGATGCTGGCCCGTCTCCTGTCGCTTCGCGACGCGTTCGTCGCGCTCTTCTTCGTGACCATCGGCGTTCTCATCGACCTGCGCGTGGTCGTCGACAACCTGGCCCTGCTCGGGGTCCTGGTCGGGCTGGTCGTCATCGGGCAGTGGGCGATCTGGACCGTTGTGTGTCTCCTCTTCCGGCAGCCGCTGTCGACGGCGCTGCTCGTCGGCGTGGGGCTCGCGCAGATCGGAGAGTTCTCGTTCATCCTGGTCCAGGTGGCGCGCCAGGCCGGCCACGTCGGCGATGACGTCTACAGCGCCACCCTGTCCGCGTCGCTGGTGACGATCTTGATCAACGCGGTGCTCGTTCGGATGGTCCCGCGCTGGATCGGCCCGGCGCGGCTGGACGCGCGCCGGGCCCCGGCGCTGGGTCTTCCGTCGGCGCGAGCGATGGAAGGCCACGTCGTCGTGTGTGGCTTCGGGCGCGTGGGAAGCGCGATCGGCGAGGCGCTCGAGACATTCGCCGTGCCTTACGTCGCCATCGAGACCGATCCGGACATCGTCAAGAGCCTGCGGGCCCGCAACGTGCCCGCCGTGTTCGGCGACGCCGCGCAGCGGGTCATCCTGGCCGCCGCTCAGGCCGATCAGGCCGCGCTCGTCATCCTCGCGATCCCCGAGAACGACCGCGCCCGGCAGGTCGTGCGCCTGGTCCGCGGATTCAATCCCACGGTCCAGATCCTGGCGCGCGTGCACGATCTCGCCTGGCGCGCCCGGCTCATGGAAGCCGGCGCCGCCGAGGTGATCCAGCCGGAGGAGGAGGCGGCCTCGACCCTCATTCGCCACGCGCTCGAGCGGCTGTCGCTGCCGCGAGACCGGGTCCTGGCCTATCTCAATCGCTTTCGGGGCGCGGTGGAGCGAGCGAAGGCAGAGGCGGAGGACGCTGAGACGGGGCTGCCCCAGCTCCGCGAGATCAGCCTGAGAGGTGGCCACCTCGTGGACCAGTCTCTGGGCGAGGTGCGCATGCGCGAGCGCTTCGGGGTGACCGTCGTCGCCGTCACGCGCGCGACGGGTGAGACGGTGGCGGATCCGACCGCCGACACGGTCCTGCGCGCCGGCGACCGGCTGCGTCTCTTCGGTCTCCCCCGACAGATCGACGCGCTGTTCTCGGGGTCCGAGGTGCTCATCGAATGAGCGAAGTGGTCTAAGCGGCTGAAAAGCCGCTCGCGCCAACCCGTCGCCCACACGGTTATCCACGACTCCGTCGCAGCGCTGGTGGAAAACATTTGCACACGCCCGCGGCAAAAGCTCGGTCGCGATGGCCGTGATATCCTCCACTTCATGTCGCGCGCAAACCTCGTGGGGCTCTTGGCGTCGGAGCTCGAGGATCTCGCGGTCGAGCTCGGCGCATCGCGCTATCGCGGCCGCCAGCTCGCGACGTGGATGTACCGCAAAGCGGTCTTCGACCTCGAGGCCATGACCGACCTGCCGAAGGACTTCCGCCAGGCGCTCGCCGAGCGGGCCGTGGTCGAGGTCGCCGAGCCCGAGCGGGAGATGCCCTCGGCGGACGGCAGCCGCAAGCTCGTCTTCGTCCTGAACGGCGGCAGCCGGATCAGCTCGGTGCTGATGCCGGACGACGAGCGGATCACGCTCTGCGTGTCCACGCAGGTCGGCTGCGGCTTCGCGTGCGGCTTCTGCCTGACAGGCGTGATGGGGCTCGAGCGCAATCTGACCGCGGGCGAGATCGTCGGTCAGATCCTCGCGGCCAACCGGCTGCTCGAAAAGGAAAGCCGGCGCGTCACGCACATCGTGTTCATGGGGATGGGCGAGCCGCTTGCGAACTATGCGGCGGTGGTGACGGCGCTCCGGATTCTCACGGATGCGAAACTCGGTGTCGCGTATTCGCCGCGCCGCATCACCGTGTCGACCGTCGGGCTCGTCCCCGGCATCGAGAAGCTGGGCCGTGAGGACCTCAAGGTCAACCTGGCGATCTCGCTCCACGCCACCACCGACGAGGTGCGCACGCGGCTCATGCCGGTGAACCGGTCCTTCGATCTCGCGGCGCTGATGGCCGCCGTCAAGCGATACCCGCTGGGCTCTCGCCAACGGGTGTTCTTCGAGTACGTCATGCTCGAGGACGTCAACGACACGGTCGACGATGCGCAGCGCCTGGTGCGCCTGCTCCGCGGCGTCAAGGCCAAGGTCAACCTGATCCCGTTCAACGACTGGGAGGGGGCGCGGTTCCGGCGGCCGCCGCTCGCTCGGATCCTCGCGTTTCAATCGGTCCTGCTCGACGCCGGGGTCACGACGACGGTGCGGTGGAGCAAGGGTGAGGACATCGGAGCGGCCTGCGGCCAGCTCCGGGAGCCGTCGGCGGTGGCGAGCACCAGTGCCAGCTGATTTGAGCGCCGCCCGGACCGTGTCGTTCGCCACCCTTGGATGCCGGCTCAACCAGGTCGACACGCAGCAGATCCAGACCTTGCTCGAGGCCCGCGGCTTCCGCACCGTGGACTTCAACGAGCCCGCGGACGTGGTCGTCGTCAACACGTGCTCGGTCACGGCTCGCGCCGAGCTCTCCGACCGTCAGACCATCCGTCGCGCCGCGCGGGTGAGCCCCCGGGCGACCCTGGTCGTCACCGGCTGCTGGGCGCAGACGAGCCCGGGTGAGGTGGCCGGCATGGGGGACGTCGACCTCGTGGTCGGCAACGGCGACAAGCATCGACTCCCCGATTTGCTCGACCGGGTCGTGGCCGACCGGGTCTACGTCTCCGACATCGCGCAGGCGCGCACGCTCGAGGTGGCGCCCACCGCGCGCCTCAACGGCCGGTCGCGCGCGTTCTTGAAGGTCCAGGACGGCTGCCAGCACCGATGCGCGTTCTGCATCGTGCCGCGGGCGCGCGGCGCCAGCCGCAGCCTCGATCCGAAGATCGTCCTCGACCAGGCGCGTCTTCTCGTCGAAGCCGGACACCCGGAGATCGTGCTGACCGGCGTGGACCTGGGACACTACGGCGCCGACCTCGTGCCCCGCACGACGCTCGCGGCCCTCGTGCGAGCGCTGGTCGAGACTCCGGGCCTCCGCTGGGCGAGGCTTTCGTCGCTGCTCCCGGCCTATTTCACGCCAGAGCTGCTCGAGATCGTCACGGCCTCGCCGGTCGTCGCGCCGCACTTCCACATCCCGCTGCAGAGCGGCAGCGACCGAATCTTGAGATCGATGCGGCGCCCGTACAGCGCGCGGATGTACCGAGCCCTCGTCGAGCGTCTTTCGGCCGCGCGGCCGCGGCTCGGCCTGGGCGCTGACGTCATCGCCGGCTTCCCGGGCGAGGCCGACGACGACTTCGCCGAGACGGTCGCCTGCGTCCGGGAGCTACCGTTCTCCTACCTGCACGTCTTCCCGTACTCGACGCGCAAGGGCACCGAGGCCACGAGGCTCGCGGATCAGCTGGACTCGCGCACGATCACTCACCGCAGCCGGGTTCTCCGTGAGCTCGGCCGGGCGAAGAGTGACGAGTTCCGGCGGAGCCTGATCGGCCGAGTCGAAGAGGTCTTGGTGCTGGAAACGCTCGACCGGGCCTCGGGCCGGCTCGTCGGGCTCACCGGCAACTACGTCGAGATCGTCTTCTCCGGCCCGCCGTCGCTCATGCGAACGCTCGCGAGAGCCCGGGTCAGCGTGGTGCAGGGAGATCGCGTGCTCGGCGAGCTCGACGCCACCGGGGCGAACGACCGATGAAAGCGCTCGCGAGCGAGCCCGCGATCGGTGTCATCGGCGGCAGCGGCCTGTACGAGCTCGAGGGGCTGACCGACGTCAAGTGGCAGAAGGTCCAGACGCCGTTCGGCGCGCCGTCCGACGCGTACTGCGTCGGTCGTTTCGCCGGCCGAAGGGTGATCTTCCTCCCGCGCCACGGCCGTGGCCATCGGGTGACGCCGAGCGAGCTGAACTTCCGCGCCAACATCTGGGGGTTCCGGTTCCTCGGCGCTCAGTGGGTCATCTCGATCTCGGCGGTCGGCAGCATGAAGGAGGCGATCCGACCGCTCGACCTCGTCGTCCCCGACCAGTTCTTCGACACGACCAGGCGGCGCGTCTCGTCCTTCTTCGGCGACGGCATCGTCGCCCACGTGGGCATGGCCGAGCCGGTCTGCGCCGACCTCGCGGCCGCGCTCGCGACAGCGGCGCAGGAGACGAGCGCGACCGTGCACCGCGGCGGGACCTACATCTGCATCGAAGGCCCGCAGTTCTCGACCCGGGCCGAGTCGCGCGTCTATCGAAGCTGGGGCGTGGACGTGATCGGGATGACCAACATGCCCGAGGCGAAGCTCGCGCGCGAAGCGGAGCTCTGCTACGCGACGCTCGCGCTCGCGACGGACTATGACGTCTGGCACGAGACGCACGAGGCCGTGTCGGTCGAGGCCGTCGTCCAGAGCCTCCTGAAGAACGTCGCGACGGCCAAGGACGTCTTGCGCCGGGTGATCCCGGCGATTGCGCCTGCGCGCAAATGCGAGTGCCCGAGCTTGCTCAAGAACGCGGTGATCACCAACCCCGCGGCCTTCCCGCCCAAGACGCGGAAGAAGCTAGCGCTTCTGCTCGACAACTACTTTCCACGCGGCCGGAAGAGTCTTTCGCGCGGCCGGCACCATCTTCCGCGCGAGCGGAGCCGGCGTGCGCCCGCAGCAGGCCACCCGCGGTCCAAGCCGGCCTCACGGTCCCCGCTACAATGAGTGGGCTCCTGGTCGTCGGCTCGGTCGCGCTGGACAGCGTCGAGACCCCCTTCGGGAAGGTGCAAGAGGCTCTTGGCGGCTCCGCCACCTACTTCTCCTACTCGGCGAGCTTCTTCACCGGGGTGCATCTGGTGGCGACGGTCGGCGAGGATTTCCCCGAGGCCCATCTGAAGCTCCTCGAGAACCGCGGCGTGAACATTGCCGGGCTGCAGACCTCCAAGGGCCGCACGTTCCGGTGGACGGGCCAGTATGGGTACGACCTGAACGAGGCGAAGACCCTCGAGACCCAGCTGAACGTCTTCGCCGAGTTCCGGCCGGTGCTCAGCGACGGACTGGGGCGGATGCCCTTCCTCTTTCTGGCGAACATCGATCCCGAGCTCCAGCTCGACGTGCTCCGCCAGATGAAGGAGCGCCCGCGGCTGGTCGCTCTGGACACGATGAACTTCTGGATCCAGGGCAAGCGCGAGGCGCTCCGAAAGGTTCTCGCCGAGGTGGACGTCGTGACCGTCAACGACGGCGAGGCGCGGCAGCTCGCCAGCGAGCCGAACCTGATCCGCGCCGCGCGGGCCATCTCGGCGATGGGGCCGCGGACCGTCGTGGTCAAGCGGGGCGAATACGGCGCGCTGCTCAGCACCGAGGACCGCCTGTTCTTCGTGCCGGCGTATCCGCTGGAGTCGGTCTACGACCCGACCGGCGCCGGCGACACGTTCGCCGGCGGATTCATGGGCTATCTCGCGGCCCAGGATCGGGTGGACGCCGCCGCGATGCGGCGCGCCGTCGTCTACGGCTCGGTGATGGCGTCGTTCACGGTCGAGGATTTCTCGCTCAAGCGGCTGACGCGGCTGACGCCCGCCGACATCAACGAGCGCTACACGGCGTTCCACGACCTCATCCGAGTCGAGCCCTGACATGACGCACGCCAAGTACGACCGCCTGCTGGACGTGCTGCGCGAGATGGAGAGCGTCGTGGTCGCGTTCTCGGGCGGCGTCGACTCCACGTTGCTGGCGCGCGCCGCCAAGGATGCGCTCGGCGCGCGCGCGCTCCTGGTGACCGCGGACTCCGAGACTTATCCGGCCAGCGAGCTCGACGAGGCCCGGCGGCTCGGCGCGCTGCTGGGCATGCGGCATCTGGTCGTGCGCACCGAGGAGCTCCAGAATCCGGACTACGCGCGCAATCCGACGAACCGGTGCTTCTTCTGCAAGGAAGAGCTCTTCCTCAAGCTGGCGCCGATCGCCGAGCGTGAAGGATGTCGCGCCCTCGTGTACGGCGCCAACATGGACGACCGCGGCGACCACCGCCCGGGCATGAAGGCCGCGCAGGACCGGGGCGTGCGCGCGCCCCTGATCGAAGCCGAGCTGTGGAAGGACGAGATCCGGACTCTCTCGCGCGAGCTCGGCTTGCCCACGTGGGACAAGCCCTCGTTCGCCTGCCTGTCTTCCCGGTTCCAGTACGGCGACCGCATCACGCCGGAGAAACTGCGCCAGGTGGACGCCGCGGAGGCGTTCATTCGCTCGCTCGGCTTTCGCCAGTTCCGGGTACGTCACCACGATCGCCTGGCCCGGCTCGAGATCGACCAGGCCGAGATGGCGCGGCTCTGGGAGGGCGACCTGCGCGAGACGATCGTGAAGCGCCTGCGCGAGCTCGGCTACATCTACGTGACGCTCGATCTCGCCGGCTTCCAGTCGGGCAGCGCGAATCTCTTGCTGAAGAGACCGACGAAAGCGAACGGTGGATAGGGAAGCCCTCCGCGCCTTGCTCGACGACTTGAGGGCCGGGCGCATCGACGTCGACGCCGCCATGGCCAAGCTTCGCGGGCTGCCCTTCGAAGACCTCGGATTCGCGAAGATCGACCATCACCGCGCGCTGCGGGGCGGCGCCCCCGAGGCCGTCTTCTGCCCCGGCAAGACGCCGGCGCAAGTGGTCGCGATCCTCGGGCGGCTGATTGCCCACCACGCGAACGTCCTCGCGACGCGCGCCGATCGATCCGTCGCCGACGCGGTGGCCGAGGCCGGCCTGCCGCACGTCTACCATCCCGACGCGAAGCTCGTGATCGCCAGACCGGAGCCGAGTCCCGGTCTCGGCCTCATCGCGGTCCTCGCGGCAGGGACCGCCGACCTTCCCGTCGCCGAAGAGGCCGCGCTCGTCGCCGAAGCCCTCGACAACCGTGTCGAGCGAGTCTACGACTGCGGCGTGGCCGGCCTCCATCGGCTCCTGGCCCACTATCATCTGCTCGCCGAGGCCAACGTGCTCGTCGTCGTCGCCGGGATGGAGGGCGCGTTGCCGAGCGTCGTCGGAGGGTTGGTGGACCGACCCGTCATTGCCGTGCCGACCAGCATCGGGTATGGGGCGTCGTTCGGAGGAATCGCGGCGCTGCTCGCGATGCTGAATTCGTGCGCGCCGGGGGTGTCGGTGGTCAACATCGACAACGGCTACGGCGCGGCTCATCAGGCCAGCCAGATCAATCATCTCATCGCTAAAGTGCGGTGACGTCGCGCCGGCGGGGGCTGGGGGCATGGGGGAGGGGGCTTGGGACCACGCGGCACGCGTTCGGATGCCCTTCGCGGCTGGGCTCCATCTGGGCTCGGACGCGTCCGTAAGCCCTTGGAGGGAACGGGTCCCAAGCCCCCTCCC
>Ga0066710_100006020_pt1 | contig 11229 bp, 7 predicted proteins | sample GraSoiAngelo_159_FD_79666 | JGI IMG/M metagenome (GOLD analysis project Ga0066710, IMG submission 79666) | Grasslands soil microbial communities from the Angelo Coastal Reserve, California, USA - 14_1009_16_40cm | ecosystem: Environmental > Terrestrial > Soil > Grasslands | place: USA... | reverse complement strand
GCCCCGACGACCAGCGTGGCACCGTACCAACCGACAGCCCGTCCGCCCGTCCGCCCGTCAGTTTTACCGCCCATAAGTCACCCTCCAGATCTTCCCGCCCATGTCGTCGCTGATCAGCAGCGCGCCGTCCGGGGTCATCACGATGCCCACCGGGCGGCCCCAGCGCGTGCCGTCGGGCAGCTGCCACCCGGTGACGAAGTCGTCGACCGCCACGGGCCGGCCGTTCTGGACCTGGACCCGCACCACCTTCGCGCCGGTCGGCACCGTGCGATTCCACGAGCCGTGGTAGGCGACGAAGGCGTCACCGCGGTAATCCGCCGCGAACGTCGTACCCGTGTAGAACGCGATGCCGAGTGGCGCCGAGTGCGCCTGAAAGGTGATGGCCGGCGGCTCGACTGTCGAGCAGTCGGCGTCCGCGTATTCGGGGTTCCGCTGGCCGGGGAGGTAGCACTGCGGCCATCCGTAATACTTGCCGTCCTTGACGATGTTGATCCGCTCCGGTGGGACGTCGTCCCCAAGGTTGTCGCGGTCGTTGTTCGTGGCCCAGAGCTCTCCCGTCGTGGGGTTGAACGCGAGCCCCACCGAGTTCCTGAGGCCGCGCGCGTACACGCGCCCGCCGCTGCCGTCGCGGTTGAACTGCATGACGGCCGCGCGCATCGAGTCGGTCTCGACGCACAGGTTGCACGACGAGCCGACGCTCACAAACATCTTCCCGTCCGTTCCGAAGACGATCGTCCGCGTCCAGTGACCGGTGCCGCCCGGGACGTTGGGCACATCGACGATCTTGTTCGCCGACCCCGGATTGAAGTGCACCACCTCCGTGTTCTCGGCTACGAACATCGTGTCGCCGCGGAACGCGATCCCGAACGGGCGGTTGAGGCCGGTGGCGACGGTCACCACGGAGTCCGCGACGCCGTCGCGGTTCGCGTCGGGGAGCTTCACGATCACGCCCGTCCCGGGCCGCGACGCGTACACGACCCCGCCGGGCCCGAGCGTGAGGTAACGGACGCCGCTCACGTCCTGGGCGAACACGCCGACGTGAAAGCCGGGAGGCACGCGCAGATCGTGCTGCTGCCCGGCGAGCGTATGGCCTTCGCAGGCGAGGGCGACGACGGCGACGACGAGGCGCTGATTCATGGCTCGGATACCTTCGCGAAAGGGCTTAGTTCCCGGCTGCGCGGGTCACGGTCGCGCGCAGCAGCAGCTTCCCGCCGGGGTCTACGCGGACCTCCGTGGGCGCGAACGGAATGTCGAAACGCGGGAAGGCCTGTCGACCCGTCAGGAGGACGTCCCGGCGCCACGCCGTCCCGTCCGCCCCGCGAAACTCCAGGGTGAGCACCGGGATTCGGAAGAGGCCCCAGGTGGCCTTCTGAGACTGCGTGACGCCGAGGAGCACGCGGCCGGAGGCCGCGTCGTACTGCCAGGTGACGTCGAGCTGGGGATACCCCGGCTGACGCAGCCACTGCCGGAAGAACCAACCCAGCTCCACGCCCGCCGCCCCTTCCATTACCTGTTGGAAGTCCTCGCTGGTCGCGGTGGAGTCGCGGTAGGCGCGGTAGTAGGTCCGCAGCCCGCGGAAGAACGCCGAGTCGCCGGTCACGCCGCGGAGCATGTGGAGCACCCAGGCGCCCTTCGGGTAGTTGTTTGCGTTCAGCAGCAGCATCGGATCGGTGACGGTCGTGTCGATGATCGGCCGGTCGACGACGTCCGAGGCGAAGTAACTCTCCGCGTTGCGCGCCATCCCGCCTGCGAGCAGCGTATCCCCGTCGAGCGCCGCGCCGACCACCAGGTCCAAGTAACTCGCGAAACCCTCGGACAGCCAGAGGTGATGCCAGTCGCGCGGGGTCACGGCGTCGCCGAACCATTGGTGCGCGGTCTCGTGACGTACCACCCCTTCGCGCATCCGTCGCTCGATGTACGGTTTTTCAGCGTAAAAGATGGCGCTCGAGTTCTCCATCCCACCGAAGCGGGTGGCCGACTCCACGTGCGCGAGCTTCTCGTACGGGAACGGGCCGATGATTCGCTGCAGCCCCTCCGTGATTTCGGAGACGCGCCGGAACGGCACGGAGTCGGCGTACGCCGAGTCTTCCGGGTAGGTCCAGACGTCGATGGGGACGGTATCGCGCCCGTTGATCAGGGCGCGGTGCCTGCTGACGGCGAACTCGCCGGCAGCGAGGACCATGGTGTAGGTGGGAATGGGCCGGGCCTCGGTCCAGGCGCCCCGGTTCAAGCGGCCGTTGGCGACGACGCGCCACGGCGTCGGCGCAAACACCGCGAACGTGACCGTCGCCTTGTCCGACGGGTGATCCACCGTCGGCAGCCAGAAGCGCGCCCGCTGCGGCCAGTTATCCGCGAACGCGCCACGCCGCCCCCGCGCGTTGGGCCCGATGATCAACCCATCTTGCGGCGCGCCGTGGTAGCTCACCACCACGCTGAAGGGAGGAGGTCCGGCCGGCACGGGAATGCGCAGGACGCGCCCATCGTACGTGAATGGCGTTCTCGGTCCCTCGCGCAGGATCGACGCGATCCTCACGGAGTCGACCGTCATCCCCACGAGGTCGAGCGTGAGAACGCTGTCCGTGGAAGTGCGCCGCTCGAAGTTGACCAACGCGTCGCCGCGGATGGCGCGCCCCGAGTCGGGCAGGGTGATGAAAAACATGTAGCTCTTGACGTCGATCCCCGGCTGTTGGCCCGCCGCCGTCTGCGCAACGAACCATAGACCAGCCAGGCCCAGCCCGCCCGTCCGCCCGCGACCGTCAGGGAGTCCTTTAGGGTCCGCCCTACCGCCCGTCCGCATACACCCCCTCCAACGCCGTCTCCCCCGGCGGCATCCGCTCCCGGCTCGCGATCGCCTCCTCCGCCGCCCGCTCGACCTGCGCCGTCACCTCGGCCTCGAGCGCCACCAGGCGCGCCGCCGGGACGCCCTCTTCCTTCAGGTACTCCTCGTACAGCCCGATCGGGTCGCGCTGACCCCAATGCGCGAACAGCTCGGCGGGCAATGTCTCCCGCGCTTCCCGCTCGTCATGCGTCGCATGGCCCCCCATTCGGAACGTCTCGGCGACGAGCAGGGCCGGTCCTTCCCCCGCCCGGCAGCGCTCGGCCGCGAGCCGCGAGGCGGCATAGGCGTCGAGCACATTGTTCCCGTCGAAGGTGGCGCTCCACACGCCGTAGCTCGTCCCCCACTCTGCGAAGTCGCCGGGGAGGTGGTGCTGCTCGAGCCGGGTGCCGAGGGCGACCTGGTTGTTCTCTATGATGAAGATGGCCGGCACCTTCTGGACCGCCGCGAAGTTCGTGCCCTCGTGGGCGGTGGCGGTCTTGGTCGAGCCGTCGCCCACCCACGTGAGGGCGACCCGGGGCTCGCCCTTCATCTTGAACGTCAGCGCGATCCCGGCGATGACCGGCACCATGTCGCCCACATGCGAGATCGGCTGCAGCACCCCCCGGGCGAACGAGCCGACGTGCAGGTCGCGGCCGCGGCTGGGGGAATCCGCGGAGCCGAGGTAGGCGCGCAGCATATCGGCGAGCGTCATGCCCATCTCGCAGCAGGCGGCGGCGTTGCGGATCATGGGAGCCACGATGTCCCGGTCCCGCTCGAGCGCGTGCACGGGCCCGACCGTGGTCGCTTCCTCGCCCGTGCCGAGCCACGCCTTCGAGAGGACCCCCGTCCGCACCCAGCGCTTCAGCTGAATGTCGTGCAACCGGGCCCGGACGAGCCCGGAATAGAGGTCGAGCTTGGCATCGAGCGGGAGGCGGGAGACGAGGGCCGCGCGCGGCTCGTTCTCCTCGATGGTCGCGCGAAACGCCCGGACGAGCCGCGGCTCGGGCTTCCAGTCGACGTATTCCGGCGGATCGAAGGCGGGGAAGCGCTTCACGGAACCGCGGCGGCGCTCCTCCCGAGCACCTGGCCGTCGCGCTTGAACACCACGCCGTCCTTCATCACGAAGTCCACGTGCTCGAGCTGCGCGATGTTCTGGACGGGATCTCCCCGGACGGCGACCACGTCGGCCCGCTTGCCGACCGCCACGGTGCCGATCTCGCGCTCCAGGCCCAGCAGTGTGGCGCCGCCCGACGTCCCGGCGACGATCGCCTGCATCGGCGTCATACCGTACCGCACCATCAAGCCGAACTCCCGCCCGTTGGTGCCATGGCGCATCACGCCGGCATCCGTCCCGAGGGCGATCCGCACGCCCCCGTCGACCGCCAGCTTGAACGACGTGTGCTGCCGGGGCGCGATGGCGAGGGCCTTGGCGGCGATCGGCGCCGGCAGGCGCCCGGCGGTGGCGAGCGACTCGACGGTGAACCCGGCGAGCAGCGTGGGCACGAGCCAGGTGCCGTGTTGCTTCATCAGGGCCACCGCCTCGGCGTCCAGGATCGACCCGTGCTCGATGGACGTCACGCCCGCCCGCACCGCCGCCTTGATGCCCGCCGTGCCGTGCGCGTGGGCGGCCACGCGGCGATCGAGCTGCGTCGCCGTCTCGACGATCGCGCGCATCTCCTCCTCGGTGTACTGCTGCACGCCCACCGAGTCGGTGAGCGAGAGGACGCCGCCCGTCGCGCAGATCTTGATCACGTCGGCGCCGTATTTCACCGCGTAGCGTACCGCGTTGCGGACCTCGTCGACGCCGTTGGCGACGCCGTACTCGACACCCGCCTCATGGCCCAGCGCGTCGGGCTGCAATCCGTTGGTCTCGTCGCAGTGGCCGCCGCGGATGCCGAAAGAGATGCCGGCGCCGATGATGCGCGGCCCCGGAATCCAGCCGGCGTTGATCGCGTTGCGGAGCGCGATGTCGCCGAAGTGGGCGCTGCCGACCACGCGCACGGTCGTGAAGCCCGCCTCCAGCGTCTGCTGGGCGTGCGCCGCGCCGAGCAGCGCGAGCTGGCTCGGCATCTCCGTGAGAATGCTGTGCTGCCAGTCGCCGTCGCCGATGGTGCGGCCGGCGAGATGCACGTGGGCGTCGACGAATCCCGGCAGGACGGTCTCACCCGACAGGTCGATCACGGTGGCGCCGGCCGGCACCGCCACGCCGGCCCCGGCGGCGGTGATGCGGCCTCCCTGAACCAGAATCACCGCGTTCTTTACGGGCGCTCCGCCGGTTCCGTCGATCAGGGTGCCGGCCCGGATGGCGGTGATTGGCGTTTGGGCGGGGGGGGACGCAGGCTGTTGGGCCGCGACGACGGCGAGGAGGGCGAGCGCGATCACGAGAATTTCTCCTTGAGCTTGCCGAGCAGTCCTCCGCCCGCACTCCCGCCCCCCGCGCCTCCCCCGCCTCCCGACTCCCCGCCCGAGAGGGCCTGGGCGAACTCCAGCGCCGTCGTGAAGCGGTCGTCGGGACTGGTTTGCAGGGCTTTGGTGAGCGCCTTCTCGACGGCCGGGGGGGTATCGGGGCGCAACTGCCGGATCGGGATCGGCTGGCCGCGCAGGCGCGCGATCATCATCTCCTGGGCGTTCCGGCCGTGAAACGGGAGCTTCCCGGTGAACATCTCGAACGCAACGATGCCGAGCGCATAGATGTCGCTGCGCGCGTCGAGCGGCTTGCCGCGGATCTGCTCCGGGCTCATGAATTCCGGGGTGCCGAGAATGATCCCCGTGGCGGTGAGCTTGGCGATGGCGGGGTCGGCGCGCCGTTCCTTGGCGAGGCCGAAGTCCATCACCACCGCCCGGTCGCCCCCCCCGTCCTCGGACACCAGCATGATGTTCTCGGGCTTCAGGTCGCGGTGGATGATCTGCAGTTCGTGCGCGTGGTGGAGGCCGGCGCACACCTGGTGCAGCAGGCGCACGCCCAGCGGGATGTCCATCGGGCCGCCGCGCACTTCGCGGTCGGAGAGCAGTTCGCCCTTGAGGTAGGGCATCACCAGGTAGATGAGGCCGTCGTCGGATTCGCCCAGCCGCATGATGCGACAGACGTTGGGGTGATCGAGCCGCATGGCGAGTCCCGCCTCGCGGCGCAGGCGCTCGACCGAGCTCTTGTCCGATGCGAGTCGGGGCGACAGCACCTTGATCGCCACGATCGCTCCCGACGAGACCTCCTTGGCGAGGTAGACATACGACATCCCGCCCTCGCCCAGCTTCTTCATGACCTGGTAGCGGGTGTCGAGCATTTGATTGGTGAGGCTGGAAGCGCGATCGAGGGCCTTGCCCGGCGTGCGCGGGGTGCGCACGGCGGTCCCGCTCCCCGACGAGGCGGCGGGCTTCGCCTGCACCTCGACGAGCATGGTGCCGTCCTTGGGGCAAAAGCGCGCGGTGTCGGCGTAGACCGATCCGCACTTGGGGCAGCGGCGCTCGCTCATTGACGCACCAAGTTGCGCCCTTCGTTCTTGGCGCGGTAGAGGGCCTGATCCGCCAGGGAGACGAAGCTGTCGGCGCTCTGCACGCGCTCGTCGGGGAACGAGGCGAGGCCGATGCTCACCGTCATGTGCAGGGGATCCTCGCCCGGATCGGCGAAGTCCCGCGCCATCACGCGCCGCCGCAGCCGCTCGGCGAAGATCGCAGCGCCGTGCAGTGCCGTCTCCGGCATCACCACTACGAACTCCTCGCCGCCATAGCGGGCCACGATGTCCACCGAGCGCGCCTCGCGGCGCAACAGCTCCCCAACTTGGCGCAGCACGGAATCACCCGCAATGTGGCCGCGCGTGTCGTTGATCTGCTTGAAGCGGTCGATGTCGGCGAGCAAGATCGTGAGCGCCAGGTTGTAGCGCCGCGCGCGATCGAGCTCCAACGCCAGCGCGTCCGACAGGGCACGCCGGTTCAAGCAGCCCGTGAGGGCATCCGTCGAGGCGAGCTTCTCGAGCCGCTGCTTGTCCGACACCGCGGTCTCGAAGTCGTAGGCCTTCTCGATCGCGGCGACGGCCGTCTTGATGACGGTTTCCGCGAACTGGGCGTCGGCGCGGGTGAGTGGCGGGTCGTCCCCGGTGGTCCGCAGAAAGAAGACCCCCATCTGTTGGTCTTTCATCCAGAACGGCAGCGCCACCGCGGAGCGCGTCGGGACCTTGATCCCCTCGCGTTCCCAGCGCTCCCGCTCCTGGGCATACAGGGGATCGGTCGTGACGTCTTCGACCAGCACCAGCCGGCCGCCGGTCACGGCCTTCTGGATCTCCGGATACCGGCCCAACTCGATCTGGAGGTTGCGCAGCATCGGGTTCTCGTAGGCCGCGACGACGACGCCCTGCTGGTCGCCCGGCTTGGCGAGCACCATGGAGCACTTGGAGATGTTGAGGACGCGCGCGACCCGCCGGGCGAGGATGTGATAGATCTCGTCCGGCTTGAGGGAGTCGGTGACCTCGTGGAGGATGTCCACCATCGCGGCCCGGCTGCGCGCCTCTTCGCGCGCCTGCGCCAGCGCGCGGCCCACGCGGATGTGGGCCTCCACGCGCGCCAGCAGCTCGCGCACGCGGAACGGCTTCGGGATGAAGTCGGCGGCGCCGAGGCCCAGGGCGCGCACCGTCGCGTCCTCGGGCGGCATCGAGGACACCATCAAGACCGGCAGGTCGCGGTAGCGCTCGTCCTGCTTGAGCCGCTCGAGCAGCTGCAGCCCGTCCACCTTCGGCATCATGATGTCGAGGAGCAGGAGGGCGGGTTTGGTCTCCTCGAGCTTGGCGAACAGGCCTTCGCCGCCGGGGCAGACCGCGACCTCGTAGCCGTGCTCTTTGAGGATCCAGGTGAGGGTCCGCACCAGCGACTGGTCGTCATCGGCGACCAGGATGCGCGAGCCGGGCGGCGTGGGATCGGTCATGGTCGGGTCAGTCCTCGAGCAGCGAGCGGTCGACGTTGCCGCCGCTGACGACCAACACCGTGGCCCCCTCGGCCCTCTCCGGCAACGGCCGGATGGCGCCGCTCAGCCACGCGGCGGTGGTGGCGGCGCCCGACGGCTCCACGGCGAGCCGGCAGGTACGCCATAGATAATGCACCGCATCGCGAATGCTGTCATCATCGACCAGAACCACGCCGCGCAGCCGGGCGCGATGGCGCTCCAGCTCCGCGAACGGCACGGCGCCCACGTTCAGCGTGATCAAACCGTCGGCGATGCTCGCGGTGCGGTCCAACCGCACGGGCGCCCCCGCCGCGAGCGAGCGCTGGAGTTTCGGCGCGCCGGCGGGCTCGACGCCCCAGACCACGGCTTCGCTGCCGGCGGCGGCGAGCCCCGCGACGACGCCCGAGATCAGGCCGCCGCCGCCCACCGGAACGACCACTGTCGCGACGTCCGGCAGCTGCTCGACGATCTCGAGCGCGACGGTCGCCTGCCCCGCCACGATGTCGGGGTGGTCGAACGGCGGCACCACGGCGAGCCCGCCCTGGGCCGCCAGCGCTTCGGCCGCGTGGCGCCGATCCTCGGAGGTGCGGCCCGCCAGGATCACTTCCCCCCCCCAGCGCTTCACGCCGTCGATCTTCACGGCCGGGGCCGTCTCGGGCATCACGATGACGGCCCGAACGCCGAATTGCTTGGCGGCATACGCGACGGCCTGGCCGTGGTTCCCACTCGAGTAGGTGATCACCCCGCGTTGCCGCGCGGGGTCAGGGAGCTTGCGGATTGCATTATAGGCACCGCGGATCTTGAAAGCGCCGATCGGTTGCTCGTTCTCGAGCTTCAGGTGCGCGCCCAGGGCCTCCACGTACAGCAGGGGCGTGCGGCGCGCGATGCCCTCGAGCCCGCGGGCGGCCTCGCGGATGTCCTGCGGTGTGACCACCCTATTTCTTCTTCGGCTTCGGCTTGGGCTTCGGCTTCGGCTTCGGCGCCTCGTCTTCACCCTCTTCGCCGCCGTTCTCCTCTTCGTCCTTCACCACGCGCGCCACGTCCACGACGAGATCGCCGGAGGTGAGGTTCATGACCTTCACGCCCTGCGTGTTGCGGCCCGTGATGCGGATGCCCTCGACCGGCACGCGGATCATGATCCCCTTCTTCGTGATCATCATCAGCTCGTCGTCGGGCAGCACTTCCTTGAGCGCCACGATGTCGCCGGTTTTGGGAGAGCGCTTCAAGGTGATGATGCCGCGGCCGCCGCGGTGCTGAATCCGGTATTCGTCCAGCTCGGAGCGCTTGCCCATCCCCTTTTCAGTCACCACGAGCAGCGTGGACTTGCGGCGCACCACGACCATGTCGATCACGTGATCCTTCTTGTCGAGCGCGATCCCCTTCACGCCCGTCGCGGTCCGTCCCATGTCCCGCACGTCCTTTTCGTGGAAGCGGATGCTCATCCCCTGCCGCGTCGCGAGGACGATGTCGTTCTTGCCGTCGGTCACCTGCACGTCGATGAGCTCATCGCCCTTCTCGATGTTGATGGCGCGAATACCGTTCGAGCGCGGATTCCCGAATTCCGAGAGGACCGTCTTCTTCACGACGCCGTTCTTCGTCGCGAACAGGAGGTACTGATCCTCGGAGAACTCGCGCACGGGCACGAGCGCGGCGAGCCGTTCGTCGGGCTTCATCGCGACGCAGCTGATGATGGGTTTCCCGCGCGCGGCCCGCGCCGCCTGCGGGATCTCGTGCACCTTGAGCCAGTAGCACTGGCCCTGCTGGGTGAAGAACATCAGGTAGTCGTGGGTCGAGGCGATGAAGAGGTGCTCGACCCAGTCGTCCTCCTTCGCATGGGCGCCGATCACACCCTTGCCGCCGCGGCGCTGGCGCCGGTAGGCGGTCGTCGGGAGCCGCTTGATGTAACCCGCGTGGGACACGGTGATGACCATGTCCTCTTCGGCGATCAGATCCTCGATCGAGAACTCGCCCTGGTCCGCGACGATCTCGGTGCGGCGTTCGTCCCCGAAGCCGTGGGCCAGCTCCGTGAGCTCCTCCTTGAGGATCTTCATGCGGCGGGGCTTCGAGCCGAGGATCTCCTTGCACTCCTTGATGAACTTCCGGACGTCCTTCAGCTCCTCCTCGAGCTTCGTGATCTCGAGGGCGGTGAGCCGGGCGAGCCGCATGTTCAGGATCTCGGCGGATTGCTTTTCCGACAGCTTGAAACGCTTCCGTAATGCCGCGTCTGCGGCGGGCGTGTCTTTCGATCGCTTAATGATCCGGATCACTTCGTCGATGTGGTCGACGGCGATCTTCAGGCCCTCGAGGATGTGCTCGCGGTCCTGGGCGCGCTGCAGCTCGAACTCGGTGCGCCGGGTGATGACGGTGTGGCGATGCTCGATGAAGTGCTCGAGCAGCTCCTTCAGATCCATTTCCTTCGGCACGCCGTCCACCAGCGCCAGCATGATCGCGCCGAAGGTCACCTGCATCTGCGTGTGCTGGTAGAGCTGATTCAGGACGACCATCGGGACGGCGTCCCGCTTCAGCTCGATCACCACCCGGATGCCTTCCTTGTCGGATTCGTTCCGGAGATCGCTGATCCCCTCGAGCTTCTTCGCCACCACCAGGTCGCGGATCTGCTCGATCACGCGGTCGGGGGAGACCTGGTAGGGGAACTCGCTGACGACGATCTGCTGCTTGCCGGTCGACTCCTTCTCCTCGATCGTCGCCCGCGCGCGGATGGCGATGCGCCCCCGGCCCTTCTCGTAGCACTCCTTGATGCCTTCCCGGCCGTAGATGATCCCCCCGGTCGGGAAATCGGGCCCCTTGATGAACTTCCGCAGTTCCTTGACCGTGGCGGCCCCGTGGTCCACGAGGTGGGTGATCGCCTGCACGACCTCGGTCAGGTTGTGCGGCGGGATGTTCGTCGCCATACCCACGGCGATGCCCGCCGAGCCGTTGACGATCAGGTTCGGCAGCCGCGCCGGGAGCACCGTCGGCTCCTGGAGCCGGTCGTCGAAGTTGGGGACGAAGTCGACGGTGTTCTTGTCGATGTCCTCGAGCATCGCCATCGCGATGCGCGTGAGGCGGGCCTCGGTGTAGCGGTAGGCGGCGGCGGAATCGCCGTCCACCGACCCGAAGTTCCCCTGCCCATCGACCAGGGGATAGCGCAGCGAGAAGTCTTGCACCATGCGCACCAGCGAGTCATACAGCGCCACGTCGCCGTGCGGGTGGTACTTGCCGAGCACGTCGCCGACCACCGTCGCGCTCTTCTTGTATGGCCGGCCCGGGACCAGCCCCAGCTCGTGCATCGCGTACAGGATGCGGCGGTGCACCGGCTTCAGGCCGTCGCGAACATCGGGCAGCGCGCGCTGCACGATGACGCTCATCGAGTAATCGAGGAACGATTCCTTCAGCTCGTCTTCGATGAGGCGCGGGAGAATGCGTTCGCGGGGGCTCGGACCGGTCATGAGAATCGGGTATCGGGTATCGGGTATCGGGT
>Ga0066710_100006018_pt1 | contig 11230 bp, 12 predicted proteins | sample GraSoiAngelo_159_FD_79666 | JGI IMG/M metagenome (GOLD analysis project Ga0066710, IMG submission 79666) | Grasslands soil microbial communities from the Angelo Coastal Reserve, California, USA - 14_1009_16_40cm | ecosystem: Environmental > Terrestrial > Soil > Grasslands | place: USA... | reverse complement strand
TCGGCCCGCGTCTCGATCGTGTACTTCCCATCGGCGCCGGAGCGAGCGCACACGACGCCCACGCGCGTGATCGGATGTGCGCACGCCTGCGCCCGCGCGACGGGCGCGCCGGCGGCGGTCCGGACCACGCCGCTCACCCGGATGCGTGCGGGCAGCCCGATCCACACGGCGGTGTCCGCGCCGGTGACGTCGATCACACGGCGGTCGGGCATCCAGCGTGTTGGATCGGGCCCTTCGACGCGGAGGAAATAGGTCGACGGCGCGAGCCTGAACATGGCGGTGCCGTCCTTCGCCGCGTCGGCGCAGCGCTCTTCGCCGTGCGGCGTCGCCGCGCAGACGTGCGCTCCCGGAAGAGGCGGACCACTCGTGTCGCGGTCCGTCAGTCCGGTCACGAGCACGCGGAGTGCGAGCTGCGAGGGGGACGTCGCGGTCTGAGACGGAGCCGGTCCGGTCGACTGCAACGCGACGCACGCGGTCAGCAGGAACGGGAGGAGGCGAAGGACGCCGGCGCAGGATCGGCGAAGGTGGAGCCCCGTCACGCGTGCCTAACGGTCAGCGTGATGAAGGAGAACGTGCGGCGCTGTCGTCGCGCCGTGCAGCGGCCGTACTCGTGATCAGCCGCGACAGCTCAGCCAGCGGCCCCGCCACCTCGTCGCCGCGCTCCCGCTGCATGAGGTCGCGCATCGCCTCGCGGATCGGCTTGCCGTCCGAGAGGACCAGGTGCGTCTGCTCCGTGATCGGCATGGTCACGCCCGCGTCCTGCGCGGCGCGATACGTCGCCTCGGCGGTGGTGACGCCCTCCGCCACCTGCCCGCCAAGGCGCTGACGGATCTCGGCGAGCCCGAGGCCCTTCGCGAGCTGCTCTCCGACCGTGCGGTTCCGCGAGTGCTTGCTCATGCAGGTCACGACGAGATCGCCGACACCCGCGAGGCCCGCGACGGTCAGCGGATTCGCCCCCTTGGCGAAGGAGAAGCGAGCGATCTCCGCAAGCCCTCGCGTGATGAAGCCGGCTTTCGCGTTGTCGCCATAGCCCATGCCGTCGATCGCGCCCGCGCCGAGGGCGACGATGTTCTTGAGGGCGCCCGAAAGCTCGACGCCGACGACGTCCGTGTCGGTGTAGGCGCGGAACATCGGCGTGCCGACGAGCTCCTGAAAATGCTTCGCGGTCTCGGCCGCGACCGACGCGATGACGGTCGCCGCGGGAAGCCCGGCCGCGATCTCGCGGCTGATGTTCGGGCCTGAGAGCACCGCTACGCGCTCCCGGCCGATGACCTCCGCCCAGAGCTCGCTCATGCGCTGTCCGCCCTCGGCGAGGCCTTTCGTCGCGGAGAGCACGCGCTGCTCGCCCCGCAGGAGCGGGCCGATACGCTCGCGGAGCGCGCGCACTCCGATGCTCGGCGCCGCGACGATGATGTCCTCCGCGGCAAGCGCACGCGCGATATCCGCGGTCACCTCGATGCGATCGGGCACGCGGATGCCCGGCAGGTATCGCCGGTTCTCCCGCTGCGCGGCGATCTCCCGCGCCTGCTCGACGTCGCGTGTCCACAGGATGACGTCGCGCTGGCCGTCGCGGGCGAGGATCGTGGCGAGCGTCGTTCCCCACGACCCCGCCTGGAGGATCGCGACGGTCACGGTCGCAGGCCGATCCGCGGTTCGGCGCCGCGGAGGATGCGCTGGATGTTCGGGAGGTGTCGCACGTACACGATGCAGCCGACGATCACGATGAACGCGAGCGTCGCCCAACTGAAGGACAGCCACCCGGTCGCGGTGAAAAGGAGGTACCCCAAAAGCGCACCGACGACGGAGGCGAGGGACCCCACCGACACCATGCGCGTGAGCGCGAGGGCGATCGCGAAGAACGCCACGGCGCTCGCCCAGGCGGGTGTCGCGACGAACAGCAGCGCGCCGAAACCCGTCGCCACGCCGCGGCCACCACGGCCCTGAAGGAGCGGAGGCCAGCAGTGGCCGGCGACCGCACCCACCGCGGCAAGGGCCTCGGCGATGTGACGCGCGTCGCTGTCGACGCCGAAGAGGAACTGCGCGAAGAGCACGGCGAGCGCGCCCTTCAGGACGTCGAACACAGCGACGAGGAGCCCCGCTCCGCGACCGAGCGTCCGGAACGTATTCGTCGCGCCCGTCGAGCCCGACCCGACCGTCCGCAGATCGACGTTCCGATAGATCTTGCCGACGAGGTAGCCGCTCGAGATGGAACCGACCCCGTAGCCGACGAGGGCGACGATGGCGAAGCCGAGCAGCGCGGCCGGATCGCTCATTCGAAGGACGCTTTGAACTCGAGCTTGATGGGGGTGCCTGGGAAGCCAAAGCGCTCGCGGATCTTGTTCTCGAGGTATCGCGCGAACGTGAAGTGCACGCCCTCCGGCGGATCGACGAAGAACACGAATGTCGGTGCCTTGCCGCGTGCCTGCGTGACGTGACGGAAGCGGACCTCGCGCCCGCGGTACGGTGCCGGCGGATGCGCCGCGATCGCCTCGGTCAGCATCTTGTGCAGCTCCGACGTGGGCACGCGTTTCTTCCGCTCATCCACGATCGCGAGCGCATCCTCGAGGGTCGCCACCACGTTGCGGCCGGTCTTGGCGGACACGAAATGGTGCCGCATCCACGGCGCAAAGTGGAATTCGCGAGTGATCTCGGCCAGCGCGTGCGCGGTCATCTCCTCGCCACGGTCTACCACGTCCCACTTGTTCACCGCCAGCACCAGGCCGACCGCGGCCTCGAGCGCGTACCCCGCGATGTGTGTGTCTTGCGCGGTGATGCCCTCCGTCCCGTCGGTCAGGAGGATGGCGACGTCGGCGCGCTCGAGTGCATGCGCGGTGCGCAGCAGGGCGTAATGCTCGATGCCTTGCTCGATACGTCCGCGGCGTCGGATGCCGGCGGTATCCACGAGCACGAGGCGCCGCCCGCGGAACTCGAGCGCCGTGTCGAGGCTGTCTCTCGTCGTGCCGGGGATCTCGCTCACAACGGCGCGCTCATTCCCGACCAGCGTGTTGAGGAAGCTCGACTTGCCAACGTTCGGCCGACCGACGATCGCGATGTGGGCATCGGTCGACGGCTCGTCGGGCTGTGGCGCGGGGAGATGCTCGATGACCGCATCGAGAAGATCTCCCGTTCCGTGCCCCTGGATCGCGGATACGGGATACACGTCGCCCAGGCCGAGCTCGTAGAACTCGGCGGCCTGCGCCTCGCCGCGCCATGAGTCGGCCTTGTTCGCGACGAGCAGGACCGGCTTGCCACTGCGGCGGAGCTGATCCGCGACGTCGTGCTCGACCGGAAGGATCCCCGACTGCGCGTCAACGACGAACATGACAACGTCGGCCTCGGCGATCGCGGCCTCGGCCTGGCGCCGGACGGCCGCCTCCATCTCGCCCGCCTTCGGGTCATCGAGACCCCCGGTGTCGATGAGCGAGAACTCGCGTCCGCGCCAATCGGCCGTCGCGTAGACGCGGTCTCGGGTGGTGCCGGGGAGATCCTCGACGATCGCGACGCGCTCGCCGACGATGCGATTGAAGAGCGTCGACTTCCCAACGTTGGGCCTGCCGACAACGGCAACGACGGCGCGCGACACGAGGGTTAGGCCGGGACCGCTGCGGCGAGCTCCTCGGCGCGCTCCTTGACCTCGAGGAGCGTGTCCATCGGTGTCGAGCAACCACCGATGAGCCCTACGCGTTCCTGATCGCGCAGCCATTCCGGCCGCAGCTCATCGGCGTTCTCGATGTGGTACGCGGTGCGACCCTGCATCTTCGCGAGGTTCACAAGCTCGCGCGTGTTCGCGGAGTTCTTCCCGCCGACGACGATGATCGTTCTCACCTGCTCCGCGAGCTCGCTCGCCGCGACCTGTCGCTTCACGGTGACGGGACAGACGGTGTTGTAGACCTTCATCTCCTGCGCGATCTCAGCGACGTGGGTCACGAGCTCGCGGAAAGCCCAGGGCGGCTGGGTCGATTGAGACACGACACCAGCGCGCTTCATCTTCGGCAGCTTCGACCACTCCTCCTTCGTCTCGACGACGACGTAATCGTCACCGGCGAATCCCTTGAGACCGACGACCTCGGGGTGATCGGGAGTACCGAGGATGATGACCCGGTAGCCTTCATCCGCGAGCTGCTTCGTGAAGCGCTGCGCCCGCAGGACGAGCGAGCAGGTCGCGTCGATGCACTCGAGCCCGCGGTCCTCGATCTGCTTCCGGACCTCGGGCGGAACGCCGTGCGCGCGGATGACCACGATGCCATTGGAGGCGTCAGCGGGTTCCTTGATCACCTTCACGCCTCGCGCCGCGAGACGCTCGCTGATCTTCGGGTTGTGGACGACCTGCCCGAGGTTGTAGACGGTCTTGCCCGTCTCGGCGGCGGCCTCAGTGAGCTCGACCGCCTTCTTGACGCCGAAGCAGAACCCATTCTCCCGAGCGAGCAGGACTTCCATTGATATCGATTCTAGTCGTACACACCTCTCATTTCGCTCGGTAACAGCGATGCGATATGTCTCATCACGGCATCCGTCATCGCCTGCTCATCGCGGCGTTCCTCCGGCGTGAGGTCGGCGAGATGGAACGGTCGTCCCACGCGTAAGACGGCGTGACCGCCGAATATCAGGCGGAGTAGCGGCTGTTTCGTCCCGATCATCGCGATCGGCACCAGCGGGACCTCCGGATGCCGCGCGGCGAGGAATCCGACACCCGGCTTTCCGCGCAGCATCGCGCCGCTCTCGCTCCGATGACCCTCCGGAAAGAACCCGAGGATCTGACCGCCCTCGAGCACACGGAGCGCCGTCACGAGAGCGCGACGATCGCCTTCACCACGTCGCACTGGGAACGCGCCGGTCGCGCGGACGATGTAGCCGAGCAACGGATAGCTGAAGGCCTGGATCTTCGTCATGTACCGCACGGACAGATCGAGCGAGATCGAGATGAGCGGTGGATCCTTCCAATTGATGTGGTTCGACACGAGGATGTAGGGACCGCGCTCCGGGAGGTTCTCGCGACCCTCGACACGAATGCCCACGAGCGCCATGACCACGGTGCGGATCGGCGGGAACAGAAGGCGCCACAGCCAAAGCCGCTCGACCGGCCACTCCGGCGCGTGATCCGAGATCACGCCGCGGGCGCCGGACGCATCACGATCGCCAGGACCTGTTCCAAAGCCTGTCCGACGGCCAGACCGTCGGTCTGCACGACGATCGCATCGTCGGCCGTCCGCAGCGGCGCAACCTTTCGCTCGCTATCCATCCGGTCGCGTCGGAGGATCTCCTGCAACAGCTCCTGTCGCGGACGCACCTGGCCTCGCGAGCGCAGCTCCTCCTCACGTCGCTTGGCACGCTCGGACGCCGACGCGGTGAGGAAGATCTTGCAGTCGGCCTCGGGCAGCACGACCGTGCCGATGTCGCGTCCGACCATGACCACGCGTCCGCGTCGCGCGAGCTCACGCTGCTGCCCGAGCATCGCATCGCGCACCGCGGGGACGCGCGCGACCTGCGAGACGCTCGCATCCACCTCCGCGGAGCGGATGTCCCACGTGACGTCGGCGCCGTCGAACAACACCGTGTAGGCCCGTCCGTCGCGAACAGTCGGCGGCCCGATCGTGATGCGCGATTCGCGTGCGAGCTTCGCGAGCCGCTCAGAGTCGTCGGGGTCGATCCCCTTCTTTATCGCAGCGAGCGCGACCGCGCGATACATGGCGCCGGTATCGAGGAAGAGGTAGCCGAGCCGCTCCGCGACGAGCGCGCCGATCGTGCTCTTACCCGCGCCGGCGGGACCGTCGATCGCGATCGTGCGCGGCGTCATCGCGGGGCTCGTCGCGGCGCCGCGCGCTGTGCCGCGGCTCGCGTCGATCGTCGCCACTGCGGCGGCCGTCCCGGCCCGACACGTGGCGTTGGTCGACGCAGTGGACGCGCCGCGGGTCCTGCCGCGGCTCGGGCGTCTCGCTCGCGAGTTGGCCTCCCCGCCTGCACCGGTCGCTCGCCGTACCTCTGCCGGCGAGGCCCCTCCACTCTCGCTCGCGAGACTGCCACTCGCCGCGTCACCCGCGGCGGCGCGGCGACCCATCCGCCCTCTCGCCTCGTTCCGCTCGGCGTCCTCGCTGCCGTACCCGGTCGCCGCGGCGCGACGGCTCGTGCCTTCTCTTCGCGCGGCCTCGGCGCGGTCAGACGCGTGCGGTCTTCGCGTGCCCGCGGCGCGGGCTGCGCCGTCGGCACGGTCATGGCGTCGATCTCTTTCTTCGTGAGATCTCTGAACTCACCCGGCCGCAGCTTCCCGAGCTCGAGCGGGCCCATGCGAACGCGCACCAGACGCGTCACCTTCAGACCGACGGCGAGACACATCCGACGCACCTGGCGCTTCCAACCGGTAAGCAGCACGAGCGACAGGCGCGAGCGGCCGGGGGAACGCGAGCGGATCTCGACGCGTACCACGCGGGCCACGCCTTCCTCGAGCGGGATCCCGCGCTGAAGGCGTGCGAGCGCCTCGTCGGTGAGATCGCCCTCGACCCAGGCGTCGTACTCGCGCTCGTGGCCGTAGCGCGGATGCAGCACGCGCTCGGCCCAGGTGCCGTCGTTGGTGAGCAGCAACAGACCTTCGGAGTCCGTGTCGAGCCGGCCGACCGGAAAGAGCCGCTCGCGAGCGCCGATGTGATCGACGACCGTGCGGCGGCCGCGCTCGTCCTGCGCCGTCGAAACGATGCCGACCGGCTTGTTCAAGAGGACGTACCGATGCGCCGGCGCCAGCGCGATGGGTCGGCCATCGACTTCGATGCGCGCGTCTTCCGCGACGCGAGTGCCAAGCGTCGTGACGAGCTCGCCATCGACGCGTACGCGCCCTCCGCTGATGAGCTCCTCGGCGTGACGACGCGAGGCGACGCCACGCTCCGCCATTACCTTCTGCAGGCGGATCACGCGCTGCTGTCCCCCACCGGTTCGCCGAGGCCGGGGATGGCGCCCTCGGGCGTGAGGGCGCGCGGCAGCTCGTCGAGACTCGACAGGCCGAAGCACTCGAGGAACTCCCAGGTCGTGCCGTAGAGGATCGGCCGCCCCGGAGCCTCCCGCCTACCGCGCTCCTCGATGAGGCGCCGCTGCATCAGCGTGTAGATCGTTTGATCGCAGTTCACGCCGCGGATCGCTTCGACCTCGGCGCGCGTCGCCGGCTGGCGGTACGCGACGATCGCGAGCGTCTCGAGCGATGCCGGCGAGACGCGCAGACGGTCGGCACCGAGGTAGGCCGCGACGTGCGCGGCATGTTCGGGCGCGGTCACGAGCTGCCAGTCATCGCCGTCGTGCGCGAGCCGGAGGCCGGTGCCCTGATAGGACGTGCTGAGCTCCGCGAGCGCGCTAACGACCTGCTTCGGGGTCGCACCGACGACGCGCGCCAGCTCGGCCCGCGACACGGGCTTCTCGGCCACGAAGAGGACGCTTTCGACCGCGTTCGCGAGGCCCGATCTCATCTCACGCCGCCTCCTTTCTCGTGATCAGGATGTCCGCGAACAGCTCGCTCTGCTCGAGGTCGATCACGCTGCGACGGTACAGGTCGAGCAGCGCGATGAACGTTACGACAGCCCATCCGAGCGTGGGCTCCGTGCTCAGCAGTTCGGTGAACGTCACCCGCTCGCGCTCACCGACGATGGCCTCGATCTCGGCGGTGCGCTCCTCCACGGAGTAGCGCTCGCCCGGCGCGACCATGCCTTCGTCGCGCGGGCGCGACGCGAGCGCAAGCACCTTGGTCCAGGCCGCGGCAAGGGCAAGGACCTCGCCGCCGCGCGGCGGCAGCTCGGGCGTGCCGCCCTCGCGATGGAACCCGCGCTCGCCGCTGCGCAGCCGGTCGCCGAGCGCGGTGGCGCGTTCGCGCACGACGGCGTACTCGAGCAGCCGCGCGCGCAGCTCCTCTTCGCTCTCGCCCTCGTCCATCTCGTCCAGTGGGAGGAGCGACGGTAGCAAGCTGCGCGCCTTCAGCAGCACGAGACGCGATGCGAGCGCGAGGAACGCCGAGACCTCGTCGGCCGGCAGCGCGTCGAGTGCGCGGACGCGCGCGAGGTACGCGTCGGCGAGATCGCCGAGCTTCACCGTGAGGATGTCGAGCTTCTTTTCCTCGACGAGCTCGAGCAGAAGGTCGAGCGGACCATCGAACCCCTCGACGGTGACGTGCGGTCCCTCCGGCCCGAGCATCAGGGCAGCGACTCGCGGTCCGCGCGCGCGAGCAGGCGCTCATCGGCGTCGCGCGGCGGCTCGTGATGATGTGCGACCAGTCGCACCACCCGCTGCGATCGGCCTTCGATCTGCGCCTGCGCGGCACCGCGACGCGCGTGGTCGAGGTAGCGGGCAAAGGTCGAGTCGCCGCGCGCGAGGCGGTTCCGCAACCCGGGCGTAACGCTCGCGACGATCACGCCCGCGATGCGGTGCCAGAGCCGCGTCTCCGCGGGCTTCCCGCGATCGTGCAGCAGGCCCGCGAGGATCAACTCCTCGTCAGCACCGAGTTCGCGCAGGACCGCAGCGGTCCGCTCGGCGTGTCGCGTGTCGCCTTCGCGAGCCACGACGAAGCGGACCGTCTGCTGGACGCGCTCTCGCACCTTAGCCCAGAAGGAACCTGGCGAGGGCCAGCGCCGGAGCGAAGACGAGCGCGCTCAGGATCTGAGGAGCGAGAAGCAGGATGAACAGCAACAGGAACGGACCGTACTGCTGGTACGTGCGCCATGAATATTGCTGTCGCGGGGGGAGTAGCCCGTAGACCACGTTCGCGCCATCGAGCGGCGGGATCGGAACGAGGTTGAAGATCGCGAGCACGCAGTTCCAGAGGACGATCGCCGTCAGGATCTCTTCGTACGCGCCGCCGAGCAGCGAGGCCGCGCTGAAGCGAAGCGGGATGGCACACAGCGCCGCGAGCACGAGGTTCGCGAGCGGTCCGGCGAGCGCGACGAACGTCACGCCCATCGCCGAGCGCAGACGCGATTCGTTGAACGGCACCGGCTTGCCGTAGCCGAAGCCCGCTAGGACGAGCAACAGCGTTCCGAAGGGATCGAGGTGCGCCATCGGGTTCAGGCTGAGGCGACCGAGGAGCCGCGCGGTGTCGTCACCGAGGCGGTGCGCGGTATACGCATGCATGAACTCATGCACCGTGATGCCGAGCACGATCGCGATGATGAACGCGATGAAGCCGACCGGGTCGTCCGCAGCGCGCTGCACCGGCGACACGAGGCTGCCACGGATAAAGCCGTAGGCGAGGAGGACCAGACCCAAAATGAGCAGCGGATTCAGTCCGCCGGGACCGCCGATGCCGCGACGTGCGCCGATCACTCCTCGTCAGTCTATGGACGTCAGCGGCTGGCGATGCGACCGAGGATGAGGCGGCGGGGCGCGACGCGTCGCGAACTCCATCGGAACGCCGCGCCGATCTCGTCGATCGCGACCGCATCCTCGGGTCTGCCGGCCACGTGGACCTCGGCGTAGGGCTGTCCGCGCTCGACGCGGTCGCCAACCTTCGCGTGCAGGACGACGCCCGTGCGCAGATCGATCGGATCGCCCTTCTTCTCGCGGCCAGCGCCGAGCCGCACCGACGCCTCGCCGACGCGGTCCGCGGCGATCGCGCCGACGAACGCCGTGTGCGGCGCGACGAGGCGCTCGACGCGCGGCGCGTGCGGGAGGCGCTTGGGGTCGTCGACTGCGCGCGCGTCGCCGCCCTGCGCGGCGACAAGCTCGCGCAGCTTGGCGAGGCCGCTGCCATCGGCGAGGGCGCGGTCGATCCGAGCGAGCGCGGCCTTCGCCTCACGCGCCTTGCGCCCGCGTACCAGCATCTCCGCCCCCGCGAGGCGCGCGAGCCGCATGAGGTCAGCGGGTCCGCGGCCCCGCAGAGTCTCGAGCGCTTCGGCGACCTCGAGCGCGTTGCCCACCGCGCGACCGAGCGGCTGGTCCATGTCCGTGAGCTCGCACGTGACCGCGAGGCCCTGCGCCACGCCGATCGCGACCATCGCGCGCGCGAGCGACCGCGCGGACGCGAGATCCTTCATGAACGCGCCGCTGCCGACCTTCACGTCCAGGACGACGGCGTGCGCTCCCGCCGCGATCTTCTTCGACATGATGCTCGACGCGATGAGCGGGATCGCCGGCACGGTACCGGTCGCGTCGCGCAGCGCGTAGAGCAGCCCGTCCGCCGGCGCGAGCTCCTTCGTCTGGCCGGTCACGACGATCCCGATGCGCTCCAGCTGCGCGAGGAACTCGGCGGTGGTGAGATCGACGCGGTAGCCCGTGAACGACTCGAGCTTGTCGAGCGTGCCGCCGGAGAACCCCAGGCCGCGACCGCTCATCTTCGCCACCGGGAGACCGCAGGCCGCGACGAGCGGGGCGACGACGAGCGTCGTCTTGTCCCCCACTCCGCCGGTGGAATGCTTGTCGACGACGCGACCGAAACGTGAGAGGTCGAGACGCTCGCCCGACGCGACCATGCTCGCGGTGAGCGAGGCAGTCTCCTTCGCGTCCATTCCGCGCAACATCACGGCCATGAGGAACGCGGACATCTGGTAGTCGGGGACCTCGCCCTCCGTGTAGCCCTGCACGAGATGGTCGATCTCTGCGGCGGTCAGCTTTCCACCGTCCCGCTTGCGCTCGATGAGCTCGACGGCTCGCACTAGACGCCGCGGGAGGCCGGGCACGGCATCGCGCATCGCCTCGAGCGAGCGTCTACGCACAGCGGGCCCGACCGAATAGCGTGCCGCCCAAAGGCGGGCCCGCGTAGCCAGCAGCGAGCGAGAGGAATGCGCGGTGCCGTGCGCGGTGTCACAGCCGCGCGACGACGCCCTTCACCACGGTCGCGAGGCGCGCTCCGGCGCGGTTCGCGACGGCGAGCACCTCTTCGTGCGTCACGTGCTGGATCAAGCCCGGGATGCCGGTCGCCATGTCGGTGACCGTCGAGATCGCCAGGATCCGCATGCCCATGTGGCGAGCGACGAGCACCTCGGGCACGGTGCTCATGCCGACGGCGTCGGCGCCGCAGCCGCGGAGCATGCGCAGCTCCGCGGGCGTCTCGAAGTTCGGTCCGGCCACCGCGACGTAGACGCCTTCTTTCAGCTTGGGATCGACCGCATGCGCGAGCCTCCGCAGCTCCTCCGTGTACGCGCCCACCATGTCCGGGAAGCGCGGACCCAGCGCGTCATCGTTCGGACCGCGCAGCGGGTTCGTCCCCATGAAGTTGATGTGGTCGCTCATGACCATGAGGTCGCCGTCCTCGAACGACGGGTTCAAT
>Ga0066710_100006017_pt1 | contig 11231 bp, 11 predicted proteins | sample GraSoiAngelo_159_FD_79666 | JGI IMG/M metagenome (GOLD analysis project Ga0066710, IMG submission 79666) | Grasslands soil microbial communities from the Angelo Coastal Reserve, California, USA - 14_1009_16_40cm | ecosystem: Environmental > Terrestrial > Soil > Grasslands | place: USA... | reverse complement strand
TTTGTGTCATCGGAAGAATTCACCGAGCGTCGTTGCCGTCGATGACTTGCCGAGCGCCGGCATGTGCCACGCCGCCTCGATCGTTCGCAGCAGGCTGTAATGATCGTACGGCACTGACGAACGAAAGCCGGCGGGCGTCAACGGCGAGATCACCACGAGCGGGATATGTCCGCCGCCGCCGGTCGTCGTCGTTCCTTCGTCCCAGACGAGGAACACGACCGAGTTCGCGAACGCGGGCGAGTTGATGATCTTCGGCATGAACGACGAGAGCCACGCGTCGCCGGCGGCGACCGAACAGTCGTGCATGTCGTGACAGAGGTTCGGCGTAATCCACACGTAGCTCGGAAGGGTGTTGCTGGCGAGGCCGGTCGAAAACGCGGTAAGCGGCAAGACGTGCTTTCTGCACCGCGTCGCGTTGCCGACGATGTCCTGGTAGTGCACGAACGGATTGTGCTTCTGCGCGTACAGTCCGCTGTCGGTCGTCGTGCACGACGCCGGCATCGACTCGAAATATGCCTTCCATGTCCGACCCGAGTCGCCCACCGCGTCCGGGACGTTCTTGATGTCGACGATGCAGCCCGAGCAGTCGGTGGTGAAGAAGGCGTCGCCACTCGTGAGCGCCATGTAGTCCGGCAGGCTGGGATGCGCGACGGCGGTGTAATTCGTGGCAAGAGCGTAGTGGTTCGCAAGGCGGTTGATGTACGGCGCCGCGGGATTTTCGATGACGTCCGTGTATTCACGGTTTTCCATCACGATGACGAACACGTGCGAGAAATTCGGGACCATGGTTGCGGGCCGTCCGTAGACGATAGTCAGCGTCGGACGCTGCGTTGCATCCAGGGCTTCGGTCGAGTAGTAATCGCGGTAGCCTTCGGCCGCTGACGTGAGCGAATCGACGTCGACGAGCGCGAGACGCGTGTGGCGAGATCCGGTCGAGGCGACCACGGCCTGCACGAGCGAGGTGACGTCGAACGTAGCGTGCTGACCAGGCGTGTTGGGTACCGCTGCGGCCGCCGCGCGCGGACCGAGATCGCCGCCCGCCGTCGTCCACGGCGTCGTAACGGTCGCCGTATCCCATGTCGCCTCGCGGTCGGTAAACCCGCGCGTCACCGGATACACACCGATGGTGCGCAGCGGCTGCGGACCGCCTGAGTGCACCGTCAGCGTCAGCGTGGCCGACTGAATGCCGCTCTTGGCCGGAATCGTGGTTCCGGTGTCGAAATCGACGAGCGCGTGACGGATGTAGGTGGCATTGCTCGACAGCTTCGTCGCCAGCAAACCGCCGTCGAAGTTCGTTGCCGCGAAGGCACCGCCGCGAATCGTCGTGTCCTGGACCGCCGGCGATCCACTGACCGCGACGGTCGTCTGAGCCGATGCGACAGCGCTGACGCACGTAACGATTGAAATCGCGTATGTGAAATGACGCATGGGCCGCAACCGGCAAGGAGGCCGCCACGACGTTTTCCGGCTGAATTGGAGCGTTTTCGCTTGGACCCTCTCCCGGGCGTGCGTAACTTTTTCCGGCGGCGGCGGTTTATATACACAGCGGATCGATGCCCGAGCCAGACGCTGACGATCGCGTGCTCGTCGAGGCGGCCCAGCGCGACCCGTCGCGCTTCGCGGATTTGTACGAGCGGCACTTCGAGCGCGTTTACGCATTCGTTGTACGGCGCGTGCGCGACCGCGACGTGGCCGAGGACGTGACGGCCGAGGTGTTCCATCGGGCGCTCGCCAGCCTGCCGAAGTATGAATGGCGCGGCGCGCCGTTCGGCGCGTGGTTGTTTCGGATCGCGTCCAACGCGATCGCGGATCGTTTCAAGCGGTCTGCACGCGAGGCTGCGGCGCCCGTCGATGCGCCCGACGCGTCGGTGTTCCTCGACGTGGATCACATCGACCAGGTGGCGCGATTGTTCCGCCTCGTCGACATGCTGCCGGCCGACCAGCGATCGGTCATCATCCACCGGTTCGTCGACGAGCGGAGCATCCGCGACGTCGCGCAGCACATGAACAGGACCGAGGGCGCCATCAAGCAGCTCCAGCTTCGCGCGCTCGAAACGCTGCGCGCGCGTATGGGAGGCGGCGATGCCTGAGCCGACGATGACGGTCGAGCAAATCGCCGCCGCGCTGCGCGACCTGCCGCGTCCGTCGTTCCGGAAGCGGCTGAAAGCGGCGTTAATGGAAAGGACCGCACCAATGACGACTGTGATCGAGAGTCAACGGGCAGTGTCAGGACGGCAGACGGCGGCGCCGCGCCTTCGCGTCAAGAACGCGGCGGCGGCCATCGACTTCTACACGCGCGCGTTCGGCGCGCGCGAGCTGATGCGCTTCGAGGGGCACGGGCGCATCGCGCACGCGGAGCTCGAGATCGGCAACGCGATCTTCATGTTGGGCGAGGAGGCGCCGGAGTACGGATTCCCGGGTCCTGAAGCGCTCGGCGGATCGCCGGTGGCGATGCACCTCCAGGTCGACGATGCGGATCGATGGATGGAGCGCGCCGTCGCCGCCGGTGCGCGGCTCGTGACGCCGCCGACCGATCAGTTCTACGGCGATCGCGTCGGACATGTCGCCGATCCGTTCGGATACGGGTGGGACATTACCGAGCGCAAGGAGGACCTGTCGGTCGAGGAGATGCACCGCCGGATGGCGGCGCTCGAGGCGCAGCAGAGCGCCGGACGGACGGCGCCCACGTTCATCCGCGAAGGATTCCGCACGGTCACGCCGTACGTGGTCGTCGCCGATGCGCCGGCGCTCATCGAATTCGTGAGGGCGACCTTCGGCGCCGAGGAGACGCTTCGCACGACGGGGCCTGGCGGCGGCGTGCACGCGGAAGTGCGAATCGGCGACTCGATGCTGATGATTGGCGGCGGCCACCCGGATCGACCGATTCGGATTACGCCGATCGTCACGGCGTTCCACGTCTACGTCGCCGACACCGATGCCACGTACGCGCGCGCGCTGCAGGCCGGCGCCGAGTCGATTGGCGAGCCGAAGGATCAAGAATACGGCGAGCGGAGCGCCGGGGTGAAGGACCGGTCCGGCAACGCCTGGTATATCGCCACCGCGAAGGGCGAGCACTTCGTTCCGAAGGGGCTGCAGACGCTCATCGTCTATCTGTTCCCGCTGCGCGCCGAACCGGTCATCGCGTTCATGAGGCGCGCGTTCGATGGGACCGATGTGCAGAAGTACGCATCGCCCCAAGGCGTGATCCATCACGCGAGCGTGCGCATCGGCGATTCGATGATCGAGATGGGCGAAGCGAACGGTCCGTACCAGCCGATGCCGACGCGCTTCTATCTGTACGGGCCGAACGCCGACGCCTCCTACCGCCGCGCGCTCGAAGCCGGCGCCACGTCGATCCACGAGCCCCGCGATCAGCCGTTCGGCGATCGTATGGGCGGCGTCAAAGACGTGTTCGGCAACGAGTGGTACTTGGCGACGAGAATTTCCTAGCAGGCTGGGGGCTGGAACTGGGCGCTGGAAGCCGGGCTTGGGCTGGTGCCCGGCCCATCAATGTTGCGCGTCTTCGGCCCCCAGTTTGATTTCGAGCGATCGGTGCAAGCCGTTCAACAAGCGGCCGACTGAATCGCACAGTGCGAGCAATAGGCCGCGCGCGTATTTAGAACAGAACGTCAGGATTCTACGGTATCGGAATATTCCAAATCGGACATAACCTTACACGATTTTCGAGTACGGTCCTGTGGCGACGTTCTGGTGTTCATACGCGTGCGGGCCGTTGCTCGCGACCTGCGTATGGCGATCCGAGCCGCGCCGTGGAGCAGCGGCGCAGGTGGCATCCGGCTGTAGCTGGATTCCTGCAACGCTATAATCGGCCTCTATGATGATGAATCGCCGAGATGCCGTTTGCTCGCTCGCCGTCTTCGCAGAACTGCTCGCGTCGGCCGCACGCGCCGATGCGCAGAGTCAAACACCTCCGTCGACACCGCAGGCTCCGCGCCCGCCGGTGTTCAAGCACGATCTGCCGAATCTGACGATGGACGACTGGGAGGTGACGGTCAGCCACGTCGACTACCCGCCCGGGCGCGTCGGCGCGCCGCATAAGCACGCAGGCTTCGTCCTCGCCTACGTGCTGGAGGGATCGGTCGTCGCGAAAATCACGGGGCAGGGCGAGGAGAAGGTCTACAACGTCGGCCAGATGTTCTACGAGCAGCCGGGCGCGACGCACGAGGTCTCGAAGAACGCGAGCCAGACGCAGCCCGCAAAGCTGCTCGCGATGATCTTCGCGAAGAAAGGCGCGACGCTGACGACGCCGGTTCAGGGATAGATTTCCGTGTCCCGGTGAAACTCCGACCATGCGAACCAGTACTCTGGTTCGAGGATGATCGCTTCGAGCGCCGACCCCTTCAGCGGTCCGGAGATGCACTCTCCGTAGGCGGTCCAGCGCGACTTCGTTTCTCGATCCGTCAGCTCGGTCGCGCCTTCGTTCGCTGCCGCAAAGGTCAGCGTCCTGCCGCCCGCCCGCGCCACGAACGCCGTCGTCGTGTCGGATGCGGGCTGATGAGCGATGAGGATCGGCTTGCCGCCGAGCCTGTCGTTGACGACGCGCTCTCGCCGCAGCGCCTCGAGCGGAAACGCCTTGCTCGCGCCGTCGACGTCGACGCCGAGGATCATCGTTTTCGGCTTGAGGCGATCGTCACGATAGGTCACGTCCGACGGCGCGGCGCCTTCGCCCGACAGGCCCTGCCGGATCATCGCGTTCTTCTCCGCGATGCGATCGGCGTATCCGGCCAGCGGCTTCAACACGCGCGTGTCCGGATGCAGCCGGCGCCATTCCTGCCAGCTGGTGAGGAGAAACGGATACAGCTTCAGATGCTCGCCCTGCATCGGACCGGAGATCGCTTCGAGGCTCGATTGCTGCCATCGGCTGCCCGTCTCGCGATCCTTGAATACTTCATTGCCCCCGACAACGCCGGCGTTGTCGAGTATCAGCGCCTTGCCCCTGGCCTCGGCCCTGAACACGAGGGCCGTGTTGCAATACGATCACCAGGTGATCGCAATCGGTCCTTTGGGCGATTGATCTTCGACGAGCCCGTGCTGCGAGAGAATGCCTGCCGGATACGCCTTCGCCGTTTTCCCGACCATCAGACCAATCACGCGATCGTCGTCGTGCATGAAGGTCGCTTCCGCCGCGCTGATGAACTGCGGATCGTGAACAGCCGTGTACGGCAGATTGGGTTGTGCGGGCGCCTGTGCCAGAACACCGGCGACGATCAACGTCGAACCGGCCACAGCGGCAACGAGGAATCCTTTCATAGCGCCGCCTCCGAGGGGCGCTCACTACGTTATCAGATAACAGCAGTGCGGCTAAAGCCGGACGACATTCCTGATTGGACTGTTGCCGATACCGCGGGACGACCTCATGCTGCGACGTTCTGTTCTAGATACGCCCGAGCGCAGCGCCTGCGGCTTAAGCGAGCGCGAAAGCGCGAGCGAGGCGAGCGCGGGTGGGGCCCCGCGAGCTTTGAGAATGTCGCGAGGGCGTCAGCGCGTGGGGGTGGGCCCCACGCGATTAAGGAATGACGTTCTGTTCTAGATACGCGCGAGGGCTACGGCCCGAGCGCGTCGGCGCGTGGGGGTGGGGCCCCACGCGAGTAGACGACGACAAGTGCAAATCGATGAACGCCTCCACCAGAGCCGTCGCGCACCAGCCGCTGGCGGCGTCGTCGCGCATCATCTCATAGGCGACGTCGGTCGACAGCGCTTTGCGATACGGACGATCCGTTGTCAGCGCGTCGAAGACGTCGACGACGCTCACGATCTGCGCGAGCAACGGGATCTGTCCACCCCTGAGATGATCGGGATAGCCGCGGCCGTCGATGCGCTCGTGGTGATGGCGGACGATCGGCCGGACGACGTCGAGCGAGCGGACGGTGCTGCACAGATCGTCGCCGACGGCCGGATGCTGCTGCATCAGCGCGCGCTCGGCGGTCGTCAGCTTCCCTTTCTTGAGCAGGACGCGATCGGCGATGCCGATCTTGCCGATGTCGTGCAGGAACGCGCCGCGGTACAGCGTATCGAGATCGCCGCGATCGAGGTTCAGCTTCATGCCGAGCGACGTCGCGTAGGCCGCCAGCCGCTCGCAGTGCCCTTCCGTGTTGGGATCGCGCGCCTCGATGATGCGTCCGAGCGTGAGGAACAGCGATTCGGCCGACTCGAGATCGTCGGTCAGGCGCTTGATGCGAATCAGCGAGCGCACGCGCGCGTACAGCTCCTCGGTGTCGATCGGCTTGTTGAGGAAATCGTCGGCGCCGGCGCCGATGGCGTCGATGCGCGTCGCGCGCTCCTGCACTCCGCTCACAAGCACGACGGGCGTGAGGCACGTGTCGGCCGTCCCTTTCACCGCCGCGCAGACGTCGACGCCGGAGATCTCCGGCATCACGACGTCGAGCAGCACGAGATCCGGACGCTCGCGGTTGATCGTTTCGAGCGCCTCGTGTCCGTTCATCGCGGTGATGACGGAGTAGCCTGCGCGCTCGAGCAGCCGCCGCATCGCCGACAGGTTCGGCTCGTAGTCATCGACCACGAGGACGCGTCCGCTGGTCCCCATGCGGACGCGAAACTGCAAGCCGGAGACCGTCAGCGATGAACGGGTAAATGACGCCTCATGAAGGGGTTCGGCGGCTGTCTCGTCGGACGCGGGGATCAGAATTGGCACCGGCCTGACAAACGCGGCATCGCCGCTGAACAATCCGTATACTCGCGCCGCGGGAGGATACATGGCACGAGGAGGTGGTTTCGCGTCGGTTTTCGCCGCCTGTGCGCTGCTGCTGCCGCTGCCGCGCCTCGCCATCGATTTCCAGTTCACGCGCCACGCGTTCGGCAACTTCTTCGCGAGCCAGAACACGGCGCAGCCGCCGGCGACGAGCTACAGCTCGTTCTGCGTCACGGCGCCGGCCGATCCGCGTCTGCCGAACGGCGGCGGCAACCAGATCTGCGGCTTCATGGATCAGAATCCATCGACGTTCACGACCTCGCCGTTCTATCTGGTGCAGCGCGCGAGCAACCTCGGCGACGTGAGCGACATCTACACCGGCTACGACTTCAACGCGAACGCGCGGCTGCCGCGCGGCGGCTTCGTGTCGGGCGGCACGAGCATCGGCCACGAGATAACCGACATCTGCGCCGTCGCGGGAGCGGCGAGCGTCAGCTACGCGCCTGTGGCCGGCGTCCTCGCGTCGACGGCCGGAACGCTGCTGCCTTTCACCAGTACGGCGACCGCCGGTGCCGCCGCGACGCCGAGCACGCTCTACTGCCGCGTCGAACCGCCGTTCCAGGCCGACGTCAAGGGTCTGGCGAGTTATCCGCTGCCATGGTGGGGGCTGACGGCCAGCGCGACGCTGCAGAACCGCCCCGGCCCGCAGATCCTCGCACGCTACACGGTGACGAGCGCGCAGGTGCAGAACCTGAACCGGCCGCTGGGCGTCGGCACGGCGGCGACGCAGCTGATCGCGCCGGCCACGATGTACGGCGATCGGGTGACGCAGATGGACGTGCGATTCGGGAAGCTGTTCCACACCGCGCGCGGCCGCGTGCTGGCGTCGGTCGACATCTTCAACGTCGTGAACTCGAGCGCGATCCTCTCGCTGAATACGACGTACGGCACGAGCTGGCTGTCGCCGACGCAGATTCTCCAGGGACGGCTCGTGAAGGTTGGAGCGCAGATCGATTTCTGATCCGTGTAGCGACTCGGGCGTTGTCTACGCCGGATTAGTACGACTGCGGGCGTCGTGTTTTCGTGGTTTTCGTGGCGCGGCGCTTGTCTTGACTCCACCAGGACGTGCCACTAGGGATTGGCCCGCCACGTCTTCCCGCCGTCAACGGTCGTGAAAGTCCGGCCGTCGGCTGCGGTGACGGTTGCGTTCGCAGCGTCGGACGCGACGATCGATGCGAGATCGATCGTTTCGGGAAACGAGATGCGCTGCCACGTTTTGCCGTCGATCGACAACACGACGAGGCCGCCCGGCCCGACGAGCCAGCAGATCGTCGCCGACGGCGCGACGCCCGCCGTCAGCGTCGCCGGAACACCGGTCGATTGAGTCTCCCAGGTCACTCCGCCATCGATCGAGCGCTCGACGCCGCCGGCCGTCACGATCCGCCAACGGACGTTTGCCTCCGGCGAGAAGATGATCGTCGGCACTGCGATCCCTTTTGCCATCACCTGAGCGCGCGCGCCGAACATCGCTTGATCGGCCATGGCGCGCGGGCGCGACAGCGGCTTCGGCCCCGCAGCCTGCGGCACCTCGGCGGCCGCAGTCGGCTGCGCTTCTGTTGCGGTGATCCGCGAAGAGGGATCAGCGACAGGTGACGCCGGTGTGGCTGGTGGCGGAGCGACCGCCGCGCTGCGCGCGCCGCCGGGCACGGTGTTGGCCTGCTTCGGTCGCGGAACAACGGACTGTGCCGCGCCCCTTGCGGGACGTGCGCGCTGCTCGTCGGCCCGCGCCAGACGCTGCGGCTCGAGGGCTTCATCCTTCGACTCGGCAGGACGCTCGGCGGAGCGCGTAGAAGGCGCGCGCACGCTTGAAGGTGCGCGCGGCGGCGCCGCGGATCGTGCGAGCCGCCCGCCTGGAACGTTGATCCACAACAGAACGGCGGCCGCGGCGACGGCGACCGGCACGAGCCAGCCGATCGTCGACCCGTGCCACCAACCGCGCGCCGGCGTCGGCGGCGACGACGTTTCCGACGTTTCCGACGTTTCCAACTGGGCCATCGCGGCCAGCAGCGCCTGACACCGCAGGCAGCTCGACGCGTGCGATTCCGCCGCCGCGCGCTCGCGCGCGCTCAGCGCGCCGTCGGACCACGCCGCCAGCGTTTCGGTGTCGATGCAGCCGGAGGACGAGGCCGGCGTCATCCGGCCGCGCAGCGTCTCTCGCAGCAATCGCGTGGACACGTCACTCATAGATGACCTGCTTCAGATCGAGCGAACCGGGATCGTCGGCCACCGACGCGAAACACGCCGCGATCTGTTCATCGCTCAACCGCGCTTCGACGCGCAGCTGCCGTTCGACGTCGCGTCGGATCGCGAGGCGCGAACGCGCCAGCCGGCGCGACGAGGTCGCTTCGCTCTCCTTCATGACGCGTCCGGTTTCGGCGAGCGTCAGTTCCTGCACGTAGTAGCAGCCGAGACGGAGTCGATCGCGCGGCGTCATCGCCGCGACCGCGCGCCCGAGCGCCTGCCGCACGAGCGCGACGTAGCGCGCGCGATCCGGATCCGGCTCGTCATGACTACCGGGGCCGGCCGGCGCCTCTTCCTGGTCGGATAGCGGTTCCACTCGGCGCTGGACGCGGACGCGATCGACGTAGCGCTGAGCGAGAACGGCGCGCAGCCACGTGGCCAGGCTGCTGCGCCCCTGGTAGTAGCGAAAGAGCGACTGCCGCTCACCCGCGGTGGTCCTGATGCCGTACAACTCCGCGTACAGCGAATCGGCGATCTCGCGCGCGCCCTGCGTGCGATCGAGCGCGTCGGCGGCGCGATACAGGAGCGGCCGGTACTCGCGGACGAATCTCTCCCACGCGTGCTCGTCGCCTTCGGCACACAACCGTGCGAGCTCGAGATCGGCGGAATGGGCGCCCACGTTCAGCCGGCCAGCTCCGTCACCACTTCTTTATCACTTCTTCCACAGTCTTTCCCACCACGCCGGTTCGGCTCGAACAGGAAGATCCGTACCCATCTTCTTTCGGATGTCCGCGATGGTCCAACCGGTGAGCCGCGCCAGCTGCTCAGCCTCGCGTCCGCGCCGGTCGAGAAGCGCTTGACGGTACTCGGTGGCCGCGCCGCAGATCTCGGCGCCGGTCCACGGATGACGCAGCACGTAGCGTCCCTGGAAATTCGCGCGATCGCCGGTCTCCTGGAACACGAGATCTTCGGGAAAGTGCGCGTTGTCGTAACGGACGTGCAGCCGCGACAGGAACACGCTCGGTGGCTGGCCGTCGCGGCCGTCGATCCAGAAGACGCCGAGCCGGCGCAGCTCGTCGTTCGACAGCGGATCGGCGGCGCACGGGTCGCACCACTTCATGTCCCACGCGTACTCGAGGAACACGGCGCTGCCATCCTGGTTCTCGACCTGCCGCGTGAACATCGCCTTGTAGAAGGCGGCGAACTCGTTCGGCTGTTTCAGGTAGACGGGGAGATCCATATCCGCCGGCAATTTCGCGGTACGGTAATTCGTCGTCTCGACGCGGCCGTTCCGCGTGAGCGCGTAGACGAACAGCTCCTGCGGCCCCTTCGCGTTGACCATGCCGAGACGGATCGGCAGCATGAACTTCGGCGACTCGTACGCGACCTGCAGCGGCCGGAGATACGAGAACCCGAGCCGGCTCTGCTCGGCGAGGTTCACCTTTGCCACGAAGAACCGCATGTTCTGCTTCAGATAACTCCCGATCACTTCCGACGCGCCCGGCGGGATGCGGTAGCCGTTCTGTCGCAGCCACGTTTCGAGCCCCGAGCTTTGCTGCGCCGACAGGATGAGAATGTCGTACTCGCCGACGGTGTACTGGGCCTCGATCGTGACGCCTAACGCCTTGGCGAGACTTGCCGAATCCTGCGCGGCTCCGGACGCTCTCGCTGCCGACATGGGCAGCGCGAGGCGGTACTCGCGGCGCTCGCACGGGTTCTGATCGAAGTACTCGACGAGGCGCGGCGCCGAATACGCGTCGAGGTGATCGACCAGCGCCTTCTCGCCGACGTGGATCTGCTCGCGTGTGAGGAACGTCGGCACGGGAATCACGACGGCGAATTCCTTCGGCTCACCCTCGAAGTCGTTCGCCATGGTCATCACGGTGCGGTCGCCGTCGCGGACGAGCACGACCTGCGATGCCCTGTTGAACAGCTTCGTATCGGCCTTGGCGACGTAGAAGCCGCAGAAGCCGACGATTGTCGGCGTCGACCACGCAGCGATCGACGCGAGCGTGGCAGCGAACAGCGTCCGTCTCATGAGGTGCTCCTTCTACGCGGCCCGCAACGCGGGGGCTGGGGTTGATGTCGACCGCGGCGCATTCCACGCGTACCGCGAGCCCGGTGCAATTCGATCGATGAGCGGCACAATCGTCGAGCATGCGGCCAGCGACCAGAGGAGGCCGTTCGTTCTGAACAGCCGGAACTGCACGTACCACGCGCCGAAGGCCACGAGCGCTGCGAACAGCACGCGCCCCATCGGCGAATCGGGCGTCGTCTTCGGATCGGAAATCATGAAAAAGGTGAACAGCAGCAGCGCGCC
>Ga0066710_100006016_pt1 | contig 11231 bp, 9 predicted proteins | sample GraSoiAngelo_159_FD_79666 | JGI IMG/M metagenome (GOLD analysis project Ga0066710, IMG submission 79666) | Grasslands soil microbial communities from the Angelo Coastal Reserve, California, USA - 14_1009_16_40cm | ecosystem: Environmental > Terrestrial > Soil > Grasslands | place: USA... | reverse complement strand
GCGGTGAAGGCCGCCGGCTACGTCAACGCGGGCACGGTGGAATTCATCTTCTCCGAGGGCGCCTTCTACTTCCTCGAGGTCAACGCCCGGCTCCAGGTCGAGCATCCGATCACCGAAGAGGTGACGGGCGTAGACCTTGTCAAGGAGCAGATCCGGGTCGCTGCCGGCCACCGCCTGAGCTTCTCCCAGGACGACGTGAGCTGGCGCGGCCACGCGATCGAGATGCGCATCAACGCCGAGAACCCGGCCCGCGGCTTCATGCCCAACCCGAAGCGGATCGCGCGCTGGGTCGCGCCCGCCGGCCCGGGGGTGCGCGTCGACAGCGGCTACGGTCCCGGCACCGAAGTCCCTCCCAACTACGACTCGCTGGTGGCCAAGCTCATCGTCCACGGCGCCGACCGCGCGGAGGCGATCGCGCGCGCGCGCCGGGCCCTGCGCGAGTTCGTCCTGGTCGGCCCGGCGACCACGATCCCCTACCACCGGGCCATCCTCGAGAACGCCGACTTCAAAGCCGGCAGGCTGACGACGCGCTTCATCGAGGAGCATCCCGAGCTGCTGGAACGGATGCAGGAATACCTCGAGGAGCGCTCACCGATGGACTACGGCGCCGATGCCCGCCACGTGGCCGCGGCGGCGGCCGCCGTCGCGGCCGTGATCTCAGGTCCGGGTGCCGCTCGAGCCGGCTGACGGCCCGCCCCACCGCCTGCTCGGGTCGAGCGTCCTGGCCGAGCTGGGAGGCTGGAAGTTCCGGCACGACCGCGTCGAGTGGAGGGGCGGGCTGATCAGCGACTTCCGGGTCCTGGAGGGGCCCGAGGCCGCGGTCATGGTCCCGGTCTTCGAGGACGGCGGCACGGTCCTCGTGCGCCAGTGGCGGCATTCCTGGGGCGAGAGCTCGTGGGAGGTCCCGGCCGGGACCCTGGACGTGGGCGAGGCGCCGGCCGACTGCGCGACGCGTGAGCTGGTCGAGGAGACGGGCCTACGCGCTGGGCGCTGGACTTCGCTCGGCACGGCTCGGGGCACCGCGGTGGCGACGATCCGGTTCCACCTCTACCTGGCCCAGGACCTGGAGCGGGTCGAGCGCCGGCCGGAGGCGGCGGAGGCCGACATGGTCATTCGAGAGCTCCCGTTGCGGGAAGCCCTGGAGGAGGCCCTGGGCGGCGGCATCCAGCACGCCGCCTCGGTCACGGCGCTGATCCGGGCAGCCCGCGCGCTGAGCCTGTTGTAGGGGCGGGGCTTGCCCCCGCCCTCAGGGCGGGCTTTGCCCCAGCCCTCAGTCCGGGCCTGAGAACTCCAAGCTGTAATCCGCCTGGGGTTGGCGTCCCCCGACGTCCTTCACACCGCGCGCCGGCACCAGCAGCTGGTAGGTGCCCGAAGGATCGAGCGGGGCGCTCAGCGTCAGCGTCACGATCCGGTCGCTGTAGGAGCCCTGGGCGGCGAGCCGGCCGCCGGGACCCTGCACCTGGATCGCCTGTGACACCGCGGGGTCGAGGTCGGAGTCGAAGCTGATCCTCAGGTGCGTGGGGTCGGTCACCTCGACCAGGACAACCTCGGGCCCCTTGCCGAGGAGCCGGGGCTGCCCGGCTGTGGAGCCGTGCACCAGCGGCCTGCCGCTGACGTCGGGCTGGATCAGCAGCACCTCGTCGAAGTCGTTGACGTCCAGGTTGCCCCGGGAGAGCACGAGCCGGACCACGTAGCGGCAGCCGGCCCCGGATGGCTGCTCCAGGATCGTGTAGTAGCGGTGGAGGCGCGGCTCGCCTCGCCAGACCAGCGTGCGCCCGCCCGAGTACGCCCGGCGTCCGTTCTCGTCGAGCAGGGCCAGGGCAGCGTCGGCGTCGCCTCGCGCGCGGGCTCCCATGAAGCCGTCCAGCACCGGATTGGCGACCTCGCAAGCTCCACCGCGGCCCGGCAGCGAGCTGCCGTTCACGACTCCGGACCACAGCGTCGTCGAGCGCGCGAAGGAGATGTGGCTGGCGTCCGGGGCCCAGGTGACAAGGGGGTATTCGCCGTCGGCCAGCCGGCGCAGGCCGGACCCGTCCGGGCGCACGGTCCAGAGACCGCCACCGCCGGCGACCAGGATGTCGTCGCCCGTCGACCAGGAGGCCGAGATGGCCGCTCCCGAAGCCAGGGGCAGGTTCCCCAGCGCCGCCAGGGTGGCGGCGCTGCTCGCCTCGGGGTCGCCGGCCAGCAGCGAGCCGTTGGCGACCCAGGCCGCCTGCCGGCCCTCAGGGGCCCACGCCAGCGGAACCGTCGCCGACCTCGTCACCGAGTCCTGGCCCGTGCGCAGGTCGAACACGTGGCTGGAGGCTGCTCCGGAGTAGACGAGGCGCTCACCGGTGGGCGAGAACCAGGCGCTCGAAGGCCTCTCGGCCAGCGTCGCCAGCTTGGTGCGGCCGCTGAGCAGGTCCTGGCCCGCGACATAGAGCACCCGGGACTGCTGCCAGCCGACGGCCAGGGCGTCCGCCGTGGCCACGTCGGCCTGGCCGCTGCCGTCGACTCCGATCGTTGCGACCCGCCCCGCGCGCACGTAGGCGATGCGGCTGCCGTCCGCCGCCAGGGCGGCTTGCCGCACGCCGTCGGCGACCAGGGTCCGCGTCTTCTGCGGACCGACCGGCACGTTGAGCAGCTGGCCGCCCGCGACCACGTAGATCGTCGAGCTGTCGGCAGACCAGGCCGACCAGCTTGCCGGACCCTGCAGCGTCTGCAGGCCACTCGCGACCACCGCCTGCTGCGGGGTGGTCGGCGAAGGCGTCGGGCGCGGGCTCGGACGCGGGCTCGGACGCGGCGTCGGCGGGGTCTGGGTCACGAAGCTGATCGTCTGCGGCTTGCCCAGCGGCTTCTGGGCCGCCGTCCGAGCGGTCGGCGCGACGTGGACGACGTACTGGGTGTTGGGGGCCAGGTTCCCGCTCACGGGCTGCACGTAGAGCGTGTTGCCCTGCCAGGAGTAGGAGACCTTGGTCGCCGGCTCGATGGTGACCGCGGCTTCGACCGATGGATGGTCCATCGGCTGGTCGAACGCGACCGGGATCGGCTGCACAAGGCCCACGTTGGTCGCGTTGTCGAGGTCGCTCTGCACCCTCACAGGCTCGCCGGGATTGATGGGGCCGGCGTAGAAGAGGGTCGCCACCAGCGCCACGACCACCGCCGCCGCGGCGGCCCCGGCCCAGGCCAGGGCCGGCGGTCCGAGCAGGACGCGCCACCAGGGCCGCTTGCGCTCGGACATGGTCCAGGCCCTCTGCATCAGCTCCCGTCGCAGCGCCATCCGGAAGGCGGGGTCGACCGGTGGTTCCGGCGTCCGGACCGCCTTCAGGTAGTAGGCCGTCCGGAGCAGCTCCGCGTCGTCGAAGAGCTGGTCGAGCTCGAGGTCGCGAGGGACGTTCACGAAACCGCCCTCCCGACCTCGGAGCGGACCCGCGTCACTCCCCGATGGATCAGCAGCTTCACGGCGCCCGGGGTCTTGCCCATGACCGAGGCGATGTCCTCGATCTTCATGTCCTCCTGGAACTTGAGGACCATCGCCGTCCGCTGCGGCCCGGGCAGGGTCTCGACCACCGCCCAGATGCGGCGGATCTCGTCGCGCTGCGCCGCCATCTCGTCCATGGGCGCCTCGCCGGTGCTGATCGTGCGCAGCTCGTCGATGTCCTCGGTGATGCGCCGGGAGCGGTAGCGGTCGGCGATGGCGTTGACCGCGATCTGGTAGAGCCAGGCCGAAAATGGGCGCCCGGTGTCCTGGTACCGAGGAATCCCCCGCAGGGCCTTCATGAAGACCTCCGAGGTCACGTCCTCCGCTCCCGCCTGCTCCTTGACTCTCGAGTACACGAATCTGTAGATCTGGTGGAAGTAGCGGTCGTAGAGCTCCCCGAACGCGGTCGGGTCCTGCTTCGCGCGCTCTACGAGGCGACTCTCGTCCTCGCGCGGAGGCAGGCCACTCACTGGCCGCCCTGCCTGTTCCCGGTTAAACGCGACCTCAAAGTCACCGGTTACGTAAGCTCCATGGGCGGTCTGTGCAGCTTAGAGATTGGCGCCTGCGAATCGCCAACGCCGATGACGCCTTCGACGCAAGATGTTGGGGTTGCGGATCGTGCGATCCGCAACATCTGGGCTGAAGCTCCGTGGCCTATAATTCCCTCGCCGCCCCAAGCCGTTGACCAGGAGCGTCTTTTCCTCTTGATCGAGCGATATTCGCCGCCCCGGATGCGGGAGGTCTGGTCCGATCGCCGGCGCTTCGAGCTCTGGCTCCAGGTGGAGGTGCTGGCGGCGGAGGGTTGGGCTCAGCTGGGTCGCGTCCCGGCGGACGCGCTGCCCAAGATACGGGCCGGCAGCTTCGACGTCCAGAAGGTCCATGACACCGAGCAGCGGGTGGGCCATGACGTGCTGGCGTTCCTGACCGTCGTCGGGGAGTCGATCGGCCAGCCGGAGGCGCGCTACCTGCACCTCGGCCTGACCAGCTCCGACATCGTCGACACCGCGCTCGCGCTCCAGCTCCGGGAATCGTCGACGCTCGTCGTCGAAGACCTCCAGCAGGCCCGCCAGGCCGCCGCCGACCTGGCCGTCAAACACCGGCGGACGATGATGGTCGGCCGCACCCACGGTATCCACGCGGAGCCGATCACGTTCGGCCTCAAGGTGGCGAGCTGGGTGGCCGAGCTGGACCGGGCGATCTCGCGCCTGCAGGCGGCCACCAAGGAGGTCGCGGTCGGCAAGCTGAGCGGCGCGGTCGGCACCCACGCCACGATCGACCCCAAGGTCGAGGATTACGTCTGCCACTCCCTCGGCCTCGGCGTCGACCCCGTCAGCACCCAGGTCGTCTCCCGAGACCGCCACGCCGCCTTTGTGAATGCGCTGGCGGTGGCCTCGGCCAGCATGGAGCGGATCGCGCTCGAGATCCGTCACCTCCAGAGGACCGAGGTGGGCGAAGCGCTGGAGCCTTTCGGCGGCGAGCAGAAGGGCAGCTCGGCGATGCCCCACAAGCGCAACCCGGTGCTCACCGAGCGCATCTGCGGTCTGGCCCGGATGGTGCGCGGCTTCGCCGCCACCGAGCTGGAAAACGTGGCGCTCTGGCACGAGCGCGACATCAGCCACTCCTCGGCCGAGCGCGTCCTTCTGCCTGACACCTGCTGCCTGGTCGACTACATGGCCCAGCAGCTCGCGATGGTCCTGCGTGGCCTCGAGGTCAGGGCCGACCGCATGGCGCGCAACCTCGACCTTGGCGGTGGCGTGGTCTTCTCCCAGCGGGTGCTGCTGGCGCTGGTCGAGGCGGGCATGTCGCGGGAGGACGCCTACCTGATAGTCCAATCGGCCGCTCACCGGGCCCTGGATGGGGGCGGCAGCTTCCGGCAGCTGCTGGGCGAGAACCCGGAGGTCCAGAAATTGCTGGCCGACAAGCTCGGCTCGCTGTTCAACGCGGAGGCAGGCCTCGAGCACATCGACGTGGCGTTCGAAAGGATCGGCCTGGCGGCGAGTGTGAAGTCGTGATCGCGGGCCCCGCCCTGATGGAGACCGACCTCGGTCTCCCGCTCTTCTCGCGAGGCAAGGTCCGGGACACCTACGAGCTGGACGGCGACCGGCTCCTGATGGTCGCCACCGACCGGCTCTCGGCGTTCGACTGCGTGCTCCCGAACGGCATTCCGGACCGGGGCAAGGTCCTGACGCAGATGTCGGTCTGGTGGTTCTCGATGACGCACCACTTCCAGGACAACCACCTGATCTCGGGCATGATCCCCGACCTGCCGGAGGCCGTGCGCGACAAGCGTGACGAGCTGGCCGGGCGATTCATGATCGTGCGCAAGGCCCAGCGCATCGACGTCGAGTGCGTCGTCCGCGGCTACCTGGCCGGGAGCGCCTGGACCGAGTACAAGGAGTCCGGCACCCTGGCGGGCGAAAAGCTGGTCTCCGGGATGAGCGAGTCCCAGAAGCTGGCGCAGCCGATCTTCAGCCCCGCGACCAAGGAGGAGTCGGGCCACGACGAGAACATCACCTTCGAGGAGGTCCGCAAGCGGCACGGAAACGAGATCGCGATCAAGCTCCGCGACGCCAGCACGTCCCTCTACCTCTACGCGGCCGAGTTCGCGGAGAAGAGGGGCCTGATCCTGGCCGACACCAAGTTCGAGTTCGGCCTGATCGGCGACAAGCTGATCCTGATCGACGAGCTGCTGACGCCCGACAGCTCGCGCTACTGGGACGCGGTCGCCTACCAGCCCGGCACGTCGCCGCCCTCTTTCGACAAGCAGTTCGTGCGCGACTGGCTGACGCGATCGGGCTGGGACAAGAGCTCGGAACCGCCACGCCTGCCCGAGGAGATCGTGGAGCAGACGCGGATGCGCTACCTGACCGCGTACGAGCGGCTGACCGGCAAGCCGTTTTTCCCGCCCAAGGAGCGCGTGTGACACGCCTCGCGAAGGTGATCGTGACGCCGAAGCCGGTGGTGAACGACCCCCAGGGACTTACCGTCAAGCAGGGTCTGCGCCAGCTCGGCTTCGACGAGGTCGCCGACGTGCGCGTGGGCAAGTACATCGAGGTGCGGCTCTCGGCCGAGACGCCCGAAGCCGCCCGCCGGCGCGTCAAAGAGATGTGCGTGAAGCTGCTCGCCAACCACGTGATCGAAGACTTCAGGTTCGACGTCGAAGAGGACGGCTCCGGTTGAGGTTCGGAGTCGTGGTGTTCCCCGGGACCTGGTCGGACCGGGACTGCGGTTGGGTGGTCGACCAGGTGCTCGGCGAGGACCTCCGCTACCTCTGGCACAAGGACCCGGACCTGAAGGGCTGTGACTGCGTCATCCTGCCCGGTGGCTTCAGCTACGGCGACCATCTGCGCACGGGCGCCATCGCGCGCTTCTCGCCGATCATGTCGAGCGTCGTCGATTTTGCCGAGGGGGGCGGCCTGGTCTGGGGCATCTGCAACGGCTTTCAGGTCCTCTGCGAGGCCGGCCTGCTGCCGGGGGCGCTGATCCGCAACGACTCGACCGAGTTCCGCTGCGAGTGGACGCACCTGGTCGCCGAGCGCGACGACCTGCCCTTCACGCACGTCCTGGAACGCCACGAGGTGCTGCGGATCCCGATCTCGCACGGCGAGGGCGCCTACTTCGCGGACCCGACGACGCTGAGCCGGATCGAGCAGAACGGCCAGGTCGTCTTCCGCTACTGCGACGAGCGGGGGATGGTAGTGCCGGCGGCCAACCCGAACGGCTCCGTGCACGCGATCGCCGGCATCACGAACCGGCGCGGCAACGTGCTGGGGATGATGCCCCACCCCGAGCGCTGCAGCGAGGAGGAGCTGGGCGGCGTCGACGGGCTCAAGCTGTTCGGCTCCGTGGTGCATTCCGGCCTGCAGGTTTTGACGGCATGAGCGTGAAGATCGACGAGCGCACGCTGCGCGAGGTCGCGCTCACGCCCCACGAGTACTCCGTGATCGTGGAGCGGCTGGGCCGGGAGCCCAACGAGGTCGAGCTGGGGATGATCGGCGTGCTCTGGTCCGAGCACTGCTCTTACAAGACCTCCGGGCCGCTGCTGCGGCGGCTGCCCAGCGGCGGGCCGGGTGTGCTCCAGGGCCCGGGCGAGAACGCGGGGGCGGTGGATGTCGGCGAAGGCTGGGCCGCGGTCTTCAAGATCGAGTCCCACAACCACCCGTCCGCGATCGAGCCCTACCAGGGCGCCGCCACCGGCGTGGGCGGGATCCTGCGCGACGTGATCGCGATGGGCGCCCGGCCGGTCGCGCTTCTCGACTCCCTGCGCTTCGGCCCGCTCCCCGACAGCGCCCGTCACTTCCAGGGCGTCGTGGCCGGGATCGGCGGTTACGGCAACTGCATCGGCGTGCCCACCGTCGGCGGCGAGGTCTACTTCGACGACTGCTACGCGGGCAATCCGCTGGTGAACGCGATGTGCGTCGGTCTGGTCCGGGTCGAGCATCTGAAGCGGGCGCGGGCCGAAGGCGCCGGCAACCTGCTCGTGCTGGTGGGTGCGGCCACCGGTCGCGACGGCATCCACGGCGCCTCCTTCGCCTCTCTGGAGCTGGACGAGACCAGCGAGGAGCGGCGCCCCGCGGTCCAGGTCGGCAACCCCTTCCTCGAGAAGTGCTTGCTCGAGGCCTGCATGGACCTGGTCGAGCACGAGGCCGTGATCGGGATCCAGGACCTCGGCGCGGCGGGCCTCACGTCGGCGGTCGCGGAGGCGGCGGGACGGGCCGGCGCCGGGGCCCGGGTCGACGTGGCCCGCGTGCCCCGCCGTGAAGCAGGCATGACGCCTTACGAGGTGATGCTCTCGGAGTCCCAGGAACGGATGCTGTTCGTGGTCGCCCGCGGTCGCGAGGCCGAGGTGGAGGCCGTGTTCGAGACCTGGGACCTGGAGGCGGCCGTCATCGGCGAGGTGACGGGCGACGGCAGGCTCGAGGTCGTCGACGGCTCCGCGGCGGTGGCGCGGCTGCCCGTCGAGCTCCTGACCCAGGGGGCGCCGGTGCGGCGGCTGGAGGGGACCCCGCCTGTGGCGCCGGTGGCCGAGGTCCCCGTTCCCGAAGTCGAGGACGTGGCCGCGGCCCTGCTGCGGCTCGTGGGCTCGCCCAACCTGTGCAGCCGGAGGCCGGTCTACCGCCGCTACGACCACATGGTCGGCGCCGCGACGCTGGTGGCGCCGGGCGGCGACGCGGCCCTGGTCCGGATCAAGGGCACGCGCCGGGCCCTGGCCCTGACGACGGACTGCAACTCGCGCTACTGCAGCCTCGATCCCTACGCCGGCGCCCAGATCGCGGTCGCCGAAGCCGCCCGGAACGTCGTCGCGACCGGCGCCCGGCCGCTCGCGGTGACCGACTGCCTGAACTTCGGCAATCCCGACCGGCCCGAGGTCTTCTGGCAGCTGGAGGAGGCCGTCGCCGGCATCGCTCAGGCCTGCCGCGCTTTCGAGGTCCCGGTGGTGAGCGGCAACGTCAGCCTCTACAACGAGAGCAGGGCCGGCGCCATCTTCCCGACGCCGGTCATCGGTATGGTCGGTCTGATCGAGGACTACGACCACCGTCTTGCGGCCGGGCTGCGCCAGGAGGGCGACTTCGTGCTCCTGGTCGGCGCCACCCGCAACGAGCTCGGCGGCTCGGAGTACGCGAAGGTCGTGCACGGCATCGTCGCCGGTCCGCCTCCAGCGCTCGACCTGGCGCGCGAGAAGGCCGTCCAGGCTTTCGTGCTGGCGGCCGCCGAGGCCGGCCTCCTGCGCAGCGCGCACGACCTCGCCGAGGGCGGCCTGCTGGTCGCGCTGGCCGAGTCCTGCCTGCTCGGAGGCATGGGCCTGCGCGGACCGGCCCTGAAGCCGGAGGACGGACTCAGGCTCGACGCCGCCTTCTTCTCCGAATCGCAGAGCCGGTTCATCATCAGCGCCGCCTCGCGCGCGATGACCGATCTGCAGACGCTCGCCCGCAGGCACCGTGTCGAGATCCAGCTCCTGGGCATGGCGGGAGGCGACGAGATCGAGTTCGAGGGCCAGCTGCGCGTCAACCTGGGCGAGCTGAGACGGGCGTGGGAATCGGGGCTCGACGGAGCCCCTCCGCCGGCGCCTCGCGCCGGCACCTCCCCGCCGAGCGGGGAGGAGGCCTAAGAGGATGTGCGGCATCTTCGGCATCCACGCCGCCGGCGTCGACGTTGCCAACCTGACCTACTTCGGGCTCTTCGCGCTCCAGCACCGCGGCCAGGAGTCGGCCGGGATCGCGGTCGGGGACGGCGAGCAGGTCCGCGTCCATCGGGGCATGGGCCTGGTGGCGCAGGTCTTCAGCCCGGCGGTCATGAGCGGCCTGGACGGAGGCTGCCGGGTGGCGCTCGGCCACACCCGCTACTCGACGACCGGCGCCAGCCGGGTCGAGAATGCCCACCCGGTGCCGCTGCGGCATCCGACGCTCGGCCCCGCCGCCATCGCCCACAACGGCAATCTCCTGAACGCCGACTCCCTGCGCCGGGAGCTGATCGAGATGGGCGTCGAGTTCACGAGCGCGCTCGACACCGAGGTCATGGCGCGGCTGCTCGAGCACACCCATGGAAAGACCTGGGAGGAGGTGATCCGGCGCTCGTTCGGGCGCGTGGTGGGCGCCTACTCCTGCGGCGTGATCACGCCCCGCGAGGTGATCGCCGTTCGCGATCCATACGGCTTCCGGCCCCTCTGCCTGGGCTTCATCCCTCGGCCTGGGCAGCCCGCCCACGTGTTCGCTTCCGAGACCTGCGCCCTGGACACGGTCAACGCCACCTTCGTGCGCGAGGTCCAGCCGGGCGAGATGGTCGTGATGGACGAGCACGGCGTCCGCAGCTCCGTGTTCCAGACCGCCGGCCGCCACGCCATGTGCGTTTTCGAGTTCATCTACTTCGCGCGGCCCGACTCGATCCTCAAGAACTGCGAGCTCGAAGAGGCCCGCCTCCGGATGGGCAACGTGCTGGCCGCCGAGGCGCCGGTCGAGGCCGACATGGTGATCGCCCTGCCCGACTCGGGGACGCCGGCGGCGATCGGTTATGCCGAGGCCTCGGGGATCCCCTACCGCGAAGGCCTGATCAAGAGCCGCTACATCAACCGCACGTTCATCCAGCCCGACCAGTCGCTGCGGGAGGCGGGCGTGATCCTGAAGCTGAACCCGCTCCGGCGCTCGATCCAAGGGAAGCGCGTGATCGCGGTCGACGACTCCATCGTGCGGGGCACCACCTCGCGCCGAATCATCGAGCTCCTGCGCAAGGCCGGCGCCCGCGAGATCCACCTCCGCATCTCGAGCCCGCCGATGCGCTTCCCCTGCTTCATGGGCGTCGACATCGGCAGCCGCAAGGAGCTGGTGGCCGCCGGGCGGACCGTCGAGCAGGTGCGGGACTTCATCGGCGCCGACTCCCTCGCCTACCTGAGCATCCCGGGCCTGATGAAGGCGGTCGGGCACGGGACCATCGACCAGTTCTGCCGGGCCTGCTTCGACGGCTCCTACCCGGTGCCGGTGCCCCAGCAGCTGGAGATGGACAAGATGCAGTTCGAGCTCACGCCTTCGTGACCGAACCGCGCCTGTCCTACGCCGAAGCGGGCGTGGACGTGGAGGGCTACGACCAGATGCTGGCGGGGATGAAGGCCGCGATCGAGGCCACGCACGGGCCCGAGGTCGTGGCCGGCGTAGGCCCCTTCGCGGGCCTGTACGCGCTGCCGTCCGGGGGCCGGCTCGCCGCCAGCACCGACTCGGTGGGCACCAAGGTCAAGGTGGCGATCGCGGCCGGCCGCCACGACGGGATCGGGCGGGACCTG
>Ga0066710_100006015_pt1 | contig 11232 bp, 10 predicted proteins | sample GraSoiAngelo_159_FD_79666 | JGI IMG/M metagenome (GOLD analysis project Ga0066710, IMG submission 79666) | Grasslands soil microbial communities from the Angelo Coastal Reserve, California, USA - 14_1009_16_40cm | ecosystem: Environmental > Terrestrial > Soil > Grasslands | place: USA... | reverse complement strand
TCAGTATTAGCGGGATTGATGTTGTTAACAGTTTTGGCGGAAGTGGACTCAATCCACTTGCCGCCGATGAAATTCCGATAGGTATCCATAAATGACCACGGCAAATTTGGAATTAGTGACTGGAACGTCGCCTAATATATCATCGTCCGCAGCATGAATGACAACGGCTCGCCCGGCGAACAGCTTCACAGACCACGGAATATCTCGGAACTTCTCGGCCAGCGCACCCTGGCGCATCCGAACGAGCCATTTCTGATCTCCGAAGCCGATGGCCGGCAGTTTACTTACGCGGAGTTCGCCACGGCAGTAGATCGTACGGCGGCGATGTTGTCTTCGCACGGAATCAGCAGGGGCGACGTGGTCACTCTGCTAATGCCAAATAGTGCCGAGTACATCGTCGCGTACTTTGCCTGCTGGAAGTTGGGCGCATTGGCGGGGCCCGTGAACTCGCTCTTGAAAGAGCACGAGACGGCGTTTGTCATCAATGATTCTGAAGCAAAGGCGATTCTGGTTCATTCTGAATTCTGCGCGCGGATTGAGAGTATTCGCGACCGGCTGACGCATCTGAAATCGGTAATCATATTCGATAATGAAGGAGAGGCGGCACGCGAATTTGGCGGTTTGTGTCAGAAGCCCGACCGTGAGGGAGGGCAATCATCCAAACTAGCCCTTGCTGACGCGCGGGCTTCTGACACATCCGAGCTCGGCAGCGACGATGACGCCATCATCATTTACACCTCAGGGACCACTGGGAAGCCGAAAGGCTGCCTGCTAACTCATGGGAACATAATTGCTAACGCACGACAGATAAGTAATTGGCTAGGCTTCACTCAGAATGATCGGCTGCTGACGATAATGCCGCTGTTTCACATGAACGCGGTTTCAGTGACGACCATGTCGGCGTTATACGCCGGAGGCTCCACGGTCATCAGTCCCAGATTCTCGGCTTCGAAATTCTGGAACATCATCTCGGATTACGGAATCACTTCGTTCGGATCGGTGGCCACGATGTTATCGATGCTGCTGAATACTTATCCGGATGGCGTTCCCGAAGGATTGAAGACCGACCAGCTTCGTTTCGCGATGTGCGGATCCGCGCCCGTGCCAGCCGAGGTGATAAAGAAGTTCGAAGAGATTTTCAATTGTCCGGTCATCGAGGGCTATGGTCTTTCCGAATCGACCTGCCGGTCGACTTTTAATCCGCCGGACGAACGGCGCCGGGCGGGATCGTGTGGCTTGCCGATCGGAAATGAAATGAAGGTCGTTGACGACGGCGATAACGAAGTTCCGGATGGCGAACCAGGCGAAATAGTTTTGCGCGGCGAGAACATCTTGAAGGGCTATTTCAAGAACCCGGACGCGACCGAGTCCGCTTTCCGCAACGGCTGGTTTCATACCAATGATATTGGTTATCGGGACCAGGACGGTTTCTTCTATATCGTCGATCGCAAGAGTGACATGATTATTCGCGGAGGCGAAAACATCTATCCACGCGAGATCGATGAAATTCTCTACCAACATCCCGCCGTCGCCGCGGCGGCGACTATCGGCATTCCCGATCCGCTCTACGGCGAAGAGGTCACGGCCTTTATTGTGCTGAAAGAGGGCGTGAAAATTAGCGAAGATGAATTGATTGCGCATTGCCAATCTCAACTCGCCGACTACAAATGCCCAAAGACAATTCGCTTCGTCAAAGACATTCCCAAAGGTCCAACGGGAAAACTTCTTAAGCGCGAGTTGGCGGCGCTTTATTCACCTGGCAAATAGCGGCCTTCACGAATTGACACTGCTGGTCTGAGTCGATAGAGTACGGCCGCTCTTTAGCAGTATTACACCGCCGGTTTGGGTGCGGACGCTCGGACGGTGCGTGTGGTGTTAGAAGCCGAAAGCCCCCAAGAAGTTTCTCTTGCCCAGCTTGCCGCTTCTCTGAAAACACCCGCGAAAAACTTAGTTTCGATTATTTGGCGTTGAACCTTGTGACGCCAACGCGGAACTGACTACAAAATCATACGAAAAGGAGAAATCTATGAATTGGAAAGTATCAGCCACGCCAAGAGCACTGGCGATGACCTTCTCACTGGGCCTGGTAATCTTCGCCTCTAGCGCAATGGCCGCTGGCGCAACGCTCACGGTCGGCAACGTGACTTCCATCCCCTGCACAGGCACATATTCGACAATTTCCGCAGCCGTTGCTGCCGCTTCGCCAGGCGATACGATTCAAGTTTGCCCCGGCACGTACAACGAACAGGTGTCGATTGGTAAGAAGCTCACTTTGATTGGAGCGAAGGCAGGTGTCGATGCTCGTACGCGCGCAACCACTGGTGAATCTATAATCAACAACTCATGCGGCTCCGTGCAAATCTTTGCTGACAGCGTTGTCATTGACGGCTTCACGATCCAAGGCTCAACGGATCTCGATCCGTGCTACATCGCGGGCATTTACACAAATCCGGGTGGCTTTGGTTACGACGGTGGTTATCAAATCCTGAACAACATCGTTCAGAACAATATCATCGGCATCGAAATGGACAATACCGGGGTGCTGCCGGCAAAGGTCGAGCACAATCTGATCCAGAATAACAATAATCCCGGGCCGGACGGTGGAACTGGGATTGATACCAACTTTGGCGCCAATAAGATCACCGTCAATGCAAATAAATTCGTTGGCAATAGCAATAGCGCAATTGGGAATTTTGGCGGCGGATCAAATCTCACATTTTCGAATAATGAGTTCGCTTCAAACCGTCGGGCTATCGGGGTCTTTGCAATTACGTCGTCGACAATCAGCGGGAACAACATGCACAATTCGACCGGTGCGACAACCGCAGATATCCGCTTTTTTGGCGGTGTTAGCGGCGTAGCTATTACTTGCAACAATCTGGCGAGCGGCGCTGGAATCGGTATCCGCATCGATGACGAATGCCCTGGCTGTCCCAACTCAAGCATTACCATTAACAACAACAATATCTCGGGTTACCCGGTCGCCGGACTTCAAGTTGATACTCTAAGTTATGCTGGTGGGCCCGGCAGTCTCGACGCGACGAATAACTGGTGGGGCAGTTCGACTGGTCCGACCATCGCGAGTAATCCGGGCGGAACAGGCGAGCCAATAGTCGATCTGGATGGCGTCGTTAAGTACAGCCCCTTCCTGACAACCCTTAGTTCGTGTGCGCCGGTGCCGCAGATAGGACCGCCAACGAACAAGGATCAGTGCAAGAACGATGGGTGGAAGAATTTCAATAGCCCGCGTACTTTCAAGAACCAGGGCGATTGTATTCAGTACGTGAATACTGGCAAGTAATGGTAACTAACGTCAAAGGCGGTCAGCAACAACTGGCCGCCTTTTCCTTTTTGCAACGAATTTTTTTACACCCCTTAGGAGGAAAAACATGAAACGAATTCTCTTTCTCAGTTCTCTCGCGATTGCCGTCGCATCCGTTGTTCTGCTGATGCCGGCACCCAAATCAAAGGCTATGCCGGCAGCCTGTACATTGACAGGCTTCTTTCGGGACGGCATCGAAATGACCGCAGCAGTGAGCAATCCCACAAGCCCAGTTACGGGAGTCGTCAACGCTACGGGATGTAACATCGGTGTCTACTATGGACCCGGTACATCTGGCCAAGTCAAAGGTGCAGAGATTTTTGGTGCTAACTATTTTGGCGTCGTCGCAAACGGCGACACGGACGATATCAACCTCGACATTCTCAATAGCAACATCCACGACATAGGCGAATCGCCGCATAACGGTTCTCAGCACGGCATCGGCATTTATTGGCGAGCATTCTTTGCTGGTGGTGGTGTAACTGGTCGTATCGTCGGCAATACAATCACTGCCTATCAAAAAGGCGGGATCGTCACAAACGGCACGGGTATCCAGGCAAATATCTCCGATAACACCGTAACAGGCGACGGACACGTGTTTTTCATAGCACAGAATGGTATTCAGATTGGATACGGAGCGAGCGCGTCCGTGATGCGGAACAACGTGTCGGGAAACTCTTATAAAGGCTATCCCGGAGATGGCTCAGCGTCGGGCGGCGTCTTGGTCGTTGGAGGAGCCGGTTATGGAACCTGCCCCGATGGCAATGATTGCCCCTACACCGTAAATACTAAAATCAACGACAACGTGCTTGCCAACAATGACGTAGGTGTTTATCTTTCGAATGTAGCTGGGGACGGATTTTCCGCACCTGCCACTGCGACTAACATCAAGGCGGTGAACAATACGATCTCGGATGACCAGTGCTTTAACACGTCGTATCAAGCCGGCGTTTCAGATGTGGGCAATAACGACAAGATCATCAATAACAAGATCTCTGGATACGCAGGTTGCATCACGGTTTACAATCCGAGTGGCGTCGCGATCGACGCGGATACATCGTTTACCAATCGGCCCAAGGTTCACGCGAATAAGTAACCAGAATTAACCTTGAGCATGGCCCAACTTGAAAGGCTCGTTCGACGGGCCTTTCTCTTTTGCTTTTTAAGTATTTGAGATTGAGTGCGACTGCATTAAGCTTCACTGAGCCCGATGCCGCTCCGGTGCGTTGCTCTGAAGCGATCTATAAGCCAAGCCGCCACCAACCAGATCGCGCAAGCGCCCACCATAAAGACTGAAAACCACTTGCCATAAAGTCCATCAGGAGAGAATTTTTCCGTGGCGGCGTGCAGTGCTTCGCTGTTGGGCAACAGGCCGGCTTCGGCAAATTCGTGAAAGGTATAAATCGCCACTTGTATCATGAACAGCACCAGAAAAATTGCGGTTACCTGAAAGAATCTGCGCACGTTGACGAAGTGGCCAAAGTTAGCCCAGGCCCAGGCCATGGCTATGGCGGCCATTAATCCCAACAGCGCGCCCCAAATCATGCGGGGGCTGCGCACCTGCAAAAGCAACAGCGCGGTTTCCATGCCTTCGCGGCTGATCGTTAGAACGGAAAAGAGAAACACTCCCGCGAACGCGGTCCAGCCCGAACGACGAATGGAAACTTCGTCGAGCCGTTCTTCCATCTTCTGCTTCAGCTTTGGCCCGGTGCGCCACATGTAAACCACCAGAGACAAAACCATCACGATGGCCACCAGACCCAGCACTGCTTCGCGCAGCGATTCGTTTGCCAGAAACCAGGTGAGGGAAGGTCCCAGCCGCGGGCCGAGGGAACGCTCGATTGCGTCCTGACTGCCCGTTTGCATCTTGAGCAGCAGATAACCCAGAGCACCGCTAATCGTGAGCGCCACTCCAATCGCCCAGTAGACTGCCGGCGCCAGCTGGCGTTGGCGCGATTTGCGCAGGTAAGAAAGAATCACCGCCACCAGCAGGAACGATTCGAAGCCTTCGCGGAGAATGATGATGAATGATTGAAGCAATGAAAGACTTTCCTTAACTAAACTAAAGTCGTTGGGGCCGGCGAGGATTTGATTCGCTGACCGGAGCCCAGCTTAGCGCAAATTGAAAATGATTGTCAATTTCGACCTGAAAGCCAATAAAACAGGACTGAATCTGTGCGCAACTTAAACGGGTGGCCGGTCGAAAAGCGTGTTGATGATGTAGAAAGCGATCATGCCGGCGCCAATCACCGCGCAGGTTGCGACTGTGCGCCATAGCACATCGGTGCCGGCAAATTTCCAGATGGCCAGCAGACAGGAAACGACTGCGACGACTATGCACGCGCTGGTCGTCCAGAAAGAGACACTGGTTACCACACGAGGATTGAGAAATCCGCGCCTGGTTTGGCGACGATTCGCGTTCGGTGTTTGGGTTTCGTCCGGCATGTCGAATCCGCCCTACATTATTGCGGTGGGACCGGCGCGATTGTTAGATCTGCGCGCGCGGGACCAAACTCAGTTGCCGCAGTAATCCGCAAAGGCAGGTGTCGAGAGTCATCGCCCACCCAGATGCGCAATTGCATTTTATCGCTCTGGGTATCGTCGGTTGTTAATGACAGCAGAACAGCGGGAATATTCTGAGCCCCAACCTTGATCGTTTCGCGCCGTAGTGAGGTGATGTAAAGAGTTCGCGGCCGCGCGGTCGCCAGAATAGAAATGGCGTTTCGCTTCGGAGGCGAGAGGTCGAAAGTGCGGATCGCGTAAATGAGCGAGATCAAATCGTGCGTGCCCACCGGAATGTCGATGCGATCATGACCCTCGGCTATTGCGGAACCGCGATCCTGATCGAGATTGTAGTTAAGATTCGTCCGATGTTTGCCTTCGCTCAGGTTCAGTTCAGAGCGAAATGGAAGCAGCGTATGCGGCTCGACGTACGATCTGATTTGATCGGTTACCGGGAATACGCGGGCGCCGGCGCCGGTAGTTTGAGCGGTCGCCGTCAGGAATAACCCGTCGCGATTGAAGTATCTGCCGCGCGCGCGCACAGTTAAGGTAATCGAGCCCACCAACTGCGCTCCGGCGCCAAGATAAACCTGGTAACTGAGTTGCTCGCCAACTTTGAAGGGCAAATCCGGCGGAGTTTCAGTCGCATCTCCCCCCGGTCGTTCCGAATTCTGGACGCCGGATCGCGCCGGAGATTCAGTCGCAATCGTGGGATCCGCAGGCAGTATCCGGCTGGGCGGAGCTACCGGCCTGGTCGCTTGCACTGTGCGCGCGGGCGCTGCCAGTTCCGAAGCTGCCAGCTCGGCGCGGATCAGTCCCGCTGAATGCTTGAGAGTAAGCAGTACCGGAACATGCCACTGGTCGTCGCTGAAGTAAGCGCGAATGTTTGAGTCACGCGATCCTTTTACATCGACGCGCGTGACGATTGTGCTGAACGAGCCCACGTTGGTCTTGATGGTTTCGCGTCCGGTGACTCTGACTTGCGCTTCCAGCAACTCGCCTTCGTTGCGAACGGAGATCGAGTACGCAGAGCCTTCCGCGAGCGGCATTGCGCGCACTCGATAAAGCGCCGACAGCAGGTCGTACGTGCCGGGAAAATCACCGGTGCGCAGCTTTGGTGGAATCGCGTCGGTTCCGGCCGGCTGGTTGTAATCGACCGAAGCTTCGGAAGTGCGGCCGGCTTCGCGCACTACTTGCTGCGCGCGAAACGGCAGGCCGGTTGCCGGATCGATATAAGTTACGTAGTCGTTGTTTACCGCGAACAGCGCCGCGTTTACGACCCCGACTGTTTCGACATGCCCGCGCAGTTGGATTGCTTCGCGGCTAAAAAACGTGCCCCGCGCCGCGACAAAAAGTTCGATGTGCGCGGCGCTGACGAATTGAGCGAACGAGACGTTGTAACTCAGATGCTCGCCGACCCGGAAGGCGGAAGCGTTATAGGGAGCCGCGGTTGTCTCGGGCGGTTGCTGGGCCAGGATCGTGCAGGTAAGCGAAACCAGCAGGGCCATCAATTGCGCGAATTTGAGTGAGAATCTCAGCTTTCCGTGCACCTTCGAATGATAATGGCAAGTTGCGTGTGGCGCAACAACTCATGTTACCTGAACGCTTTGCCGGATCATTTGTTCCGCAGATTGATTTGGCGAGTCGGTCAGCGCAGCATCGATTTCTCTGACGATCAGTTGCGCCGATTCGACCGGATCATCGGCGTCCAGGATTGGTCGTCCCACCACCAGGTAATCAGCGCCGGCGCGAATTGCGTCCGTGGTAGTCATGACGCGTTTCTGGTCGTCGAATTTATCGCCGGCGGCGCGTATACCGGGAGTAACTATCAGGAAGTCTGGGCGCGAAACTTTCTCGCGAATGATTTTGATCTCCTGGGGCGAAGCAACTACGCCGTCCAATCCACAGTCAGCGGCGAGTTGAGCGAGATCAGTTACCAGAGTCTGCGGCTGTTTTGCCATGCCGATTTCTGTGAGGGCGCGTGCGTCGAGGCTGGTTAGCAGGGTCACGGCAATTACTTTCGGTGGTGTCAGATCCTCGCGAGTTGCGGTTTCAGCCACCGCAACAGCGGTGCGCTTCATCATTTCGGGGCCGCCTGAGGCGTGCACATTGAAGATCGAGACGCCAAGACGCGTGGCCTCAATTCCCGCGGCCGCCACAGTGTTGGGAATGTCGTGAAATTTAAGATCGAGAAATACGCGGCCGCCTCTGGCGACGATTTGTCTTACAATATCCGGGCCGGCCGCAGTGAATAACTGCGAACCGACCTTGAACATACCCGCGACATCGCGCAGAGCTGCGAACAGGTCGAGGGCTCGATCCGCGGCTTCGACATCGAGGGCGACGATCAATCTTTCCTTCGCGCTGTGCATCAGTTAACTCTACAACCGATCGCTTCATCCAGCGAATCGAAATTCTCGCGCTGCAGAATTTCGGCGAGTCCTTCGTTGATTCGCCGGGCCGTGCCCGGACCTTCGTAAATAAAACCGGTATATGTTTGGATCAAACTCGCACCCGCGCAAATCTTTTCCCAGGCGTCTTCGGCGTTGAAAACGCCACCCACGCCAATAATTGGCAGCTGGCCTTTTGTCAGTCGAAAAATCAGCGAGATCACTTCGTTTGAACGAGCCCGCAAGGGCGCTCCGCTCAATCCGCCTTCGCCGCAAGCCGCGATTTTTTCAGCCGCTGTCCGCAAGCCGGCGCGACTAATCGTGGTGTTGGTCGCGATAACTCCGGCGACGTTTGTTTGCAGCGCGGCATCGACGATCGCTTCAATTGCAGATTCCGACAAGTCCGGAGCGATTTTCAAGAGCAAAGGCTTTGACCGCGAAAGCGAACGACCGCGCGCGAGTTCGTCGTTTCGTTGTTGCAGGCTGTTCAGCAGACTAAACAATAATTCGGGTCTTTGCAGCTCGCGCAGGTTTGGGGTATTGGGTGAACTGACATTAACGGCTATGTAGTCGGCCACGTCGTAAACAGCTTCGAAACTCTGAAGATAATCAGCGCTCGCATGCTCGATTTCGACGCGACGCGACTTGCCAATGTTCACGCCCAGGACACAATCGGGCCGTCGGCGCCTAATATTTTCAGCTAGTTGAGCCGCCCCGCAGTTGTTGAATCCCGCGCGATTGATCAGCGCGCGATCTCGCGGCAGGCGGAAGAGTCGCGGCTGCGGATTCCCCGGTTGCGGCTCGCTGGTTACCGAACCTACTTCGATAAATCCGAAGCCCAGCGCGGCCAGCGACTGGGCCGCGGTTCCGTTCTTATCAAAGCCTGCCGCCAGACCGACTGGGTTGGAAAACTCAAGTCCGAAGCGTTTCAGTTTGCTAAAGGGCGTCACGTGGTGGCGCGCGGCCACGGTCTTTCTGATTAGTGCAGGGTTGAGGAAAAAAGAAAGTGAATGCAGCGCCAGTTCGTGAGCCGTCTCGGGCGGCAGACGAAACAATAGCGGACGCAGCAAGGATCGATAGATCATTCCGAAGCTTTGGGGTGCAACCGCGCGAGACTAACAGAGTATGAACTGGGCTGACAAGACTCCGTTTTGTTTTATGGAACGACAGTCGGTGCTAGACTTCTGGTGGCGAATGTATCTTGTGGCCGATGTAAAAGAATGGGGAAACTTGTTGATTTAATAAGAAACCACCCCGAGCAAGTCAACGCGCTGACAGCGCTGTGCGCGCTCTTCGTGTCATTCCTGTCGATAGTTCTCACCTTTTGCGCGCTCTGGTTGCAAAGACGGCACAATTTCAAGTCTCTAACTCCGATAGCGCACATTAGTGCGAATGATTTTGAAAACCTCCTCGAAGTAAAGATCAGGAACTATGGGATTGGCCCTCTTTTGGTTGAGAGTTTCATAGCGTCGCGAGGAGCGGAAGAGAAGCACAATATCATTGACTGGATGGCAAGTGGTAATTGGACCACCTTCACAAAAATCGTTGAAGGACGATGCATTCCTGCCGGCGGACAAATCATTCTTGTTAGACTGGAAGGCGATGTCGATGATATGGCCTTCACCCGCCGCCGCGACAAGGTAAGACGGTCGCTAAGCGAACTCACGGTCAGCTTGAAGTACAAGGATATCTACGATCGGCGGATGCCTGATGCAGTGAGGGATCTTCAGTGGTTCAAGCGAAACTTGGCCGGCAACTGAATAGTATCTTTAATCGGAGACCTGGGAGTAGGGAATTGTCGGCCCGTTCGACTTGTCACATGTCGTTGTTCTTGTTAGTATCTCGCATCGGTGGAATTCACTGAGAAAGCCCGCATCATGGACAGCGCGCGCATCAACCGCGCGCTCGCTCGACTCGCTTCCGAAATAATCGAAGAAAATCACGGCACGGACGATCTGGTTCTGGTGGGAATTCGCCGCCGAGGAGTGCCGCTGGCAAACCGGATCGCGGATAAAATAGCCGACCTTGAAGACAAACGCCCGCCCGTCGGCATCCTCGACATCACTCTATATCGTGACGATCTTTCGACCGTCGGCGCCAAGCCGATCGTCAGCGGCACCGAGCTGCCGGGCAACATCGAAGGTAGTTGCATCGTGCTGATCGACGACGTGCTTTACACCGGACGAACCGTGCGCGCGGCGATCGATCAACTTATCGATTTCGGGCGGCCGCGGCGGGTGCAACTCGCGGTTTTGATTGACCGCGGTAACGAGCATCGCGAGCTGCCAATCCAGGCAGACTATATCGGCAAGCTGGTGCCGACCAAAAAGAGCGAAATCATAAAAGTGATGCTCACGGATTTCGACGAAGACGAAGGAGTGGTAATCGTTGAGAGACCGGCAGCAGAAGCTGCAGCGTAAGGCGGCCGGAGGCCGCTTTTTTTATTAAAAGAGTCCCTCGGTTTAGTTTAGAAGCGGGCTACCGCCCGCTCAGTCGGGCAGTAGCCCGACTCTAAACGAAGCGATACGAAATTGTGAGCGCTAACTTCAACTTAAAGCATCTGCTCGGCATCCGCGAATTGTCCGCGGATCAAATAACGCATTTGCTCGACACCGCTGAGACCTTTCGCGACGTCTCCCGGCGCGAAATCAAAAAAGTTCCCGCCTTGCGCGGGCGCACAGTAATTAATCTTTTCTTCGAGCCATCCACTCGGACGCGCACTTCATTTGAAATCGCCGCCAAGCGTCTGTCGGCTGACGCCGTGAATATCAGCGTCTCAACCTCGAGCGTTTCCAAAGGCGAGACGCTATTAGACACCGCGCGCAATCTGGAGGCGATGGCCCCCGACTGCATCGTGATTCGGCATTCAGCGGCGGGTGCGCCCCGGCATCTGGCACGCGTCTGCAACGCGGCGATTGTGAATGCCGGCGATGGCGCGCACGAACATCCCACCCAGGCCCTGCTGGACGCGCTGACAATCCGCGAACACAGAGGACGAATCGCCGGATTGAAAGTGGC
>Ga0066710_100006014_pt1 | contig 11232 bp, 9 predicted proteins | sample GraSoiAngelo_159_FD_79666 | JGI IMG/M metagenome (GOLD analysis project Ga0066710, IMG submission 79666) | Grasslands soil microbial communities from the Angelo Coastal Reserve, California, USA - 14_1009_16_40cm | ecosystem: Environmental > Terrestrial > Soil > Grasslands | place: USA... | reverse complement strand
CGACCCGTTCAGCAAGTTCTTCGATCCCGCCGTGCACCGCGAGCGTGAATACCTAGCGGACGAAGCAAGCGGACGGACCACCGGAAAGCCGGCGACTCTTGCGTCTGCACTCCTGAAACTCGTGGATCGCGCCCCCCCGGCTCAGTCCGCCTGGGGCCTCAGCATCTTCGGGCCGGGAACCGGTCTGTTTAGTCGATATCCTCCTGTCGGAGAACGCGTGCAGCGACTCCTGCTTCTCGCAGAAATCTTGGGGAACCGGTCGAATTCGGGGAACTCGTCAAGTAGGGCAGCGGGATAAGCCGCGAATGGGGGTGAGACTCGCACGATTGCGACGCGATCAAGCCCGCAAGAGCCTGCGGCTCCCACGAGGTTGTCATCCCAACCGATCGAAACAATCCTCCCGAAAATCCGGGAACGCATCACGTTCCTTGTTGAGACCGCGGTCTCCAACGGGAGCACTATTTCCGTCGATGAACTCCAGTCGCTTATCCCGGTCAATCGATTTCCGAACGGCGGTGTCCTGAAGCAGTTTCTGACCACGGACGAGCGTCTCTCGCGCCTGCTCGCGGAAGTCAAGGGCGAAATTACGTTGCGTGGCAAGGAAGATCTGGCAGAAGGCCGACAATCTCAAAGAATCCTCGCCCACGCTCGGCTTGCTCAGGCCGATGACTTCCTACGGACGCTCGGGCGCATCTGCCCATGGATTGAGCTCGCGGGAATCTCTGGCTCGACATCATACGCTGGCACAAAACCGGAAGACGATCTCGATTTCTTTCTCGTGGCGGAGCGACGTCGGCTATGGATTTCCCTCCTCCTCGCGATGGCCACGGCTCGCCTTCTCCGACTCCGATCCAAGAGCTCTCCCGTGTATTGCTTCAATCGCATTGTCGAGCGTGCCGAGTGCGAGCAGACTTTCCGAGCAACTCGGGAACCGCTATTCGCCCGGGAAGCTCTCAATCTCACCATATTACGAGGCAAGGGGTTATACGGTCATCTCTTGGTCTCGGCACGCTGGATGGGAACAGTCTTCCCGGAGCTGTTCGCAGCGCGACTTGAAGAGGCGGGAGAGGCCGACGATTCGACTCGGGAGAAACGCCGTGTGGTCGGCAGAATCGCAAACGCCACTGCTCTCCTGGCCCTCGGTCCATATCTTTGGCTCGCGGGGATCGTGCGCAATGTTCGTCTTCGACGGAAGGGGCGTGATATCGAATGTTTCCGTACGGTAATCCGATCCGACCGCTACGCTACCGAGTCGACCCTATACGACGAACTTCGCGAAGCATACGAGCGGGCGTTCGCATGAAAGACATCGCGGAACCACTGCGAGAAAACAAGGTCATTTCGGAGAATCATACAATCAAAGTGCTGGCCGAACGCAACGGCGTCTTGCTTTCGCTGACCACGAAGACGTATTCATATCTGCTGTTCCTCTCTCGCCCGCTCATCGGCCTACGAAAGATTGTCACCCGCGACAGGATTGTAGCCCGGGCTGGGTACGACATCGGGCGCGCCAGAGATCTCATTGATGAGACGTACGGCAGAGGCGGACTCTAGCCCGTAGGACCGCGGTAGGATGTTTCTCGTCCCGCGAAGAATCGCAGCCGGCCTGATGGTCGCTGTACTTCTCCCCGGCACGCTCGTTAACGTCGGCCCGCAACCATCTGGCGTGGATCCGGACGCCCGCGCCGTCGACCTCTCGCCAGGATGGACGAACGTATCTTCATCCCCGTCTCCTCCGCCCATGGCGGGGGCGATGATGGCTTACAGCTCGAAGGCGCATCGGTTCGTCCTCTTCGGAGGGTGGGACGGCAAGATGGGTCTGAACACCACTTGGGTCTACGATTCAGGAAACCGGATTTGGAAGGCCCTCAGTCCGGCTCTCAGTCCCTCCGGTCGGGGTGACGAGATGTTCGTCTACGACGAACAGGCAGACACTTTCATCCTATTCGGAGGCTGGCACGAGGATGCAAATGAGACTTATGTCCGCCTCGGAGACACCTGGTCATTCTCCCTGCAGAACAACACCTGGACGGAGCTGCACCCTGTCGTCTCCCCATCACCGCGTTCTGACGCCCAGGTAGCGTACGATCCGCGTGTGGACGCTGTGCTGCTGGTCGGCGGGTTCAGTGGGACAACGTACCTGGGGGATATCTGGTCCTACACGCTGAACAATAACACCTGGTCCCCCCATCCCGCCACCGTCCAGCCGTCTCGGCGCGCGGACGGTCGAATGGTCTACGTGTCCAGCCAGGGCCGATTTGTCCTCTTCGGCGGTAACGACTACAGTGGAGCCAACCGCTCGTTCCACCATCTGGCTGACACATGGACATATGATCGGAGTTCCAACGTCTGGACACTCCTGGTTGAGATGGTCGAGCCGAGTCCCAGGGACTACCCAATCTTTGCCTTCGACCCGATAACCAACTTAGTCCTCCTCACCGCGGGCTTCGGAAATGCCACGATTCTGAATGATCTCTGGGCCTTCGACGTCGCTAGCGACACTTGGGCTAACCTCACCCCAACGAGCTCCCCGCCCCCACGGTTTGCAGCGGCCGGTGGATTCGATAGCGGGAACAACGTTCTTGTCCTTTTCAGCGGCCTGGCGACCACCGGTCTTCTTGCGGATACCTGGCACTATTCGCCCGGACTGTCATCCGTTACGCCTGGTCTGCTGTCGCCGACAGTCCTCGTCGGAGTCAGCTCCGCAATCCTCGTAGGTGTTGCCCTCGCTGTGGTATTCGTACTTTCCAAGAGGCGTCGGTCGGGAGGGCGGATGCTCTCGTCGTCCTAGGAACCCCTCAAACCCCGCCGCTTGAGCCAATTCACCGCGTCCCAGAAAATCTTGGACGGAGGGTGATTCGAGGGATCCGCGATTTGCGTGTACTTCAACGGGTGGACGAGAGAGAGGGGTAAGTCCGATGCCCTTTTCCATTCCCTGTTCAAAGACGCATTCTTCTCGATTGCATCCCCTCGGACGAACAGCAACGTGTTCTGGGCGTAAAACCAAGCAACCCGCGGGTCGTTCCAGATACGTCTCCTAATGCAATCAATAACCGAAAAGCCCCTTGCCCTAAATTTCTCCACCCAATACTCGGGCCATTGCTCGTTGACGTGATGCGGCCCTCCTTGAAATGGGATAGCTGCCGAGAAGAGAACGACAGAACCCGCCTCCGTCAAACTCTCGACCAGGGTATTCGCGCTATCACGCGAGAGGTGCTCAGCTACTTCCAGAGCTAAGACTAGGTCGAAGCCCCTTTCGAGAATGACCGGTCTCTCCAAATCGAGGACCAAGAAACAGTCTCGGGGGATTTCCAGGGTCTCCCTTGCAATCCAGTCGCCATCGATTCCTAAGACTTCTAGGACCCCCAACTCACGAAAAACCGCCAGCCATGAGCCAGTCCCGCACCCAAAATCGACAACGCTCTTCGGATCGACAAGATCGATGACGATAGGCACGATGACTTTGGCCGAGGTGCGCGCAAGTTCTCTGATCACCTCGAGGTATTCTCGGGGATACTGATCTTCTTGCTTTCTCTGTTCGCACAAGATTTCGACACCTGTCCAAGCGTTTGATGTACCTGGGGCCGTTAGCCAATTGAAGAGCGCTCGGGCCCCGCGGCGAGAGCCGATGCGCGCGAGCGCAAGCGAGATCAGGGTCCACCGCGGGAGCCAGATTCTTCGGCGCCGAAGGAGTTCCAGGGCTGCGTCGGCGAGATGGCGCGAGGATCCGCCTCCGTTGTTCACCGCCGCCAAGATTTCCCCCATCGAAGACATCTGGCGGAGAGGGACGTCCCATACGTCCGATGGAAGGAGTAAGAGAATCGCCTCCGCGTCGGCACTTAAGTCGGCCGCGATGGAAGCAAGACGCGCAAACCTGTCCCTTCGTCCCTGTAGAGGATTTGGGGTCGTGTTTGTGGAGTGTAGACGCACAGCTGTTAGGCGTCGTGAATCTATAACCAGCGCAACGGACGAGCACCAAGCTCGATAGAACAGGTAGGGCGGGATGGCCTTTCGAACCGCGCGAAGCTGATCGATGTCGGATTCGATGAGGCTGCGGCGTACCGCCACCGAGCTCCCATTGTATCCCGCCCCTTTCGTCCAAAACAGCTCGCAATCTGAACTCGTACGGCGCCCGGGCGGAATTCGAATCCAATCTGCGCGTTGCGATGCAGCGGAGAATGACGGAGGCTTCCCATTCCGGAACGTCACATGGGCGTTGTGGAAGAATCCGAGCTCGGGATCCTCCTCGAAAGCGCGACGGACCTCCTCGAGCCGGACCGGATGAAAGAGGTCATCGTCATCGAGGAGGGCGATAACGGAACCCCGGGCTGCTCGAATGCCGTCCCCGACCATCGCTCCCCAGTGCCTCTCCCGCGATACGATCCACGTTCCCCGCCGCTCCCGTACCTCGCGCTCAAGGTCGTCATCGTGGAAGTCCGCGGCGACGACCAGTTCAAACGGGGATCCGACTGCAAATCGCACCGAAGCTATGGCTTCGCCGAGAAACTCCCGGCGACGCCAGGCTGTGACGACGACTGAAACGGTCTCGTCCACGGGCGGGTGATGAGCCTGCGAGGGTATAGAGCCGTCTGAGGTTACCTGAGGGACCGGTTCCGAGAGTATCTGATGCGCTCTTGGTACCGCCTAGGCTATCCGCGAGACGGGGATCTTGTTTCGGCCGCGGGGGATCCGTACCGCGCACCCTCGAACTTGGTCGCAAACACGCGGATCCACGCGGAACATTGGAGCAAAGAGAGAGGAAGTCCGACGGGATAGCACGCCGCGTGAAGGACCGGATAAAGCCTTCGAACAAGCGGGTCGTTGCGCTTTCCGTACCTCACGAGAATGCTCGTAACCAATGATCCCGCATCTGCCGCAGGAACAAAGCGCACAACGTCAACGTGGAACCCGGACTCGTTCAGGAGGCGAACGAGCCCCCTAGGGGTGAAATGGAAAGCGTGGCGAGGGACTTCCAAATCCGACCAGTTACTCCCAAAATGCCTCCGGGCCCAGCTCGCGAAGTTGGGAACGCCAACGACGAGGCGACCCCGGCGCTTCAACAGGGCGTGAGCCCGCTCGAGATTCTTCCGGGGATCGGACGAGTGTTCGAGGAAGTGATTCATGGTAACGACGTCGAACGAGTCCTGCCCAAGGGATACTTGGAGGAACTCGCCGACGACCACGGGGAAACCGAGCCTGGTAACGACCTCTGCCGCCTTCCGCGACATCTCGACGCCTTGCACCGAGAATCCTCGAACGGCCATCGCGGCCATGTAGCGACCGTTCCCGCAGCCGACGTCGAGGAGGGAACCGGGGGATACGGAATCGGTCGCCGCAGGGCCGAAGCGCTGCTCTGCGGCAAGCAGCAGACGATGAACCCGGGAATGGGTTAGTCCAGACGGTTCTTCTTGGTAAGGTTCGTATTCGTCAGGGTAGTATGCCCGGCGGTCGTCGGTGGAGAGTCGCGGATGGGTGGAAGCAATCTCACATCGGCTACACCAAAAGATCCGGAACAATGCGGGGAGTGCGTATCGGGGATCCCGCGCCTCGCACACCTCCGGAAGCCCCGCGGCTCCGCATAGCGGGCAGAGGACCTCGTCACCTTCACCGGCAATCGCCACCGTGTCCGTGGGATTCACAGACCGACGGAAAGGCAGGCGCATGGTGGGAACTGGCACAACCGATGTGGAGGTTCGGGTCATGGGCGGACCGCGCGTGGTGTCGGGAACAGCCCCTCCAAGGTCCCCGATCGCCCCCTGCCTCGAGGTACCTTCAGCGAATCGCGGCGGCCAGCCGCTTCGGCACGGGATACGGTCATCTCGCCGCGCTCATATGCATGGAATCGTTCCCTCGCAGCGACCAATCCGTCGCCTGAAGCCATTCAACGGCAGAGGCCCAGGCGCTCAGTACCGTCACTGCCTGGAAGAATCCAAGACTCGACCGCCTCGCATCGCCAAAGATGAACGCCCCAGTCAAGTTCCCCGCATGGGCCTCCCGGTTGGTGAGGTACGGAAGTCCCCAGTTGTCTGCAATGAACTTCAGAATCGATGTATGGTCCATGACATCGCGGTCGATAAAGCCGTTCCTTGCGAAGGGCGAAATCATCAACATGGGAACACGGAACCCGTAGCCGTAATCGTCGACTTGGGGAGGAGGCAGATGGTCATAAAAACCACCGGACTCGTCCCACGTCAGGAGAATCGCGGACGTGGGCCATTGGGTGCCTGCCATCAGCGCCCTGATGACATCCATCGTCCAATTCTGACCTTGCGTGACACCCGCTGGAGGGTGTTCGCTAATCGAGATGTCGGAGGACGGATCGATGTAGGTCACGTTCGGCAGAGCCCCAGCGCTGATGTCGAATGCAAGTCGGTTCATTGGCACGACGTAAGAGAAGAGGCTCGACTTCTGGGCGATATGAGGCAACTGCAGCGGGAGCGGCTCGCCCAGCGAGGATTGCACGTAGTAGTACCGCCACGAAACGCCCTTCGCCTGGAGTTGGTCGAAAACCGTCGTGACATCGACGTTGGAACCGAACAGGTCGTTCGTCATCAGGTTGCCGGACTGCCCGGCGATGGAGTAAAGTCGGTTGGGTACGGTTGGCCCGAAGACGGACTGGAAGTAGTGGTCTGCCAGGGTGAATTTCGACGCCAGTTCCCAATAGGCGAAAAGCTGACGGTCGTCATAGTACCCCATCGCGGATTCGCCAAGACCCGGAATCCAGGTGTTCGCCTTGACGGCGAACATGTCGTTAGAGCCGTTGTCGTAGTCGGCAAGCATCGCAGCGCGACTATGAGGTAGGTCCCAAGTCCATGTTCCGTCGATCCAGTGCGGAGAGACTGTACCACCCAATCCGTTCGGCAAGGTCACGTTCGAGGGAATGCCATCCGCCCCCGGGAAGGTCCCAAAATAGTTATCGAAAGCATGGTTCTCCTTCATGATGACCACAAGGTGCTGAATCGGGCTCGTCGAACGAACAACAGGCGATAAGGGTGAGGAGATTGGCGAGATCAACATTGTAGCAATGACCAGCGATGAGCCTACGGCGGCCGCGAGGACGATGGTCAAAACCCATCGACGGTCGGAAACACTCATTGATTACCCTCTGTCGGCAATCGCTTCGTCATAGACCCGACGAGTCTGAGAAACGGTATCGTCCCACGAGAAGGTCCGCGCGCGGTCGCGTCCCCGGTGTCCCATTTCGCGTCGCACTTCCGGATGGGAGGCGAGCCACTCCAGTGCCGCGGAGAGCTCTCCGGGATTACCAGGTTCGACGAGCAGGCCGGTGCGACCATCTTCGACCACTTCCGGAACTCCTCCCACTCTCGTAGCGACAACCGATAGGCCCGCCGCCATCGCCTCCAACAGCGAAAGGGGGAAGGAATCGAAGAGAGAAGGGAGTACGAAGACATCGGCTGCCCGATATTCCTCGAGCAGAGCAGCCCGGTCTAAGAAGCCAACCAACGTGATACGGTCTTCGATGCCCAAGCTCTTGGCCAATTTTCCGATGACCGCATACCCACCCCAATCCTCCCCTGCGATGCGCACTCGGACGCCCAGAGCCCGTGGGACCAGAGACGTGGCACGCATCAAGACCTCGAGGCCCTTCTGTTCCGGGTAGCACCGTCCGGCAAAGAGAACCCTCATCACGTTGCCCTGCGGGACCTGCAATGGTGGCTGGATAAACTCGGTCATCTCAACACCGTTGTGGATCACCGCGATACGTTCAGGCCGGACACCAAGGCTCTCGAGATATTCCGCTTCGCGCTGAGTGAGGGCAACCACTCGATGCGCCTGCCGGAGGGTCATGATTGGGACGATACCGTCAAACACACGTTTCTCCCAGCTCGGGTGTCCAGGGTCCGAATGAGGCGTAATGACGAGTGCAGATCGACGCAAGATTGCTCCCAGGGTGCGAGCGAAGGTCGGGAAGTACCCGTAAGCATGAGCGTGAACGATGTCCCAATGTCCAAGGAGGACGCTCCTCAACATTCCAGGTGCAACGTTGCCCAAGCCATGAGGTAGCAACGCTATCCTTACCGCCCGCTTCCGAGAGACGGCAAACGGGAAGCGAGGCACATCTCGGGCCAGTCGTTCACGAGGGCTGTCCGTTCTCAGATCCGTAGTGACAACTTGGACCTCCTCGCCCCTTCTAATGAATCCGTTCGCGAGTCGCCACACGTGAGCCTCCACTCCTCCGAGTGCCGGCGGGAATCGTTGCGTTAGCTGGAGGATCCTCATGTTCCTCTCCTAGGATGTTCCATCGGAGGCTGATTCAACCACCTTCGAAGTCGTCATCCGATGAGTGAGCCGGTGTAGCAGCCACGGAGTCGCATTCTGCTTGTTCCGAATCAAGACCAACATGACCTGCACGAGATGAATGGAGAAGATCACGCCGAGCAGATCGACAGTCACGTAGCGGGCGGCTGCGAGAAGTGTCAGATTATTGACATCGTGGAGTTGCAACGCGAAGTTCATTAGGTCTGGAGCGACGGGCCCCACGAACAGCAGGAAGAGATCATTGTTTGCCGTCAAGAAAAGGAGTGCAAGCACCCATGTCATGTGGAAGAGTAACCGCCGTTCGGGATGCCACACGAGGACATCGACCAAAAGCAGGGGAAGGAAGTAGATGATGAGCTGTTCATTTACGCCCCACCGGCTCAGAAAAAAAGCGCACAAAACGAGCATGAACGCCTGGGCGGTATCTTTGATCGACGCGCTCGGAAACCGTCGAGCCGCGAATACGGTCGCGACCAAAAGAGTCGGAATCCAGAGGAGGCGAACAACCTCATAGAAGTACGGAATCCGAAAGAGAATCGGAAGCATTACCGGGCTCGCCAGAAAGTTTAGGAAGGTCAAACCGAGCGGCACGAGTCCGAGGACTTGGCTGGAAAGAGTCCCTCCCAAAGGGCCCAACTCCCAGCCCCAGAAAGCCATCACGAGGAACGTCGAGACGGTCGGCAACATGGCCGCGAGCACCTGGGCTTTCCAATCGGACAGCCGGCTGCGTACCAGCATGAACGGTACGAAGAGAGTCGGGACGAGTTTCAAGAATATCCCGAGTCCGAGGTGGAGGGATCGCCGGGAAGTCTTGGTGGCAAGCAGAAAGCAGAAGAGTAAAGCTGCGACCAGCGCGTCGAACTGCCCCCAAATCGCTGAGATCACAATCGCGTATGGAAAGAAAATCCAGAATCTCATCGCAGAGAGTGCCGACTGGCGGGTACCTCCCCACGTCAAGACTGCCCGTCGAAGGAGATACGCGAGCCAGAGGTCCCCGAACACCCCCGGCTGCTTAACAAGAAAATAGAAGACGAACCGATTCCCGCCGCCAACAATGGAATACACTCTGAAGATGCCGGAGAGAATTAGAGACCACATCGGCAAATAGCCGACCGAACCGAGAGACTGGTTGAGGTACGCGAAGCTTAACCCGGGCACCGGAGGAAAGAAACTGTACGGGCTTGACCCGCCGGACACGTAATATCCATTCCGGATCCAAACTTCCATATCGTACGGGAGGCCCGTCCACCAAGTGAACAACTCCCGGATGAGGAGTCCTCCCAGGAACAACACTTTGGGATTGCGCCAGAGGAGAGAGGCCTTCATGCAGATCGATGCCCTCGGGGCCACAGAGCATTATATTCCGCTCGTCTGAGCTCGTCGAAATAAGCGAGCAGGCTGGCACAGAGTTCAATTGGCAGCGCGACGGCCAAAAGGGCGAGTAGCCCAGACGGCCTTTTGGCGAGTTGGGCCCCAAGAATTCGCGCCGCTACCTGTGGTTTCTGGCGGAAGACTCCTTCGAGGGTCATAGGTCGAATTCCGAGAAGGCGTCGAATCTGGTGATGTCCTCGAAGGATTCGATGTCGCTGCATCAGGAACTCTGAAAAGCTGCCAGGCGCCTTGACACGAACACGAGCAGCGGGGCAAAATCGAACGGAGAGACCCTGACTCGCAGCCAGCGCGGCAATGTAAGCACCGTCGTTTATTAGGTTCCTCGGTAGGCATTCAACAACGCCTCGGCGAATCGCCATCAATTCGTCGCAACAGTGGTTGGGCATCGCGAGGTCCGATAGCGTTTGCAAAGTCCGGTTATGGAGATTCCACGAGAACGCATTTGCGAGCCCAAGAAGCCCCGCGGGATTTTCAAGCACCGGCATACCGCATGCAATCTTGGCTGGGTCGTCTCCATCAAATGCCTCGAGAAGAGTTGACAAAGAACCTGGGAACAACGAGGCATCCGCGTTCACCAGGACCAAGACATCCCCAGCGTAGCGCTCGCAGATTTGGTTAATAGATGAAGCCTTGCCGTTCCGGTAACGCTCTGAAATGAGCCGAATACTGGGTTCGATCTTGCTCCAGCTCCTCACAATGTCGTCGGTTCGGTCGGTGCAACCGCTGGCCACGACGAGGATTTCGTGAAGAACAAAACTCTCCGGCAGGACTTGACACAAGAGTGACTCAAACAATGCCGGGATCGAACCTTCTTCGTTGTGGGCGCAAATACCGATACTGACCCTTGTTACCATTCTGCAAGCCCTCGAGAGATATTCGTTGAACTCAAAGATTTACTATCGAGAACGTAATGTGCGCAGTGCTTTAAGCCGTTACGGACTAGCGCCATTCTCCCGCCGTCTCAATTCGAGCAAGAAGTGATCACCGAGGTATCTGAAAAGCGGGAGATCTCGGACGAGTCGGTCCCCGACTTCCAGAAGCGAAATTAACTCAGAATGTGCGTTGAAATGCTTCCCTAGATCGTAAGGAGGCACGAAAACGGAGACGCCAAAGGACTTCACAGGGGCGAATAAGGGCGAAAACAGTCTCTTCACTTCTCCGGGTCCGTACGGAAACACGGGAATACCAAATCGCGAGCTGCCGATGGGGGCCGAAGCGTGGAACCGTGCAAGGGCGCGCTCTGGTCTCAGTCCGATTCCGAAAAGGACCATCTCCGCAAGGCAGGTCCGGTTCCAACCCCCCAACGAAATTTTGCCATTCGGCTTGACCAGCCGATCCAAAGCAGCCGGAACGTTCTCGATCTGAGGCTCGGCGTTGCGCGCCCCGAACTGGGAGAAAGCGCCATCGAACGACCCCGGTCCTAGCTCATCGACAACCCTTGGGAGATCCGCCAGGCGCGCCTTATGGGTCTCAATCCGGCCTCTCGGAGACGAGGCGCGTGACTTCCGATTAATCTCTTCGAGCATCTTGCTGGAGATGTCGAGCCCGACAACATTCACT
>Ga0066710_100006013_pt1 | contig 11234 bp, 9 predicted proteins | sample GraSoiAngelo_159_FD_79666 | JGI IMG/M metagenome (GOLD analysis project Ga0066710, IMG submission 79666) | Grasslands soil microbial communities from the Angelo Coastal Reserve, California, USA - 14_1009_16_40cm | ecosystem: Environmental > Terrestrial > Soil > Grasslands | place: USA... | reverse complement strand
CTGCCGCACGTCCTGAAGAAGATTGCCGAAGAAGAACGCGGCCTCGTGCTCGTCACCGGCACGACCGGCAGCGGCAAGAGCACCACGCTCGCCGCGTTGATCGACTTCATCAACAAGTCCCGCGCCGCCCACATCATGACGGTCGAGGACCCGATTGAATTCCTGCACCGCGATGCCAAGTCGATGGTGAATCAGCGCGAGGTGGCGGTCGATACGCGATCGTTCGCCCAGGCGCTGCGCAGCGCGCTGCGCCAGGACCCGGACGTCATTCTGGTCGGCGAGATGCGCGACTTCGAGACGATCGAAACCGGTCTGCTCGCCGCAGAGACCGGGCATCTTGTGTTCTCGACCCTCCACACGCTCGACGCGACCGAAACGATCAACCGCATCATCGCGGTCTTTCCGCCGCATCAGCAGAAGCAGATCCGCCTGCAGCTGGCGAGCGTGCTGAAGGCGGTCATCTCGCAGCGACTTCTGCCGCGCACCGACGGACAAGGACGCGCGCCGGCCGTTGAAGTGATGATCAGCACGCCGTTCATTCGCGACTGCATCGTCGACAAGGAAAAGACGCACCTCATTCACGGCGCGATTGCAGCCGGGACCTCACAGTACGGGATGCAGACGTTCGATCAATCGATTTTCGGGTTGTACTCGCAGGGCCTGGTCGCCTACGAAGAAGCGCTGCGCTGGGCGAGCAACGTCGACGAGTTCAAGCTGAAGGTGCAGGGCATCCAGACCACAACCGACGCGAGCCGCGAGCAGATGGCCAGGCAGGTCACGGGGGCAGCCAGCGCCACATCCGAGGTCACCAGATTCGGGCGATAACGTGGGCGCATATCTCGACGCGCTGAAGATGCTCGCGCGCCGGGAGCTTTCCGAAGCGCAGGTTCGCCAGCGGCTCGCCCGCCGCGGACATCCGTCCGACGACATCGAGAACGCGATCGCGCGCTTGCGTGAAGAGCGGGCCATTGACGACACCCGCGTCGCCGAGTCGATCGCGCGGACTCAGACGGCGCTCAAGAAGCGCGGCAAACTCCGCGTGCGGCGACAAATCGAGAGCGCCGGGATTGCGGGCGCGACCGCGAAGCGCGCCGTCGACGACGTGTGTTCGGGCATCGATGATGCGGCGCTCCTTGAAGCCTCGCTGCTGAAGCGGCTGCACGGCCGCGAGCGGATTGCCGACGATCGGGAGTTCCAGCGGCTGTATCGATACCTCATCGGTCAGGGCTTCGATCCCGATCAGGTGCTCGGGATATTGCGCAAGCGCAGTTGACTTTTCGCCTTTTGTTCGCCTACCCTCCCTCCTGGTGGAGCGCTTCTCCCTTCGCGGTCAGGTTGCGCTGGTAACCGGCGCGAGCCGTGGCGTCGGCCGCGGCGTCGCGCTAGCGCTGCGCCACTCCGGCGCGATCGTCTACGCAACCGGGCGTACCATCGCCCGCGCCGATCTCGAGCCGTCGATTCACCGCGTTCGCTGCGATCACACCGACGATGCCGCAGTGCGTCAGGCGTTCGAGCGAATTCAATCGGAGCAGGGCACTCTGCACATCCTCGTCAACAACGCCTGGGGTGGCTACGAGCGGATGGTGGACGAGACGGGCCGATTCACGTGGACGGCGCCGTTCTGGGAGCAGCCGGCGTGGCGGTGGGAAGCTATGATGTCGGCCGGCGTCCGCGCGGCATTCGTCGCCAGCCAGCACGCGGCGCGGATGATGACGCCGCTCCACCGCGGACTGATCGTCAACATTTCCTTCTGGGCGGCCCAAAAGTATCTCCGCAACGTCATCTACGGTATCTCGAAGGCCGCAACCGACAAGCTCACCAGCGATACTGCAGAGGAGCTGAACTCGTACGGCGTCACCGTCGTGTCGCTGTATCCGGGATTGGTGAAGACCGAAGCGGTCGTGGGCGCCGGCATATTCGATCTCGCGACCGCGGAAACGCCCGAGTTCGTCGGCCGCGCCGTTGCCGCGCTCGCGAGCGATCCGAAAGTTGCGCGCTGGAGCGGGCGCGTCCTCGTCGCCGCGACGCTCGCGCGCGAGTACGGGTTCACCGATCTGGACGGGCGGCTGCCGCCTGTGCTCACGCGCGACGACGTGTAGCGACGACACAGATGTCCGGAGAACACTCCGCCTTCCTTTGTGTCGTCTAAAATAGTCCGGATGACCTCGAATGAAATCCGCTCGTCCTTCCTGAAGTTCTTCGAGCGGAACGGCCACCGCATCGTGCCGAGCTCGTCGCTCGTTCCCGGCGACGATCCGACGCTGCTCTTCACGAACGCCGGGATGAACCAGTTCAAGGACCTGTTCCTGGGACGCGAGAAGCGGGACTACAGGCGGGCGACGACGTCGCAGAAGGTGATGCGCGTCAGCGGCAAGCACAACGACCTCGACAACGTCGGGCCGTCGTTCCGCCACCACACGTTCTTCGAGATGCTCGGCAACTTCTCGTTCGGCGACTACTTCAAGAAGGAAGCGATCGAATACGCGTGGACGGTGCTCACCGACGTGTGGAAGATGCCGCCCGATAAGCTCGTCGTCTCGATCTTCAAAGGCGGGCACGGCATCCCGCGCGACGACGAGGCGTTCGAGATCTGGCGGAAGTTCGTGTCGCGCGACCGCATCCTCGAGCTCGGCCTCGACGACAACTTCTGGCAGATGGGCGACACCGGTCCGTGCGGCCGCTGCTCGGAGATTTACTACGTGCGCGGCACGGGCGTGGATCCCGAAATCGAGGTCTGGAACAACGTGTTCATGGAGTTCGAGCGCAGCGCGGACGGCGTGCTGAAGCCGCTGCCCGCGCCGTCGATCGACACCGGCATGGGTCTCGAGCGCGTCACCGCTGTCCTGCAGCAGAAGGATTCCAATTACGACACCGACCTGTTCATGCCGCTGCTCCGTGAGATTGGCTCGCTGTCGGGCCTGACCTACGCAGGCAGCATGAGTCCCGACGACGTCTCGATGCGCGTCGTCGCGGACCACATCCGGTCGACGACGTTTCTGATCGCCGACGGCGTCACTCCTTCCAACGAATGGCGCGGCTACGTGCTGCGCAAGATCATGCGGCGCGCGATGCGACATGGAAAGCATCTCGGTCTGAACGAGGCGTTCCTGCATCGTCTCGTCGCGGTGCTCGACCGCGAGATGGGCGGCGCGTATCCCGAGGTGCGCCGCAACCGCGAGATGGTCGAGAAGACCATCCTCGCCGAGGAGCACCGCTTCGAAGCGGTCCTGAACGAAGGCCTCCCGCGCCTCGAAGCGGAGCTGGCGAAGGTGTCGGATACGAAGTCGAAGGTGCTGCCGGGCGAGATCGCATTTCGCCTGTACGACACGTTCGGCATTCCGTTCGACTTCATCGAAGACACGGCCACGACGCAGGGGATCACGATCGATCGCGAGGGGTACGACCGCGCGATGGAGGCGCAGCGCGACAAGGCGCGCGCGCAGAGCGCGTTCGGCGGCAGGAAGGGACAGGAGTTCGACGTCGAGGCGGACGACCGCCTGAAGGAAGTCGGCGACCGTTTCGAGGGGTACACGACGACGCGGGTCAGCGGCGTACCGATCGTCAGCTTGTTCGACGAGAAGCGGACGCCGGTCGACGCGCTGGCCAGCGGCGAAAGCGGATTCGTCGCACTGGCGAAGACGCCCTTCTATCTCGAGGCCGGCGGGCAGGTGTCGGACTCCGGACGGATTTTCAGCGAGGCGGGCGGCGCATCGGCGACGGTCGAAGGAATGGTCCGCATCCGCGCCGGTCTGCCGCGCGCGCATCACGTACGCGTCACGTCAGGATCGCTGCGCGTGCGGGATCTCGTCACCGCCGAAGTCGACGTGGAGGTAAGGAACGCGACGCGGCGAAACCACACTGCCACGCATTTGCTGCACGCAGCGCTTCGCGAGGTGCTCGGCACGCACGTGACGCAGAAAGGATCGCTCGTCGCCCCGCACCGACTGCGCTTCGATTTCGTCCACTTCCAGCCGGTCTCGCGCGAAGAGCTCGAGCGGATCGAGCGGATCGTCAACGAGCAAATCGTACGCAATACGCCGGTCAAGACGGACGTGCGGCCGACGCAGGAGGCGATCGCAGCAGGCGCCATGGCGCTCTTCGGTGAAAAATACGGCGACACAGTTCGCGTCGTCAGCGTGCCCGGCTTCAGCATGGAGTTGTGTGGCGGCACCCATGTCTCCGCCACCGGCGACATCGGCTTCTTCGCGATCGTCGCCGAGGGCGGCGTCGCCGCTGGTGTGCGGAGGATCGAAGCCGTGACCGGCAACGGCGCCGTCGCGTGGGCACAGCGCCAACGCGGCGTGCTCACCGAAATCCTCGACGCGCTGCACGCGCCGGACGATCAGGCCGTCGAGGCGATCGAGAAACTGCAGAGCGAAGCCAAGCGCCTCGGGCGCGAGGTCACCCAGCTGAAGACCAAGCTCGCGATGGGCGGTGGCGGCTCAGCGGAGGACACCGATACCGTCGAGGTCGGGGGCGTGAAGCTCGCGCGTCGCAAGGTCGAGGGTCTCGACAAAGATGCCCTGCGCGGGCTCTCCGACTCGTTGAAGGCCAGGATCAAGAGCGGCGTCGTCGTCCTGGCGTCGGCCAGCGACGGGAAGGTGCAGATCGTCGTGGCTGTCACGCCGGACCTGACCTCCCGCGTCAGAGCGGGTCAAATCGTGAAGGAAATCGCGCCAATCGTCGGCGGCGGCGGCGGCGGCAGGCCCGATTTCGCTGAAGCCGGCGGCAAACAGCCCGAGAAAATCGACGAAATGCTCGGCGCCAGCGAAGGCGTGCTGGCGAGGCTGCTCGGGCACCCGACTCCAAGCCCGGCCTGAAGAAATGTGAAGGAGCTGCCGATAAGGTAAACTGTTGACCTTACGGCAGATGCTCAACAATTTCCGCGGCCGTGAACGGCTGCGTTTTGCGGTGACGGCGGCGGCTCTGCTTGTTGGCATTGCGGCGCCTGCGTACGCGCAGATTTACTCCTGGCGCGACACGAACGGCAACCTGGTCCTGTCGGATCGAAAGCCCGCGCAGAGCGGCGTCGAAGCCCGGACGTTTGCGGTGCCGCAGGCGCAGAAAGTGCGCGCCACGCGGTATGCCGCGACGGAGCGGAGCCGCGCCTACGACGATCTGATTCTCGAGCACTCGCGCACTCACGGCGTCCGCGCCGACCTGGTGCGCGCCGTCATGCAGGTGGAGTCCGCCTTCAACCCGTTCGCGCGCTCGCCAAAGGGAGCGCTCGGCCTGATGCAGCTGATGCCGGCGACAATCCGGCAATTCGGTGTGCTGAATCCGTTCAACCCGGCCGAGAACATCCGCGCGGGCGTCGCCTATCTTCGCGAGCTCCTCGATCGCTATCGGAACAACGAAGTGCTCGCCCTCGCCGCCTACAACGCCGGACCCGGCGCCGTGGACAACCACGGCAACAATGTGCCACCCTACCGCGAGACGCGCAACTACGTTGCGCACGTCAACCAGCTCGCGGGACGGCCGATCACGGTCGAGCGGCGCAGCGGCTCAATCTACAAGGTCACCGAATACATCGACGGCAGGGCTGTCGTCCGCTACACGGACAAGCGGCCGACGACCGGCGGGTTCGAGATCCTCGGCGGACGCTGACGACCGTCAATTTCACCATCGCCACACGCGAGCCCTTCAATCGGCGCGCTCGACAGCAAGCACGTCGAGCCGCTCGTATAACGGCGCGAGCAGCTCGGTGCAGACCAGAATCTCGAGCACGACCAGCGACAAGCACACCAACGCAGCCGGAAGCAGAATCGGCGGTCCGACCCATCGCTGGAAGGTGAACCAGATGACGCCGCCGGCAACCGTGCCGGGCAGCATCATCAACGCGACGGATAGCAGAACGCCGCCGAGGAGGATGAGCCGCTGGCCGAGCGCATCCACGCCGCGGGGGCGCTCGTTGCCGAGCGGCACCCACGCCGGAAACAGCACGGCCGCGGCGTTCTGAATCAGCAGTTGCGCGAACACCAGCGAAGGCGCGATCACGACCGCGGCGGCCGCGATCGACAGCCGCCACGACAACGAGAGCGCCGGAAAACCGGCCGCCGACAGTATCGCTGCGCAGGTGAGGGCGAGCCACGCGACACCGGTCAGCGCGATGCCTGGCGCCAGCATCTCACCGCGCATGACGGCCGCAGAAGCGACCGGCCACGCCTTCAACAGATCGAGATGGCGGAGATCGCTGCGCAGGTCGTTACGCACGATCTGCGGGCCGAGCACGACCGAAAATCCGGCGACGCCAATCGCCAGCGAACACAGCGTCATCGCGAGCCCGCGCGCTTGGGTGGCCGAGCTGATCGCCGCGCTCGCCGCCACGGCAATCACCGTCAACGCGACGGCGTAGCGAAGCAGCGCGACGCCGGTCGTCGCGCGAACCATCTGCACCGCGTTTTTCCAGAAGAACACGAACTCGGGGCGACCGACAGGCGCCAGCGTGAGGCCCGTCGCGCGCGCATGCGCCGCCGGCTTGTCGCGCGCCCGACCGCGCGCCGCCCGACGCGCCGCCGCGTCGGCTGCGGCCTCCTGCAGCGCCTCGTCCGAATGAAGGACCCACGCGAACAGCGACGTCAGCACCACCAGCGCGACGGCGATTGCTGCGGCGAATGGACGGCCGCCCTGCGCGAACAGCGGTCGGGACACTGCGACGAAGGGCCACAGTACCCATGCGGTCGCTCCGGACGACAGCGCGTCGTGCACCGCGGTGATTGCCGGTCCGAGGGCCGACGGCTGTTCGCGAACGAGCGTGCGCACGAGCGATTGCCCCACGATCGCGACGGCGGCGAGCGCGACCGCAACCGGCGCCCAGGCGACCGGACGAACCGACGCGTCGCCGAGCAGCAGGCGTCCGCGCGCGAGCGTGACGCCGGTGAAGTACACGCGAACCGTGGTCAGCATCACCCACACGGCGACGACCCACGCCACCGGATTCGGCCTCGCCGTCGGAAACACGAGCGCCGTCACCAGCGAGGTGAAGATCACTCCGAGCTGCGCGCGCATCAGCCGATGCACCAGTAGCGCGCGCCTCGACACCGGAGCCGTGAAGAGGAAGTCCGTCTCCGCGTCGGAGAATTCCAGCATGCTGCTGTTGAACGGCACCAGCCACGAAAGGGCCGCAAGGGCGAAGAGACCAAGGGCGACGAGCGATCCGCCAGCCTGGACGAAAAATGCCGGCAGCTCCGGCGGTCTCCCCGACCGCCGGCGTCCGGACGCGATCGACGCGCGCGCGCCACGCATGCGCGCGAAAAAGGAAAAGTACATGTAGGCGACGCCGACGATCGCGCCGACCAGGTAGCGCGGCTCGCGAAGCCGCTGCAGGCGCCGCCGGATGCGGTTCTTCGCGCTGCAGACGATGATGTAGAGGCTCGCGCTAATCATGTCCCGTGACCCGCATGAAGATCTGTTCCAGGTTCGAGCCGGCCGCCGCCAGGTCGGCGCGGGACGCGAGCTCGGCGAAGGTGCCGTCGGCCACCTTTTTTCCGCCGGCCATGATAATCACGCGCGAGCAAATCTCTTCGACCAGATGCAGCAGGTGCGACGACAGCAGCACGGCGGCGCCGCCGCGCGCGCGCGCGATGATCGTCTCGCGCATTCGCCGGATGCCGATCGGATCGAGTCCCGTCAACGGTTCGTCGAACAGCAGCGTCGTCGCGTTCCTGACAAGGCCGCAGGCGATGACGACTTTCTGCCGCATGCCGCGCGACAGCTCGCCCGGCAGCGACTGCTCCTTCCCTTTCAACTCGAGCTCCTCGATGAGGGCTCGTGCGCGTCCATCGAAATCCGACACCGAGTACAGACGCGCGACCAGCCGCAGATGCTCTTCGACGGTGAGGTACTCGAACAGGCGCGGCTCGTCCGGCATGAAGGCGAGACGCCGCTTCGCCTCGAGGGGATCGGCGGCCAGATCGTGGCCGTCGATCCGGATACGACCCGACGTCGGCCTCAGGATACCGGCGAGCGACCGCAGCGTCGTCGTCTTCCCGGCGCCGTTGGGACCGATGAGGCCGACGATCTCCCCCGCCGCGACCTCGAATGAGAGATCGTCGACGGCCGCGAACGAGCCGTAGACGCGTCGCAGGTGCTCGACGGTAACAGGCATGTTAAGATTGGTGGTTCCGGAGGTAGACAATTACGTGGCTTCGCATGCATCCGCGCTGAAGGCGCATCGTCAGAGTCTGAAGAACCGCGAGCACAACCGTCAATTCCGATCGCGGCTGCGTACCGCGCTGAAGAACGTGCGGACGGCGATCGCCGGCAACGATCTGCCCGGCGCGCGCTCGGCTCTCAAGCAGACGATCTCGCTGATCGATCGGATGGCGAGCAAGGGAATCATTCACAGGAACGCGGCGGGACGGTACAAGTCGCGTCTGAGCACGCGTCTGGCCGCCCGGTCCTAACGCCGCGAGCGTCTCGCGCACAATTCCACTATCAGTCGCTCGAGCAGCACTCGCGAATCGCCGGCTGATCGTTTCAGATCGAGATCTGTCCGAAACACAGCCTCGACGGAACCGCGCACTGCATGCGGCGCAATCGCCGCGAACTTCGATCGGACGAGCCATCCGAGCTGTCCCAGAATCATCTCGGGAATGCCGCCCGCGTCGAGCATCAGCGCGAGCTGACGCAGCGCCTCACCGGCCTCACCGGCCTCGATGGCATTGGCCATCGCCCAGTCGTCCTGCAGCGCCGCGGGACCCGCAACCTGCCGCACGTCGTCCAGCGTGATCCGCTTCTGCCCCAGGGCATACAGCATCAGCCTCTCGACTTCGCCGCGCAGCCGCGCGACGTCGCCTTTGGGCCCTTTGTCGCGGCCATACGCAGGAAAGCCGGCCAGCTCGCCGAGCGACCGGGCGGCGGCCGGATCGATCTCGATGCCGTCCTTCGCCAGCCTCGTGCGGATCCATTGCTGCGCCGCCGCCAAGTCCTCGATGACGCCGCACTGGACGATGGTGGCCTGTTGGTCGAGCAGCTTCCACATTTTCGTGCGCTTGTCGAGCGGAGCGGCAACGAAGACGATGGTGCTTCCCTTTTCCGGATCCTTGATCAGCACGGCGAGCTGCTCGAGCGCCCGGTCTGCGGTCTCGCCTTCGCGCTTGGGCATCAGCAGCGTTTCGGCTCGAAGTACGACGACGACGCGCCGCGGCGCCATCATCGGCAGCGTGCGGACGGCGGCAGCCAGCGAACCGACGCCATCGGCAAGTTTGTCGCCCGTGGTCCAGTCGCCGGCATGAATGCGGTCGACGTTGAACGCGCGCAGTCCTTCCTCGACGAGATCGGCGAACTCCGTAGCCAGCGCCGACTTCTCGACGTCGTCTTCTCCCTGCAGGAGGTAGATCGGATCGACCTCGCCCGAGGCGATCTGCTGTCGAACGGCGGAAATCGTGAGAGTCGGCATGGTCTCGGCAGCCCCAAAGGGCTGCGCTACGGTAGCGGTTTCGCTGCGCACACGGTAGCGGTTTCGCTGCGCAGACGGTAGCGGTCTCGGTAGCGCAGGCCTTCAGGCCTGCTTAAAAAGCCTCCAGGATCGCGCTCACGATCGTCCGCGCGAAGTCGGTGCTCATGCGCTCGAGCGCGCTCGCATCCTGCTGGAAAAATGCCACCGGATCGACGACGTTACGGCCGCTCGTCGCCTCGTAATCCTGCCGGAACATGACGCCGGGATTCTCCCAGAGCACCTTGTTCTCGCGCAGATCGCGCAGCTCGATGCGGGCCGTCATCGTGATCACGTAGCGCGACGCGAGATTTTGCGTCGTGAAGCTGGCGGGCGTGATGGAGACGGCCGTGACCTCGCCGTTCAGCAGCGCATCGACGCCGCTCGTCTGCGGCAGAATCTGATACTTGCCGCGGCCGATGAATTCGGAGCGAACCTTCTGCGTGACGAGCGTCTCGAGGTTGAAGACCGTCGTCCGATTCACGAACGTCGGGACGCCGATGGTGCGGATGTAGGACGGCAGGAACGCGCCGCGGCCCGCGAGGGAGTAGCCGCATGAGGCGCCTGCGACGCTCGCACAAACGACACCAAGGACACACAGGACGCGAAGAACAAGAGCCTTTGTATCTTTTGGGTCCATTGGATCCATTATGTCGCCCGTCATCGTCGCCGCTATCTCACCACCACGCTGACGAGCGGCCCTTTCGCGACGACGACCTTGACGATCGTCCTGCCGGTCGTGTGGTTTCTGATCGACGCGTCGGCCAGCGCCAGCTCGCGCATCTGATCTTCGGACGCGTCGGCCGGCGCAGTGACCCGCGCGCGCACCTTGCCGTTCACCTGCACCGGCACGACGACCTCGTCGGCCTTGGCGACCGCGGGATCGTACGACGGCCAGTTCGTTTTCGTCAGCGCCTCGGGATGGCCGAGCATCTGCCACAGCTCCTCGGCCATGTGCGGCGCGAACGGCGAAATCATGACGACCAGCGCATCGATTGCCTCCTTCAGGACCGCAATCGTCTGCTGGCGCTCGACTCGTCCTACCGGCGGCTCGCTGCGCGCCGGCGCGCCGTGCTCGGTCGTGTCGCTGAACGCGTACAGCTCGTTCACGAGCTCCATCAGCGACGACACGCCGGTATTCAGGTGCATGCGCTCTTCGATGTCGGTGGTCACACGACGAATCGTGTCGTGCGTTTTTCTACGCAGCGAGCGCTCGGCCTCCGTGCAGTCGTCGCTGCACGCCGGCATGCCTTCGCCGCCAATCGTCTCGCACCAGTGGTCGACGATGCGCCACACGCGGACCAGGAAACGGAAGCTCCCTTCGAGGCCGGCGTCGCTCCATTCGACTTCCTTCTCGGGCGGCGCAACAAACATCACGTAGAGCCGCAGCGCGTCGGCGCCGTACTTCTGCAGCATGTCGTCCGGATCGACGACGTTGCCCTTCGACTTCGACATGACCGCGCCGTTCTTCAGCACCATCCCCTGTGTCAGCAGCCGCTTGAACGGCTCGTCAAAGTTCACCAGACCGACGTCGCGCAGCACGCGCGTGACGAAGCGCGAATACAGCAAGTGAAGAATCGCGTGCTCGACGCCGCCGCTGTAGAAATCGACCGGCATCCAGTACGCCGCCGGCAACGGATCGAACGGCAGCTCCTTGTTGTGCGGATCGGCGAACCGCAGAAAGTACCACGACGAGTCGACGAACGTGTCCATCGTGTCGGTCTCGCGCCGGGCGGGACCTCCGCACTTGGGACACCTCACGTTGACGAACTCCGGCACCTGCGCCAGCGGTGAATCG
>Ga0066710_100006012_pt1 | contig 11234 bp, 9 predicted proteins | sample GraSoiAngelo_159_FD_79666 | JGI IMG/M metagenome (GOLD analysis project Ga0066710, IMG submission 79666) | Grasslands soil microbial communities from the Angelo Coastal Reserve, California, USA - 14_1009_16_40cm | ecosystem: Environmental > Terrestrial > Soil > Grasslands | place: USA... | reverse complement strand
GCGGGCGGGATCGCTCTCGCCCTGTGGGGAATGGGCTACGGCTTGTGGTATGCGGTCTTTGCCGAGCACCAAGCTCTCGAAGAGATTGGCGCCTCTCTCTCAACTGCCTTCTCCGGCGCGGCCCAGCGCGATGCTGCGCAGTCTGGTGCTGCCCTCTTGCGCTACAAGGAATCCAAGTACATCTATGATCGGCAAGTTGACGTCCATAGCCACTGGATCGGCCTCGCCATGGTGCTGATTGTGGTGGGCATTTGCTTCGATAAAGTGTCATTCTTTGAGAAGACGAAGCTTTGGCTTGCGGTCGGGTTTCTCGCCGGGGCGTGCCTATTCCCTCTGGGCGTTTTGTTCCAGGTCTATGATCACGGGCCGCTGCCGAGAATTCTCGCGATTACGGGATCTGCCCTGGAGATTGCTTCGCTGTGCCTCATCACGCTAGGCCTTGCTCGGAGTCAATCCTCCATATCTCGATCCTGACTTCCGGCCCAAAGCGTGAGCAGTTGCTGTCATGCGCTGGATTGGCGGCATGTAGCTGAATTGGAGAATTCCTGTGGCCCGGTCGGCGTGCTAAAGTTGAGCCCTGCAAAGCGTTCCTATTAAGCCTGGAAGAGTCCATCCGGCAGTGCCGGACAGTGCCAAACGAATCGCCGGACCGCGTGTTGCTGCGAAGCTCAGACGGCAACTGTTATCCGAATACCAGGGTCTAATGGCGGACGTCACCAAACGCGATCCAATCAGCGTAAAGCGATGCCAACTCTGAATCTTCGTCACTTCCGATTGATTCCTGGACTATCTGTAGTTCAGTTCTGAGCAACACGACTCCCCAGCGGCATAGAGCCTTATAAAATCCTTAGGAACTCTTCGCGACTTCTTTAGCACGCGAATGCCACCGTTTTCATATCCGCTGATCCCCAGCCAAAGGCCCGAGTGGAAGCGAGGTATTAGCTGGTTTGGCGGACAGTATCAATAGATGATGTGGTTTTTTGCGATTCTCGGAAGCCTCGGTCTTGTGTTCATGTTGTATGCCTTTGTCCAGTTTTTCCGTGAGGCAAACGGAGAACTAGCAACCGTCAGCACATTTCCAACGCGAAAACCGGGACCAGGCAGACTGGACGCGCGGTCAGGATGGATTCAGCTCAGGTCGAGCGAAAGGACTCTTCTTTCAAAGACACACAGCCGAATGGAGTCATGGTAATGGGGAAATTCAGGTCCGCAGTATCAGCAGTGATGGTCATGTGGTCGTGCGCCGCATACGCGCAAGCACAAGACGCACCTCTGGCATCGCAAGGAAACCAGGAAGTGTCTAAAAGGCACGTCGAAGAATTGTGCCGTGCTACAGCATTGTCAGATCAAGAACCGGGAAGTGTGGCCCGCCCGGAACTGCCACCGGACCAGCAGCCAGCTGATCCTCAGTGGCAATACGGCGGATTTCTTGACGCAGCATATCTCCTGGATTTCAACCATCCCTCAAATCATTTGTTTCGAAGTCGCGGCACAGCTTACAAGGTCGGCGAGCCGATTCTAAACATCGCCGGCGCATACCTGCGCAAGACCGCCTCGGAGGCGTCGCGCTGGGGGATGGAATTCACTCTCCAGAGTGGCCAAGATTCAAGAATCTTCGGATTCTCCGCGATCGCGCCCAATCTCGGCGGGTCCGAGTGGTTGCGTCACCTTGGACCCACAGATGTCTCGTATTTGGTGCCGGTGGGAAAGGGTCTAACGGTGCAGGCTGGAATCTTCTCCAGCTTCATCGGCTACGACTCGTTGTACGCGAAGGACAACTTCAACTATACGCGCCCCTGGGGTGCTGATTTCACGCCCTATCTCATGATGGGCGTCAACGCGAGCTACGCTCTCACCAATAAGCTGACCGGAACGGTTTTCGTAGTGAACGGCTACTGGCATCTCGCTGATGCCAACAATGTGCCCAGCTCGGGAGGCCAAGTCGCCTACAAGGTGACGGATCGTACGACGCTGAAGGAAACAGTTCTGTTCGGCCCGCACCAATTAGACACGGGGTTCGAATTCTGGCGGTTCTTGTGGGACAGCACCGCCGAATGGAAAACCGACCAGATTACGACCACGTTCGAATATCACGTTGGAACCGAAAAAATCGCCGCGCCCGGGAATCCCCGTGCTCTTTGGATGTCCGCCCAGTTGCCCGTGCACTGGGTCATCAACAAAAACTGGAGCACAACGGTGCGGCCCGAAGTTTACTGGGACCGCGATGGCCGTTTGACGGGGTTCCCCCAGACGGTGAAGGCCAATACAACGACCCTCGAATATCGCGTTCCATATCGGCAGGCTACCGCCATCGTAAGACTGGAGCATCGGATCGACGATTCCCGCGGGCCCGCGGGCGGCTTCTTCCGCGGCGGAGAAGTGACGCCAGGAGTCGTTGGCCTGACGCCGACCCAGAATCTCTTGATCTTGGGGATCCTCTTGACCTTCGACTCGCATTTTCAACCGTAATACGGAGACCCGGCGCAGATGAGCAATTCGCATTGAACGGCTCGACCGGAGGAAGAGAACCATGATGCTCGACGTGATTTTCATTGCAGCAACGGCGTTGTTCTTCGCACTGGGAATTTTCTACGTTCGCGGCTGCGAACGCTTGAAGTAAGGAGTGAACCTATGCATGCAAGTGATGCGGCACTACTGGTGATTTGCGCACTTCTCTTTGGGTATTTGTTATACGCCCTTTTGAAGGCGGAGGAGTTCTAGCCTATGACCCAGAATGGGTGGTTTCAAATTGGATTGTATCTGTTCGTGATCTTCCTGGTCACGAAACCCCTTGGCGTTTTTATGACGCGCGTGTTTAACGGGGAAAAGACGTCTCTCGATCCCGTCCTTCGGCCTGTCGAGAAACTCGTTTACAGGTTGACCGGCATCGACGAGAAGCGCGAGATGCGCTGGACAGAATATGCTATCGCGATGCTCCTGTTTAGCGGCGTCTCGATGGCGCTCCTATACGTGATTGAGCGCACGCAGAAGTGGCTTCCATTCAATCCGCAAGAATTTCCCAACGTCGAGCCGGGCTTAGCTTTTGGCACTGCAGCATCATTCACGACAAACACAAACTGGCAGGCCTACAGTGGCGAATCCACGATGAGCTATCTCACCCAGATGGCGGGTCTGGCATACCACAACTTCACCTCCGCTGCCGTCGGCATCGTACTGGCCATCGTCGTTATTCGCGGCATTGCACGCAAAGAAACGGACAAACTCGGCAACTTTTGGGTCGATACGACGCGTTGTCTTCTGTGGGTTCTGCTGCCCGTGTGCCTGGCGGGTTCCTTGATCCTGGTGTCCCAAGGCGTCGTGCAGAACTTGAAGCCGTATACAAGCGTCGATCTGATTCAGCCCTATACGGCGCAAGTCACGGGCCTGGACGGCAAAACCAACACACAAGCCGTGTCACAGCAGGTAATTGCGCAAGGGCCGGTGGCCTCGCAGGAAGTAATCAAGGAATTCGGCACCAACGGCGGTGGATTCTTCAACGCCAACAGCGCCCATCCTTTTGAAAACCCGACTCCGTTCTCGAACTTTTTCGAGATGGTGCTGATTTTTGCGATTCCGTCCGGGCTGACCTACACGCTCGGCCGGATGACAGGCTCGCAACGCCACGGCTGGGCGGTCTGGGCAGCCATGGCGTTCCTATTTTTCGCCGGTCTGACGACCACCTATTGGGCAGAGGCCAAAGGCAATCCGCTTTTGGCTGGCACCGACCAGCGGACCAGTGCGCTGCACTCGGGCGGAAATATGGAGGGCAAAGAAGTGCGGTTTGGAATCGCGAACTCCGCTCTGTTCGCCACAGTGACTACCGATGCCAGCTGCGGCGCCGTGAATGGTATGCACGATTCCTTTACTCCGCTCGGCGGGATGCTTCCTTTGATCAACATCATGCTGGGCGAAGTTGTATTTGGCGGGGTCGGCGCGGGACTCTATGGCATTTTCGTTTTCGTTGTGCTCGCCGTTTTCATTGCGGGCCTGATGGTGGGGCGAACGCCAGAATACCTGGGCAAAAAGATCGAGTCGTATGACGTCAAGATGGCCATGCTGGCCGTGCTTATACTGACGTTCACGATTCTTGTCTTTTCGGCGATTTCGGTTGTCAAGCCTTATGGAACCTCGAGCATCTCGAATCCTGGCCCACACGGCTTATCCCAAATCCTCTATGCCTACACTTCCTCGACTGGCAACAATGGTTCGGCTCTTGCAGGTCTGAACGCAAACACCATGTGGTACAACACGACCACGGCTGTCGCTCAACTGCTCGGCCGATTCTTCATGATTATTCCGGTGCTTGCCATTGCCGGAAGCCTGGCTAAAAAGAAGATTGTTCCGGAATCCGCCGGCTCATTTCCGGTGACAGGCGGGCTGTTCACCGGTTTGCTGGTCTCTACCATTCTGATCGTGGGTGCCCTCACGTTTTTCCCGGCTCTGAGTCTGGGGCCGATTCTAGAACACCTGCTGATGAACGCAGGAAGGGTTTTCTGAGGTGACTATGGACTCGGTCGCTCAATTGAGAAAGAAATCGCTCACCGATAGCGCCATCCTCTCGCGGGCCATTGTAGATTCCTTTCGCAAACTGAATCCGCGCACGATAGTCAAGAACCCGGTGATGTTCGTGGTGGAGGTGGGCGCAGTACTGACTACGATTCAACTCGCATGGAACGCTCTCCATTACGCCGGACAGTTTGCTTTTGGACTGCAAATCACACTTTGGCTGTGGTTCACCGTTCTCTTTGCCAACTTCGCGGAATCCATGGCTGAAGGCCGGGGCAAGGCGCAAGCCGACACGTTGCGCAAAGCGCGGGCGGAGACCCTAGCCCATCGCGTGCGTAGCGATGCCACGATCGAGACCGTTGCCAGTTCGAAACTACGCGCAGGAGACGTCGTGGTCGTCACCGCAGGGGATTTCATTCCGGGAGACGGTGAGGTCATCGAAGGTGTGGCCTCGGTCGATGAATCGGCGATAACGGGTGAGTCTGCGCCGGTCATTCGCGAATCCGGCGGAGATCGTTCCGCGGTTACGGGTGGAACGCGTGTTCTCTCCGATGAGATCAAGGTGCGAATTATGTCGAATCCGGGAGAAACGTTTCTCGACCGCATGATTAAGTTGGTCGAAGGAGCATCGCGACAGAAGACTCCAAACGAGATTGCGCTGAATATCCTCCTAGCAGGTCTGACGATTATCTTCTTGCTAGCGGTCGTCACGCTGCAACCGTTCGCGGTCTATTCCGGCGCTCCGCAGAACATCTTCGTGTTGGTCTCGCTCCTCGTGTGTCTCATACCGACCACGATCGGGGGATTGCTTTCCGCGATCGGCATTGCAGGCATGGACCGGCTCATTCAGAGAAATGTAATCGCGATGTCCGGACGCGCCGTCGAAGCGTCGGGCGACGTGGACGTGCTGCTGCTCGACAAAACAGGAACGATCACGCTCGGAAACCGCGCTGCGACCGAGTTCTACGCTGCCCCCCGCATCGAGGAGAACTATTTAGCCGATGCCGCACAGCTCTCTTCGCTGGCGGATGAGACTCCGGAAGGCCGTTCAATTGTCGTTCTGGCGAAGGAGCGCTACAACATGCGCGGCCGCGACCTTTCTTCGCACGACACCAAGTTCATTCCGTTTTCGGCGCAGACCCGAATGTCCGGCGTGGATATCGACGGGCGGGAAATCCGCAAGGGCGCTCCCGATGCAATTGCAAGGTTCATTAGTCCATCGGGCAACGCGATACCGAATGAGTTGAAGCTTCGTATCCAGGAAATCTCGAATTCTGGGGGAACACCGCTTCTAGTTGCGGAGAACCGTCGCGTCCTTGGCACAATCGCCCTTACGGACATCGTCAAAGGCGGCATGAGGGAGCGATTCGATCACCTGCGCGCCATGGGCATTCGCACGATGATGATTACGGGTGACAACCCACTCACCGCAGCGGCCATCGCCCGCCAGGCCGGCGTGGACGATTTTCTCGCTGAAGCCAAGCCCGAAGACAAGATGGCGCTTATCAAGCGGGAACAGGCCAAGGGAAAGCTCGTTGCAATGACGGGCGATGGAACAAACGACGCTCCAGCTCTTGCTCAGGCGGACGTCGGCGTTGCCATGAACACCGGTACGCAAGCCGCCAAAGAGGCCGGCAACATGGTCGATCTGGATTCAAACCCGACGAAGCTGATAGAGATCGTCGAAATCGGCAAGCAACTTCTCATCACTCGCGGTGCCTTGACAACCTTCTCCGTCGCGAACGATGTGGCCAAGTACTTCGCCATCATCCCCGCGATGTTCGCCGGAGCCTTTCCCGTGCTCGGCGTTTTAAATGTGATGCATCTTCGCACGCCGGAATCGGCCATTCTCTCCGCGGTGATTTTCAACGCGCTGATTATCGTCGCCTTGATTCCACTCGCTCTCCGCGGCGTGCGGTATCGTCCGTTGGGTGCGGCCGCTCTGCTGCAGCGCAACCTGCTGATCTATGGAGTGGGTGGAATCGTCGCGCCGTTTATCGGAATCAAGTTCATCGACGTATTGTTGACGCATCTTCGGATTGTTTGAGGAACTTATGAAAAAGAATCTTCTAATCGCTCTGTGGTTCACCTTGGTTACGACGGTGATGTTCGGAGTTTTGTACCCGCTGGCTATCACAGGTCTGGCCCAGGTGCTGTTCCCTGATCGCGCCAACGGACAGCTGATCGTGAGAAACGGCAAGATCGTGGGATCGAGAATCATCGGGCAAACCTTCACTGGACCGGGCTATTTCCATTCGCGGCCATCCGCTGCGGGAACCGGGTACGATGCGAGTTCCAGCAGCGGCTCGAATCTTGGTCCCACAAACAAGATACTGCTTGATCGAGTAAAGGCTGACCTAGAGAAGGCCCAGGCGGAGAATCCTTCCGCTCCGGTTCCCGTTGATCTGGTGACCGCCTCCGGTTCCGGCCTCGATCCTGACATCTCCCCAGCGTCCGCTGAATTCCAAATTCATCGCGTTGTCCGTGAGCGCCATATGGCCGAGTCCGATCTACGGGCCCTGGTCGCCCGTTACACCCAGCCTCGGCAGTTCGGCATCCTCGGCGAGCCCCGCGTCAATGTCCTTCAGCTCAACCTCGCTCTTGATTCCTCCCACCCGTTGCACTAGTCGCGTTGAGTAGCCGGAACACTCGAAGTGAAGCAGTTAAACGGTCAGTGTCGTGGAGGATCGTTACTCGCAGGTTTGGTTGTTACTTCCGCGCACAGTTTTCGTCAGCGGGGTTCGCGGCGTCTGAAAGCGGTAACCCACCCACGGTTCCGTCAAGATGTATTTCGGATGTGTCGGATCGCTTTCAATCTTCTTCCGAAGCTGGTTGATCACCACGCGTAGATTCTCGGTCTCTTCTCCATAATCCGGCCCCCAAACGGCCTGCAGCAATCTTCGGTGGGTGAGCGGTTTTCCCTGATTCGCGATCAGCAGCTTAAGCACTTCGAGTTCTTTCGGGGTCAGGTGCACGTCCTCGCCGCGCGCTCTCACGCTGCGGCTCTCAAAATCGACGCTCAAATCCTTCGTTTCAAACGGCGCCAAAGCTTCGCCCACTCCATGCCGCCGCAGGGCAGCGCGAACTCGCGCCAACAACTCTTCGATGCCAAACGGCTTCACTACGTAATCGTCGGCGCCCGCGTCCAGCGCGGCCACTTTATCACGTTCCGCGTTACGCACCGTCAGCATGATGATCGGCGCATTGGACCCTCGCCGAATTTCGCGGCACGCTTCGAGACCTCCCATCCCGGGCATGTTTACATCCAGCAAAACTAAGTCGGGTTTGTTTTTGCACACCAGCTCAATTCCTTCTTCTCCCGTTTTCGCATCGATGATCTCATACCCGCGGCTCGAGAGCGTCGCGCGCAAAACGCGCCGAATCTGTGGCTCGTCATCGACCACCAGGATTGTCGCTGCCTTCACCGCCGCTCCTCGCTCCGCGCCGCCGGAAGCGTAAACGAAAACACGGAGCCATGTCCCAGCTGGCTCGTCACCGCAATCGTGCCGCCGTGCGCCGACACAATCGCCTTGGCGATTGGCAACCCCATCCCCGTTCCCCGCACAACGTACCGCTGGTCTTTTCCGCGATAGAATTTGTCGAAGATCATTTCCTGCTCGAAGCTGTCGATGCCCGGACCGCGATCCGCGACGCTCGTGGCCACAAACTCGCCATTTGCCTCCGCCGAAATCGTGATCGGATGCTCCTTCCGCGAATACAAATTGGCGTTATCGATCAGCTTCATCAGAACGTCCACGATTCGCTCGAAATCCGCCCGCACGGCTGGCAATTCCGTACCGGCGCGTACATCGACGACGCGAGCTACAAGCGAGCTTTTCATCCTTGCCACAGCGGTTTGAATGATTTTTCCAATCGGCACGGCAGCAAAGGACAGCTCGACTTCTCCGGCTTCCAGGCGCGCCATCTCCGCCGCTTCTTCCACCAAATGATTCAGCCGGTCGCATTCCTCGTCGATGATGGTCAGGAGTTCCGCACTCTGCGAACGATCCGTTATCTGGATTCCGAGTAGACTTGTCACCGCTGCCTTAATCGAGGTCAGCGGTGTTCGGAAATCGTGAGTAATCGAATCCAGTAGTGCTGATTTCAAACGCTCACCCTGTCGTTCCGCTTCTGTTTGTCCCAACTGTTCGATGGCTCGCGCGCGTTCGATCGCGATCGCCACAAGACTACTCACCGCGTCCAACGTCTGCCGGGATACCATCGCACCGGAAATTCCCAGGCTTGCGATGGCACGCACACCAAGACGCACCGGAACAAAGTAAAACCCGTTGCCGGGTTCGATCGTCACTTCATCGCGCAGAAACGCCGTCTTTGTCTTTTGCTCGTCCACCCACGCCGCGCCGTGGCCCGAACGATAGAACTTGTCTTTGTGCGGAAGAAACAGCTCCGCTGCGCCCGCTTCAAAGCTGTCCACGATGTAATTGGGAATTGCGTTCATTAGCTGAATGACGTTTCCCTCGCTCAGCAGTTTCTGGCTAAACTGATAGAGCCGCTCGATCTCATGCCGCCGGCTGTTCGCTTCGTCAGCCTCTTTCCGGATGCGCGCCGAAAGCTGACTGCCAACAATGGAGGTCACCAGGAAAGCTGCCAGAGCCACCCAGTTCTGCGGGTCCGCGATCGTGAATGTCCCCAGTGGAGGAAGAAAGTAATAATTGAACGCCAGCATCGCAGTCACCGACATGGAAGCGGAGACAGCCATGCCCCACACCGCGGAAACTGCTAGAATCGCCAGGAGAAATGAGAGTGCGACGGTCGTCTGGTTGGCCGCCAAAACATGGCGATAGAAGAAGGTTATGCTGGCAATGATGGCAAGCGCACAAACAAGGCCGAACGTTCTGCCGGCGAGCACTCTTTGCACTGCATCATTCTAGCGCAGGCTACAATTTAAGTGGAGTAAACAGCCCTTTGCCGAAGAAGCCCGAAGATTGGCTGGAGATTGCTTCCCCACCTCAGAAAGCCAGGGGAACTTTCAAATTATTCCTCGGTTACGCGCAGGGTGTCGGCAAAACCTACAGCATGCTCAGCGAGGCGCTACGCCGGCATAGCCGCGGCGAAGACGTCGTGATCGGGGTCGTCGAAACGCACGGCCGCAAAGCCATCGAAGAACTGCTGTGCCAACTGGAAGTCGTTCCGAGAAGGAAAATCGAGTACAAAGGCACGATTTTCGAGGAAATGGATGTTGATGCGATTTTGACGCGGCGGCCCGACGTGGTCCTCGTCGACGAGCTCGCACACACCAACATTCCGGGGAGCAAGCACCGAAAGCGGTACGAGGATGTGCAGGAGCTGCTCGCCGCAAAAATCGATGTCATCTCGACTCTGAATATTCAACATATTGAAAGCATCGCACCTGTGGTGCGATCGATCACGGGAATCATCGTGCGCGAAACCGTGCCGGATTGGGTTCCTCTTACCGCCGCCGAAACGGTGATGGTCGATTTGACTCCGGAAGCGCTGCAAAACCGGATGAAGCGCGGTGATGTGTATAGCGCGGAAAAAGTCGAGCGCTCGTTAAAGAATTTCTTTCGCCGGGGAAATCTGATCGCGCTTCGTGAGCTCGCCTTGCGGCAGGTTGCCGAGCAGGTCGATCGCAGCCTCGAATCCTATATGGAAGCCCAGGACATCCGGAAAAACTGGGGTGTCCGCGAGCGCATGGGGGTATGCGTCTCCTCTAATCCGACTGGACAGTATCTAATCGCGCGAGCGGCGCGCATGGCCCGCCGCATGGACGCGGAACTTTACGTGGTTCATGTGGACCGCCAGTTCGGCCCAAAGGAATCCAATCCGAACGCATTGGCGGCGAATCTCCGATTTGCAGAGAGTCTCGGCGCACGAGTCGTGCGCCTAAAGGGAAAAAGTGTGGCGGATGCTGTTGCGGATTTCGTGCGTTCAAAGCATATCACGCAGGTGATTTTTGGACGCGCGCCGGTTCGCGACTGGCGGAAATACTTGTATCTCTCCGCCGTGCATCGTTTCCTGCGGGAGTCTCCCGCCGTCGATGTGCATATCGTAACGCAGGAGGCGGAAGATTGAAGCAAGCCATCGCCCGGCGCGGCCACCTTATATTACTTATATAGTAATATTCATAACGCGGAAACGTACCGCTCTACTCGCTGCGAACAATCGGGGATATAAAACTACAATTCGTCGCCTGCCATCTGTGCCGCGGGTTTCATGCCCTCTTGCCGACGCTCCCTCGCTCTTATTGCTGCCTTTGGCTGCCTCGCGAAATTCGCAAGTCCTTCGCAGTGAAAGAGAAAGCTGGCGGGCGGTGGGGACCTAAAACAATACCGGCCGGAATTTCAAGGACTTAGAGGAAATACGAGGGAACGTTAAGGCATCCACGAATGGTCGATGGTGTCTGCTTAGAGAGAACCTCTTTCTCCACCGTTCCGCGAAATCTCAATCATAGCGAAGCAGTCCGCTGTCACGGTTGACTGTCACAAACCTGTTCTGCACCCGTTCTTTACCTGTTCTTTGGTGTCCTTCACCTCTCCGAACTGTGCCCCGGCGGACAGGCCGAGCTTCCATGAGCACAACTACCCTCTTTTGCGTCCTTCGTCCAGTTACATACGACAAATACACCCAGTAGGCTCGTAACGCGTGGGGAATTCGCCCGGATGCCCGCCCTCCCGGACGAGCGAGTACTAGGAAAAAAATGAAAACAAGTTTAACGCACTCGTCGAAGTGTGCCGGACGCAGTCTGC
>Ga0066710_100006011_pt1 | contig 11235 bp, 10 predicted proteins | sample GraSoiAngelo_159_FD_79666 | JGI IMG/M metagenome (GOLD analysis project Ga0066710, IMG submission 79666) | Grasslands soil microbial communities from the Angelo Coastal Reserve, California, USA - 14_1009_16_40cm | ecosystem: Environmental > Terrestrial > Soil > Grasslands | place: USA... | reverse complement strand
CAGAGCACACAGAGAGGAAGAGAGCAGTCAAATCATTCCCTCTCTGTGTGCTCTGTGTCTCTGTGACCTCTGTGCTTGTCTTCTCCCGGAACACCGCGTCGAGGAAGACTCAGAACGGGGGCGGCTCGAGCTGCACCTTCGCGAGGTAGACCGACGTCTTGCCCTCGTGGGTCGAGTAGTAGCTCACCCACAGCAGCCCGTCGTGCAGCACCAGCCCCGGATAGCTCGTGTCGCCGCCGGAGGGGAGCGGCAGGCACTCCGTCAGCTTCCCGCTGGCCCGATCGACCCAGCACAGCGACGTGCGCGCCGCCTTGTCGTAGAGGCGGACGGCCGCGATCAGGCGGCCGTCCGGCAGGCGAGCAAGCGCCGGGCCGCCGATCTGCTTGCCCGTGTCCTTCCACGTCCACTCTTTGTAGGGCGGGCGCGAGGTCCCCAGCAGCCCGGTCCTGGGCCCCTCGTCGCGGCGGAGCAGGCACAGCGCGGTCTGGTCCTTGTCGTCGAGGAACACCATCGCGGCTTCGTTGGGTGAGCCCTGGGCCGCAAGCTTGGGGACGAGCACTTCGTAATTGATGCCGTCGCGGCTGGAATAAAGCCGGACGAAGGGATTCTCGGGCTGCGTGCCGTAGCCGACGCCATAAGCAGTCTCGCCGTGCCAGGCCACACGCCACATCCAGAAGTCTTTCTCGCCGATCGGCCGGCCCTCGCCCCACTGCCAGCCGTCCTGGCTCTGCCAGGCCATGGTCTGGTGGCTCGTTCCGCCGCCCGGCTTCGGCGTCGCCGCGGCCGCGATGACCATGAGCCGTTTGCGCGGGGTGACGACGAGCTTGGGGTCGCGCAGGTCGGTTTCGGGAATCGTGATCAAGCCAACGGATTCCCACCGCTCGCCCGTGTCCGACTTGATAACCCGCACCTTCCCGTCGGGCGACACGTGGGCCGCGCCCTCGCGGAAGGCGCAGTAAAACTCATCGTTGAACCGGACCAGGTCCGTGAACGCGTTGTGCGGGCCGTTGTCCCAGATCTGCCTGGCGCTAAGGAGTTCGAGCTTGGGCTCGGGCTTTGACTGCTTGCTCACGTTCGTCTCCGGTGCCGCGGCAGCGGCGCGATTCGTGATGACAGAAGACAACACGAGCGCAATTAAAACGCCTGCGTGTCTGGGAGTGATCGGAAGAATCACCTGAACCTCCTCAAGTCGGTGAGCGACCGGTATGATACCCGCGACCGCATTCGTAACGGGAAACCGACATGGCGATGCCCGCGGAAAGACCGCCGACCCTGAGAGAGCCGGTTTGTCTGCCTTCTTCGCCGCCGCACCGGAAGAAGAGCCGTTTTGGGCTGGGTGGCCTCGTCGCGGCGCTGGTAGCACTAGTCGTCCTGGGGTGGATCGCCATCGTATTTAAGTCGGCAGAGCGGGAGCTGAATTTTCTGGTGGCGGCGCGTCGGGCCGCGGGGCAGCCGATGCTGCCGGAGGACGTCGCGCGCCGAAAGGCGATCAGCGATGACGACAACGCCGCCTTCCACTTCGCCCGCGCCGTTGCCGCCATGCCGCGGATTGAGTACGTCTAGGGCGGTCCGCAGGACTCGCTGTACGACGCGGTCCAGACGTACCCGATGACGGACGAGCAGATGCGGCTGGCACGACTGGCAGTTGCCGCCCACTCCGACGCACTCGCCGCAGCACGCCGCGCGCGCCTGCGGCGACGCCGAGTGGGGCATCAAGTTTCAGTCTCCGATGACGGACGTCCTGCTGCCCCACTTGAACGGGATGCGAGACCTCACTCGGTTTCTGGTCCTGGCCGCGGTGTGCCAGCACCAGTCCGGCGACGACCGCATGGCGGTGGATACGCTGCGCGACGCGTTATCAATTGGCCCTGCGATCGACCGGCAGTCGTTTCTGGTACCGCATCTGGTCGCGATCGGCGTCACGGCCTTGACCTGCCAGCCGATTCTGGACATAGCGCAGACGCTCCGCGTTCAGCGCGATGACGGGACGGAGGACGGCGCCGCGACGCGCGAGCAGATCCAATCGCTGATTGCGGATCTGCTCGACGAAACAATCCGCCGCCGTGGAATCGAAAGCTGCTGGCAAGGTGAGACGATGCGGTCACTCGATTTGCTCCAAACCACCGCAGCCAACGCCAATCCGCTTGTCGCGTACCAATTCCGAAGACAGGCGCCGGCGCTGGTCCGGGCGCACGACGCCGCCCTGGACGCGTCACTCCAGCCGAATTGGCGCGCGGCAAAGGCCAAGCTGGCGCAACCGGGTTCCTCGCGCAATCCGATTGCGGGGGTCGTTGAGTTATTGTGGCCGAGAGAGGAATCCCTGAAGCAAGAATACCGGCTCCTGACCGAGCGGCGGGCCGCGGCGGTCGCGCTGGCGGTTGCCCTGTACCGCGCCGATCACGAGGGCCGCTCACCCGCGCGCATGGAAGACCTGGTCCCGACATACCTGCCGGCCGCGCCCGCCGACCCGTTCGCGGAAGACCGCTCCCCGCTGAAGCTGGTCGTGCGCGGGGACGCCGGGCCGTTGGTATACAGCGTCGCGGAGAACGGGACCGATGACGGCGGCGACGAGACGCTGCTGCCGCGGCCGGCGCACTGGCGGCCGGGATTCCCGGCGAAGGTCGCGCCGGACGCCCGCCCACAGCCCGCGCCGCGAAACGTGGTCGACATCGTCGGCTATTGGAACTCGCCGGATGCGGTTTACCACCTCGCCGGGCGCACGCGAAGCCCCGAGCCGGAAGAGTCGCGGGGTGTACGGTCGCCCCCGGGAGAACACTTCCGCCACGGAGCCCTCCGCCGATCCGCCTCCCGAGGACCAGCCGCGGGCGTAATGGAAAGGCCGCGGCGCGTTTGTGCCGGGCCGGTAAGATTGTCGGCGTGATGTCCCGGACGCATGGACGAGCTTCGGACCGCCCCCCACGCGACCGCAGGGGACGGCGCGCAAAGGTGCGACGCCGCGCAGAACCGCCGGGATGAAACGAACCCACCGGGCGCGCCGCGGCGCGCCGGATTCTGCCACGGTTCGCCATTTCGTCCGCTCACGACTCGCGGGGGTGGCAGGAAATGGCGCGCGGCGGCAGGTCCGGGTGCGCGGCGGCGCGCGTGAGACCGACGGGAGTTGAAAGGAAGATTACGCCACCGCGTCGCCGAAGCGGAACACGGTTGGCTCTCCCCGGCCGTCGGCGCTGGACGCCGGGGCGACGGTGCCGCGGTCGACGAATTCGCCCGCCAGCCAGAGGGTGGTCGGGCGGCTGGGCGGGCTGTCGCGGAGGATGCGGACGACGGCGGCGGCGAGCGGGGCGCAATCGACGTAGTAGCCGCTGCACGGGCACGTTTCCGGCCCGCCGCACATGCACCCGATCGCCGCCAGCGACAGCGACCCCGGGATGTCGGTCCGCAGGCGCTCGAGCCCCGCCTTGACGCGGGCGGCGGAGCGGACGCAGTCGCAGATGATCGCGGTGACGCCGCTCTCGACCGCCGCCGACACCCCCCGCCCCTGCTCCATCTCGGCGGGCGAGCACGTGTCGACGACGACCTCGCGGTCATAGCGCATGGCCGCCTGTCGAACCGCATGGCTCATCGTGCTCGACCCCGCCGGCTCGACCACCGCCAGCCGAGCGTGACCCGCCAGCACCAGGTCGCGTGCGATCCGCGCGGCCCCCAGGGCGGCGTCGCAGAGGACGGCGTGGGTGGAATAAGTCTTGGGCTCGCGGTTGACGGCGACCACCGGCAGGTTGCGCACGACCAAGTCGCGGAGGAACGTTTCCGGCGTGTCGCTCGCGACGTCGACCACGGCGCCGAATCCGTTGAGAAAGCTCGGGCGCATGTCGGAGACCGATGCGCTGGTGGCAACCTGGAGGTCCGGGTTGCCGCGGCGGAGCTCGTCCAGGAGGCACGAGACGGTTTTTTGGTCGGCTCTCGATTGCTCGTCGCACAATACCAGCCACCGGGCCGGCGCCGCGACGCCCGGAGCGCTGCCTTTGACGTAGGTCCCCCGCCCGATGCTCCGGTCCAGCACCCCCTCGGCGGCGAGGTCGGTCAGGGCCTTGCTCAGGGTCTTGGCGTTGACGTGGAAGCGCTTGGCCAGCGCCCGCTCCCCGGGCAGCTTGCCGGAGAGCTCGCCGCTGGCGACCGCCTGGCGGAGCTTTTCACGAAGGCGCTGGAATTTGTAACTCATGCGGGGCTCAGGCGATGCCGCGTCAATCGAGGCCGTCCTGGCTTGGCCGGCAAAGATTGACCCGTTGTCGCTGCCGACTTGGCCCGCCCGCATCCGGGTCGGTTGGTCGGTTGGAAGGGGGCGCGGAGACAGCAGTGGATTCGAAGTGCTCATAGGTGGCTTAACCCTTGGTGCGGACCCACTACCTCTTGTACGCCAACGTCGTGTGAGTAGCCCCAGTCTGCCCAGCCTCGCCACGGGACTGTAAGCCGCCTACAAGGAGTCGTAAATAGCGTAAGCTACCTAACCGGGCAGTTTTTTCAACAAACCGGCCTCATCCGAATGAGCTACCCCCCCTTTGTATGCCCGCTCCAACTCATCGATCTTCAGCTTTTTCATCCTAAGCATCGCGTTCATCGCACGTTGTGACTGGGGCGAATTCGGGTCCTTGACCAGTTCGGGCAGCTTCCGCGGCACCACCTGCCACGATACGCCAAACTTGTCCTTCAACCAGCCGCACTGCTGCGCCTTGGGGTCGCCGCCGGCGGACAACTTCTCCCAATAATGGTCGATCTCCTGCTGCGTGTCGCAGAAGATCTGGAGTGAGATGGCTTCGTTGAACTTGAAGACCGGGCCGCCATTGAGCGCGGTGAACGGCTGGCCGTCCAGCTCGAACGCGATAGTCATGACCGACCCGGGCCGGCGGTGGTGGATTTCCTTCCCGGCCTCGCCGTAGCGGGCGATCTGGATGGTCTTCGAGTTCTTGAACATCCCGGTATAAAAAGCGACTGCCGCCTCGGCCTGATCGTCGAACCAAAGACAGGGGGCAATCCTCTGGATGTTGCTCATCGCGGGCCTCCCGATTGGACCGGAACCACGACGAGGGTCAGGTCCGTGTGGCTTCCCTACCGGAACGGGGAGACTCATGCAACGCCATTCGGAGGCACCAGTCACTTTCTGAAAGAGACGATCCGCCGTGCCCGGCCGGTCCCGCTGCGGCGGGTGGTCAGTTCGCGGCGGTGAAGCCTGCTGGCTACTTCAGCCTCCGAATAACCGTAACGGTGTTATCCTTCGGCCGGCCCGTGATGTAAATGGAACCGTTGGCATTGCTCGCACCCGCGACTGCCAAGATGTACGTTGCAAGTTCGACCGCCTGCTTCGCTGTCATGCTGATGCCGCAGGTCATCACATCTTCGGGCGAGACCGCGCGGACGGGAACGACGGAACGCAGTTTCGCAGAGGCCGAGGAAATGTTGTACTTGCCTGCCACCGTCGCCACCTCCGCCAACTAACGGACGGACCAACGTTCAATGGCCGGCCCGGCGCCGACCACACCATCGACTCACAGAGACCGTTCCGCCGGGCCGGTCCATTGCAGCCGGTGGTTATGCGGCGGCCGAGTTGCCGTCACTCGATCGTCACCAGATAGCTCACCAGTCTTCCACCGCTGCTTGAAGGCCTTCATCCATCGGCGGTTCTTCGGCGTGTCGGGGACGTCGATCACAAGACGAGCCAAGGTGTCCCGGTAGGTCGCGCCGCCCCGTCGCCAGTACCCCTCGATCCGCTGGGTCTCGTAACTGGCGGCGCCGAACCGCTCGACGATCTGAAGCACTGCGTCAGCCAGCCACTCTCCGGGAACGTCGCGGCCGTCGTTGAATTGGAGCGGCAGGAGTACCTCGAATCGCCTCCACCTGCTGCTCATAATTCGCCTTGCCCTTGACGGTGAAGGGAATGTTCTGCTCCGCCAGCGCCTCCAGTGCGGCCTCCGGCACGATGTGTTCGCCGCCTTTGAGCACACGGCCCGAGAAACGCCCAAGAAGGAAGCCCAGCGCGTTCCTCTCAGTGGCACGATCTGGAAAGGTGATTCTCACCATGACCGCATTCTACCCGGTGCGCGGCCACCTTTCACATCCGGTTGGGGTGTGTCGCCGTGGGCCCCGCCGACAGTTACTTCTTCGCCGCGATCTCGAGCGACGCAGGAGCGGAGCCCCGGATGCGTGAGAGCGTTGGGTTCAGGGTTCAGGGTTCAGGGTTCAGGGTTCAGGGTTCAGGGTTCAGGGTTCAGGGTTCAGGACAGCAGACGACATCCGGGGCTCCGCTCCGCTCGCTGCGCTGCGCCTCCGGCTTGCCGGGAACCTCTACTGCGCGGGCTTCGTCACCGGCGCCGTTGCCGCGGTGGCGCCCGGCGCCACCTTCTTTTCGCCCTGCAATACGATGTGCCCGATCAATGTGCTCAGCGCGGCCTCGAGTTGCGTGTCAGTGCGCTGCGTCGCGGGTTGGGTGGCGGGTTTCGTCGTCGCGCCCCGCGTTCCCGCGCCTTGCGTCGTCGCCGGCTGGCTCGTCGAACCCTTCACCGCCGGCCTGCGAAAGCGCTCCTCGATCTCCTGGTTCTGGTACAGCCACTTCTGCGACTCCTCGTCCATCGGCACCTGGATCTGCGGCACCACGCCCCAGTCGGTAGCGTCCTTCTTGTGGTGCACGAGCCGGCCGCTGGGCAGGTAGTAGTAGGCGACGGTCATCTTCAACTCCCCGCCGCGATCGAGTCGCACCACCTCCTGCACCGATCCCTTGCCGTAGGTCCGCGCCCCGACCACCAGCGCCCGCCGGTTATCCATCAAGCTCCCGGCGACGATCTCGGCGGCGCTGGCCGAGTGTTCGTTCACCAATACGACCATGGGAAAATTCGGCAGCGTGCCCTCGGGCTTGGCCCGGCGGACGTCTTCCGGCCGGCTGCGGCCCTTGGTCACGACGATCACGCCCTCGTCCACAAACAGGTCCACCACCTGCTCGGCCTGGTCCAGTCGCCCCCCTGGATTGAAACGGAGGTCCAGGATCAAGCCCTTCATCCCCTCCGCCAGCAGGCGCTCAAGCAGCGGACGGAGCTTGTTGGTCGTCTCTTCCGTGAACTGCGTGATCCGCACGTAACCGACTTTGGGATCGTTGTTGACCCAATACTCCCAGCTCTGGTCGGGCTGGCGCCGGTAACCCTTGACCGTCGGCATGACGATCTCCTGGCGGCTCATCGACAGCTCGACTTCCTCGCCTCCGGGATGCCTTACGGTCAGCCGCACCTCGGACTCAACCGGTCCGGCGATTTTTTTCATGACGTCTTCGATGAGCTGCGTGCGGACGTCTTCGCCGTTCACCTTGAGGATGATGTCGCCGGGCAGCACGCCGGCCTTGTGGGCCGGGCTGCCCTCGATCGGCGTGATGACCTCGATCTCCTTGGTCTCTTTGTTCTGCTCGAGCTGGATCCCAACCCCCTTGTAGGAGCCTTCCAGCAGCCGGTTGAACTTCTCCTCGTCGGCCGGCGGCACGTAGGCCGTGAAGGGGTCGAGCTGGCTGAGCATTCCGTTGATGGCGCCGAGGCGCAGCTTCTCCTCGTCCACCGGCTCGACGTACCCCTCGGCCACCTGCCGGTGGATGGTCATGAGCGTATTGACGAACTGGTAGTCGTCGTCGCGGTGGGCGAGCGAGCCGGGGAGTTGAAAGGCGAGCAGCGCGACAAGGACGACGCTGGTCACCCAGGCGAATTTTTCTCGGTTCATAGGGTCGACTCCGGAGGGCCGGTGCTTACTTGCTCGCGCGAAACGTCAGCGGATTGTAGCCGGCAGGCGGGATTGAAGGCGACATGTGGATCGCGGCCTGTTATTCCCGCGGCGGTGCAGGAGACGCTACAGTCGGGCCCGGCAAATGCACGTACCGCCCGACCATGCCGACATCGCCCTCGTCGGCGGCGGTGCCGCAGGGCTCGCCGCCGCCATCTTCGCCGCGGAGGCAGCGCCGGTTGGCACGCACGTCGTCGTGCTCGACGGCGCCAGGACGCTGGGCGCGAAAATCCTCGTCTCCGGCGGCGGGCGGTGTAACGTCACGCATCAGCGCGTTCGTCCCGAAGACTTCAGCGGGCCGCGGACGATCGTTCGGAACGTGCTCGCCGCGTTCGACGCGCAGGCGACCGTGCGGTGGTTCGCGTCGCTCGGCGTGGAGCTGAAACAGGAGCCGACGGGAAAGCTCTTTCCCGTCGCCGACTCCGCCCGAGTCGTGCTGGCCGCGCTGCTGCGCCGCTGCCAGGAGTTGAACGTCTCGCTGGGCACGGGGAGCCGGGTCACCGATGTCGTTCCTCCAAGCGCAACTGAACCTTCCTTTGCCGTCGCGCACGAGGCTGGCCGGGTGCGCGCTCCGCGCGTGATCGTCTGCGCCGGCGGGCGGTCGCTCCCGCGCAGCGGCAGCGACGGGTCTGGATGGGAAATCGTCCGGCGGCTGGGCCACTCGGTCACGCCGACCTACGCGGCACTCGTGCCGCTGGTCCTGTCCCCGGAAATATTTCACGCCGAGCTGGCGGGGGTCTCGCAGGAAGTCGAGCTATCCACCTTCGTCGCCGGCAAGCGCGTCGACCACCGCCATGGGAGCATGCTGTGGACGCATTTCGGGATCAGCGGGCCCGTCGTCATGGACGCCAGCCGCCATTGGACCATAGCCCACGAGACGGGCCGGCAGCCGGAGGTGCGGTGCAATTTCCTGCCGGGCGAGACGTTCGAGACGGTCGAGCAGTGGCTGATCGCGTCGGCAACGGCGCGGCCTCGGGCGTCGGTCTTGGGCCAAGTCGCGGAACGAATGCCGGAGCGGGTCGCGGCGGCACTGCTGCGGCATGTGGGCGTCGAGCCGGACAGCGCGATGGGTCAGCTCTCAAGGGACGCCCGCCGCAAAGTTGTCCATAGCTTGACCGGTCTGGCGCTGCCGGTCGTCGCCCACCGCGGCTGGAATTATGCGGAAGTCACAGCCGGCGGCGTCCCGCTCTCTGAGATCGACTTCCGCACGATGGAATCGCGCAAAGTCGCCGGCCTCTATCTCGCCGGAGAAATTCTCGACTGTGACGGCCGGATCGGCGGGTTCAACTTCCAGTGGGCCTGGTCCACCGGCCACATCGCCGGCCGTGCCGCGGCACGCTCCGTGGTGGGACCGGCCGGCACAGCCGGCCCTAGATGAGATGCTTGAGCTCTTGATATACCCGCTCGACCTCGATTCCATCGATCACGGGTGAGTGGATTACCGCAACGGCCGGGCCGAGCGGGCGCCAGTGGATCGGGTTGCTGGGGCCGAACAGGGCGACCGTCGGCACGCCGATGATCGCCGCGAGGTGGGACGGGCCGGTGTCGTTGCCGACGAAGGCGGCGGCGCCTTTCAACTGGTCGAGCAGGTCGACGTAGGTGGCGGGTTTCAGAACCTGCGCCGCCGACGCGAAACGACTCAGCTCCGCCGGGCGCCACTGTTCCAGCTCGACCTCGCCCACCAGCACGCGCACGTCCTTTTCCTCGCTGCGGAGCCGCTGAATCAGTTGGAGAAACCGCTCCGCAGCCCAGCATTTTCGCCTGGCGCCGCTTCCGGGGTGGATGATCACCGGGCCGGCCCGTGGTGCGGCTCTGGCCAATACTCCGCGCGACGCGACGGACCGCAGGAGCTGCGCCAGTGACGCCTGCGCCGCGGGCCACGCCGCCAGTTGGGACAACAGGTGGTCCGTCACATGCCCCGCGAAGTCGGGCGGGGGCGAAACGGTCATCGGCAGCAGCTCGGCGGCGGGCGCGAGCTTGCGGGCGTTGGCGGTCCAGGTGTCGCGGTGCTCGGCGACGAAGCTGACGACGGAGTGCGCGCCGGCCAGCAGCTTCGCCTGCGCCTCGCCCAGCCCGCTGGCGCCGGCGGCATAGAGCGCGTGCCAGCCGGCGTCGGCGTCGGCCGACTCGACGTGGAGCACGCGCTCCGCCAGCGCCCCCTTGCTCTTCTGGGTCACGTAGAACAGCCGGCTCTGCGGGCGCAGCCGCGCCAGCGCCAGCGCCAGCGGCCAGGTGACGACGAAGTCGCCCAGGGCGCCGGCGTGGAAGAGGAGGATGTTGCGGGCGGGGGGCATGTGGGAAATGCAGAATGATGAAGGATGAAGGCAGAATCAAATACGCATCGCCGCCAAGATCTGCGCCTCACTCCGCATTTCCTGTGCTTTCGATCCACCCGCCGCCGAGGACGACGTCGCCGTCGTACAGCACGACCGCCTGGCCGGGCGTGATCGCGCTCTGGGGCTCATCGAAGGTGACGCTCAATTCGTCGGCGCCGGTCACAACGGCGGTGGCAGGCTGGGGGGCGTGATTGTAGCGGATCCTGGCGGCGCAGCGGACGCTCCCCGCGCCGGCCGCGAGGAAGGGGTGGAGCAAGTTGATTTGCCGGGCCGTGAGCGACCGGGCGTAGAGTTCGGCCTTCTGGCCCACCGTCACGCGGTTGGCCTGCGGGTCGATCGACAGCACGTACAGCGGGGCGCCGCGGCCCCCGACGCCGATGCCCTTGCGCTGGCCGACGGTGAAATGCTGGTGTCCGCCGTGCGTGCCGACGACTTCGCCGGCGGTCGTCACCAGCTCACCCTCGCGAAAGCGCTCCGGCGTCCGCCGCTGGACCAGCGCCGCGTAGTCCTGGTTCGGGACGAAGCAGATTTCCTGCGAATCCGGCTTGTTGTACACCGGGAGATTCATCTCCTGCGCGATCGCCCGCACCTCCTGCTTTTCGAAGCCGCCGATCGGCAGCAGCGTGTGCTCCAGCGCGGCGCGGGTCATACCGAAGAGGACGTAGCTCTGGTCCTTGCGATGGTCGAGGCCGGGCATCAGCACCTTGTGGCCGCTGGCGTCGGCGCCGACGCGGGCGTAGTGGCCGCTGGCGACGTAGTCGGCGCCAACGGCCTCGGCGTAGCGCGCCAGCTTGCCGAACTTCAGCCAGTCGTTGCACCGCACGCAGGGGTTGGGCGTGCGGCCGCGGTTGTATTCGTGGACGAAGTAGTCGATGACGCGGCCGAAGTCGTCCTCGAAGTTGAGGACGTAGAACGGGATGCCGAGCATCCCCGCAACCCGGCGGGCGTCGTCGGCGTCGAGGACGGAGCAGCAGCCTTGCTTGTTCTTGCCGGTCGAGTCGCAGGACAGGCCCGCTGAAGCGGGCCCGCCGCTCGATTCTTCGGCAGACTCGACGCCCTTGGGCGAGCCGAGCCGCAGGAATGCGCCGACCACGTCATATCCTTCGCGCCGCAGCAGCGCCGCGGCCACGGAGCT
>Ga0066710_100006009_pt1 | contig 11239 bp, 5 predicted proteins | sample GraSoiAngelo_159_FD_79666 | JGI IMG/M metagenome (GOLD analysis project Ga0066710, IMG submission 79666) | Grasslands soil microbial communities from the Angelo Coastal Reserve, California, USA - 14_1009_16_40cm | ecosystem: Environmental > Terrestrial > Soil > Grasslands | place: USA... | reverse complement strand
TCAGATTCGAGGCGGCCTTGTTCCGCCTTCGCCCGCTCGGTTTCGCCGGCGCTCTCGCGCAGCCGGTTCTCCAGCTCTTCCTTCCGTTGCTTGGATTCTTCGGCCGCCTGTTGCGCCAGCGCCAACTGGCTGCTGAGTTCGTCGCGGTGTTTCTGCAGACCGGCCATTTCCTCTTCAAATCGGATGCTCCGCCGGCATTCCTCACGACGCGCTGCTTCCGTGGCATTCCACTGTTCGCGCGACCCGGTCTCCATCTGTTCCCGTTCCGCGGCCAGTTTCTGGAGTTCGGACTGGTTTGCCGTCATCTCCTTAAGGTTCGTTTCGAGCTGTTGTCGCTGTTGACGCTCCTGTTCCAACTCGATTCTGGCGCGTTCCAAACCTTCGCTCGTCTCCGACAGGCGCGTCTCCAATCCCGTACTGTGTTGCTGGGTTTCAGCGGCCGCCTGTTGCGCCATCACCAATTGGCCGCTGAGTTCGTCGCGTTGTTTCTGCAGGCTGGCCAGTTCCTCTTCAAATCGCCTGCTCCGTCGGGCCTCTTCCTGGCACGCCGTCTGCGCCTGCTCAGCCGCTGCTTTGGCCGCAATCAGTTGTTCACCGACGTCGGATTCCAGGTGATCCCGTTCCGCGGCCGGTTTCTCGAGTTCAGCCTGGTGCGCTGTCATCTGCTGCAGCTTCATCTCGAGCTGTTGTCGCTGTTGACGCTCCTGTTCCAAGGCCGATCGGACGTGATCCAGTTCCATCCCACCAGAAAAAATGCGCCCAGCCAATTCCTCGCGCTCGTTCTGCTTCTTTTCGAGCGCTTGACGGAGTGTGGCAGCCTCGGCAGACACGGCCTGGAGTTGCTTGTTCAGCTCCTCGTTGCTCCGAAACAGCGCAGAATCGGATTCCCGAACTGCCGTTACCGCTTTCGCCGGTGCGGTCAATCGCTCCGGCCGGGGATCAAAGCGCTGGTCGCCGGGGGCCACTGGTTGAGGCACGGCCATCTCCTGCAGTTTTCTTTCGAGCCGCTGACGCTGCTGACACTCCTGTTCCAACGCGGTTCGGAGCCGGTCCAGTTCCATCCCCGCGGAAGAAGCGCGCGCAGTTAATTCCTCGCGCTCCTTCTGGTTCTTTTCGAGCGTTTGACGAAGCGTTGCCGCCTCGGCAGACACGGCCTGGATTTGCTTGTTCAGCTCCTCGTTGCTCCGAAACAGCGCAGAATCGGATTCCCGAGCTGCCGTTACCGCTTTCGCCGGTGCGGTCAATCGCCCCGGCCGGGGATCAAAGCGCTGGTCGCCGGGGGCCACGGGTTGGGGCACGGCCATCTCCTGCAGTTTCCTTTCGAGCCGCTGACGCTGCTGACGCTCCTGTTCCAACGCGGTTCGGAGCCGGTCCAGTTCCATGGCTTCGGAAGAAGCGCGCGCAGTTGATTCCTCGCGCTCCTTCTGATTCTTTTCGAGCGTTTGAGGAAGCGTTGCCGCCTCGGCAGAGATGTCCTGGAGTCGCTTCTTCAGCTCTTCGTTGGCCCGGTACAGCGTATTCGCTTCCTGAACGCCGGTGGTGGTTTCCGGCAGTTGACGAGCTGGAACGGCGCCGTTTGTTCTCTGCTCTTGAGGACCCACATTGGACCTTTTTGCCTGGGGCGCGAACGCCGTGCCGGCCATGGTTCCAACGCGGCTTGAGAGCCGGCTCTGCAGGACCAAACTAATGGCTTTTAGAGAGAGTTCGACAAAGATGAATGGCGTGGGAATTAATTCGTATACGCCGCCTGAGGCAGCACGCGCTTTGCTCTCGAGGTCGTTCGCGTCGCCGACGAAAATGACGGGGGTCTTTTTATGAGCCGGCAGTGAACGCAGTTTCTTGCACAGGTCGAATCCGCTCATCTCCCGCATCAGCGCCTTGAGCACAACGAGGTCTGTCGAATGTGATTGGAGCTGTTTCAGGGCCTTTATCGGATCGACACAGCTGTTGAGCTTGAACCCGGTTGACCGAAGCGCACTGCAAACCACCGACCGCGAAGTCAATTCGTCATCCACCACAACTGCGGTGAATTCGGCAAGCTGTGGGCCCTGGCCAGCCGCATTACCGCAACACAACAGACCCAGCACATCCACTGCGAGAGAAATCGTGCGGGCACCTGAGTCTGCGGTGTATCTCGGTTTTTCCCGAACCACGTTCAAGAACGACTGGAGCGTCGCCGCCAGGCGGGCCATGTCATACCGCCCGGCCACGATCGCGTAATTCAGCACCAAATGGACTCTGCTTCGCAGCTCTCCGTATTTGGCCGCCCGCGCTGCGGTATTTTTGCATCGAACCAGCTCTTGCAAATGTCGGTGGATTCGGCTGACGCATTCAGGGAGTTTGGCTGTGATTTCCTTGATTAATTCCGATTCTGCCTGGGGGGATTGGCTCGCGGCTGGCGCAGCGACGGAGGACCCGGAGCCGATCAGTTGCGAGGCCACCTCTGCGGCAACCTCATCGAGCGGAGTCGAGATTTTGTCGAAGATCCGCGTAGCTCCGGCCCTCGCGGCACGCCGACTCATCCTCATGGGGAAGGCGCTCGAGTAAACCTAAATCGGCAGGTCCGCCTATTCCGGTTCCCGACGGACTTCATTGATCACTTCGACGCTGTCGATGTCCGGAAGCATGAGATCAAGAAAGATGGCGTCGGGAGCACCACTGCGAAGCTTTTCCAGTGCAATAGTCCCATTCGAAGCAACGTCCACTGCAAAACCCACTCTCCGGAGGTTGTTAAGAATGGCCACGCGGAGCAGCGGCTCTTCTTCAACCAACAGGATGCGCTTGGTTCTACTGTTACTGGAGAGTGCAACGTCCACGCCCTCTCGCACCAACTGTTTAACTTCGTTCATGTTTCGCCTGGAATTACGTTCGAAACCGACCTGGGACCGGGCTCAGGCCGTTTCCGATGGGGCCTTGCTCGTTCGTCCCGCTTTGAGAGCAGGGCAACTGCCGTGCCATAAGGCTGCACTTTGGATTAGTGGCCGTTTCAAATGATCTTGGAACCAAAAGATCGCACTGTCTTTCTCTGACACACCGATTGCACTGATTCAGGACGGCGAGGCAGCTCAGGTTCTTGCTTTCCGGCGGGCGCGCCAAGGCGTTGAGGATGGTTCGGGCGCAGAAGTCGCGGCGGTGCTGCGGCACAAGATTGTGGCGGCGCGGGCTCGGGGCACGACTGGGGAATCAGGGGCGCTGATTCAACCCGGAAGAGTCATCCCTGGAGAGCCGTTGCGGGCGCGGGTCAGGCGGTACAGGGTATCGCGTATTTCCTTCCAACGCGGCGGCTTGCTGAGGACGGCGTCCACCTGCGCCGACGCCGCGCCGTCTTCCTTCATCAGAGCGCCCCAGCCCGTGAGCATCACGACCGGCGTCTCCGGGGACTCCTGTTTGAGCGCCCTGGCGACCTGCCGCCCGTCCAGGTAGGGCATGCCCAGATCGGTGATGACCACGTCAAAAGGCTGTCCACGCTGCCGGGCCAGACGAAACGCGTCGAGGCCGGATTGGCCGCTATCGCTGACCTCGACCGCGTGGCCGTCGCACTCCAGCAGTTCCTTGAGCAGCTCGCGCAGCAACGGTTCGTCGTCAATACAGAGGACTTGCAGCGGCTCTGGTGCGGCACTGTCGTCTTCCGCGACCGTGCCGCTGTTGGCGGCTTCGCGCACGGAAAAGATGAGTCGGAATGTGGTGCCTTTGCCCAATTCGCTCTCGATTTCAATTCTGCCCTCGTGCCGTTCCATGACGCCATAGACCATCGCGAGGCCCAGGCCGGTGCCACGTTTGCCTTTGGTGGAGAAAAAGGGTTCGAGGCAGCGTTTGCGCGTTTCTTCGCTCATGCCGATGCCGGTGTCGCTGATCTCGACCACCACGTGTGTGGGATGGGTTCCACCGTTTTGGATTGCGCCGCACCTGGTAACGCGGGTGCGGAGGGTGATTTTGCCGCCGTTCGGCAGCGCGTCCACGGCGTTCAGAACGAGGTTGGTCAACGCTTCGCGGACTTCGCTTTCAATGCCGACCAGTTTCGGCATATCCGGCGCCAGGTCCGTCTGTACTTCGAGGGTGGCGCCGTTGGACTGTGGAATGTCACGCCAGCGCGGCCGGGTCATCTCCACGACCTGTCCAGCCAGAGCGTTGAGATTCAGCTCCTGCAAGGGTTCTGTCGTGTCGCGACTGCGATAGAACTCGCGCAAGCGCGCGACGATATGGGCAATGTCTCCGCCGGCGGTGCGGATATGCTGGAGGTACTTCTTTCCGGTGGCACTCAAGCCGTGCTCTGCGCGCAGCACCAGGTCGGCAAAAGCGACCACCGGGGAGAGGGCGTTGTTGACGTCATGCGCGATGCCGCTGGCCATCTGGCCCAGCGCCTTGAGGCGTTCCTGCTGCATGGCGGTCTGCTGGGTCTGGCGCAACTCGTTGTAGGCCTGCTCAAGTTCGCCGTGAAGCCGCGCCTGATGCGCCGCGAGCGCGACGTGTTCGCTCAACATGCGGAGGAACTCACATTCCCCGCTGCTGAAGCCATCGTGCTTTCGCCGCGCGGCAAGCATGACTCCAAACGGTTTGTTTTCGACGAGCAGCGGCACCGCGATGGCGGAACGCAGGCCGGCACAAGCGAGTTTTTCGAAGAAAGATTCCGGGCTTTTCAGTGTATCGGGCAGATAGAAGGTCTGTCCCTCCTTGCACAGTCCCAATCCGGTGTAAGCCAGCGTCAACACGCTGCCTTCGTGCAAATCAAGCGTTGGCACCAGGAGCGGATTCTTCACGCGCAGCGCCGCCACGTTGAGCGTCTCGGCCTGTGCGTCGAACAGCGCAACGCTTCCGAAGTCGAGGTTGAAATGGTCTTCAAGTTGCCGCAGGACGACGCGCACAATGCTCTCGAGGTCCTGCCGTTCCGAGATGACCTGGGTAATCTGGTTCAGCAGACTGATGCGCCTGAACTGTTGTTGCAGCGCGGCCTCTGCGCGGCAGCGCTCGGCGATTTCGGACTGCAAGTCCTTGGTGCGCTCTGCGACGCGTAATTCGAGTTTGTCGTGCGCCTGTTGCAAGGCGGCGTCGCTCTGTTGAATCTGAGCGAGCATTTCGTTGAAGCCGTCAATGAGCTGGCCCAACTCATCGGCACCGTGTTTGGTCGCGCGGACGGAATAATTTTTCCCCACCGAAACAGCCCTGGTTGTATCTGCGAGGTGGAAGATCGGCCGGGAGATAATCCGTTGCAGCAGCGAAGACAGAAAGTAGGTGACCGCTGAGGAAGCGAGTATGATCAGGAGAACGATGGCGGCGTAGCGCTCGAACCGCTCGTGGAATTCCCGCAAATCCGATTGCAGATAGAGCGTGCCCGTCGGATCCCCCTTGACGAGAATCTCGTGAAAAAGGACAAGCTGATCGTGTTCGAACCGGGCGCCATTCGCTCCGGGCCATGCCGGAAAAAGGCCGGGGGCAGTTCCGCCGGTCGGGTATCGCACGAACAGATGCCCGTCCCGATAAAGGCCCGCGGCGACGATGTGTTTTTTGGCGCTGAGCGCTCCCAGGATTTCCTCTGCGCGGTCCTTGTCACCATAAGCCAGCGCGCTGGCGCTTTCGTTGCCGATGATCTCTGCCAGCGTCGAGAGATCCCGCATCATGGTCTGGCGGCGGGTGATCAGTTCGTAAGTCACGAAGCCGCCTGAAACAAGCAGCAGGGCAACCGTGCTGGCGGCCATGATGATCAGCGTCAGCTTTCGCTTGATCGAAATGTCCTGTAATCGTGCCACAATTGCTGTTAAACGCTCCCACGCAAGCCAAGGGCAGGGACGTCTCTGCTGCCAACAGCTAGTTCTGTTCCATTTCGGGACGCGTTAGCGTCCTTTTGCCCTTGAAGAGAATGCCGCTATCAGCGGGTCTGATGTTGAGCAAGGCTTAACAACTTGGAACTGATCTTTAATCCCGCTTTCCTGGCCGTCTCGTTGTTGATCTGAAAGCGAATCCTGGTTCCCTGGGCTTCCCGCACGAAGTTAATCATGCCTCCCGTTTCGGTGAAGCGTTCCATTTCGCCCACGGTCAGAACACTGGCCCCTCGAAGGGCCTCAAAGATCTCGGAGAGCCGCTTCTGCTCGGAAGTGCCGATAAAAAGTATGTGGCAGTTCCTGGTCTCGGCCAAGGAGCCGACCTCTTTGATCGTGAATCGACGATTGCTAACAGTCTTTCCGCGAATCGTTTGTTCGAGGTCGCCACCGAACGGGTTTTCACCGAGGATGCCGATGACAAAGGGAGAGGATGCTTCGGAAAACGCTTCCGGCGGCCATTCGACGAATTTCGCAAAATTGAAAAGGAACGCGGCTTTGATCTGGTACTCGGAAGGCTGGGAGTCTTGCGCGCGAACGCCCCCCGCCGCCAGCAGCAGGATCAAACTCAGGCACAGAGTGGGTGTCGTGCGAACACGCATGAGCTATGGAACGGTCCTCGCGATGGTATTCTTGCTCTGCGGTTCGCTCGCTTCCTCGCCCCCGGTTTGCCTGGTGACACGCGGTATCCTATCCATGGAAGCTGTGCTCGACTTTTTTCCGTTATGCGCCGGCAATAAACAATCAAAAATTGTGAATTTTGTTTATCCACCGGCGTGTTCCCTACCGGTGGATTTGCCAGGCGTCGTCAGGCGCTCCGCCCCAATGGCACTCGCGCGGTAGCGCGCCTCGGATTCTCGCATTTCCTTCTTGCAGGCTTCGGCGAGGCGAACACAATTCCGTGCAAAACTCCAGACATGCTCTCGCACGCGTTTGATTGCAGATCAGGCATAGGATTCGCGACGTGTAAAAAGGCAGGGTGACAGCACATCCACTGATGCCTCATTCCCTCCGCCATCCGCATGATAAGAGAGATTCCTGTTGCCTCCTCGCCGCCAACGCCGCGTCTTCCAGGGGCGAAAGGCGGGTACATTGCGCGTTGCCTGTCCTGCTCATTTTTCTGGCGCTTTGCTCACGGTCGGCGGAGGTCGACCAAAAACCGCGCGACCTTACCGAACTCACGCTGGAGGAACTGATGGAGTTGGAGCCAAAGGTGTACGGCGCGTCGAAGTTCGAACAAAAAGCAACTGAAGCTCCGTCTTCCGTCACGGTCATTCCTTCCGACGTCATCAAGAGATATGGCTATCGCACGCTGGCTGATATTCTGCAGAGCGTGTGGAGCTTTTCCGTGTCCTACGACCGCAATTACGCGTTTCTGGGAACGAGGGGAATCAATCTGGGCGATTTCAACAGCCGGATTTTGCTGTTGGTGGACGGGCACCGCATCAACAACGACCTGACGGACGGCGCGCTTATTGACACCGCGTTCATTCTCGACATTGATCTCATTGACCGAATCGAAGTCATCCGGGGCCCGGGATCGGTTCTCTACGGAAACAACGCTTTCTTCGGAGTGATCAATGTGATTACCCGGCAGGCGAACCAGACAGGTGGCGCCGAAGTTTCAGCCGAATACGCATCTTATGACACCTACAAAGGCCGGGTGACCTTCGGGAAATCCTTCACCAATGGAGTGCGTCTGGTTCTGTCCGGGACGCTGTACGACAGCGCCGGCGCGGACCGGCTCTTTTACAGACAGTTCAACACCACGAATCAGAATAACGGCGTTGCCCGCGACCTGGACGACGACTCATTCAAGAGCGTCTTTGGCACCCTGGCTTATCGGGATTTTACTTTGCAAACCGCCTTCATCAATCGCGAGAAGGGAAATCCGACCGCCCAGTTCTTCACCACCTTCAACGATCCGCGGCTGCGCACGATCGATGGCCGAGGTTATGTGAGTCTGAAATATGCCCATGTCTTTCCCGATATCGTGGATGTCGCGGCGCAGGTTTATTACGACCATAATGATTTTGAGATTGGTTATCCCGTGGGGACGGCCCTCTTTAAAGAGAAGCAGGCGGGCGAATGGTGGGGCGCTGAGTTGCAGTTGAACAAGCGATTATGGGAGCGCCACACCTTTACCGTCGGCGCAGAATACCGGGATGACTTCAGCCAACACCGCCGCATCTTCGATGGAAATACCGGCCAGACCTTTACCGACGTTCGCCGGGACCAGCAGAATTACGGGATTTACGCGCAGGGCGATTTTACCGTGCTGACCAATCTTCATGTCAACGCGGGCGTGCGTTACGACCAATATGGCGAGTTTGACCCGACGACGAATCCACGTCTGGCGTTGATCTACAATGCGTGGGCGAAATCCACCTTCAAAGCCATTTACGGAACCGCGTTCCGCGTTCCCAATTTTCTGGAGCTGGGCGATCCGCGATTTCAGGATATCGGCCCGGAGGAAATCACCACCTATGAGCTGGTGTACGAGCAGGGCATCGGGCGGCAACTCCGGTCTTCCCTGTCGGGATTCTACAACCAGATGAACGATCTGATCGTCTTCGAGAGCGGCAGCTTCACAAACTTCGATGCGGAAGCCAAAGGTGTAGAGCTGGCATTCGAAGGGTTTTGGACCAACGGAATCCGCAGTCGGGCCAGCTACACCTACCAGCAGGCCGAGAACCGCTCGCGCGACACCGCCTTGCCCGATTCTCCGAAACACCTGGTCAAATTCAACGTGAGTGTGCCACTGATCAAAGAAAAAGTATTCGCGGGCTTGGAATTCCAATACACGAGCCGAAGGAGGACGGTTTACACCACCCCGATCGGCGACACCGTGGCAGGCGGGGACGCAGCCGGTTTTGGAGTTGTTAACTTCACGTTGTTCAGCCGGAATCTGGTCAAGAATCTTGAATTCTCCGCCAGCGTTTACAATGTGCTGGATCACAAATACGGCGATCCCGCCACCCGCTTCCACCAACAGGACATGATCGAGCGCGACGGCAGAACCTTCCGCCTGAAACTGACTTACCGCTTCTAGACAGCGGCATAAGACCGGCTTCCAGTCCAGATTCTCAATACGACGAGTATGAGGGCAGAGCGATTTGTGACCAGCCGGCTGCGAAAGGCGGCGATGAGCCTCCCGATGTGGTGCATGATTCTCGTGGTGGGTCATGCACAAATCGGGCCGCCGCCGGTCATCACTGTCCAACCTTTGGACCTGACTGTCCCGATAGGAGACGACGCAACGTTTGCGGTGGCTGCCGTGAGCGCGACGAAGCTCAGCTACCAATGGCTATTCAATGGCACAGTCGCCCCAGGGTCGAATGGCAAAAGCGCTTACAGCATTCGTAACGTTAAGATTAATTCCGCGGGAACTTACTCGGTTGTCGTCAAAAATGCGTCTGGTTCCGTGACCAGTTCTTTCGCAGTTTTGAATGTCATCGATGTAAACGCGGCGCCGGTCCTGCCGAACATTGATCCTCAGACGGTTGACGAAATGACATTGCTCACCGTGGCCAACACGGCTACAGAATCGAACAGCCGCTCGACCGTGGGTTACACGCTGGAGAACGCACCCGACGGGGCCAGCATTGATGCCGATGGGGTCATCACCTGGACACCCACCGGCGCCCAAGCCCCAGGCACCTACACCATCACCACCGTGGCCACCAGCACCAACTTCCTCGACCCGATCAACCCTCAGTTGAGCGCGACCAACACGTTCACCGTCATCGTCCGGGAAGTGCCACCGGTCCTGAACCTACCCGCGTTGACGGGAACCAACCTGACCCTTACCTGGGTCTCAGTTCCCGAAAAACAATATCGAATCGAGTACGCACCCGACCTGAGCGGGACCGCCTGGACTCCTCTGGCTGACATCACGGCCACCGGCACCACCGCGTCGGCGACAGATGTTATCACGACGACGAATCGGTTCTACCGACTCGTGGTGGTCCACTAAAGCCCCGATAATCTGTGACCGACTAGACGCGGGAAAAGCGTCTCGAATCACAGGAACAAGAACCTGCGCGTCGTCACCGAGACCAGGACATCCCCGCCTGACACAGCCCGGCGGGCGACAAAGATCGACGAAACAATCGCCATCGAAATCTCCAAAGCTTTTGGTTTGACCCTCGACCGAATGGTTTGAAAACTTTGCGCCTCATGCGCGCCAACATTCTTGTCGTTCTTCTCCTGTGCTTTTTACGGTTCGCCGCATTCGCCGCCGGCAAAGCCGAGCACATCGTTGTCGTCGTCTGGGACGGAATGCGGCCCGACTTCATCACGGAGCAATACACACCAACACTTCATAAACTGGCTCAAGAGGGGGTTCTCTTTCGCGATCATCATCCGGTTTATCTGAGCGCCACCGAGGTCAACGGCACAGCCATAGCCACCGGCGCTTATCCCGCCCACAGCGGCATCATGGCCAATAAGGAATACCGCCCGCGCATCGACCGGCTGAAAGCCGTAGGAACGGAATCGAGAGAAACCGTCCGAGCGGGCGAGCGGTTGGCCAAAGGACGCTATCTGAACCTGCCCACCGTCGCGGAAATCCTTCACCGCGCCGGTCTGAAGACGGCAGTCGCCGGCACCAAAGGGGTCGCCCTGCTCCACGACAGCAAAGAAAGAGACGAACATTACAGCCTGGGAAAAATTCTCTACACCGACAAGACCCTCCCCACGAACACGTTGACCCAATTGATCCTGGAACTGGGCTCCTATCCGAAATACACCCAGCCGAACGCCCTGCGCGATGAATGGACCACGCGCGCGTTGCTGGGCCCGTTTTGGGAGGAGGGCGTTCCAAAATTCTCGCTCCTGTGGCTGAGCGAGCCGGACTTTTCGCAGCACGACTTTGGTCCCGGCTCCGAGACGGCGCAAGCCGCGCTCAGGAGTTCGGACGGAAATCTGGCGCGAGTGCTGGGCGAGCTGGACAGGCGCGGGCTGCGCGACAAGACGGACATCCTTGTCGTTTCCGACCATGGGTTTTCGACAATCACGCAGACGGTCGATATCGCCAAAGCGCTGCAAGCGGCCGGATTCAAAGCAACGCGGGAATTCAAGAAATTACCCTCGAACGACGACATCCTTGCGATCAGCAATGGCGGAGCCACGCTGTTGTACGTCGTCGGTCGCGATCCAAAACTCATCCGGAACGTTGTCGAGTTTCTTCAGCGCCAGCAATTCAGCGGCGTACTTTTTGTCCGCAAGCCGGTCGCCGGCGCGTTCACGCTCGACCAGGCCGGCCTCAACACGCCCAATGCGCCTGACATTCTTATCGCGCTCCGGTGGTCGCCCGACAGGAGCTCCAACGGCACGCCGGGACTTGTCTTCTGCGACGAATCCGGACGCAAGCCCGGCCAGGGAATGCACGTCACGCTCAGCCGGTTTGACATGCACAACACCCT
>Ga0066710_100006008_pt1 | contig 11240 bp, 9 predicted proteins | sample GraSoiAngelo_159_FD_79666 | JGI IMG/M metagenome (GOLD analysis project Ga0066710, IMG submission 79666) | Grasslands soil microbial communities from the Angelo Coastal Reserve, California, USA - 14_1009_16_40cm | ecosystem: Environmental > Terrestrial > Soil > Grasslands | place: USA... | reverse complement strand
GCTGCGCGAGTTACAGGAGCTGACGGGCGACGAGAACGGAGCGCAGCGGGTCGCCTGGACAGAGACCTGGGCTACGGCGCGGAAGTGGCTCGACAAGAAGATTTCCGACCTTCCCGTCGAGAAGACCTGCGACGCGGCCGCCAACCAGTGGTTCACACTGCCGGGCGACTCCGAGCGCGCGCTGCTGATCGGCGGTCACATCGACTCGGTTCCGAACGGCGGCTGGCTCGACGGGGCGCTGAACGTGCTGGCCGGGGTCGAGGTGCTGCGGAGGATCGTCGAGGAAGGAACGCCGCCGGTGACGGTGCGGCTCGTCAACTGGGCGGACGAGGAGGGCGCGCGCTTCGGCCGCTCGCTCTTCGGGTCCTCGGCGGCCGCCGGGTCGATGGCCGATCAGGACGAGTTGCGGCAGCGCCATGACGCCGACGGCGTCGCGCTGCCCGATGCGATCGCGCGCTTCGCCGTCGATCTCGACGCGGCGCTTGGCGCCCGGAGTGAGCTCGAGCACGCCGCCGCCTACCTCGAGCTCCACATCGAGCAGGGCCCTGTGCTCGAGTCGCTCGACCTTCCGCTCGGTGTCGTGCTCGGCACCTTCGGGGTCGAGCGCCACCAGGTGACCTTCCGTGGACAAGCTGCGCACGCAGGCTCGACGCCGATGGACAAGCGCCGCGACGCGCTCGCGGGTGGCGCCAAGCTCGAGCTCGAGCTCAGGGAAATTGCCGCGCGGATCGGCGAGGGCGCCGTCTGCACGATGGGCGGCGTCGTCACGAAACCGGGGATCGTCACGTCGGTCGTCGAGACCGCGGAATGCCTGGTCGACCAGCGGCATCTCGACGCGGTGCAACTGGCCGAGATGCTGGACAACGCGAAAGCCGCCTCCCGACGTTTCGCACAGGAGGAGGAGCTCGAGGTCGAGTGGGAGCGGATCTGGAACATCGAGCCGATCCTCTTCGACGAGCGGTTGATCGAGCTCGCCGACGAATCGATCAGGGAAGTCGCCGGCACCTCGCACCGGCTTCCCAGCGGGCCGCTCCATGACGCCGCCGAGGTTGCCCGCGCCGGCATTCCGACGGTGATGCTGTTCGTGCAGAGCCTCCGCGGCCTCTCCCACACGAAGCTCGAGGACACGAAGGAAGAGCATTTGGAGCTCTCCGTCCGTGCGCTTGATCGGCTGACAGACAAAGTGATTTCATTGCTCGCGGATGGCTCTTAGCTTCGGCGTCACCGTCCTGCCGGATCCGCCCTACACGCGGCTGGTCGAGCTGATGCAGAAAGCCGAGGAGCACGGCTTCGAGTACGGCTGGACGTACGACTCCCACATCCTCTGGCAGGAGTCGTACGCAACGCTGCCGCTCGTCGCCGCGGCGACGGAGAAGCTCAAGCTCGGCCACTGCGTCACGAACCCCGGGATCCGCGACCCGACGATCACCGCGAGTTGGTACGCGACGATGCAGGACCTCTCGAACGGCCGGATGGTGATGGGCATCGGGCGAGGCGACTCGTCGCGCCGGGTCGTCGGCCTCAAGCCGGTCCGGGTGGCCGAGTTCGAAGCGCGGCTGCGGATGATCAAGGACCTGATGAACGGCCGGAAGGTCGAGTGGAACGAGAAGGAGCTGCAGCTCGAGTGGGTGCGGGACGAGCTGCCCGAGATTCCGATGCACGTCGCCGGTTACGGGCCGCGGGCGCTCGGTGTCGCGGGGCGCGTCGGCGACGGCGTCATCATCCAACTGGCAGACCCACAGATCATCCAGTGGATCATGGAGACGGCGCGCACGGCCGCCGAGGAGGACGGCCGCGACCCGGACGCGCTGCAGTGCATCGTCTGCGCGCCGAGTCACATCTCCGACGACCTGGTCGACGCCCGCGAGCAGGTGCGCTGGTTCCCGGCGATGGTCTCGAACCACGTCATGGACCTGATCGAGCGCTACGGCGCCGACTCAGACGAGATTCCGGCTGCGCTGACCGATTTCGTCAAGGCGCGCAAGTTCTACGACTACAAGGAGCACAGCCGCGTGGGCGCCAAGCACGGCGAGTTCGTCACCGACGAGATCTGCGACCGCTTCTGCGTCCTCGGCAGCGCCGAGCAGGCGACCGAGAAGCTGCGAGAGCTGGAGTCAATCGATGTCGACCAGTTCAACATCTACCTGATGACGCAGGGCCAGGAAGAGACGCTGGCCGCCTACGGCGACCGAATCATGCCGCAGTTCTCCGGGGTCGCCGCCTGACCTAGAAGGGCCTAGCGCATTTCCAGGCGCGACAGCCGGCGCCGCCGGAGCGGCCGTTCCCTCCGCTTCCGTTCCGCGAGCGCTTCGTCGGCGCATTCGATGCGATCGAACGCTGCGTTGTCGAGCGCCGAGACAAGGATCTGGTAGCGCGAGGGGTCGAAGGTCTCTCCGCAGACGGGGCAGATCGAGAGAGGCAGGCGTGCAGTTATTTCTTCGGGCGGTCCGGCTTGGACTGGCCGGGGGGGCCGGTGTGGTCGTGGTTGGGGTCGCCCTTTCCCCATCCCGGTCGGGAGGGCTTAGTCGCCGCCGGCTGGGCGGCCGGTGCGGGAGCCGCCGCGGGTGCTGGCGGCGGGGAAGGAGCGGACGGTCGCGCTACAGACACGGGTGGCGCAGGCCGCCGGCGCGGCGCGGGCGACGTAGTTCGTGCCTTGGCTGGTTTTTTCGGGCGCGCGCGCGTCGGCTGGTGCTTGGGCTTGGCCACCGTGGCGAGTTCCGCGCTTGCGCTCGGCTGCGCGATTTGGCGCGTCACGGCCGGCGCGCTCTGCTTCGTTGCTGAGACGTGTTTGGCCGAGACTCTCTGCTTCGCCCGCACCCGTATGCGCGCGTGAACGGACTGCCGCGCTTGCGCTCGAGACTGCCGCGTTTGCGCTCGAACACGCGGTCGGGCAGCTTCCGCCGGCGGACTGACGAGCATCCAGTCCGGTGCCTGGCCTCGGAGCAGCAGAGTGGGCGCAACCGTAGAGCGCGGATGCAGCGCCGCACGCCAAAGGTAGCCCGACACGGCTCCCGCACAGACGAGCAGTACGAGCTGGAGGCCAGTTGCGTACCGACGCACGGCACGAGTATCGCTGGCCAATCAGACGGACCCTCATTGGGCATCCGCCCGCTGAGCGACCGTGAAGCGGTTCTTGCCGCCGCGCTTCGCCTCGTAGAGCGCGGCGTCGGCCTGACGGAGAAGCTCGTCCGTCGACTGACCCGATGCCGACTCGGCTATCCCGAAGCTCGCCGTCAGCCGGATCTGTGCGCCCTCGGGCAGCGTGATCCGCGTCGATGCGAGGGCCTCGCGCATCCGCGAAGCAACCGCCGCGGCCGCCTCGAGCCCCGTTTCGGGCAGGAAGACGGCAAACTCCTCGCCGCCGATCCGACCGGCGACGTCGACGTCACGGACGTGGTCGCGCAGGAGCTCGCCGAACGCGCGCAGAGCGTAGTCGCCGGCGTGGTGGCCGAAGCTGTCGTTGATGCGCTTGAAGTCGTCGAGGTCGGCGAGTACGACGGAGAGCGGCGTCCCGAACATCTTCGCCCGCTCGAGCTCGATCTCGAGCGCCTCGATGAAGCGGCGCCGGTTGACGAGGGAGGTCAATTCGTCCGTGGTCGCCTGCCGGCGCACTTCGTCATGGAGCCTCGCGTTCTCGAACGCGATCCCGGCCTGGGCCGCGATCCATTCCGCGAGCTTGAGCGTCTCTCGATCGAAGCTGCGGCCGCGCGGGTAGAGGATCAGACGCGCGTCCACTTCGGCGCTCTCACTTCTCAGCTCGAGTGTCAGCGGCCGGCCCCTGCCGCCGGTGTCGCCGAACCAGCCCACCTCTTCGCCGTCCTGGATCATCTGGGCGCCGCGGGCCCCCGTCGCTTCGGTGACCACCTCCAGGATCAGCGGAACAAGGGCGCGCGGATTGTGAGTCGCGGCGAGTGCGTCGCCGACGAGCGCAATCGCCTCGCGTGCGTCGCGCGCGGGCGCGTGGGTCCGACGCCGTTCGTGGTGCCGTTCCCCGAGCGGCGGGGCTTCCAGCTCACGCTCGCGCAGCGAGCGAAGCAAGATCAAGAGCAGAACGAGCGTGACCAGCGACGCGGCACTCGCAAGCGCGATCAGCAGCACGTGCGGTGCGGTATGGGGCGGCCGGCAGTCATGCGTTCATGAGGCGGGTTCAGCCCGCGCGGATTCAGCTGACGTTAACGTTTTCGCGGGACGGCGGAAGCCGAGCTGAGCCCGCGTCGCCCACCAGACGCGTCATTCGGGCCGTTGCCCCGTTCGGGCGGATCGTAGGAGGCTTCCTGGTCGACGCCGGCTGCGGCTCAGGGTTCGCGCCAGCTGCCGATCGGGCCGTTCTCGAGGAACAGTTTTAGGCCGTATGCAGTCGCGAGGTCGTCATCCGGCTCCGCGTAGGGGAAGCCGGCGCGGGCGAAGCGGTCCCAGGCAAGCGCACGGGCGACCGTGCCGGTGCGGTAGGCGAGGTCCGCGGCCGCTTGCAAATCGCCGAACGGCTCGAGGTAGGCGTCGCGGAGGCGCTGCGCCTCCCGGCCGCCCGGCTTCAGGTCGAACTTCGCCGCCGCCGCCCTCAGCGTGACCGTCAGGGAGTGAAAGGGGTGCGAGATGCAGCTGTCGCCCCAGTCGAAGAAGACGTAGTGCCCGTCGCGTAGGAAGACCTGGCCGTCGTGGAGATCGTCGTGCTGGATCGTCTCGGAGATGCCGTACGCCGCGAGCTCGCGGCACATCGCCTCGAATTTGGGCAGCGCGGCGAGCATCTCCTCGTGCTGATCGAGGCTCAGCCCTCGGACGCGCCGTGCGAGCACGGCGCGCAACTGCCCAGGCAGCACGGACAGGCGCGCGTCGGGGACGCCCAGCGCGAGCAGCTCACCGGCGACCGGCGTGGCCGCGAGCTGCAGCTCCGCGTACCGCGGCAGCGCCAGCTCCCAGTGCCGCAGCTCGGCCGGGCTCAGGACGACCTCGCGCAACCGGCGACCAGCGTCCCGCATCAGCATCCACCCGCGGTCGAGGTCGACGTCGACGAGCGCCGTCACACGATCCGGACTGAGCTCGAAGAGCCTTGCGGTCAGCGCCGGCTCGAACATGAAGCCGTTTGCGACCGCCTTGAAGTAAAGATTTTCGCCCTCGGTCGGGATGCGGATCACGGTCGACCACCAGCGGACGTGGAACTGGTCGAGCTCACCCGTGACCGAAGCGCGTTCGCGGATCCAGGCCTCCGCCTCGCGGAGCCAAGCAGAGTCCGTCCACTGCAGGCCCTGGTTTGCCAACGCTAGTGCCGCATCTAGCGCGGCAGCTCGATCGAGCGCAGCCCGCTGAAGTCGAGCCACGTCCGTTCCGGCGCGCGCACGATTCGCATCAGGACGGCCCGGCAATGCGCGCAGCGGACGATCGTCCCGGGGGCGTCCATGTACACCTCGAGCCGGGCAACCAGATCGGCGGCGCCGCACGTCCGGCAGACCCCGGTTGCGGTGGTCATTTCCACCCCGAACAGCTCGAGCATCAGGCCGCCGATGGCGTTGCCGTCGAGTCGCCGCTCGTCAGCCACCCGTGGCTCCGAAACGTTCGGTCTTGATCGACTCCGGCTCGTAGCCGAGCGTCACCAGCCCGTCGGCGGCCGCGTCGACGAAGCGGGTCGAACCGCAGACGAAGACGTGCGGTCGCTCGGCGGCCGGGAAGGCGACCTCGCGCAGGAGCTCGGCGTCGATCCGGCGCGCATAGCCCGTCCAGCCGGGTGGCTGGGCCCGCGTCAGCGTGTGGAAGACCTTCAGCCCCTCACCGGCACGAGCGTCGAGCTCCTCTCGATAGATCACGTCGTCGCGCGTCCGCGACGAGTAGAGCAAGCGAATCGGGGTCGGACCGGACGCCGAACGGATCATCGCCATCAGCGGCACGACACCGGAGCCGCCGCCGACGAGGAACAGCGGCCTTCCGTCGTCCTCCCAGACGAAGTAGCCGCCGATCGGCCCGCGCACCTCGAAGCCGTCGCCCTCACGTGCCTCGTCGACGAGGTAAGGGGAAACCTCGCCGTTCGCCAGTCGCTCGACCGTGATCGCGAGCTGCTCGCCCGGGGCCGAGGCGATCGAGTAGCTGCGCTCTGCCTGATAGCCGTCCTCGGCGGTCAGCCGCACGTCGAGGTGCTGGCCCGGGCGATGGCCCGGCCAGCCGTGCGCGTCGAGCAGCAGGGTGCGCACCCGCGGCGTCTCTTCGACCGTGCCCGTCACCTCGGTGACGAGCCAGAGGAGCCGCGTGAGCGGCGCCGACGCCGCGTGCATAGGCTCATTTCCTGCCGCGGTGAGCTCCTCGAGGCCGGGTTTAGACGGCGTGGCGGCGAAGCCGCCACGCCTCCAGGTCGGCATCGCAAGCGACGCCTCAGTCAGTCGCCCCAGTACCGCTGCTCCTGCCACGGGTCGCCGAGCAGGTGGTACCCGTTGGACTCCCAGAAGCCGGGCTCATCCTCGTCCTGCAGCCGGAAGCCGCGAATCCACTTCGCGCTCTTCCAGAAATAGAGGTGAGGCACCAGCAGGCGCGCAGGCCCGCCGTGCTCGGGCTCGAGCGGCTCGCCGTCGTAGCCGTAGGCGACCCAGGCCTTGCCGTCCGTGACGTGCTCGAGCGGCAGGTTCGTCGTGTACCCGCCGTCGCAGAATGCGACGAGGTAGGAAGCATCGTGCTCGACGTGCCCGAGGAGCGTGTCCAGCGAGACGCCTTCCCAGACCGTGTCGAGCTTCGACCACTTGGTGACGCAATGGATGTCGACCGTCACCTCCTCGCGCGGCAGCGCTCGGAACTCGTCCCACGTCCAAGTGACGGGCTCGGCACCGCTCTCGATCGTGAATGTCCACTGCTCGAGCGGCGTGTGCGGTGTTGGGCCCGCGGACAGCACCGGGAAGTCGTCCACCCGGTGCTGTCCCGGCGGAATCCGGTCCGACGGACCTTCGCCTCGCCGGCCGCGGAAGCCGCGTGAGATCACGGGCATGGTGCGACTCTCTCAGCTTGCGGCGAGCCCGGCAACCGTCGGCGGAAGCCCCTCGAAGGCGCCGATCTCCGCGAGCCGGCCGTCGGCGCCGACGTCCCAGCCGTGCACCTTCTGCGCGTCGGCGTCCAGCGCGTAGAGGAAGCGGCCGTTCGAGCTGATCGCCTCGTCGCGGATGCCAGCCTCGCCGAGCCGCGTCGAGGCCGCGACGGCCTCGGCGAGCTCGATCTCGCCACCGCGCCCGATGCCGTAGCTCGAGATCGTCCCGTCGCCGAAGTTGGTGACGTAGACGAAGCGGTCGTCCTTCGTCACAGCGGCCCAGCAGACCTCGCTCCGCGTGTCCGCGACGGAGCCGCTGACTGGCTTCAGCGTGCCCGGTGCGGCGACTGAGTACGAGGACGCCGCAGCCTTGCCGATGTCGCCGCCGAAGGCCTCGGTGACGACGAGGGCGCCGCCGTCGGTGAAGTCGAACCCGTAGGGCGTCTGGCCGGCCGAGGGAATCGTCGTCGGGCCGTCCGCGTAGCCGCGCTCGTCGATCGCGTAGGCGCTGATGCTGTTCGTGCCGCGCTCGGTGACGACCAGCGTCCTGCCGTCGGGGCTGAAGGCGATCTGGGCGCCGTCCGCGCCTTCCTCGCTCAGCGGGCGCCGCGAGTCCGGAAGCGGCGCGAGCTTGCCGTCTGCGATCGCGAAGCCGGCGATGCTCGCCGAGCCGTTGTTCAGCACATAGACGAGGTCGCCGCGCGCCGCGACACTCGTCGGCGCCGAGCCGCCGGACGAGATCGTGTTCGCGAGCCGCAGACCTCGCTCTTCGACCGCGAAGAGTGAGATCTCGTCGCTGCCCGGGTTGACTGCGAGTAGCCAATGGCCTCCCTCGGTGAGAAAAACCGAGCTCTGCGAGGGCAGGTGCGGCTTGCCCGTCCCGCGGCCGCCCGTCTCATAGGCGCCGAGGTACGTGAGCGCGCCGTCGGCCGAGCGCTCGTAGGCGACGACCTCGTTCTTCGCGGCGTCGTTGGTCTGGAGATACACCGCTCCCGTGCTTGCTTCGTTCTGCATTGCCACTCCTCTCTGCGACCCCTCTGGTTTGTCGGGGTTCAGTCGTCCAATGTGCACGGGCGTTACACGCCTCGAGCCTCGGTCAGTGCGGCTGCGGCCGCCTCGAGGTTCGCTCGACCGCTTCCCTGCGTGGCGATCCAGCGTGCTCCTTGAGGATGCCAGCGCGGTAGTCCGACCTCGACCACGACGGCCCGGGGTGCAGTCGCGACAAGTCGCTCGACCGCCTCGCGCTGCCACTCGTGGCGATGCGCGTCGCGGACGACGATCACCACCGGACGCCCATCAGTGGACGGGATCGGCTCTCCCTCGCGGAGGACGATCCGCTCGGACGCGGCGACGACGTCGGCGAGGCTGTGCCGCGGCTCGCCGGCGGCGATGGAAGACGGCGGCCGAAGCTCGATGACGAGCGGTGGCCCCGAGATCCTGACATTTCCGTGCGCTTCGAGCGCTCGCCTCGCGACCTCGGTGCCGAGCTCCGGCCTGGGTGGTTCCGGCGAGGGCCGCGCGGCCCAGGCCGCGAGTTCGCTGACGCGAGCGGCGGCTTCCAGCAGGCGTGCGAGCGCCAGGCGCCCGGAAGTGACCGCGCCGAGGATCACGCGATGAACGGATTCGACGAGCTGCTCGTCGACCTGCGCGCCGAGGCAGAGGGCATCGGCGCCGGCGCCGAGCGCGCGGACGGCGGCTTCTTCGACGCCGAGGGATGCGCTGATCGCGCGCATCTCGAGCGCGTCCGTGATCGCCACCCCGCCGAAGCCGAGCTCCTCTCGCAGGAGCTCCTGCAAAATGCGCGGGCTCAGCGTCGCGGGCTCGTCGTCGAGCGGCAGCACGCGCACGTGCGCGGTCATGACCGAACGGACGCCGGCCGCGATTGCCGCCCGGAACGGCGCGAGCCCCTGATCCAGGTCGCCGCCGACGAGGGGGAGCTCCAGGTGCGAGTCCTGCGAGGTGTCGCCGTGCCCGGGGAAATGTTTTGCGCACGCGGCGACTCCCCGGCGCTGCAGGCCGGCCACGAAGGCGGCGACGTGGCGCGAGACGAGCGCAGGCTCGGAGCCGAAGGAGCGGATCCCGATCACCGGGTTGTCCGGGTTCGAGTTGACGTCCGCGACCGGCGCGAAGTCGAAGTTGATCCCGACCGCGGCCAACTCGGCGCCTATCGAGGCTGCGACCTCCTCCGTCAGCGGGAGGTCGTCGACGACTCCGAGGGCCCAGTTGCCGGGGTACGAGCTGCCCGTCCGGGCCTCGAGCCGGGTGACGTCGCCGCCTTCCTCGTCGGTGGCGACAAGGAGCTCTCGGCGCTCGGCGCGGAGCGACCGCGTCAGCGACGAGACCTGGTCAGGGCTTTCTATGTTCTGCGCGAAGAGGACGACGCCGCCGAGGCCGCGTTCCAGCCAGCGGCGCACCCAGTCCGGAGCAATGATGCCGTCGAAGCTGGGGAAGAGGCAGGTTGCGGCGGCGCGATCGAGCTCGTCCGTCATCCCCTGACCGCGCCGGCGGTGAGGCCGAAGGCGATCTTGCGCTGAATCGCGACGAAGAAGATCACGACCGGGAGCGCGGTGAGGGTCGCGCCGGCCATCAGGGGTCCCCAGGCCGTGCCGCGGTTGGTCGTGAACGAGGCGAGCCAGACGGTCAGCGTCTGTTTCTCGGGGCTGTGCAGGAGGACGTAGGCCATGATGAACTCGTTCCAGGCCTGGATGAAGGCGAAGATCGAGGTCGCGACGAGGCCGGGGCCGATCAGTGGCAGCAGCACTCGCACGAAGGCGCCGAAACGCGTCGATCCGTCCACCTGCGCCGCCTCCTCCAGCTCCCGCGGCACGCCGATCATGAAGCCGCGCAGCGTCCAGACGGTGAACGGGAGCACGAACGTCAGGTACGTGATGATGACGCCGCTCAGCTTGTCGACCTGGTTCGCTTTCGCGAGCACGAGGTAGATCGGGATGATCAGCGCGTTCAGCGGGATCATCTGCACGCCGATGATCAGGACGATGAACGCCTTGCGACCGTAGAAGCGGAACTTCGCGAGTGCCAGCGCGGCGAGGAAGGCGAGCACGAGTGAGAGAGCAACGACACAGCCGACGATGATCAGGCTGTTCTTGACGTCGGCCCAGAAGTGCGGCCGGTGGATCGCGTCGGTGAAGTTGGACAGAGTCGGGTGGATCGGGAACCAGACCGGCGTGTCGGCGAAGATGTCGGAGCCGCGCTTGAACGCCGTGGCGATCATCCAGTAGACCGGGAAGATGATCAGCGCGAACACGGCGAGGCCGAGCGCGTTCCAGCCGAGCCGTCCGCGCCGGCCGCCGCGCCTCCGCCGCGCCCGCGCCGGGACTCCGGCGAGGGGTGCTCCGGCGAGCGGCGAGCTCATTCGGCGTCCCCGATTCTCACCATCTGCCGGATGTAGACGAAGCTGATCAGCAGCATGATCGCGACCATCACCAGTGCGATCGCCGACCCGAGCCCGTACTCGCTGATCTTGAACGACTCGACGTATGCATAGATCGACATCAGGTAGTAGTCCGTCGACGGGCTTCCGTTCCGGATGATCCAGACCTGGTTGAAGACCTGGAAGTCCCAGATGATCGAGAGGCTGATCAGGATCACGTAGATCGGCTTCAGCAGCGGCAGGGTGATGTCGCGGAAGGAGCGCCAGGGGCTGGCGCCGTCGATCGCGGCGGCCTCGGTGAGGTCGCGTGAGACCTGCGTCAGGCCCGCGTAGAGAGTGATCGTGACGAACGGGATCGCGCCCCAGACGATCAACGAGACGATCACGGCCCACCCGCTCCACGGGTTGGCGAACCAGTCGTGGTGGTTGAAGTCACCGAGGTGGAGTGCCGTCAGCGTCCAGTTCGCGACGCCGAACTCGTAGTCGACCATCCACTGCCAGATGTCGACCGCGACGACGACCGGCGTGGCCCAGACGAAGATGAGGCCCGCTGTCAGCAGGAGCCGGATGAACGGCCCAACCTTGGTCAGGAGCAGCGCGACCAGCGTGCCGAGCACGATCGTGAGCGAGACGCAGGCGAAGGTGAAGGCAATCGTTCGCAGGACGACGTGCCAGAAGAGCGAGTCGTGGAAGATCTCGGCGTAGTTGGCGGTGCCGATCGACTCGCCTTTGTGCCGGACGAGCTGGAAGAGGCCGTAGTGCTGGAACGACAGCCTGATCAGGTAGTAGAGGGGGTAGCCGAGCACCGCCGCGATCACCGCGGCGGCGGGGAGGAGAAGCGCATAGGGGGCG
>Ga0066710_100006007_pt1 | contig 11241 bp, 10 predicted proteins | sample GraSoiAngelo_159_FD_79666 | JGI IMG/M metagenome (GOLD analysis project Ga0066710, IMG submission 79666) | Grasslands soil microbial communities from the Angelo Coastal Reserve, California, USA - 14_1009_16_40cm | ecosystem: Environmental > Terrestrial > Soil > Grasslands | place: USA... | reverse complement strand
TTGCCGATCCGGTAGAGCAGGTTGGCCTGTTTCTGGGGAAGGCGGAAGGCCCCGCTGTGATCGGACAGGGCATGGACGATGGCCTGTCGGACCCACCACACGGCGTACGTGATGAACTTGACGTTTTTCAAGGGGTTGAAGCGCTTGGCGGCCTCGATGAGGCCGATGTTCCCCTCGTTGATCAGGTCCAGGAAGGATAGACCGCAGCCCCGATACTTCTTGGCGAAACTGACCACGAACCGCAGGTTGGCCTCGACGAGGCGCTGAAGGGCCTCCTTGTCGCCGCGCTGGATGCGATCCCCCAGAACCTTCTCCTCCTCGGGCGTGATCCGCTCGAGCCGCGAGATCTCCTGGAGGTACTTCTTGAGGGTCTCGGAGGAGACCCTCTTGTGGGCGACATTCTCCTCTTCCATTTCATCCCTTCTTGATGGGGATCACGCGAGCCGACGGGGCCTTGACCAGGGCCTGCGAGCTCCGTGTCCGGGAGATTCTCTCTTCCCGCTTTCGCAGTTCCTCCCGGAGGGACTCCAGGAGCAGGTTGTATTCCCGTTCCATGGTCTCCATGGCCTGCTGGATGTTCAGAATCACCTCGATGCCGGCCAGGTTGACGCCGAGATCCCGGGTAAGAGTCAAGATCCGGGAGAGACGCTCCAGATCTTCGTCCGAGTACAGCCGAGTGTTCCCCTCAGTCCGTGACGGCTTGAGGAGACCTTCCCTTTCGTACAGGCGGAGGGTCTGGGGGTGAACGTCGAAGCGCTTGGCCACGACGCTGATCATGTAGTAAGCCTTGTCCCGTTTCATTTCATGGCACCCGTCCCGGCCGATCCGACGCGTGGCGTATGTTACTACGAACGGGTTCCCAGGAAGCCGCGAAGATCGGTCCGGTCAAGATCGGCCAGCTCCCTGAGCAGGGCGCGGGTCCGCTCGTCACGAATCTCCGGGGTGACCACTCGCACCTCCACGATTTGGTCCCCGCGTCCTCCTCCTCGCAGCGAGGGCGCCCCCTTCTCACGCAGACGGAACTTCTGTCCGCTCTGGGTTCGCGGAGGAATCCGGATGGTCGTGGACCCGTCGATGGTCGGCACTTCGATTCTGGCTCCCAGAGCGGCTTCGCTGAAGCTGATTGGCACGGAGCAGAGAATCTGATCGCCCGCCCGAGAGAAAAAGGGGTGGGAGTCGACCTGGATCTGAATGTAGAGATCCCCCGGCGGACCGCCGAGGATCCCGGCCCCACCCTTTCCTGAAAGGCGGACCCGTGATCCGGTTTCGACGCCCGGCGGGATCTGAACCTGGACCCGGGAACGCCGTGGAATGGTTCCCGTCCCTCGGCAGCGACGGCAGCTCTCCTCAGTGAGTCTTCCGCTTCCGCCGCAACGATGGCACGCGGAAGTGAATCGGATCCGGCCTCCGACCTTCTGTATTTTCCCCGTTCCATGGCAGTCGGGACAGATCTGGCCGCGGTCCACCGGAACGCTGCCCGTCCCGCCGCAGATCGGGCAGGCCTCCTCTCCCTCAAGTTCCAGCGTTGTCGAGAGCCCCTTCAGTGCCTCGAAGAAACCGATCTGCATCGGATGGACCTTGTCCAGTCCCGGCCGGGGCTCTCGCTCGCGCGGGCTCGGCTCACGGTTGAAGATCTCCGCGAAGATGTCGGAGAACCCCCGGCCGAGGTCGGCTTCACTGAAACCGACACCCGGTCCACTACCGGGGTCAAAACCCGGGAAGCCGGGTTCGAAGGGAGGGGCGGTCGAGGTGGATCCGACCTGGTCGTAGCGGCGCCGCTTCGCAGGGTCGGAGAGCACCTCGTAAGCAGCGGTGATCCTCTTGAATTGTTCCTCGGCGGAACGGCTTCCGGGATTGAGGTCCGGATGGCATTTCCGCGCCAGCCGCTTGTAAGCTCTCTTGATCTCGGCCGGGCTCGCCTTGCGACCCACGCCAAGGATTTCATAGTAGTTCACGGAGGGCATGCTGCTCCCCGCAGGTGCGCGCCTCGCTCAGGAAACCCGGATCCGGACCTGTTCCTGGCCGGCGTCATGGGACTTGGGGATCTCGATATGCAGGATCCCCAGCCGGTACTCCGCTCGGGTCTCCGACGCCTTGACGCTCGCGGGAAGGGGGAAGCTCCATGCAAAAGCCCCGTAGGATCGCTCGATCCGGTGGTAATTCTCTTCCTGGATCCCCTTCTCCAGTTTTCGCTCGCCACGGAGCGAGAGAGTGTTACCAGCGACCCGGATGTCGATGTCCGATGCGGACAGGCCCGGAAGCTCCACCGCAACGACGAAGCGCTCGGGAGTTTCGTAAATGTCCACGGCGGGAGACCAGGTCCCCGCCTCCCCGGCGCCACCGTACTCCGAACGGGACATGGCATTCTCGATGACCTTATTCATCCGGTCCTTGAGGGTCAGGAGCTCCTTCAACGGGTCCCACTTGACGACCGTCATGCAGCCCTCATGCGGCGAGCGGCGCCGCTCACTTCTTGCCCTCGTCGACGTCCACGTATTCGGCGTCAATCACGTCCCCATCCTTGGTTCCGCCGGAGCCCGAAGCGGGGCCTGAGGACTCCCCTCCGGGATCGGTCCGTTTTCCGGCCGCGGCCTGCTGATACATGATTTCGGCGATCCGGTGCGAAGCCTTCTGCACCTCCTCGCTGCCTCGCCGGCTCCGATCCGTCTCCCCTTCGCTGATAGCCTTCTTGAGATCTTCCAGCGCCGCCCGGACGCGGCTCGCGTCGTCCGATGATATCTTTTCCTTGTTCTCCTCCAGGAGCTTCTCGGTGTTGTAGACCAGACTGTCCGCCTGGTTGCGAGCCTCCACCTCCTCCTTCTTCTTGTGGTCCTCTTCGGCGTGGGACTTGGCCTCGTCGACCATCCTGTCGATATCTCCCTTGCTGAGACCGCTGCTGTGCGTGATCGTGATCTTCTGCTCCCGGCCTGTGCCGAGATCCTTGGCGGAAACATTCACGATCCCGTTGGCGTCCAGGTCGAACGTCACCTCGATCTGAGGAACTCCCCGGGGAGCCGAGGGGATTCCGACGAGGTGAAAACGACCGAGGGTGCGGTTGTCCCGCGCCATCTCTCGCTCACCCTGCAGGACGTGAACCTCCACGCTCGTCTGGCTGTCGGCGGCCGTGGAGAAAACCTCGCTCTTCCGGGTCGGGATGGTGGTGTTGCGATCTATCAGCTTCGTAAACACCCCCCCCAGGGTCTCGATTCCCAGAGAGAGGGGGGTCACGTCCAGGAGGAGGAGGTCCTTGACGTCCCCGCCCAGTACCCCCGCCTGGATCGCGGCGCCGACCGCGACCACCTCGTCCGGATTCACTTCCTTGTTGAGTTCCTTCTTGCGGAATAACCCCTTCACGATCTCTTGAATCTTCGGGATGCGCGTGCTGCCTCCTACCAGGACCACCTCGTCGATGTCCTCCGGCTTGAGGCCTGCGTCCTTGAGAGCCCGCTCGCAGGGTTGGATGGAACGTTCGAAAAGGTCCAAGGCCAGCTGCTCGAACTTCGCGCGGGTCAGCTTCAGAAGCAGGTGCTTGGGCCCCGAGGCGTCCGCGGTGACGAAGGGGAGATTGATCTCCGTCTCGCCGACCGTGGATAGTTCGCACTTCGCCTTTTCCGAGGCCTCCTTCAACCGCTGCAGGGCCATCCGGTCCTTCGAGAGATCGATTCCCTGCTCCTTCTTGAATTCGGCGACGATCCAATCGATGATCCTCTGATCGATGTTGTCTCCGCCCAGATGGGTGTCGCCGTTGGTCGACTTGACCTCGACGACACCGTCACCGACCTCCAGGATGGAAATGTCGAACGTGCCACCACCGAAGTCATAGACCGCGATCGTCTCGTTCTTTTTCTTATCCAGCCCATAGGCCAAAGCCGCTGCGGTCGGTTCGTTGACGATTCGCTCCACCGTCAGCCCGGCGATCCTCCCCGCGTCTTTGGTCGCCTGCCGCTGCGAGTCGTTGAAGTAGGCCGGCACCGTGATGACGGCGCGGCTTACCTTCTCACCCAGGTAGTCCTCTGCGGACTGCTTCATCTTCTGGAGAATCGCGGCCGAGATTTCCGGTGGTGTAAAGCTCTTGTCCCGGATCCGGACGCGGGCGTCGTTTTGATCGCCCCGGTCCACCCTGTACGGGACCATCTTCATCTCTTCCGTGACCTCATCGAACCGTCTTCCCATGAAGCGCTTAATGGAAAATACGGTGTTCTCGGGATTTGTCACCGCCTGGCGCTTGGCCACCTGACCCACCAGGCGTTCGTCCTTGTCCGTGTAGGCCACGACGGAGGGAGTGGTTCGCGACCCCTCCGAGTTGGTGATGACGACGGGCTTCCCTCCCTCCATCACGGCGACCACGGAGTTGGTGGTTCCAAGGTCTATTCCGATAATCTTGCTCATCCAGGGTGCCTCCCTTCAGTCGTTCCACGCTGCCGTACGACACTTAGCACGTGGGCATTATATGTCTTGAGTATGGTATTGTCAACAGTTTCATTAAACAATAACAAACTTAAATACAGCATGTTAGTGGATTAACTTGGACTAATGAGAAAGTGTGGTCCGGATTTCAAGGGTCGAATCTGGATTTCCGCGGGCCGAAAAGCCCTGGATTTCATAAGCCATCACGAGGGGCTTGTAGAGGTACTCCCTTCCCCAGGGATCGCGAAGGTCCTCGGGCGCGAGGAGGCGTCCAACGACAAGGTAGTTCAGATCCTGCGGATAGCCCCGATTCTCGAGGTAGTAGACCTGAACGGCATAGTCCAGCCGCTCAAGACGAGTACGACTCACTTGCTGCAAGTAGTGGACAACGGTGGGATGGGAACCGCTTAAAACGGAAAGCCCGTTGAGAGGATTGTTGAACGAAGTCGCAAACGAAATGGCCGCCAGGACCGCCAGAAGCAGGCCCATCCCGGCTGAGAGAGTGGCCCGAGGGGCGGTCTCGACGGGCCGAGGCTTACCGGCCGTGGGGGAAATGAGCTCCCCAACGGTGATCTTCTCCGCGAGGTGGCGCCCCACCAGCTCATAAAGCACCCGGCAGGTGTCGAACTCGCTCAGAGGACTGCCCTCGATGAGATCTTGGATGGAGCGCTGGCGGTCGAGGGCCTCGAGAATCATCTTCTCCTCGGAATTCAGCACCACCGCCGGCTCCCCGCCCCCCGCAGCGAGCGCCTCCTGGGCCGCCGGCGTCCGTCTGTAAATGGAGGCAAGCGAGCCGATTCGTTTTTCAATGATGGGCCATTCATCCAGGATTCGGGCCCCTTCCATGAGAATGCTCTCCGCGGAGAGGGGGACCACGTTTTCGCGATCGTAGTCGAGGCGCTCCTCCTGGCTGAATTGGTAGTCACCGTCCCTCCAACGGAAGAGGCGGTAGATCATTTGCGTAACCTGAATCCGAAGCGCCTCCTGGAGCGTCTCCTGTCGGATGAACTTTTGCTCCACCAGAACATTCCCAAGACGTCGGAGGTTCTGCTTTTGGACTCGTAGCGCCTCCTGAAGTTGTGCCTGCGTGATCTGCTTCGACCGGACCAGGACGGTGCCGAGCCGGTCCTCCAGGCGCCTGTGGAGTGAATCGGCGGCCACCACGTTGCCATCGAGGAAGGAAACGGTCACGACTTCCTGGCCGCTCTTGAGGGTCAGGACCCCCGTCTTCTTCTGCAATCCAATCAGCTGGAAGATATCGGCCAGGCTGAAGTCTTTCAGAGTGCCTTGGAGCGCCATCTTATCTCCTCAGCGCCTCGGCTCGAAGGCAAGAGTGTTTGCCGCGAGCCACGAGACGGCGATGATCATCAGCGCTCCTGGGCGGGCCCAGGCGCTGGCGTGGGACAAGGCGACGCTCGGAAACACCAGCAGTTTTTCGCTCAAGAGGAGAGCGGAGAGGGAGAGGCACGTTGCCCAAAGAAGTCCCACTCCCACGAAAGTCCTTCCGGCCTGGATGTGGCCCGCCCCGGGAAGGACTAGGGATGCGAGCCTCCGAGAGATCCATTGCCATCGCTCACAGGAGGCGACGAGTGTCTCTCTCTCGGCACGGACTCTCGGAACGATCGGATCTTTCAGGACGTAGAGATGCCGACAACCTGTACATATCCCCTCTTCCTGCTTCTTTGCGCCGACCTCGCACCGGCGACAGAAAGCCTGGCCGCACTTGGCGCATCGCCGGGCCGTGCCGAGGTTCCAACGCCCGCCCGCCCAGGGGATGAGCAGGCAGGCCAGAAAGCCGAGACCTCCCGCTAGCGTGAGCGGGTTCAGGAACTCCGAAGAAGTCGGCCCCACTCCTTCATGCGGAGAGCGGCGCAGCAGCCGTGCCAGAATCTCCTCGGGTCCGTACCGCGCCTCGACCGGGGCCCGGTTACCCTCCTCGCCTCCCGCCGAGAGGATGGAGGTGACGAGCGCGTTGTCGATCTGCCTCGCCTTTCCGAAAGCCGCGTCGGATTCCTCCAAACGGAGCGCCGCCTGATGGGCCAGGTGGAGGTTGAAATACGCCAAGGCCGACCTCGGGTCGGCCTCGATGGCGCGCTTGTACTCTTCGGCCGCCTGGAGGTATTGTCCCCTTTCGAAGAGGATGTTCCCCGAGTTGATCCAAGCCGGGGCGACGCGGGGGTTCTCTTCCTGGATCTTCCTGTATTCTTCCAGCGCCGCTTCTGCCGAGCCCGTGCTGTGATAAGTCTGGGCCAGAAGGAAGCGGTAGAGAAGCTCGTCGGGATGGGCGGCTGCCATCCGTTCGAGAGGTGGAATCCGCTCGGGGTTGTTCCCGCCCCGAGCAATCTCCAGCAGGAAACGACCCGCGGGATCGGTGGTCAGGGCGCTCTCGCGCGTGATCCAACCGAGCGCGGGAAGCACCGATAGGAAGCAGAGACACGCCGCGATGCTTACGATCCGTTCCGCCCGCCGCATGTAGGCGGTGCTCAAGACGAGCCAGTAGACGAGCACCCACCACCCTGTCAGCCAGAGCAGCGCCGGGAGCAGCCAGAGAATCCACGCCACGGTCCGGGCCGGCCGCTCGGAAAGTGACCGGAGACGGCTCTCGTAAAGGTCATGATGCGCGAGTCGAACGGTGCGGAGCGCCGCGCTCAGACACCAAAACATTGCTGTGAGAACGGTACCGGCCATAAAGACCAGCGCCAGGTTGCCCAGATAGGCGGAGCGAGAGGCCGGGTTCCTGAAAAGCGTTTGGGCCGCCTGGACCGCGTTGGTGGCGGCCCCCCAAAAATCGTGTTCACCCAGCCAGAGGGCCCGGGCGACGGCGAAGAGCGTGTCGGGTCGGTCCGGCGCGAACTCGCGGGCCAGATGAAGGCTCTGGATGGCCCGTGGGACGTTGCCAGCCTCCAGAAGGCGCACCCCGTCCACCAGAAACGCCCCGGCGATGTCGTCGGCGTTCAGCACGCCCTCCCGTCGGATCACGTCCCGCATGAGCAGCACCTGCTTCTCGGCTGCCGCCTGGTTCCCCTTTTCGAGGTACCCCTTCCTACGGAACCAGAGTTCGCCGAGCACCTCCTGCACATTCAGGGGAGCCGGACGCGAGCCCTCTACGGTCGGCGGTGGAGGGGTTTCTTGCCCGGGCTGGGGAAGGCGGATGACTTCCGGCTCCTGAGCCCGCAGGGGGGGCGCCAGGGACCCTGCGACGATCCCGACCGTCAGGAAGGTGAGAGAAAGGAGTTTAGTGCGAGCGGGGCTCCGCACGAGAGGTCTGGCCAGTGGTCCGCTCCTTTCCGGGGCGGAGGCGCCCGGCTCAGGGCTTGGCGCTTCGGGCCCGCCGGGCAAATTCAAGTTGGAGCTCGGAGAGAACCTGCTGCAGGAACTTCGCCTCGTCGGGCGTGAGGTTCCCTTGGGTCTTGAGCTTGAGCATCCGGAGGATCTCAATGGTTTCCTTCGCCCCGTCCAGGCTGCTCACCACTTCCCCGGTGGCGGGATCACGCATTCCCACCATCTGCTGAAGCGCGACTCTGCCCAGATGGTGCGCGAAACTGAGGAAATCGCAGGCCGGCGGCGGCGTCCCGTCTGCCTCGCCGACCGGGGATGGATTCGGGGGCCGGACGCGGGCAGCCTCGAGCCGAGGCTGATCCGGGTCCCGGCGCTCCCCGCCGCTGGTGAAGGAGCGGCGGTCGGTGACCTTGATATCGGAGGGGGACTGCTTCGGTTCTTCGGACATCGTCACCGATCGTCGGGTCGAGCGAGGGAACCGCTTCGGCAGAGACTCTCTTCCGGTCCGGCGCGCCGTGCCGGACGAACCGAAATCTTAGCATCGGCTACCGTGCCAATTCAAGGCGCTCCTTGCCCGCGAGGAAAAGGTCCGCTAGACTCGCCGCCGGTCGACGCCTCGCCCGACGGGGCAAGGCCCGGGAGGGCGCGATGGAAGACTCTGTGAAGCCCCTGTTGGAGATCATGGCGCGGCTCCGCGCCCCGGATGGATGTCCCTGGGATCGCGAGCAGACCCTGGAGAGCCTCCGGACTTATCTGCTTGAGGAGAATTACGAGGTCCTCGAGGCGATGGACGGCCCGGATCCCGAGGCGCTCCGTGAAGAGTTGGGAGATCTCCTGTTCCAGATCGTCTTTCAGAGTCGCATCGCCGAGGAGAAGGGGTGGTTCGATTTCTCGGACGTGGCCGCCGGAATCGTGGAAAAGCTGGTGCGGAGACACCCTCACGTTTTCGGGAGTGAACGGCTCACCACCTCCCACGAAGTCGTCGGGCAATGGGAGAAGTTGAAGGACGATGAGCGGCGACGTCGGGGAGCCTCGCGCCTGGCGGGTGTTCCGGGAAGGCTTCCCGCTCTGTTGAGGGCCCTCCGGCTCTCGGAGAAAGCGGCGCGGGCCGGGTTTGATTGGGAAGAGACCCGTCAGGTTTTCGAGAAAGTCCGCGAGGAGATCCGCGAATGGGAGGAGGCGACCGGGGACGCCGACCGTGAAGCCGCCTCGCGGGAGCTGGGAGACCTTCTGTTCAGTCTGGTCAACGTGGCGCGGCGCATGGCCCTCGATCCCGAAGCCTCGCTCCAGTCCGCGAACCGGAAGTTCTGCGGGCGGTTCCAACGGATCGAAGCCGCCCTGGCGCGGGAGGGGAGGCGGATCGAGGAGGTCGACGCCGCCCGGCTGAATGAACTGTGGGAGGAAGCCAAGGACTCGGAGGAGGGCTAGAGGAACTTCGACTGCCCGAACCTGCCCAATTTCCGGAACTTCTGGTACCGAGCCTCGCACCGTTGGTTGGGGTCCATCCCGAGAAGCTCCTCCAGATGCCGAGAGAGCACGGAATCCAGGAGCTCCGCGGCCCGCTTGGGGTCCGCGTGGGCGCCCCCCACCGGCTCCGGAACGATCTCATCCACTATTTCCAGTTCCTTCAGGTCCGCCGCGGTCACCCGCATGGCTCGGGCCGCCTCCCGGGCCTTCGTCGCGTCGCTCCAGAGAATGGCGGCGCACCCCTCGGGGCTTATCACGGAATAGATCGAGTGCTCGAGCATGTTGACCCGATCTCCGACGCCGATGGCCAGCGCCCCGCCGCTTCCCCCCTCACCGGTCACGCTGATCAACATCGGGATTCTCAGCCTCGACATTTCCCGCAGATTCGTGGCAATGGCTTCAGCTTGTCCCCTTTCCTCCGCCCCGCGTCCCGGGTAAGCCCCGGGAGTGTCGATGAAACAGAACAGGGGACGGGCGAATTTCTCCGCGAGCTTCATGATTCGCAGTGCCTTGCGATACCCTTCGGGGCTGGGCATTCCAAAGTTGCGGCGGATCTTGTCCCGGATGTCCCTGCCTTTCTGATGGCCCAAGACGGCCACGGGGAGTCCCTGGTAGGTCGCGAAGCCTCCCACGATGGCGGGGTCGTCGGCGAATTTCCGGTCGCCGTGGATCTCCACCCAATTGGAGAAGAGCATCTGAATGTAATCGAGGGTGTACGGACGCTTCGGATGGCGCGCGACCTGGGTTTTTTGCCAGGCGCTCAGATGGGAGTAAATCTCGCCGCGGAGGTCCTGAAGCTGGCGCCTGAGCCGCTCGATCTCGGGCGCCCGGTCTTCCCCCCCGGGGATCTCGGCCAGATTTTCGATTCGCTTCTCCAGCTCTTGGATCGGCTGCTCGACGTTTTCATCTTCCAGGGCCAACGAATCCCTCCCCGGCCGTCCGCGAAGGCACTCCGAAGCGGCGGTCATGTTGCCTCAGACGCCACGGTGTGTCAACAATAAGACCTATCGTGCCGAGGGAGGCAGAGGCCGCCCCAAGCCACCCGGCGGGTCTGTTACGCCCGGGGATGGAATTCGTGGTAGATCCGGCGGAGCCGCTCTCGGTTGACGTGGGTGTAGATCTGGGTCGTCGAAATGTCGGCATGGCCCAGCATGATCTGCACCGAGCGAAGGTCGGCGCCATGTTCCAGGAGATGGGTGGCGAAGGAGTGCCGCAAGACATGGGGGCTGAGGCGGCGCCGGATCCCCGCGGCCACCCCATGGCCCTTGAGAATTTTCCAGAAGCCCTGACGGGTCATTCTGCGTCCGCTGCGGTTGGTGAAGAGAAACTTCGATTCCTTTCCCGCGGCGAGCGCGGGTCGGACCCGACGGAGATACTCCTCCAGGCGCTCGATCGCCTTCCGGCCCAGCGGGACGATCCGCTCCTTGGAGCCTTTCCCCATGCACGTCAGGTAGCCCACATCCAGGTTGAGGTCCGCGGTGGAAAGGGAGAGAAGCTCCGACACCCGAATCCCGGTGGCGTAAAGAACCTCCAGCATCGCCAAGTCGCGGACTCCCAGCGGGCGGCTGGTGTCGGGAGCGGCCAGAAGGCGCTCCACCTCCTGGAAGGTGAGGAACCGGGGAAGACTCTTCCAGGTCCTGGGAGAGTCCAATTCGGTGGTCGGGTCGGAGCGGAGCTCTCCTTCGTTCACGAGGAAACGGTAAAACATTCGCAGGGAATTGATGGCGCGGGCGACCGACTTGGGAGACAGGCCCTCCTGTCGCAAGCGGCGGACGTAGGCCAGGAGATCCTGACGACGGATCTTCCGCAGCCCGATCTTCAATCCTCGGAGACTCGTCTCGAACCGCCTCAGATCGCGGCCATAGGCCTCGAGGGTGTTGGGAGACAGTCCCCGCTCCACGGTGAGATGGCGCAAGAAGGCGGTCAGCAGCCGATCGTCGCTCACCGTCCGCCTCCTTCCAGAATGAAGGTCACGGCACCGTCGTTGACCAGCTCGACTTCCATGAGGGCACGGAAGCGACCCGTCTCGACCCTCAAACCGGACGCCCTCAGTCTCGTCACAAACCGCTCGAAGAGCTCTTCAGCCGC
>Ga0066710_100006005_pt1 | contig 11241 bp, 6 predicted proteins | sample GraSoiAngelo_159_FD_79666 | JGI IMG/M metagenome (GOLD analysis project Ga0066710, IMG submission 79666) | Grasslands soil microbial communities from the Angelo Coastal Reserve, California, USA - 14_1009_16_40cm | ecosystem: Environmental > Terrestrial > Soil > Grasslands | place: USA... | reverse complement strand
TCATAACAAATGCGCCCCAGTTCGTCGATGTGTTCAGGCCCGGGAGACACCAGCGTCGCGTCTGCGCCAGGAGCGGATGCGGTGGCCATGATCTTTTCTCCTTCGTTACACTTAGATCAACGCGGCGCGCGAGTCAAGCCCGCCCGTTGTGGTAAGATCCACCTTGCAAATTCGTCAAGGAGTTTCCTCCTGTGAGAGTTTACGAAACCCATGAAATCCGGAACATCGCCTTGATTGGTCACGGCAATTCCGGTAAAACCTCGCTGACCGCGGGATTGTTGTACACCTCCGGCGCCGCCAATCGCCTGCTTCGCGTGGATGAGGGTAACACGATCACGGATTTCGACGACGAGGAGATCCAACGCAAGATCACAATCTCCACCGCGATCGCCGCCACCGAATGGAACAAGAAGAAGATCAACCTGATCGACACGCCCGGCTTCAATATTTTCATCAATGATACGAAGGCATCGCTGGTTGCGGCCGACGCGGCGATAGTCGCGGTGGACGGAGTGGCCGGCGTCGAGGTCCAAACCGAGAAAGTATGGTCCTTCTCGGACGAATTCAAGCTGCCTCGCGTCATCGTGATTAACAAGCTGGACCGCGAACGCTCGAGTTTCGACCGCGCGCTCGAAAGCATCCAATCGTTCTTCGGACGTACCGCTATTCCCATTCATCTGCCGATGGGCGCTGAGCGCGATTTCATCGGATTCGTCGATCTTGTCCGAATGAAAGCATGCGTGTATGCGCAGGACGGCGACGGCAAAGGGAAGGAGAACGACATCCCGCCCGACCTGGCCGCAGCGGCGCAGAAGGCGCACGAAGCGCTCGTCGAGATGGTGGCCGAAGGCAATGATGCGCTGCTCGAAGAGTTCTTCGAAAAAGGAACTCTGCCGGTCGAGCATATTCTCGACGGCCTGCGCGATGCCGTGCGCCAGATGCGCATCTTTCCCGTGCTGTGCGCCTCGGCGCTCCATAACGTCGGGAGCGATCTGATCCTGAACTTCATCACCGATTATTTTCCCGGGCCGGCCGACCGCGGACCGTGGAAGGGCTCGCTCAACGGCGCCGAGGTCGAGCGCGCCGTTAAAGACTCGGAGCCGGTCTCCGCGTTCGTCTTCAAGACGATCGCCGATCCGTTCGCCGGGCGCGTCTCGTACTTCAAGGTGGTTTCGGGCACTGTCAAGAACGACGCCAGCCTGGTGAACGCGCGCACGGGAACGACGGAGCGCCTCGCACACATCGGCGCGCTTTTCGGCAAGACCATCGCGCCGGTAACGGAATTACATGCCGGCGATCTCGGCGGCGTGGCCAAGCTGAAAGAAACCCTTACGGGCGACACGCTCGCCGAAAAGGGCTCGCTGATCGCGTATCCGGCCGTGAATCTTCCCGAGCCTTCGATCGCCTACGCTATCGCCGCCAAGACGCGCAACGATGAGGACCGGATGGGCAACGCGATCCAGAAGATCCTTGAAGAGGACAAGTCGCTGCGCTTTTACCGCGATCCACAGACCAAGGAATTTCTGCTCGCCGGCAGCGGCCAGCAGCACGTCGAAATCATTGTCAGCCGGCTAAAGAAGCGCTACGGCGTGGACGTGGAACTGCGCGCGCCCAAGATCCCGTACCGTGAGACGATCCGCGGAAGGGCAGACGTGCAGGGCCGCCACAAGAAGCAGACCGGCGGTCACGGCCAGTTCGGCGATTGCTGGATCCGCGTGGAGCCGCTTCCGCGCGGCGCCAAGTTCGAATTCGACAATGAAGTTTTTGGCGGCGCGATTCCCAAAAACTTCATTCCCGCAATTGAAAAAGGCATCGTGGAAGCCGCTGAGAAGGGATATCTCGCCGGGTTTCCCGTGGTGGACTTCAAGGTTGTGGTGTACGACGGGTCATATCACGACGTCGATTCTTCGGAAATGTCGTTTAAGCTGGCGGCGCGGAAGGCGTTCAAAGCGGCGATGGAGGCGGCCAAGCCGGCGTTGCTCGAACCCATCATGAACGTCGAGGTGCAGGCGCCGGTAGAATACGCGGGTGATCTCATGGGCGACATGAACGGGCGGCGCGGACGCATCTCCGGTATGGATACCAAAGGCGGAACACAGATCATCCGCGCCCAAGTGCCCATGGCTGAGATGCTCAACTACCAGAACGACCTCATCTCTATGACGCAGGGCCGCGCAACGTTCACCATGGAGTTCGATCACTACGATTTCGTTCCGTCGGCGCAGTCTGAGAAGATCATCGCCGCGGCCAAGGCGGCCAAGACAGGAGAGGAAGAGGAAGAAGAATAAGGCCCGGTGAATATGCGCCTCGCTGCAATTTTCCTTCTGATCGCGCCGTGCTTCGCGGAAACCAAGGTTCTGAAGGGCTTCACGCTTATCGACGGCACCGGCAAACCCGCCTCGGCGAGCATGGCCATGACCATCGTGAACGGCCGGATTCAATCGGTCGGTCCCACCGCGAATATCAAGACGCCGGCCGGAGCCGAAGCTGTGGACCTGACCGGCAAGTACGTCATGCCCGGCATCATCAACCTGCACGGGCATGTCGGCGCCACGCAGGACCTGGCGCAGGGCGCCCAGTTTTACACACGGGAAAACGTTGAGCGCCAACTTCGAACCTATGCTTCCTACGGCGTAACGACGGTGGTCAGTTTGGGCACGGACCTCGAGCCCATCTTTCAAATTCGCGACGAGCAACGCGCTGGACGCCCCCACCTGGCGCGTGTGTATACGGCCGGCCGCGGTTTTGTCGCCAAAGCTGGGTACCCTCCCGCGGGCGGCATGCGGTATGAAGTCGAGACGCCGGCCGACTGCGCCGCGGATGTCGCCGAGCTTGCGGCAAAGAAAGTGGACCTGGTCAAGATCTGGGTCGACGATCAATTGGGGAAACAGCGCAAACTTCCCATTGAGCTCTCACGGGCCATCATCGCCGAGGCGGGCCGGCATGGTTTGAAGGTCGCCGCCCACATTTACTATCTCGAAGACGCCAAGCAGCTGGTGCACGCGGGTGTTTACGCGCTGGCGCACAGCGTCCGCGATCAGATCGTCGATCAGGCGTTAATTGACAACATGTACAAGCACGGCGTATGGCAAATAGCGACGCTGACGCGCGAGATTTCTACTTTTATCTACGCGGAGAAGCCCGCGTTTCTGGATGATCCATTCTTTACGCGCAGCGTTTCGTCGCGTGTGGTCGACACCGTCAAAAGTCCGCAGTACGTCGCGCGGCTCAAGGCCGATCCGGACTTTCCGAAATATCCCGGCTTTCTCTCAATGGCGAAGCGAAATCTGAAACGCCTCGCCGATGCAGGGATTAAGATCGGCTTCGGCACCGACAGCGGGCCGCCGGCGCGCTTCCAGGGTTATTTCGAACAGTGGGAGATGGAGTTGATGGCGAGTGCCGGCCTGACACCGATGCAGGTGATCACCGCGGCGACTGGAAACTCAGCGCAGTTCCTGGCGGCCCGGGACATCGGGACGCTCGAACGCGGCAAGTGGGCCGACTTGATCGTCTTGTCCAAGAATCCTCTCGAAGACATCCGGAATACGCGGACGATTGAGGCCGTCTACATCGCAGGCAACGCGGTAGAGCGGTGAAATCGCGAGCGAACTTGCGCTGCGCCGGCGCACTCGCAGCTTGCGGTCTTGGACAGCATTGAAGAGAATGTAAGTTGTCAATTTTCGCATCATGAACAGTACCCGCGCTCCCGGACTGATTGTCGGCATCACCGGCGCCACAGGATCGATTTTCGGGATTCGTCTCCTCGAGACCTTGCAGAACTCCGGCGTGGACACGCACCTGATTGTGAGCAGATGGGGCGCGCGGACGCTAGTGCATGAAACGCGATACACGCTCGATCAGGTTCACCGGATGGCTTCTTTCTATTACTCGCCGAACGATCAGGGGGCCGTGTTATCCAGCGGTTCGTTTTTGACGCGGGGGATGGTCGTGGCTCCGTGCAGTATGCGGACGCTCGCCGCGATCGCCCACGGCCATGACGAGCACCTGATCCACCGCGCCGCGGACGTGATCCTGAAAGAACGGCGCAAGCTGGTGCTGGTGGTCCGTGAAGCTCCGCTGAATGACATCCACCTGGAGAACATGCTGAAGCTGTCCCGCATGGGTGTTGTCATTCTGCCACCGGTCCCCGCTTTCTACAATCATCCGCAGTCAATCGATCAGATCGTCGACCACATTGTCATGCGGATCCTCGACCAGTTCGATATCCGCCTCGACCTCGCGGAGCGCTGGAATGGCGAGATGTCAACCGACCGGGTTCCGGCGCATGCAGGCGACAAGACAAGTTAAGAGTGGCGCGCCGAAAAGTCAGTTCCCGAACGCGAGCACGACGCCATACGTGCGGCTGCCCGGCTCGGCCTCCGGAATGATCCGGGGCCTCACCCAGCCGTGCTTATGGATCGCGTGGTCCATGTGAGTCCGGTACACATAGCGGCCGATAAACCAGCCCATGGCGCCGCCCGCGACGATGTCTGAAGCGAAATGCCTCTGCGCTGCAAACCGCGCGGTGCTCACGATGCCGGCCAATCCATAAGACACAATCGGAACGATCTTTGATCCGCGCCCGTACTCGTGGGCGATCAGAGAAGCCAACGACCACGACTCGATTGCGTGGCCTGACGGGAATGAGGTTCCTCCATCGAAGAAATGCGCCTTTTCAGTGCTCGAATCCGGCCGGTTTCTACCTGCGATTGGCTTCAGGATGCCAACGACGATTACGCTGTCCAACAACGCCTCGGCTCCGAGTACTCCGACCTCTCGCGGCTTTGGATCATCGCGCAGCACACCGTACCCGTAGAACCCGGCAGTCAGCGGGATCAAAGTGTAGGAAGCGCCAATATTTGAAATCCTGTTTGCCCAGCTGACCTGACCTTTGCTGTTCTCCAAAAGCGTGGAGGTCCTGCGATCTGTGGCAATCAGTGCCGCGGTGGCCGCTCCAAATCCGATCCACCACTTTGCGTCACGCTTGCGCATGTGGAACGGGCTGGTCCAGATTTCTTTCTGATCCAGGAGGATGTTTCCACCCAGCTTGTACATGAGCGGCTTGAAGCGCTCGGTATCACCGGGATAATAAATGCGATCTCGAGGATCTTGAAAAGGATTCAGGCCCTGGTTTCCATTGCGATCCTTGTCCGATTGATCCTTCGCAGTCTTGGCAGTCCCCGAGGTCTGATCCGTGCCGTTTTCAAAAGTTTGCGCCAGGAGAGGAATCGCAATCGCAAACACTGCAGTCATGCCGACCTTTGGCGCAACCCCCGGCATAGAACGTCCTGTATAGAAGATTCCGCGCCTGATTGCGGTGTTTCAGCCGGACTCCTTGCGTTCCGGTTACTGGCCGTTTTCGGCCCTGCTATCTGGCATATGGAGCGATCAGCTCCGCGATCGAATACAAGCGCCCATCTATCATGACCCTGCGCACGTTCGCCACATCTTTGATGTCGCGCAGAGGCGCACCAGACACAAGCACAAGATCAGCGAGCTTGCCTGGTTCGAGCGAACCGAGGTCCCGTTCATAGCCGAACGCCCTTGCGGGCAGGAGCGTTGCCGTTTGCAAAGCTTCCCACGGCTGGAGTCCATATTTCACTTCTGCCCGGAGACCCAGATGACTCAGAATCGCGATGCCGGGCAGCGGTGAGTCAGTGCCGAGCAGCACCATTCCGCCGCCGTGCAGCACGCTTGCCACGGTTTCCTCTTCTCTCTTAAGATTTTCGAGAGTTACGCTTTGATCTGTCTTGATGGCGCGGTCGCGCGCGGCCATCATCGTCTTCTGTGACCAGGGCGTGTTCAAAGTGGCGATGCGCGGATCATCGAGGATCTGCGGATCTTCTGCATACAATGCGGAAGCGCTGAACGGAGTCGAGATGATGAACATGCCGGATACTGAAAACAGGGATCGGATGTCTTGATAACTGACGCCTCCGAGGGACCGGGTGTAGGAATAGCCCCAGCGCGAAGTTGCGCTGACGTGCGTCATGCCGTCCATCCCGTAGGTCAAGCCGGGCAGTCCATAATGCGAAGCGATCCAGATTCCCAGCTTTTCATGCGCGAACTTCATGGCGATCTGCTGCTGTTCGTGCGGCAAGCGAACGTAGGTCTTCAAATTGTCGTATTCGAGCGCTTGCGCCCGGGCCAGCTCCATATGCAGTTCTTTTTCGGCCGTGACACCGTGATCCGTCGAATAATACCCGCGTTCACCATCAATGGGTTCGCCGGTGCCGAAGTACCGCGGCCCGATGCGGCTGTGCGAGGCAAATGACTCCTTGATCTCCATCTGGCTGTGCGCTGGCTCGCCTTGTGATTGGAGCTCAGTGATGCCATAGGCGAGCCAGAGGCGTCCCACACGATCTCCGTACGTGCTGAGGCCGCCGTAACCATGATTGTGCGCCTCCCACAAGCCGGGCATCACCGTGAGGTCGGAAGCATCGACGACTTCAATTCCACGGTGCAGTTCATCGCGATGCGGCTCGATCTTCTGAATACGTCTGCCGGCGATGATCAGATCGACGTTGGTGCGGATATTCGGACCGAGCCCATTCCATAGGTGGCCGGAGTGAATCACGGTGTTCTTGGATACGCTCTCTCGATGCCAAGCCAGGTCGAGAGGTACCGTCTCCGGCGGCGTCGCGCCATCGGAGGCAACCAGGCGCAGTTTCCCGTTGGAAAGGGACAGGATCCGTTTTCCGTCACCGCTCCACGTGGGCGCATCGGTCATTTCATCGTTGATGGCACGAGCTTCACCCGCCGGGTGGCCACTCGAATCGACCGGCCGCACCCAGAGATAGCCGCCCAGCACGAACGCCATCTGGGAGCCGGCCGGCGAGTAGATAGGTCCATCGACGCTGCGCGTACTGATGGACTTGTATGGTGCTGGTTCGGTGTAAGCCGTTTTGCCAGTTGCGAGATCGTCCGTAAGTATCAAGTTGGGCCCCTCGCGGAAACGCCTCGAATAGGGCCTGAGCGCGGCAAAGGAGATAGCTTTGTTATTGGCCGACCAACTCGGTCTCGAGGGCGCGAACGTCGCCTTGATGGCTTCTCTGATCTCGCCGCCCGCCAGGTCGACCGTGTACGTTGTTCCGTCTTGCTTCTGGAAGGCGAGCTTCTTGCCATCGGGAGACCAGGCGGGCTCGAGTTCAGCTGAGTCCGCGAAGTTTGTAACTCGCCGTTCGGCTTTCGTAGCAAGATCGAGGACATATATATCGGCTGTACCGGCCTTATCCGAACAGTACGCGATTCGCGTGCCGTCGGGCGACCACGCGGGGGACTGCTTGTAGAAGCTGTCGCTGGTCAGTTGTTGCGGTTTGCCGCCGATTTCCATCAACCAGAGCTGATTGAGAGCTTCGAAGACGATCCTTCGGCCATTCGGCGAGAGAGCCGGCGAGAGAATGCCCTTGACCTGGTGGGGCGTCGTGGAATCGAAATCAGGCTGCCGGTGTTTGTACGGACGACGATTCAATTCAAACTTCGCATGAAATGGGATGGTTTTGGTTTCACCGCTTTCGAGAGTTGTCCGAAGAATCTTTCCGTTGCCCGTGTAAAGAATCTCGTTGTCCGAAAGCCACGTCGCAGGAAAGGGAAAGACGTCGTCCGCCGTTCCGGCCGGATGTCCTGACACCATGAGCCGGGTTTTGTTGCCCGTCATCTGCGAATAGGCGATCTTCTTGCCGTCGGGCGACCAGGAAGGCGAATTCAGGCGGCCTCCCTCGGGCGCGGAGATTATGGATCTATTCCCGCCCGAGGCACGCACTGCTTGAATACTCGTTCCGGTTCCGCCTGTGCCGCTCACGAACGCGATTTCGGCGCCATCCGGTGCCCAGGCGGGTTCGAATTCGTCTGCCGGGTCTGAGGTCCATTGCGCCAGTTTTCCGGTTTCGACGTCGGCAACCCAGATATCGTAACTGCCTTTGAAAGCGCGGTCCGAAGAGAACGCAACTTTCTTCCCGTCGGGCGAGAAGCGCGGCTCCCGATCGTCGCCGTGGCCTTCAGTCAGTTGCCGGAGACCGGTGCCGTCAGGCTTCATCAGCCAGATGTGGAATGTGCCGCCTTTGAAGGATTGAAACGCGACCGCATCGCCCTGGGGAGACCAGTCCGGACGGGCCGGTTCAAGGAATGGGTCCGTGAGGCGCTTGGCCGCGCCGCCGCCGATGGGCATCGCCCACAGCGTCTCCTGCAGGTCCATAATAATCGTCTTGCGATCCGGAGAGAGCGTGGCGGCGATGTTCGTGCCCTCCGTGACGGTCACGAAGCGCGTTGGTCCTGTGTTCGCGCCAACGCAAATCAGCAGAATCGTAAAAATGATGACGCACATCACCAACAATCTGCGGCGCACGCGCGGGGTCTTCCTTTCCATGTTTGGCCTCGTGTAAGTTATCGCGGAACCAACATCGGCCAGGCTCCGCAATACTAAGATCAGTGTTAGACGATTCTACTCCAGCGGAATTGTTCTGGGCGTGCTTCGAGCGTCAGAAGAAGGGATCGCGATACTGCACGGATGGAGCGCCAAGGCAGCGCCTCGACTCGAGAGACGAAACCTTTTTAAGGCGGAATGCGTCTAGGAGACTTCCGGGGGAAGGAATCGAACAATGTCTCAGAAGTTCTTGCGCAGGGGGCCTGCTGCTGCATTTTTTCTTACGATCGGGCTTACTTTGGCGCCGGCCCTCTTCGCCGCAGAGCCGCAATTCCTCCCTAACTTCCAGAAGATCAACGAGCACGTCTATCGCGGGGGCCAACCTGCAAGCGAGGGTTTCAAAGAATTGGCGAGGCTAGGTGTAAGAACCTTAATTGATCTACGAACAAGCGGCGAGCATTCGCAGGCGGAAGAGGAACAACTCGTAAAGGCCAGCGGAATGCGATACGTGAATGTGCCATTGAGAGGAATGTCGGCGCCGACCAACGAACAGATTTCAAAAGTGCTCGCCTTCCTTGACGATAGTTCGGCCTGGCCCGTCTTCGTGCATTGCAGGCGTGGAGCAGACCGTACAGGCACCGTGGTCGCGTGTTACCGGATCGTGCATGATCACTGGCAGAATCAAAAGGCGCTGAACGAGGCGAAGAAGTATGGGATGAGCTGGCTTGAGCGGGGAATGCAGCACTATGTGCTTCGCTACCAACCAGACGTTACGAATGCCTCTTTGCCGTCAACCACGGCTGCACCCGCTGTTGCCCAGTAGGGCCTTCGCTGTGTCTTCGGCGCGCGGCGCACACTCTCTTCTCGCTTTGGCCCGGCGAGTTCCGCATAGCGCAACGCATCACGGAGCCTGGAGGCCCGCTCTCCCAGGCGGGAAGTTATTCCTATAATTTTTGTTTTCTGCGACTTGTGACCCTTCTAGTTCTGTTTTGTAATGCCAAACGCAGGCCCACGCGCGGAAAGTGCTTTGACATGGCCCGTCGAATGGCATAAAGGTCATTCAACGGTTGGTGTGCAATCGCAGGCTCGTCGAGGGAGGGAAGCATGTATCGCAAGCTCGTCTACGCAGTGCTCATATTCCTGTGCGTCCGGGTTCGCGCTCAGGAGTCTGCTTCTTCCGGAATCATTGGTCAGGTGATGGATGCCACGCAGGCAGGCATACCGGGAGCAACCGTAACGCTAAAAAACATAGGCACCAGCGCGCAGCGTACGACGACGACGGATGCCCAAGGAGGCTTTTCGATTCCAAACCTGCCGCCCGCCACGTATGAGATCCGCGTGGAGAAGTCCGGCTTCCAGACCGCAGTTCTCAGCGCTTTCGTGCTGCGAATCGGTGAGATCGCGCGCCCGGTCATCCCTCTCGCACTGGGAGCCGTTTCTGAATCTGTTAGCGTGCAAGCGGAAACTCCCCTCCTGCAAACTCAAAGCGGCACTGTCGGGCAGGTGATTGATCAGAAACAGATCCAGGACCTACCGTTAAACGGCCGCAACCTGGTGCAGCTCGCGTCGCTATCGGCCGGTGTTTCGCCGCGCCAGAACTTGCAGCGCGGCGGGACGCAATATGGCACGCGAAACGAGTATGTGCAAGTCGAAGGCGGACGGGATGGCTCAACGAATTACGTGATCGACGGCGTCTACGTGCGCTCGCTCCGGTTCAATAACCTTTCGTTGCAGCCCTCCGTCGACACGGTTCAGGAGTTCACCGTGCTTCGCAACTCCTTTTCAACCGAGTATGGGCAAGGGCAGGCGGCCATTTCCGTCGTAACCAAATCAGGCACAAACCAAATCCGGGGATCGTTGTTCGAGTATCTTCGAAACGACAAGCTCGATGCCCGTAACTTTTTTGCCGCGCAAAAGCCACCTTATCGTCGCAACCAGTTCGGTGGAACGCTCGGTGGCCCGGTGATCAAGAACAAGTTCTTCGTTTTTGGCGGCTACGAAGAACTTAGGACAACCCAGGGTCAGACACTTCTCGGAAGCGTGGCGAACCCCGTGTTCTTGACGGGCGACCTCTCGAGCGTGGGAACCCCGATTATCGATCCGACTAACGGGCAGACGTTCCAGGGCAACATCATTCCTCCAGGCCGGATCTCGAATTTCGCGAAGGTCCTCACACCCACCATTCCGGCGCCGAATGTAACCGGCGCGAACAATTACCGCGTCGTAAAATCATTCATCGACAACTCTGAGACGGTTACGTTCCGCTCCGACCAGGTGCTGAACGCCAGGCACAGTCTGTTTGAGCGTTACATTTGGTACGACGGCTCGCAGATCTCCCCCTCGACGTTCTCCGCCATCAATTTTCCTCAGAGCGGACAAAATCTCGCCATCGGCGAAACGTGGACGGTGTCTCCCACCGTGGTCAACGAGGTACGGCTCGGATACAATCGCGCCAACCATCTGGACGCGCCGATCAGCTTAGCCGCGAAGAACTGGGTCCAAAATGTAGGCCTCCAGAACCTGGCAGGTTCGACCGACCCGATCGATTACGGACGTCCCAATTGGACGATCTCCGGATTCAGCGGTCAAGGCGAAGGGACCATCACACAGGGGGCCATTGAGAACATCTACAGCATCTCCGATGCCGTCAGCAAGGTCTGGAACAAACATACGATACGCTTTGGAATTCAGGGACAGAACCGGCGATTCTTCCACATCACGGAAGTTCCACCGCGCGGCAGCTTTACGTTCAACGGACAATTCTCAGGCAACGCAATCGCTGACTATCTGTTGGGTTATTGCTCCTCCTGCCAGGGCGCCTTCGGGAGTTCCCGCTCGAATTACCGCTCGAACACGATCGCTCCCTTCTTTGACGATGT
>Ga0066710_100006004_pt1 | contig 11241 bp, 9 predicted proteins | sample GraSoiAngelo_159_FD_79666 | JGI IMG/M metagenome (GOLD analysis project Ga0066710, IMG submission 79666) | Grasslands soil microbial communities from the Angelo Coastal Reserve, California, USA - 14_1009_16_40cm | ecosystem: Environmental > Terrestrial > Soil > Grasslands | place: USA... | reverse complement strand
TGAGCCACCGGCACGAGGACATTCTCATCCTGCTCGCCGACGAACCGGTCTGCAGCACCTCAGGAGAGGAATCGACCCGTGCGTGAGAGTGCGGCCGCGCCCCTGGGAGAGAGGCTGCGCGCCATCGTGGAGGCCCTGGTCTTCGCCGCGGAGGAGCCCCTGACCCTCGAGGATCTGATCGATCTCTTCCCCGCGGCGGGCCGGGAGATTCTGCAGGGAGCACTGGACGGCGTGCGGAGCGCCTGCGAGCCCGAGGAACGCGGCCTCACCGTACAGCGTGTGGCGGGCGGATACCGGATGGCCACGAAGCCGGAGCTTGGGGAATGGGTGCGCGCCCTGTTTCGCTCGCGCAACCGGCGGCGCCTCACCTCCCAGGCGCTCGAGACGCTGGCGATCATCGCCTACCGTCAGCCGATCACCACGCCGGAGATCCAGGCGATCCGGGGCGCCGATCCGACGTCGGTGCTGGAGGCGCTGCTCGTCAAGAAGCTGGTGCGGGTCCTGGGACGCAAGAAGGTCGTGGGCAAGCCGTTGCTCTACGGCACGACACGGGAGTTCCTGGCGCATTTCGGGCTGAACTCACTGGAGGACCTGCCCGACATCGCCGAGTTCGGAATACGGGACCCGGGTGCCGGATCGCGTCCATCCGGATCCGTCGTGCTGCCCGTCGCCGCGACGGGGGCCGTCGGTCCGTTCGAAGAAGACAATGACGACTCAGGCGGCAATGGGGAAGAGACCCAGGAAGATGAAGACGACGAGAGCGAGCGCGGAGACGATGGGGACGATTCATGACGCTTCGGGCGGCGTCAGGCTGCAGAAGTTTCTGGCCGCGGGCGGTGTCGCCTCGCGGCGTGAAGGCGAGCGCCTGATCCTGGGTGGCCGCGTCGAGGTGAACGGGCGCATCGTCACCATCCTCGGAACGAGGGTCGATCCGGACCGGGACATCGTCCGGGTCGACGGACACAGGGTGCAGGGTGGCGGGCGGCGCGTCTACTACCTGCTGCACAAGCCGAAGGGAAGCATCACCTCCTCCGCCGACCCGGCGGGCCGGCCGACCGTCCTGGACCTCCTGCAGGGCGTGCGCGAGCGGGTCTTCCCGGTGGGCCGGCTCGACTGGAACAGCGAGGGGCTGCTGATCCTGACCAACGACGGCGATCTGGCGTTCCGGCTGACGCATCCCGCCAATCACGTGCCCAAGGTCTACCGGGTGAAGGTCAAGGGAGCGGTCACCACGCACGACATGGAAGCGCTCCGCCGGGGGATGTTCCTGGACGGGAGGCGCACCCTGCCGGCCCGGGTGGAGCGGGTATCCGGACAGGCGAACACCTGGCTCGAGGTGACCCTGTACGAGGGGCGGAAGAACCAGATTCGTCGGTTGTTCGACCGCCTCGGGCACGGTGTCCTCAAGCTCAAGCGGATCGCCATTGGGCCGATCCGCGACCGTGCCCTGAAACCGGGGGAGTGGCGCCGGCTCACCCTGGAGGAGGTCCGGCGACTGCGGGAGGCATCGTGAAAGTACGCATCCCAGCTCATGTCCGCAAGATCGCGGTCTATGTCGCGGGCAAACCGATGGAGGAGGCGGAGAGGCAGCTCGGGATCCACCAGGTCGTCAAGCTCGCGAGCAACGAGAACCCACTGGGGCCCTCGCCCCTGGCGCTCGGGGCCATCCGCGAGGCGGCCGCCCGCGTGAACCGCTACCCCGACAGCCTCGGCTACGAGCTGCGCCAGGCGTTGTCCAGACGACTCGGTTTTCCCACGGAGCAGATCGTGCTGGGGAACGGATCGACTGAAATCGTCGAGACCCTGGCCAAGACGTTTCTTTCGCGGCAGAGGGGCGCGGTGGTCGCCGACCAGTCGTTCATCATGTACCCGATAGCGGTCCGGACGATGGGGGCGCCCCTGACGCTGGTGCCGCTCAAGGATTACCGGCACGATCTGCCCGCGATGGCCGCCGCGTGTGACAGGAGGACGGCGCTGGTTTACATCGGTAATCCCAACAACCCGACGGGGACCCACGTCGACCGTGCCGCATTGGACGCGTACTTCCGCAGTGTTCCCGGACACGTCCTGACGGTCGTCGATGAGGCCTACTGCGACTACGTCACGGCGGACGATTACCCCGACTGTCTGGAGGACCTGAGAGGGGGTCGCAACGTCGTCGTGCTCAGGACCTTCTCGAAGATCTACGGGCTGGCCGGAATGCGAATCGGCTACGCGGTCACCCTTCATGAGGTGGCGAGCGCCCTGGAATCGGTCCGATCGCCGTTCAATACCTCGGTGCTGGCGCAGGTTGCCGCCCGCGCTGCGATGGAGGACGTCGACCACGTCCGGCGATCGCGGGAGGGGAACAGCCGGGAAGTGGCCTACCTCGAGCAGGAGCTGGCGCGACGCGGCGCCAGATTCGTGCCGACCGTGGCGAACTTTCTACTGGTGTTTACGCCGGATCCCGGAGAGGAGACCTACCAGTCTTTGCTGCATGAGGGGGTCATCGTCAGACCGATGGGGGCCTACGGCTTTGATCGCGCCGTGCGCGTGTCGGTAGGGACCCGAAGCGAGAACGAACGCTTCCTGGCCGTCTGGGATCGGGTGGTCGCGCGGACCCAAGGGCCCGTATGTCCGACCTCCCGCGTCTCGTAATCTGATGAAAATAAAGTTTTTCTTGTTGACAGAAGGGAGGCCGGTCAGTATCCTTTCCCAATCCTGCCAAGGGGGTTGCGGCTCTTTTGGAATGATGCGCCCATTGGAGCATGTCCCCGGCAGGGTGGAGAATCAGCCGATCCGGCGCCGTGAATCTCCGCGAGATGGTGTTTGATCCGGGATGCCAACGTGCGTCCCCAAAATGGCGCGGCGGGTTACGAGGCAGCCGCCGACCGAAACGACAAGGAGGTACCTGCCTGCATGGATTTGCAGAAGATGAAAGACGATCCCACCCTTGGACCGCTTGACGCGGACCCGCAGAACCTGAACCCCTCTCCCAAGCCGAAACGAACCGAACGCCTCAGAGTGCTGGATGGCGTCGACGCCGAATTCGAAGGCGGGGAGTACGAACAACTCCTCGAGATGTATGACCAGTCCCTGCGTACGCTGGCGGAAGGCGAGGTCGTGCGTGGCCGCGTGCTGCGCATCAGCGGCAGTGAGGTCGTCGTCGACGTAGGGTACAAGTCCGAGGGCATCATCGACCTCGACGAGTTCCTCGGGCCGGACGGGCAGGTGCACGTCCAGGCCGGCGACGAGATCGACGTTCTCCTGGAAAAGACCGAGAACAAGGATGGCTACGTGGTCCTCTCCAAGGAGAAGGCCGAGAAGATGAAGGTGTGGGAGGAGATCGAGCGGGCCTATGCCGACGGACGACCCGTCACCGGTGTCGTCAAGGAGCGGATTAAGGGCGGCCTGGCCGTGGACATCGGCGTGCGCGCCTTCCTGCCCGGTTCCCTGGTGGACCTGCGCCCCGTTCGCAATCTCGACGCCATGAAGGGGAAAGAGCTGCAGATGCGGGTCATCAAGGTGAACCGCAAGCGTGGCAACATCGTCCTGTCCCGCAAGGCGGTGCTCGAGGAGGAGAACGCCGAGAAGAAGCGCCGCACGCTCGGCGGCCTGACGGAGGGCAAGGTCGTGAGGGGTGTGGTGAAGAACATCACCGAGTACGGCGCCTTCATCGACCTGGGCGGCATTGACGGCCTGTTACACAAGACCGACATGTCGTGGGGCCGGGTGAACCACCCGAGCGAAATGTTCAACGTCGGGGATGAGGTCGAGGTGGTGGTCCTCAAGTTCGATCCCGAAAAGGAGCGCGTGTCGCTGGGTTACAAGCAGCGCAGCCTCGATCCGTGGGAGGCGGTCGACGAGAAATTCCCGCGCGAGTCGAGGGTGAAGGGCAAGGTCGTCAGTCTGACCGACTACGGAGCCTTTGTCGAGCTCGAGCCCGGCGTGGAAGGGCTCATCCACGTGTCGGAGATGTCCTGGACCAAGAGGGTCAAGCACCCCTCGAAGGTGATGGCCGTGGGAGACACCATCGAGGCGGTCGTCCTGGACGTCGACAAGGCGGCGCGTCGACTGTCGCTCGGCCTGCGACAGACCGAGCCCAACCCCTGGCAGACCATCAGCGAGAAATATCACGAGGGCGACCGGATCACCGGCAAGGTCCGCAACCTGACGGATTTCGGGACTTTCATCGAGGTCGAGGAAGGCATCGACGGGCTGGTGCACATCTCCGACATGTCCTGGACCAAGCGCCTGAAACACCCGTCCGAAATGCTGAAGAAGGGGGATGAGGTCGAGGCCGTTATCCTGAAGATCGACTCCGAGAACCAGCGCCTGTCGCTGGGCATCAAGCAGCTCCAGCCGAACATCTGGGAGGAATTTTTCAAGACCTATTCCGTCGGTGATCTGGTCACGGGCCGTATCGTCCGGCTCACGGATTTCGGCGCCTTCGTCGAGATCTCCGAGGGGATCGAGGGCCTGGTGCACGTCTCCGAGATCGCGGAGGAGCGCGTCGAGAAGCCGGCGGACAAGCTGCGAGTGGATGACGTCGTAACGACCAAGATCATCAAGATGGACATCGCCGAGCAGAAGGTCGGGCTGTCCATGAAGGCGGCCCTGCAGGACCAGAGCCGTGAGGAGTTCAAGAACTATATGAAGTCCCAGGGCGGCGGCGCCATCAACCTGGGCGAGGTGGCCGGTCACTCGGGCCGCCGGCGGGAGGAGAAGCGCCGCCGGGGTCGCGACGGCTTCGAGGAGAGCGAGGACGATTAGAGACCACGAACCAGGGCACGGCGGCGCCCCGGGGACGCCGCACACAAGAGGGCAGGACGCGTCCATGACAAAGGCCGAACTGGTGGAGGAGGTGGCCCGGGTCTCGGAGCTTACCAAGAAACACTCCGAGATCATCGTCAATACCGTCTTCGACTCGATCGTCGACGCCCTGCGTAAGGACGAGAAGATTGAGCTGCGGGGATTCGGGAGCTTCCGCATCCGGCAGCGCCGCTCCCGTCAGGGGCGCAACCCCAAGACCGGCGACAAGGTGGACGTTCCCGCCAAGCGGATCCCCTACTTCAAGCCTGGCAAAGAGCTGAAGGAGCTGATCAACGCTTCGGCGGACTCGTCCCAGCCGGCGGCTTCCTCGTTCTCCTCGACCGGCGCGGAGCCATGATCACGGTGCCCGTTCCGGAGAACGCGGCCCCCCGGACGCATGCCCATGGAAAAACTTTTCAGCCCCTGGCGCCTCCGCTATATCACATCGGGTCGAAGGCGTGACAGGGGCTGCGTGTTCTGCCGGGCGGTGCGTGGTCGTCGCGACCGCGATAATCTGGTGTTGTTCCGCGGTCGCCGCAATTACGTTATCCTGAACAAGTACCCTTACAACAACGGACACCTGATGATTGTCCCGTATGCCCACGTGCCCTCGCTCCGGGACGCGACCCCCGATACGCTGCAGGAGATGATGGGGCTGGTGGTGCGCAGCGAGGCGGCGCTCCGGGCCGTGTACCGCCCGACCGGCATCAACCTCGGCATGAATCTGGGGCGAAGCGCGGGGGCGGGTATCGAAGGTCATCTACACCTGCATCTCGTCCCGCGCTGGGACGGCGATACCAATTTCATGTCGGTGGTTCACGGGACGCGGGTGATCCCCGAGTCCTTGCAGGCGACCTACCGCCGGTTGCGTCCGCTGTTGCACGAGGGCAGCGGGGGCGCCGGGCGGCCTTCAGGCCGGGGTACCGTCAGCCGTCCGCGGCACCGATCCACGGCACGAGCGGGGCGATGACGGGGGACAGGGACGTGAGGCGCTATCTCATCGAAACCTGGGGATGCCAGATGAACCAGCACGACTCCGAGAAGATGGCGGGCATCCTGGGCGGGCTGGGGTACGAGGCGACGCGGGACGAGCGCGACGCCGACCTGATCCTTCTCAACACCTGCAGCATCCGGGAGAAGGCCGAGAGCAAGGTGTTCGGACGGCTGGGCGAGCTGCGGCGCCTGAAGGACGCGCGTCCCGATCTGATCATTGGCGTGGTGGGTTGCGTGGCCCAGCAGGAGGGGGAGTCGATATTCCGCCGCGCCCCGTATGTCGATCTGGTCATGGGGCCGCGCAATCTGGCGCGGCTCGATTCGCTCATCGAGGAGGCGCGCCGCGAGGGGCGATCGATCGGCCTGGCGCGCGACGATGATCCGATCGTGTTCCCCACCGACACGATCGCGCGCGCCTCGGGCCCGAGAGCCTACGTCACGGTCATGGAAGGCTGCAACAAGGCGTGCACCTACTGCATCGTCCCGTTTACCCGTGGCAGGGAGGTTTACCGGGATCCCGAGGCCATCCTGGCGGAAGTCAGGGAGCTGCCGGCGAAGGGGCACTGCGAGATCGAATTTCTGGGTCAGAACGTGAACGCCTACCACCATGGCGAGCACGATCTGGCATCGCTGCTGCACATGGCCGACCGTGTCCCCGGTGTCCGCCGTCAGCGCTTCACGACCTCGCACCCCGGCCATCTCAAACAGCGGATCATGGACGCGATGAGCGACGTTCCGACAGTCTGCAATCATCTCCACCTGCCGGCGCAGTCCGGGTCCGATCGGGTGCTGAAGGCGATGGATCGCGGCTACACCCGGGCCCGCTATCTCTCCCGGATCGAGTACCTGACAAAGACGGTCCCCGATATCACATTCAGCACGGATCTGATTGTCGGCTTCCCCGGCGAGAGCGACGACGATTTCCGGGCCACGCTCTCTCTCCTTCACGAGGTGGAGTACGATCAGGTCTACGCGTTCGCGTACTCCCGGCGACCCGGTACGGTCGCGGCGCTCTTGAACGATTCGCCCGGGGACGAGGTGAGACGGGAGCGTCTGCGGACGCTTCTGGCGACCCAGGAAACGATCCAGAGACGGCGCAATGAAAGCCTGGTGGGCCGCTCTTTCGAGGTGCTCGTGGATGGTCAGGGGCGTCTGGACAACGGTCTGATCAAAGGGAGGACCCGCTGCAACCGGATCGTGCACTTTCCCGGTCCATTCCAACGGGGCGAGTTCGTCGACGTCAGGATCATCCGCGCCAATGCTCACTCGCTGATCGGCGAATTGCTCGTGGCCCGCGGCGCTGCTTGACTTGCCAGGGTGACCGGGTTATAAAACCCGAAGGGGGGAGAAAGTGGGCACGATGGAACTCGAGATGAAGATCAAAGGGCTGATGATCGACCCGATCACGAACATGCCGATCATCATCCTGCGCGATCCCGGCAGCTCCGCCGTCCTCCCCATCTGGGTCGGGATCTTCGAGGCGAACGCCATCGCCCTTCAGATCGAAAAGATTGTCACACCGCGTCCGATGACGCACGACCTGCTGAAAAGCATGCTGATCAACATGCACGCGACCGTCGAGAAGGTCGTGATCACGGATCTCAAGGACAACACATTCTATGCTCTCATTTTCCTCAGCCACGATGGGAAAGTTGTCTCCATCGATTCGCGTCCCAGCGACGCGATCGCTCTGGCGCTGCGCACCGGCTCACCCATTTTCGTCAAGAGCGACGTGATCGAGAAGGCCAAGAACACCGATCTGACCAAGGACGCGGGGGAATCCGAGCGGATCCGCAAGTGGCTTGAGAACCTCGACCCGGACGAGCTGGGCAAATACGAGATGTAAGACAAGCGCTTGCCTGTTAGGTATATCAATAAGCCTTTTAGTATCAATAGTTTATAAACATACAGTTATTCTTCCTTTCGCTCCGGGTATATCTTGACACTCCAAACACCGCTCCAGTATAAAGCCTCATCTCTGGGCCGCTCCCGGACGCCTCCCACGCAAACGGGTCGATCACCCGGGTGCCCTCGATATCGGACGGAGAAGATCGGGACGTGATCCTCGCAATTGCGAATCAGAAGGGCGGTGTCGGCAAGACGACAACCGCCATTAACCTGGCAGCCGCTCTGGCCCAGAAGGGCTTTTCGACCCTTCTTCTCGATCTCGACCCGCAGGGCAACGCCACGCTCTCTTACCTCGACCCCGAGCAGCTCAATCTCTCCGTGTACGAGACCCTCGTGGAGGAGAACCGCACCCTCAGGGACGCGGTCCACAAGACGAACATCAAGATGCTCGATCTCGTTCCCGCGCGTATCAGCCTGGCGAAATTCGAGAGTAAACTCCTCGGCGACATCGATAGTCACTTCAGACTCAAAGACCGGCTCAAACCACTGTCGCGCGATTATCAGTACATCATCATGGATACACCTCCGACACTTGGCCTCCTGACGGTCAATGCCCTCGTCGCTGCGACCCATCTTCTCGTCCCCATTCAGTCGTCCTATTTCGCGCTCGAGGGAACGGACGATCTGCTGGAAACTGTCGAAAAGATCAAGGCAAGACCGAACCCGAGTCTTGAGTTCCTCGGGGTTCTGATCACGATCCACGACAAGAGGACGGTTCTCGGACGCGACATCCGCAACCACATCAAGGAGGTTTTCGGGACGAAAGTATTTCGGACGATCATCTCTCGAAGCATCCGACTGGAAGAGAGTCCGGCGTACAAGGAATCGATCTTCAGTTTCGCACCGAACTCCACCGGCGCCCTCGAATACTACAAACTCTCGGAAGAGGTCATCGGACGTGTCTAAGCAACGCGGCCTGCCCGTTCAGCGAAAGATGCGGCACGACTTTCATTTCGTTGATAACCTGACAGCGGGACCGACACTGGGGATCGGTCGGATGATTCCGCTGGACCTCCTGGTTCCCAATCCCGACCAGCCCCGTCGTTCATTTGGCGACATGGCGGACCTGGTTTCTTCAATCAAGGAGAAAGGGGTGCTCGAGCCGGTTCTGGTACGGCCGACGGGCGAGAAGTTTCAGATCATTGCCGGCGAGCGCCGCTACCGCGCCTCGAAGGAGGCAGGGCTGTCCCAGATCCCCTGCGTTGAGATCGACGTGGACGACAGGGGAGTGCTGGAGATCAGCCTGATAGAGAATCTGCAGCGTCGGGACTTGAGCCCGTTCGAAGAGGCCGACGGTCTGTTGAAGCTTTGTGAAAAATTCCTCTATACACACGAGGACGTTGCCAAGAAGCTTGGCAAGTCGCGGAGCTCGATCACGGAAACACTCACGCTGAATCACATCCCTGCTGACCTTCGGGAAAAGTGTCGGCAGGCGAAAATTTTTGCGAGATCAACTCTGCTCCAAATCGCCCGGCAGTCGAACCGCGAGGCGATGAGCAAGATGATTGAGGAGATAAAACTCTCAGGGCTTACTCGAGATGATGTGCGGAAGCTGAAGGACGAGAAAAAGGGTCCGGGGCGGCCAAAGGGATTTGTTTTCCACTTCCGACCTCCCGATAGCAAATTCACCCTCAATTTGAAGTTCAAGCGAGCCGAGGTTTCGAAGGACGAGATCATATCGACCCTTCGAGACCTGATTGAAAGCCTCAACAACTCCTAGACAAGTTGTTGATGTCGGCGCGCCGACATTGCAGTGGCGAGGCAGATCCGATGTGTCGTTTTCCAGGGGCCGTTCGTCCCGGTTGCGTTGGTTGACATAAGATATCTTATCGGACGTTGCCTCTGGGCAGTTCAAGTCATCCGTTGACGGGCCCGGCGTCCCGCCTTAACATCGGAGTGCCCATGCGCCCCCTGGGGATCGACACCATCTGGCGTTATGTCCTCCGTGAAATGATCTCGCCCACCTTCCTCGGGGTGTGTGTCTACGTTCTGGTTTTCCTGATGCAGGCCATCTTCGATCTCGCCGAGCTGGCCATCAAAAGGGACCTTTCGCTCCGCATCGTGGTCACGATCCTTTTCTTCTACATGCCGCGGGTTCTGGAGATGACCATTCCGATGGCCATCCTGCTCGGGGTGCTCGTCGGAATCGGCCGTCTCTCGACTGATAGCGAGGTCATCGCCATGAGGGCGAGCGGCGTGAGCTATTGGAAGATTCTCTACCCGGTGCTGTGTGTCGGCGTGGCGGGTTGGCTCATCTCAAGCTTCTTGATCCTGTGCGTCGAGCCGGGAGCGAATTACAAGCGCCGGCAGGTGTTTTCCAGGCTCATGTATTCGACGGACATGAGGAGGGAGATCAAGCCCCGGGTCTTCTTCGAGGAGATCCCTGGCATGCTCCTGTATGCCGACGAGGTCCGTGAGGGCGGCGATTTTCTCGAGAAAGTCTTCCTCTATCAGAGCGAGGAAGGCGGCAAGGAGTTGGTCACCGTCGCCAGGCGATCGCAGATCGATTACGACAAGCAGACCGGTATCGCCCGATTCTATCTTGAGAGCGGTGTCACTCACAGCACCACGCCCACGGACGCTGACAGCTACCAGGTCAGCAGCTTCGAAAAACAGATGATCGTCAAGGAGCCGGACGAGTCTTTCAAGCTCCGCAGCAGCCTCCTCAACCGGCCGGCACCCAGGAATTATCACGAGCAGAGCCTTTCCGATCTGACGCTCTCGATCATGCACGCCGGTACGATCGAGCACGCCGAGACCCGCGCCAGGATGATCGGCAACATTCTGGCGATCATGCACGAGCGGTTTGCCCTGCCCGTGGCGTGCCTGGTGTTCGCTATCCTTGGAGTGCCACTGGGCATCATGAATCGTCGAGGCGGCAAGGCGTCGGGTTTCACCCTGAGCATCGGCATTTCCATCATTTACTGGATCCTCTTTTTGGCTGGCCAGAACTTCGTCAGCCAGGGCAAGCTCTCCCCGTACGTCGGACTGTGGATAGGTAATGCTCTCCTGGGCAGCCTGGGGATCGCCCTTTTCCTGCTTCGCGAGCGATCCGAGGGGCTGCAGCTTTCGGTTCTCGTGCCCACCCGGCTCCAGCGAACCCTGGCCGCTCTCCGCAGGAGGAGGGATAGAGAATGGGAGGTCCGAACCGAAGCAGCAGGTGGTCCCGCAACACGACCCGCTGCCACCGCGAACCGCGCAGGCGCGGAGACACGCCGAACAGTCGCACGCATGCAAGGGCCGGGTCCCACGAAAAGGCGTCCACTCCGCGCCGTGGTCCCCGGCGATCCTCCGGACGGCATCGATTTGGACGATGACGTCGAGGAGGAGGACGAGTCCGCTCGTGGGCTCACTCGCCGCCTGCGTTTTCTGCTGTGGGGCGGTTTGGGCGCCCTGATCATCGGCTTGATGTTGGCCTCGAACAACCCGTCACTTCCAGTGCCTTTCCTGCTCGTCGGCCTGATCTTGCTGGCGCTCTTCCTGATATTCCGGACCACGCTCGACCGTTACATCCTCGGGCGTTTCGGGACGATCCTGTCCGGCTGCGCC
>Ga0066710_100006002_pt1 | contig 11242 bp, 6 predicted proteins | sample GraSoiAngelo_159_FD_79666 | JGI IMG/M metagenome (GOLD analysis project Ga0066710, IMG submission 79666) | Grasslands soil microbial communities from the Angelo Coastal Reserve, California, USA - 14_1009_16_40cm | ecosystem: Environmental > Terrestrial > Soil > Grasslands | place: USA... | reverse complement strand
GTGAACGCCAACCTTCCGGGCGCCAATCCCGAGACGATGGCGTCGTCGGTGGCGACGCCACTCGAGAAGCAGTTCTCGACGATCGCGGGCGTGACGTCGATCAGCTCGAGCAACGGGCAGGGCAACACCAACATCACGCTGCAGTTCGACCTGAGCCGCAGCATCGACGCGGCCGCGCAGGACGTGCAGTCGATGATCGCGCGGTCCTCGCGCTCGCTGCCGCCGGGCATGCCGACGCCGCCGTCGTACCAGAAGGTCAACCCGGCGGACCAGCCGGTTCTGTTCCTCACCCTCAGCTCGCCGACGCTCCCGCTGTCGGCGGTCGATCGGTACGCGGAGAACACGCTTGCGCAGCGGCTGTCGATGGTGAGCGGCGTCGCGCAGGTGAACGTGTTCGGCGCCCAGAAGTACGCGGTGCGGATCGACGTCGATCCCACACAGCTCGCCGCGCGCCAGATTGGCGTCGATCAAGTGGCCGGCGCGATCGGGGACGCGAACGTCAACCGGCCGACCGGCACGCTGTACGGGCCGCAGCGAAACTTCGTCGTGCAGGCGAGCGGCCAGTTGATGGACGCCCAGTCGTACCGGCCGATCGTGGTCGCGTACCGGAACGGCAGCCCGGTCCGGCTCGACGAGGTCGCCAACGTGTACGACGGCGTCGAGAACCCGCGCAACGCCGGGTGGTACAACGGGACGCCGACCATCTATCTCGCCATCCAGCGTCAGCCCGGGACCAACACCGTCGAAGTCGTCGATGCGATCAAGGCGCTCCTGCCGCAGCTCCAGGCGCAGCTTCCGGCGGCGCTCGCGCTGGGGATCCGCAGCGATCGATCGATCTCGATCCGTGATTCGGTCCACGACGTCAAGTTCACGCTCGTCCTCACGGTCATCCTCGTCGTCCTCGTCATCTTCCTGTTCCTGAGGAACCTGTCGGCGACGCTCATTCCAAGCCTTGCGCTGCCGTTCTCGATCGTCGGCACGTTCGCGGTCATGTGGCTGCTCGGCTACAGCCTCGACAACCTGTCGCTGATGGCGTTGACGCTCTCGGTCGGCTTCGTGGTCGACGACGCGATCGTCATGCTGGAGAACATCGTCCGGCACATGGAGATGGGCAAGCCGCGGATGCAGGCGGCGCTCGACGGGTCGAAGGAGATCGCGTTCACGATCGTGTCGATGACGCTGTCGCTGACCGCGGTGTTCATCCCCGTCCTGTTCATGGGCGGCATCGTCGGACGGTTGATGCACGAGTTCGCGGTGACGATTGCCGCGGCGATCCTCGTGTCGGGCCTCGTGTCGCTGACGCTGACGCCGATGCTCGCGAGCCGCTTCCTCAAGCCGCTCCACGCCGGACGCCACGGCGCGATGTACAACGTCATCGAGCGGATGTTCGAGGGGTCGCTGCGGTGGTACGGGTGGACGCTGCGGCAGACGATCCGGTTCAGGGCCGCGACGATGCTGGTGTCGGCGCTGCTGCTCGTCGGCACCATCTATCTCTTCGAGATCATCCCGAAAGGGTTCATCCCGAGCGTCGACACCGGTCAGTTGAACGGCCAGGTCGAGGCGATTCAGGGGATCGGCTACGAGGCCCTGGTCGGGCACGTCAAGCAGATCATGGAGATCCTGCAGAAGGATCCCAACGTCCAGGCGTTCACGGCGAACGTCGGCTTCGGTGGCGGCGGTGGCGGCGGCGGCGGCGGCGCGCGTGTCAACGTCGATCTGAAGCCGCGCAGCAGGCGCACGCTGACGGCGGATCAGATCATCGACGAGCTGCGGCCGAAACTCGCGCGGGTGCCGGGCGTACGCGTGTTCCTCACGAACCCGCCGGCGATCCGGATCGGCGGCATGATGACGCGCAGCCAGTATCAGTACGCGCTGCAGGATCCGGACACCGACGAGCTGTACCGCGTCGCGCCGCAGTTCGAGGCCGCGCTCCACGGCGTCGAGGAGATCGAGGACGTCACGTCGGATCTGCAGATCAAGAACCCGCAGATCACCGTCGATCTCGACCGCGAGCAGATCGCGGCGCTCGGCCTCACGGTCGATCAGGTCGAGTCCGCGCTCACCTCGGCGTACGGCTCGCGGCAGGTGTCGCAGATCTTCGCGCCCGACGACGAGTACCAGGTGATCATGCAGGTCGCGCCGCAGTACCAGCGCGATCCCGCGGCGCTCTCGATGCTCTACGTCCAGGCGCCGGCGGGCAAGCTCGTGCCGCTCTCGGCGGTCCTCACGACGCGCCAGACGGTGGGGCCGCAGTCGGTGAACCACATCGGGCAGCTCCCGTCCGTCACGATGTCGTTCAACCTGAAGCAGGGGGTCGCGCTCGGGGACGCCGTCGCGAAGGTGCAGCAGCTCGCGCGCGAGACGCTGCCGGCGACGGTGTCGGGCAGCTTCCAGGGCACCGCGCAGGCGTTCCAGGAGTCGCTGACCGGCCTCGGCTGGATTCTCGTGCTCGCGATCTTCGTCATCTACGTGGTGCTCGGCATCCTTTACGAGAGCTTCATCCATCCGCTGACGATTCTCTCGGGCCTGCCGTCCGCCGGATTCGGCGCGCTGCTCACGCTGCTGCTCTTTCATCAGGATCTGAACATCTACGCGTTCGTGGGGATCATCATGCTCGTGGGGATCGTGAAGAAGAACGGCATCATGATGATCGACTTCGCGATCGAGGCGCGGCGCGATCGCAAGCTGAGCGCCGCGGACGCGATCTACGAGGCGTGTCTCGTCCGCTTCCGGCCGATCATGATGACGACGATGGCGGCGCTGATGGGCACGCTGCCGATCGCGATGGGCTTCGGGTCCGGCGCGGAGGCCCGGCGTCCGCTCGGTCTCGCGGTCGTCGGCGGCCTGATCGTGTCGCAGACGCTGACGTTGTACGTGACGCCGGTGTTCTACGTTTACATGGAGCTGCTGCAGGAGCGGCTCGGCCGCCGCCGCGTGGTGCCCGCCGCCGTCCCGCGGCTCGAACCAAGGGAGACCGTGCGGTGAGTTGTGTGGTGCTAATGGTGCTAGGGTGCTATCGGTGCTAACGGTGCTGGTGGTAACAGTGCTGGAGTGCTAATAGTGCTGGCACCCCGGCACGTTTAGCACCAATAGCACCAGCACGCTTAGCACCCTTAGCACCCGTGGCACCTTTAGCACTTAGCTATGACGAGTCCTGTCGGCACGAGCGCCACTTCGCCGGGTGTCACGACGAGCGGCTCACTGGCAGCGAGGTCGAATCCCGCCGCGCCGTCACTTTGATATTCAGGCAACCGCGCCGATGCGCGGAGCCGCCGGATGCGGACGTCGAGCATGGAGGAAATCTTACATTGATGGATGGCGGATGACGGATGACCCGATGGCGGATGGCGCCGATGAGCGTCAGCGGCCCTTCGATCATGAAGAGGAGGCCGGCGACGACCTGCCACATGTCGATATGGGGATCGCGCGAGAAGAAGGCGAGCGCACCGAGCGCCGTGAGCCCCAGGGCCCACAGGATCAACACGACGCGACCGGGTTCTGCCGGACGCCAACGGTCAGCCACGGCCGCGATGACAGCGGCGGCGCCCGCGAAGATCAGGGCCGCCACCACCGCACGGCGCTGATAGCCGGGATGCTGGAGGACGAAGTACATCGTGAACATCCAGCCCGAGACGAGGCACGTCAGGACGGACGTGAGGACGGTCAGCGCGCCGAGAGCGAGCCGCATGCTGGTGCGACTTTACAATACAAAGCCTAACAACGCAAATAGTGGATCGTCGCTGACCGAGCGCGCCTAAGCGGCGCCATCGTTGGCGGAGGCGGAGTGAAGTGCAGCGAAGCCGCGGAGCCGGAGCCAATGATGGCGTCGCTCTCAGCGCGCTCGTATCGCTTATCTCTTCAGCCGGTACAGCCGCATGCCGTTCGGGCCGATCGCCAGGAGCTCCATGTCGCGGCGGGCCTCGACCTTCTCCAGAACCTTGCGCGCGTCGCGCTCGAAACGCTGTGGATGCACCATGACGTGCGTGACGCCCGCGTCCTTCATCGCCTGAACCGCGAAGTCCTCCGGGAAATACCAGAATGCGTCGGCGTAGTGTTGATACGACCCCGGCGTGTAGCCGCTGTACCCGTTCATCAGCGGACGCCAGTGCGCGGTCGCGGCCAGCACGTACGGCGCGTTCGCGGCGACGGCCCAGCGCGGGAAGAACGGCTGCTCCGCGAGTACGACAGGACCAGGCTCCTTGGCGAGCAGCTTGTAGATGGCGGGGACGCCGGTGAACGGCCGGTACACGAACGGCGCGCGCAACGCCTCGAGATTCACGACCACGACCGCGGCCACCGCGAGAGCCGGCCACGGACGCCACGGACCGATCGGCCACGGACGCCACGGACCGATCAGCCACGGACGCCACGGACCGAGCAGCCACGGACGTACACGGAATACACGGATTACAGCTTTAATTCCGTGAGCGTTCGTGTGGTCCGCGGCTGATTTGCGAAATTCGTTTCCGTGAGCATCCGTGTCATCCGTGGCTGATTGGCGAGATTCGTGTCCGTGTGTATCCGTGTGATCCGTGGCTGATGGACCCGTGTGATCCGTGGCGGACCTCCGGTCCCGCAGCGCCGCGAGCCCCAGACCCGCGAGCGCGGCCGCGGCGAGCAGGAACAGATTGCCGAAGCGGGCCGCCGCGCGCAGCCCCCGCATCGGCGGGAACGCGTAATACAGCCATCCGTAGATCGGCGTCGCGGTGCCGAGCGACAGCACGACGCCCGTGATGGCGATCGCGAGCAGCATCACGACGCGCGCGCGGAATAACCGATCGCCGCCGCGAAACGCCCACCACACGGCGGCCGCCGCCAGCAAAATGACGATGACGCCGGGAAAGAAGCTGTCGATCGGGCCCGTGAAGAACCGCCAGCTCCATGCCGCCATATGAATCCTGCCGGCTGATGCGGCGTAGCCCCTCAGCGTGGCGGAGAAGTCCTTGACGGCGTCGAGCGGCCGTACCATGTGCTGCAGGCGCGCGACCCGATAATAAGGAAGGTAGACGGGCGTGCTGGCGATCGCGGCGCACACCGTCGCGAGGGCGAATCGTGGCAGCACGACGCGCGCGCGCGGCAGCCACCCGGGCGCGCGGGCGACGAGCGCGACCGCGATCATGATCGTACCGAACACGACCAGGTACCCGGACGTATACGCCATCACGCTCATCCAGAACGCGAGCCACAGCGCGTCGCGCGCCCGGCCGCCGGCGATCAGACGATCCGTCGATCGCAACGCGAGCGGCAGTCCGTACAGATGCGCGGCCTGGACGTGCGATAGCCGCGTCAGCGTGTGCGTGTTGAACGCGAGCGCCGACCCGCTCACGAGCCCGGCCGCCTCGTCTCCAGTCCACTCTTCGATCAGCAGATAGCCCGCAAACGCCGTCGCGGCGAAGCCGGCGATGAGCATCACGTTGAAGAGCAGCACGGCGGACCCGCCCAGCCACCACAACGGCATCGCGAGCGCGCCCGGTACGATCAGCGGCTCGGAATACGCCAGCGTGTCGTGCGCGGGATAAAAGATGTTGCCCTCGAAGAGGTGCATCGGATCGCGCGGGAGCTGATGGGCGACCCACGCGAGGATCCACTCGTTCAGCTCGGCATCGCCGTTGTCGTTGCGGGACAGATACGATGGGTGGACGGCGAGCGGCCAGGTGTGGAGGACGGCCAGCAGCACGCAGATCGCGGCCGCCGGGCCCCTTCGACGAAGATGAGCGGACCGGCGTAAACGAAGAATCATGCGGGAGGCGGCGTGATTATGTCACGGCCGAGTCGGCGCCGGCGTTTTCCGGTCGAAACACTGCACCCTCCTGCCATAATCGCCGGTCTCAGATATAGGGAGGCTTGTTTATGTCGACGTTCTCGAAGTTCGTCGCCGCGGCTGCGGCGGTCGCGGCCGTCGCCGTGCTTGGCGCCGCCGCCGGCGCGGCGCAGGTCACCAACACCGGGCCGGAGCGGTTCACGGCCTTCGCCATCAACATGAACGCCAACCGCCCGACGGAGGCCGCGACCACCGTCGACGTCGTCATCAACCGCTACTCGACCGACAGGGAGCGCGACACCCTGCGCGAGATGTTCAGAGCCAACGGCCAGGACGGTCTCCTGAAGGCACTCCAGCGTCTGCCCGCGGTGGGATATCTAACGACGCCCGGCTCGCTTCGATACGACGTGCACTTCGCGCGGCAGAGACCGCTGCCCGAGGGAGGACGCCGGATTTTCCTGCTCACGGACCGGCGGATCAATTACTGGGAAGCCGCGTCCGGTTCGCGGACGCTCGATTACCCGTTCACGCTGATCGAGCTGCAGCTCGACCGGAACGATACGGGAATGGGGAAGCTGAACATCGCGGCGAAGATTACCGGCAGCGAGGACAGCGTCATCGAGATTGAGGACTTCGCCGCGCAGCCCGTGCGGCTGAACAACGTGCACAAAGTCAAATCGTAGGGAGGCTCGAGGCGCGCGTTCGATTCGCTACGCCGTCAGGCTGCGGATCATCGTCAGCAGCATGACGCCGGATCTGAGGACATTGCTCGACGCGCCAGCCACGACGCTGAAGCGCATTGGCTCCGACGCGGAGACCCTCGTCAGCGCTTTTATTCCACCCGCAGCGCGACCATAGGATCTATCGCCGCCGCGCGGCGCGCGGGAAGATAGCCGGCGACGAGCGCGGCGCCGATGAGGAAGACGGAGAATCCCAGGAAGATGCGGATGTCGCCGGTCGCGACGCCGATCATGCCCGCTTCCATCAGCCGGCTGAGCGCGATCGAGAGCGCGAGGCCGATCGCGGTGCCGACGAGCGTGAGCCGCAGCGTCTGACCTGTGGTCAGGCGCACGACGTCACGCCTCGACGCGCCGAGCGCGATGCGCACGCCGATCTCGTGCCGGCGCTGCGACATGAGGTAGGCGATCACCGCGTAGAGTCCGACCGTCGCCAGCACGAGGGCGATGCCGGCGAACACAGACATCACGGCCGCGAGATACCGCAGCCCGATCGTCCGCTCCTTCAGCGCCTGCCGCATCGTCATCATCTCGAAGACGGGTTGTGCGGGGTCGACGGCGAGCAGCGCGCGGCGTGCGTCCGGCGCGATCGAGGCTGGATCCGCCGGCGTCCGGATCAGGAGGCAGAAAGAATCGCCGGGCGACTGTACGTAAGGCCGATACATCGCGGGCGTATTGCGCCGGTTGAACCAGTCGTGGATCACGTCCCCGCAGATGCCGACGACCGTCAGCCACGGCCCGTTCGGAGCCCTGATCCGGCGGCCGATCGGATCTTCGGTCGGCCAGTACGTCCGCGCCATCGACTCGGACACGATCACGACCGGCGCCCCGTCTTGGCGGTCCGCATCGGTGAACGCCCGTCCGCGCTGAATCGGAATCCGCAGCAGGGAGAAGTACTCCGGCGTCGCGGTACGGAAATCGACTGACGGCAGCTGCCTGGGGTCGGGTGCGGGATGGCCGTCGATCTCGATGGTGCGCGACGAGTTGGAGCCGCTCGTCGGCATGTTGTTGACGCCCGCGGCCTGCTCGACGCCGCCAATGCCGCGAAGGCCGGCGACGGCTCTGGCCATGAACTGACGGCGCGAGGGTTCGTCGGGGTACGTCCGCTCGGGAAGCACGAGCTTCATCGTCAGGACGCCGTCAGGCTCGTAGCCCTGAGGTCCGTACACGAAGCGGTAAGTGCCGAGCACGCCGAGGCCGGCCGCAACCAGGAGCGGCAGCGCGATCGACATTTCCGCCACGACGATCGCGCGGCGGAGCAGTTGACGTCCCGTGGCCGTGCGTCCGCCTTCCTTGAGCGTCTCCGCGACTTCGGACGTCGCGGCCTGCAGTGCGGGGATCAAGCCGAAGACGCACGCCGTCAGCACCGCCAATGCGATCGTGAAGCCGACCAGCCGAAAGTCCGGCCCGAGCGATTCGAAGCCGGGCACGAATCGAAGGATGTTGGCCGGCATGCTGACCCGAAGGGCACGCAGGCTGAGCCACGCGAATCCGAGGGCCGGTGGCACCGCCACGAGCGCGAGCAGCGCGCTCTCGGTCAACAACTCGCGGACGATGCGGAAGCGGCTGGCGCCGAGGGCGAGCCGGACGGCGATCTCCCGCCGCCGCTCCGTTGCGCGCGCGAGCAGAAGGTTGGCGATGTTCGCGCAGGCGATCAACAGCACGACGAGCGCCGACGTCTGCCAGAGCGCGAGCAGCGGCCCGGTGCCTTCGTCGAGCATGCCGCTGAGGAGCGTGAACACGCGCACGCCGTGGTCGCGGTTCGCGTCCGGATAGTCACGCGCGAGCCGCGCGGCGAGCACCGACATTTCCGACTGCGCGTCCTCGAGCGACGCGCCGGGCCTCAGGTGGCCGATGACCGTGAAGTATCGCAGGTCGCGGCGCGGCGGCATCTGCGGATCGAACGCGATGGGGGACCAGATTTCGGAGCCCTCGGGGAAGGAGAATCGCGGCGGCATCACGCCGATGACGACGTGCGGCTCGCCGTCGACGACGATCGTACGCCCCACGACCGAGCGGTCGGCATCGAAGCGCCGCTTCCACAGCGCGTCGCTCAAGATCACGACGTGGTGCCGCCCGAACGTTTCATCGTCCCGAACGAACGTGCGGCCGAGGGCCGTTTGCGCGCCCAGCGCTTCGAAGAAGCCGCTCGTGACCTGGAAGCCGGCAACCCGCTCCGGCTGGCCGCCGTCGACGAGGTTCGCATCCCACCAGGCGTCCGCGGAAAGAAAGATCAATTTCGTGGCGTGCGCGCGCCAGTCGAAGAAATTGGCGGGCGACACCGCCTCCTTCTTGTACTGCAGCCGCGGGCCGGTCTCCGACAGCAGCACGACGGCGTCCGGATCCTTCAGCGGATACGGGCGCAGCACGAGACGGTCGATCAGGTTGAAGATGGCCGCGTTCGCCCCGAGCCCCAGCGCGAGCGTCAGCGTCACGATGGCCGTCAGCCCCCGGCGCTTCCGGAGCGCCCGTACGGCGGAGCGAACGTCCCTCCACGAGTTGCGCATGAAGCGATCTCCCGAACGCCGCGATTCCGCGGCAGCGTGAACGCGCGCGCGCCGCGCGGCGGGGAGCCACACCGCCAGCGTCAATGCCTGCGCCGCGTACCAGCAGGACGCACGCCCCCGGCCGTCCCGCGCGGCACGCGTCGCAAACTCTTCGTGCAAATCTCCGACGACCATCTCGACGCGGTCGTCGCGCGCGAGCGCCGCCGAGAGCAGCCATTCGAAGACGGCGGGCGGATGGGTCATGACTTCGAGTCGAGCCGCGCCTCGAGGCCACGCCAGAGTCGCAGCAGCGACGCCCGCGCCTGTTTCAGCGCCCGCAGCGCTCCCGGCGTGACCGTGTAGTACCGCCGCGCGCGCCCGCCGCGTTCCGCGAGCGGTTCGCCGACGCGCGATCGCAGGCACCCCTTCGCCTCGAGCCGATCGAGCGCGGTGTACAGCGCGCCGCGCGCGACGCGCCGTCCCGTGTGCTCGTGGATCTGATCCAGGATCGGGATCGCGTACGCGTCGTCGCCCACCCGCAGGATCGCGAGCAGCACGGTCTGCTCGAACTCGCCGAGGTACGGTTCAGTCATTTGCCTGCATTGTAGGACAAATACGGCAGCGCCCGGCAAAAGTTCGCGAGTGCTAGAATCCCGGGATGGCTCGATATGTTCTGCGCGTCAATGGAAAAGACCATGAGGTTGACGCCGAGCCCGGCGACAGCCTCCTCTCCCTCCTCCGCGACGACCTCGGCCTGACCGGCAGCAAGTTCGGCTGCGGCGAAGGATTCTGCGGCGCCTGCACGGTGCTCATCGACGGACAGTTGACGCGATCCTGCGTGACGCGTGTCGGCGCCGTCGCCGGCAAGGCAATCGCGACGGTCGAGTCGCTCGCCGCAGGCGACCGGCTGCACCCGGTTCAGCAGGCTTTTCTCGACGCCGAAGCGTTTCAGTGCGGCTACTGCACGTCCGGCATGGTCATGGCGACGGTCGCGCTGCTCAAGAACACGCCGAACCCGACCGAACAGGACATCGCCCGCGTCATGGACCGCAACGTCTGCCGCTGCGGCACGTACCCGCGCATCGTGGACGCCATCAAGCGCGCCGCGCAGCAGATGCGCACCACGACGACGGCCCTCGGAGGCCAACGATGAGCAAGATCCCTTCGGCTCCTCCCGTTCTTCCTTCGACGTCTTCGATTGAACCCGAACGCTACGAGCTGTCCGAGCCGCTCCGCTATCGGTTCGAGCTGGAGCGGCGCGACTTCGTCAAGTTGTTCGGCGGCGGCCTGCTCGTGCTCGTCGCCGCCCCGGCGGCGCTCGCGCAGGAATCGGGGCGCGGCCGCGGCGGACAGAATCAGCAGCCGGCGGAGCTGGCGGCGTGGCTGCAGATCGACGGGAACGGCCACGTCACAGGCAGCACCGGAAAGGTCGAGATCGGGCAGAACGCGCGCACCGCGCTCGCGCAGCAGATCGCCGACGAGCTGCGCGTGCCGCTCGCGTCCGTCTCGCTCGTGATGGGCGACACGGACCGTACGCCGTACGACATGGGCACGTTCGGATCGCGGACGACGCCCACGATGGCGCCCGTGATGGCGAAGGCGGCGGCGACCGCGCGCGAGATGCTGATCGATCAGGCGGGGGCGCGCTGGCAGGCGGACCGTGCGTCGCTGGCGGCACGCGACGGCCGGGTCTTCGGGCCCGGCGGAAAGTCGATCGCTTACGGCGAGATCACGAAAGGGCAGGCGCTGACCGGGACGATCGTCGCGGATCCTCCGCAGCAGAAACGCACCGACTGGCAGATACGCGGCACCGCGGCGAAGAAACTGGACGGGCGCGCGTTCGTGACCGGCGCTCATGAATTCCCGTCCGACATCAAACGACCCGGGATGATGTACGGCCACGTCATCCGTCCCGACGGCTACGGCGCGACGCTGGTCACGCTCGACTCCGCCGGCGCGACGAAAATCCCCGGCGTGACCGTCGTCCACGACGGCGATTTCGCCGGCGTCGTCGCCCCCACCGAGCGGGACGCGAAGCGCGCGACGGCGGCGGTGCGGGCGACGTGGAACGTCCCCGCCGGCCAGCCCTCGTCCCGGACGATCTTCACGTACCTCAAAGAGAACCCCGAGGGTGAGGGCGGGCGCGGCGGACGCCCGACCGTGACCGGCGACGTCGCGGCGGCGCGCGCGCAGGCGTCGCGTACGTTCGAGGCGAGCTATCTGATCCCGTACATCGCGCACGTGCCGCTCGAGCCGCG
>Ga0066710_100006001_pt1 | contig 11243 bp, 8 predicted proteins | sample GraSoiAngelo_159_FD_79666 | JGI IMG/M metagenome (GOLD analysis project Ga0066710, IMG submission 79666) | Grasslands soil microbial communities from the Angelo Coastal Reserve, California, USA - 14_1009_16_40cm | ecosystem: Environmental > Terrestrial > Soil > Grasslands | place: USA... | reverse complement strand
CCGTTTCGCCGTGTTCAACGCGTCCCAGAAGACGGCCGACTGGGGATTGGTGAAATGCAGGCCAGAGCCCATGGTGGCAATCTTGATGGCGACGGCGGCGTCCGGGTCGGTTGCGTTGGTGCTGCGGTCGGCCCGCACCATCCAACCCTTTGGCGCCTGGGCAACGAGGGGGGCGGCCGCGAGCAGGACAAGCAGGGCAGCTGCAACAGAGCGCTTCATCGGTATTCCTCCTTCGGAAGTGGTCGTCGTATAAATGAACAATACTCCAGAGGGCAGTCCGCTGATCAACAGGTAACCGGCTTCCGGAGACTTCCGATGAAAATGGCACGTACGGTCGGCTTCGCTCTGGCCATGTGGGCCGCTGGGGCCGCGCTTCAGCCCGTCGCCGCCGATGAGGGAATGTGGCCTCTGAACCGTTTTCGGGCGGCTCCCCTACAACAGAAGTACGGGTTCACCCCGGCCCCCCAGTGGCTCCAGAACGCCCAGCTCGCGTCGGTCCGGTTCGCCCGCGGATGCTCGGGCAGCTTCGTGTCGCCGTCAGGCCTCGTCATGACGAACTACCACTGCGCCGTCGCGTGTATCGAGGCACTTTCGACCGAGCAATCGAAGCTGCTCGAAACCGGATTCTATGCAGAGACCGCGACGGACGAGCGACGCTGTCCCGGCATGGAGTTGAACCAGCTCACCACAATCACCGATGTGACCGACAGAGTGACGGCGGCTACCAAGGGGGCGGAGGGCGACCGGTTCGGCGCCGCGCGTAAGGCGGTGTTCGCCGTCATCGAGAGTGAATGCGCGAAGGACGATCGCGTGCGATGCGAAGTGGTCACGCTGTATCACGGTGGCAAGTACGACCTCTACAGCTATCGCCGGTTCCAGGACGTCAGGCTCGTGTTCGCTCCCGAGTTCGACACAGCGTTCTTCGGTGGCGATCCAGACAACTTCATGTTCCCGCGATTCAACCTGGACCTGGCCTTCGTCCGCGTATACGACGGCGGCGGCCCGCTTGTCTCCAGCCACTGGTTTCCGTGGTCTCCGGCGGGCGCGTCCGCGGGTGACCTCGTCTTCGTCACCGGCCATCCCGGTTCGACCTCGCGGCTCGACACAATCGCCCAACTTGAGTTCGAGCGAGACGTCCGGCTGCCGACGCACCTGCTCTTCTACAGCGAGGCGCGCGGCCTGCTGACCGAGTTCGAGCACCGCGTTCCCGCCGAGGCCAGGTTGGCTCGTGCGCAACTCGTGTTCATCGAGAATACGTTGAAGGTCCTGAAGGGCGAGCTCGACACCCTCGCCGATCGTACGCAGCTCGACCGCAAACGAGCCGACGAGACCGAGCTCCGCCGGCAAGTGGCCGCACGGCCCGAGCTCCAGCAGCGATTCGGCGGCGCGTGGACCGCCGTGTCGGACGCTGTCGATCACAAGCGCGACCTCTGGAAGCGCTCGGCGGCATTTTCCCGGCTGACAGGCTCTGAGCTCTTTGCCCAGGCCCAGACGCTCGTCCGAATGGCAACGGAACTTTCAAGAGGGAACGAGCAGCGGCTGCCCGAGTTCACAAACGCCGCGCTGCCGGCGCGGCGGCAACAGATTGAGGCAACGCGGCCCTACTCGACCGAGCTGGAAACCCTGGTGCTCGCCCACGCCCTGAGGCACATCCGTGAACAGCTCGGCCTGGACGACCCGGCCGCCAAGGCGCTGCTCGGCCGCGCGCCAGACGAGGTCGCCAGCGGCGCGATTCAGGCGACGACGCTGCGCGACGCAGCCGCACGGGTGGCTCTGATGAAGGGCGGTCAGGCCGCGATCGAGGCCTCCCAGGATCCGCTCATCGCCCTCGCAAGGGCGGTTGACGGCTTCACGCGCGAGTCGAGACGCCGTCTGGAGGACGAGATCGAGGCAAGAGTGGATAAGAACATCGAAGCCATCGCACAAGCGCGCTTCGCTCTGCAGGGCGAGACGGTCTACCCCGACGCCACCTTCACGCTCAGGCTGACTTACGGGACCGTGAAAGGGTGGAACGAAGCGGGACGAGACGTTGTGCCATTCACCACCTTCGGCGGGCTGTTCGACCGCCACACAGGCTCTGCGCCGTTCAATCTGCCGAAGCGGTGGCTCGATCGGAAGTCGGCGGTCGCGCTGTCAACGCCGTTCAACCTGGCCGCCGACACCGACATCATCGGGGGCAATTCGGGCTCGCCCATGATCGACAGGGTCGGGCAGATCGTCGGGCTGATTTTCGATGGCAACATCCACTCGATCGGCGGCGAGTACCTCTTCGACGCATCCAGGAACCGCAGCGTTGCCGTTGACAGCCGCGGGATCAAAGAAGCGCTTCGGTCCGTGTACCGCGCGGAGCGTGTCCTCCAGGAAATTGACCGCCGGTAGAACGAGCCTCACGCCGCCGATCGCAGAACCTCTGCGCTCTGCTTCAGGGCGCGGAGCGCAACGGCCAGGTTGGCCTGCGTCCAGGCCAGGGGGACATGCTCGTTCGGGATCCACGTGTCGCCCTTCAAGTAGTACAGCTCGGGTGCCTGACCATCGGATGTCAGCTGCTCCAACGCGCGGCTGAAGTGGCGCAGCTGCGCCCTCAGCAGGTCGGTGCGCCGCGGATCCCGTCGAAAGCGAGCCGCGTAGATCGACGAGAGGATCGGATCGAACAGGCACCATTGGGCTTCACAACCCGGACGCAGCAGCTCGTCTCGTAGACCGACCTGGCTGCTGAAGTCCATCGTTCGCTCGGCCGGTGGAAACCACTCGTCGTAATCCTGGCAGAAGTACGAATCGCCTACATAGCGTCTGATGCCGACCTCGCCCACGAGCCGCGCACGCACCAGCGAGAGCATCATGTCCTCGGTGCGGCGGTCTTCGACAACCGACAACGGATGGATCAGGAAGAGGAGCGCCGCGTCAGTCCGTCGCGCGGGCGGCGACTCGAACGGGAGGCTCTTCGCCAGAGCGGCCCGACCACTCGCGATCCATCGATCGAGGTCCCGGTCGTTCACTCCGCCGAACGTTCCAGCCGACCGGCGATAGTCCCTCAGCAAGGTCAGCGCTGCGACGACTGCCCCGATGCTGGAGGCGTTGACCTTTCTGGCCTCCTCCCAAGCGCCGCTGTCCTGGTCCGACCAGTACTCAATCGCTCCGCAGTATTGCGCGAGCACGTCCACCGTCTCGCACTCCGTGGAATCCAGCGCCTCGACGTCCGCCAGACGCAGCCGCATCCACATCGCGTATCCGAGGGCGTCGTTCTGCGCGTGGGCCCAGCTGCCGCCGACCTCCGCGCCCGTGTCGGCAACGAACCGGACGTGCGGCCGTTCCTGAACACGTTCCTTCAACGCGGGGTGGTCGATGATGGCGGTCATGCGCGCCAGCTGCGTGCGAAGACAGGCCTGGACGCTCCGAACCGTCGCCAGCGCCGAGGCCGCTTCCCCGCCATGCCACTGCGAGTACGCAACCATCATGGTGTCTCTGACCCACGCATGCTGGTATCCGCTCGCGTCGGTGGCCGCCGGGCGGCTGCTGGCGGCGTACAGACCACTGGCGCGCCGCGGAATATCCAGCGTTTTGTGGCGGGCAAATTCCTGCTCGATGGCTGGGATGACGTCGCGCAGGTTCGCCGGCGTCAGGGCCGGGAGGTCGTTGAGTGGCAACGGTCAGTCAATCGTCCACAGCGTCAACGTGGACACGTCCTTCACGAGAACCCGGTTTCCCGAGATGACCGGCTGCGTCCACGTCTCGCTCATGGCGACGTCGTAGCGCGCGATTGGCTCGAACCGCGTTCGATTGTGCCGGATGACGACCAGCTTGGCATCGTCCTGCAGCGAGAAGATCGTATTGCCGGCACGCGCGATCGCCGCGTGAGAGGCCTGACGCGGATCGCTTTTCCAGAGGACCTTGCCGCTGTCGAGATCCAGTGCGAAGTACTGACCGCTGTTCAGGTGCGACAGACCAAACAGCACGCCGTCGATGGCCACGGCGTCGCTCATGTGCATCGAGACCTCGTCGGTGTGCCAGACGTTCTCGGTACCCCACTCGCCGGCTCGCGGAACGACCTTGAATGCGGTCACTCCGTTACCGCGGCCCATTTCAATCACCATGTCCTTGTAGACGATCGGCGTCTGGCTCGTGGTGACCGCGGCGGTCGTGTACGGGCGCCTCCAGAGGAGCTTGCCGTCGGCCATCGCGACGCCCACGAAGTTCTGCTGCGTGAAGGTCACAACCTGCGGCGTGCCCGACAGGTTGAAGAGCAGGGGCGATCCGTAGGCGGGACCGTCGCCGTTCCAGGTCCACCGGGGCTCCCCGGTTGCGACGTCGAAGGCCGTCAAGGCGCCGTTATTGTGTCCACCGACGTGGAGCACCATCAGGTTCCCCACCACGAGCGGCGACATGGCGGTGTGGAAGAGTGGCTCCACCTCCCCGGCGGGCCTCTGCCAGATCTGCCGGCCCGTCTGCGTATCGAACGCGGTCACGATGCCGCTGATACCGAGCGTGAACAGCCGGTTACCCGCCAGCGTCGGCGTGGACTTGGGTCCGGGCCCATGAGGGGCAGTCGCGGGATTCATCTTGAAGGACGCGCGATAGCTCGTCCGCCAGATGACCTTGGCTGTCGCGGCGTCGAGCGCCGTCATGACCTCGTTCTCGCCTTGTCGGGCGAAGACGTAGACGCGATCGCCGGCCACGATTGGCGTCGCATAGCCGGTGCCCACTTCTACATTCCAACGCCTGGTGAGGGTCTTGGGCCACGCGGCCGGCTCACGGAAGGACGTGATGACGCCGTCACGGTTCGGGCCGCGCCACTGCGGCCAGTCCTGAGCCGCTACCCCTCCGGCAAGCAGCACGGCCGCAACAACGGTCCACGCGAATCGGTGGCGCGTCTTGATTGGCATGGCGCCGATCATAGGACAAGCTGCCGCCGACCGGCTACTGCTCGGTCCTCAGGCTTCGGGCTAGCGGAGGGAGGGGCGGCGAGCCCGCCCCTTCTCGCGCCTACGAAGTCAGACGAACCCGCATGAATGCAATGATGTTCCTTATCGTGTCTCGTGATGCCTCCGTGTCCTCAGAGAGGTCGAACCCGTGCGCCGCGCGAGCGTGATTCATACACGTGACGGCAAGTCGGACGCCAGGGCAGACCTGAAGAAGCGGACCCAGATGGGGCGTGAATGGACACGGGTGCGATTCCCCTGAAAACACCAAAAGCCGCCCGGGCAGTGCACCGCGACGGCTTGTCAATCAGCACTCGAGAGGAACCGGGGCGGCGCTCCTGTGCCTCCTGAGTCATGCGGTCGGTCCCGCACCGATGGACCTATGGGCGACGACGCTCTGCCCGCCGCCGCCGCGGGGACAGCAATGCTCTCGAAACGGCTCACCGGCTGGGCTCTCATGGCCGTGTGCGTGATCATTCAACCAGCAGGCGTTGCCACAACACCGTTTGTATACGCTGCGGAGCATTGGGTCGAGATCAAGTCGCCGCGTTTCAGCGTCATCACCGACGCGGGCGAGAAGCGTGGACACGAAGTGGCAACGCGCTTCGAGCAGATGCGCGCCGTCTTCTCGAACCTCTTCTTGAAGGGCCGGACCGACACGCCGGCGCCCCTGACCATCTTCGGCTTTCGAAACACCAAGGACCTCGGCGCCCATTCGCCGCAGTGGAAGGGCAAGGCGGTGGAGCTGTCCGGCTATTTCCAGCAGGGCCGGGACCGCAACTTCATCGTCCTCGATCTGTCTGCACAGCAGCGCTGGCGTGTGGTCTTTCACGAGTACGCGCACCTGCTCATCAACTCGAACCTGCAGCAAATGCCCTCGTGGTTCGACGAAGGCATCGCTGAGTTCCTTTCGACCTTGTCCATCGAAGGAGACACGGTGCAGATCGGGTTGGCACCCGAAGGCCAGGAGCAATTCCTGTCTGTCAACCAGCTGATGCCGGTCGAAGAGCTCTTCGCCGTGCAGCGCGACTCCAGCATCTACAACGACGGCGGCGACCATCGCTCGCTCTTCTATGCGCAATCGTGGCTGATGGTGCATTACCTGATGGACAAGAAGCTGCTGGGCAAGATGGATGACTACGTCGCCGACCGCAATCGCGGCGCGTCTGTCTCCGAAGCGTGCCTGCAGACGTGGGGCATGACGGCGCGGAGCCTCGATCGCGAGTTGAAAGACTACCTGGCCGGCGCGCACGTTGCCAGCTCACGGTTCAAGGTGACGATTGACGCCACCAAGCCGGTATACGCCTCGCGCGCTCTCGATCGCGTCGACGTGGACGCTGAACTCGCCGACCTGCACATGCACATGCCCGATCGACGTGAGCAGGCGCGCGCTGAATTCGAGGCCGTGCTTGCGCGCAAGCCTGATCAGCCGGTCGCGCACCGCGGGCTCGGGTATCTCTATCTTGACGACGATGACGTGGAGCGTGCGGCCAGGTCGTTCCAGCGCGCGGCCGCAGCCGATTCCGACGATCCCTACGTCCACTACTATGCAGGTGTTCTCAGGTTGCGTGCGAGCAGCCACACGTCTGAGGAAATTGCGCGCGGGCGGCGGGAGCTCGAGCAGGCGGTGGCGCTGAATCCGGGCATGGCTGACGCGCATGCGACGTTGGGTCAGCTCTGCGCCATGGCCGGGGACTACGAAATGGGTGCCTCGGCGCTCCGGCGGGCACTCCTTCTCAAGCCGCGTGAAGAGCGCTACGTTTTGGGCCTGGCGAACATCCTCATGTTGCAGAAGCAATGGGACGCGGCCGAAAGCTTGCTCCGCCCGCCCGCTTTGATACTTTCCTTTCGTCTCGGGTCGAGACCGCGATCCACTCGAGGCTACTCCTCGCCGCAGCCTGGTAAAGGCGTCCTGTCTCATCAGCTCCCCTCACCGAGCTGAGCCATCGAACCTTCGGGATCTCGTTGTTGAGCTTCTCTGTTCGTTGCAGGTATCGGAATTGCACATTGGCGTCTGGAGGCCCAGCAGTAGCAGCAAAGGAGGAAAATCATGCCAAAAGCGTTCCTCAGATTGCTCGTGCTTGTCTTGTGTATGGTCGCGTCTGTCCCTGCGAAAGCTCAAGAACGACGCGTCCCCCACTCGGGGTCGCAGGCCGTCGGGTTCGACTTCGGCGTATTCCTGCCGTCGAGCGATTCGGGTGACCAACTGAACGTTGCTGCGCCGGTCAGCGGGTTCTACGAGTACTACGTGACGCCCCGAGTCAGTCTGCGGGGATCAACAGGCTGGACGCAGCCGTCGGTCAGCGGTAGCTCGATCGATCAAGTGCGGATGATGCCGCTCCAGTTCGGCGTGAACTACAACTGGGAAGGTGGCAAGTGGCATCCCTTCGTCGGAGGGGGCGCGGGCGCCTATTTCCTGCAGTACAGGAGGAGAGGCGCAGCGCTCGGGGAGTCCGTCACCAGGCCCGGGGTGAGCGCCGGTGGCGGCATCGAATATTTCTTGAGCCGAACCGTCGCCCTCAAGGGTGAGGGACGTTATCACTCGGTGGCCGACATCGCCCGCGTCGATCCCTCGGGAACGACATTCACAGTCGGTTTCAAAACGTACTTCTGAAGCAACCGCGAATGCGGTTAGCAGCGTTCGGCTCGAGCCGGACGCTGCTCTCACCGGCGGCGAGCCGGTCTGAGCGTGGCCGACGGCTTGGACGCCTCTCGACTGACAAATGGAACAACGAGAAAGGGTTCATGGGAGCCGAATGATCCTGCGTTCAGCGCGATTGATTCGCGAGCGGTCGAACGTGTTGTCCGACACGTCGCGCTCTTAGGTGCGGCTTCGCGAGCGTCAGATTCTGCAACCGGTTCAGTCGATCGAGCTCCGTCATCGCGCCCTCGCGACAGCAGTGGAGGCAGGCTCACCACCCGACCGAGCTTGCCATTCGGCCGCTAACGCCTTCGCTCTTGCGATCTGATCAGCGGTCATTTGTCGTTCGGCCGCCTGAAGCTCGCTTCCGTAAAAGAGCTCGTTCTCATGGGCGGCCAATTGCAACCACATGGGCCCCTGCACAGGATCCCGTGGCAGCGTCTCACCGCCCTGCAGATAGGCTTTGCCGAGCAGGTATTGAGCGTCCTGCATGCCTTGGAGCCGGAAGCGACCCACAGATTCTGCTGAGGACCGAGAAATCCAACTGGCCTTGTGAGTTAAGGCTGTTGGGACTTCGGTTTTCCGTCCCTTCGGGAATCTTCGTCAGCCTGCGGTTTGTCGCCCGGCCTCGGTCCTGTTTTCGGCTTCCATGCCCCAGCCAGCGCCCTGCCCCTTGCAATCTCGTCCGTTGTCATTTGACTCTCTGCGCTGTCGAGCTCGGTCTTGTAAAATGGCAGATTTTCGTTAGCCGCCAGCGACAGCCACATTTCGGCTTGGACCGGGTCGCGCGGAAGTCCTTGGAGACCCTGAGCGTAGACTTTTCCGAGCAGGTACTGAGCATCCTGATTTCCGTGTTCAGCGGAAAGCCGCATCCACTTCACCCCCTCCGCTACATCTTTCTGGGGCAACAGATAAATGGAGCCCAACATGAACTGCGCGTCGGTATTGCCCTGCGCGGCGGATGCTTTGAACCATTTAATGGCTTGGTCGGTATCCTTTGAGACGCCTTCGCCCATGAGATACATCCTGCCGAGGAGGAGTTGGGCATCCGCATTACCTTGCGCCGCCAGAGGTGTAGATTCCTTTACAGCAGTCGCGTAGTCCTCTTCCTGATAGGCCCGCTGAGCGGACGCGAGATCGGCGCCGGCGGATAAGCCTGCGGAAAGCAGAATCGTTGAAAGGCAACGAGAAACTTGCAGGAATAAGTACATTGTCACCTTCCCCGTTCCATTTGACGACAGAAGCGGCGTGCCAGGAATGAGCTTACCGCAGACTTCTTGGGCCTCAAGCCCTGGTAGGCCCGAGGCCCCCTGTTGAGGTCTGGGCGTTACGGGGTGTTGATGGGTGTCACGCCGCCTGGCGTGTTGAACCTGAACACCTTGTTCTGCTGCACGGTCATGTTGAGGGGTCCCACGCATGCCAGCGACCGGCTGATGCCAGTTCCTGCGAGCGTGTCCTTCCAACTGGTCGTAACGGTGTAAGTGCCGGATTGCAGATTCTTAACAATCCAGTCGAAGCTGTGGGCGGAAACTGTGCTCTCGTTAAATGTGATGAAGCACCCGCCGGTGATCGCCAGGCACTGGGTAGCGAGCGCCTGGAAAAGGTTGGTGCTGATCTGGATGTAGCGGGAGTCATAGGTAACCGCGCCACTCGGGATTACCTGGGGGCTCCCAGGTCCCGTAACACTCACGGTGAAATCCACGCCCGCCAGCGCGGAACTGCTTACACCTCCCGTGGAACTTCCCGTTTGCTTCGAACTCACAGTGCCGTCGGTTAGGAGGCCAACGACGGCTGAAGGCCTCACAACGAATACGTTGCCATTGCCGCCACTTGTCTTGATTCCAGCGACGGCGCTGCCCATGCAGTCGCCGCTAGCCGAAGTACATGTGCTTACGCCGGAGCTGTCGATAATACAATTCTGCTGGCATTGAAATCCGCCGGTTATAGCGCCGCCGGTGTCCAAAGTACAGCCGACAAAATTGTCTCCAGTCGTTGCATAGCTGAAATTCCCGCTGCTCTGCGCGAATCCCGTACTAGATCCCATGTGAAATGCTAGAAAAACTCCTGCGGCTATCGATGCGGCTCTTTTCATAACTGGTTATCCCCTTTTGAGCTGTTTAGGTGTTGGTCTTCAACTTTCGATTCCTCTCAAGTTGTCTCCTTAAGTTGCCGCCTTCGATAGTCCGTCGGCCTGTTGAAGGCCAACCCCAGCAAGCGCATTCCACGATCGTCGACAGCGCAACATTCGGGTCTACAGTGCAACACTCGACGATCACGCCGGCTGACAAATGTCGCGACGACCGCTGTCAAACGCCACACCACCGACGGATCCAAGTCAGCCATCTTGGAGTGCAACCGCTGATCGAGATTTCGAAGACGTTAGAGTCAGACTGTGCCGCGACGTGGCACTTGGCGACGTGCACGAAAGGCGCCACTTGGTGAAACCGAGTTTCGGTGTACGAAATCGCAGATTGCGTTACCGTTCCCCCATTGCTCCACAACCTTGAAGAACGGCGGTTTTCCCCCAAGCTTGAGGAGCGGCGGTTTTCCCCCCAAGCGCGACTGCAAGAGTGACCGGCCTCTATACACAGCGACGTGACCAGGCGTACTTTCTACACTCAAGCTGAACTACACTCGATCTGACAGAAGTCTACGATTCCTCACAATTACGTGAACCGTGCCGTCCGGATGATCTTCGAGCACGCCAACGAGAGCCGTCAGTGATCGGCGCTGGCGCATCGGCGATTGCGCAATGGTAAGTGCCTACCTCAAGCGCAAGCCTGCGAGTAATTGGGGCGAACTGCGGATCGTCGACGCGATGAGGGTATTTGCAGAGATATGTCGATGCGCCTGAACGTCCTCGTCCTTGCGCTCTTCGCAACCAGCATGTGCGAAGGGGTGTGTCCGCTCAAGCCGACGCCAACGAAGGGAACGTGGCGGCTGTCGGGAACGGTCTCCGCGATGGATGGCGGTCGAGTAGGCGGTCCGATCGCAGGGGCGAGGGTGGCGGTCGCGAGCGGCGTGAACACCGACTCGAACGTGACGACCGACGCGCAAGGGCGTTACGCGTTCCCCGGCCTCGAGAGCGGCAGGCTCACGCTCACCATTTCGGCGCCGGGCTATGTCAGCAGTAATCCGAGCGTCGATCTTTACAGAGATACGGAAGTGAACTTTGTGCTCAGCCCGCAGTGAAAGTCCCGAGCCTCGAGCGAGACGATAGGCACGACCCTGTCGGTCCATCCGGTGCGACCAGTCGCGGCGCGCAGCGAGCTCCACCGTATCTCGCTCGCCGATCCAGCCCGTCTGTGGTACCTGCTGATCCTCTTCAAACGCACCCTGATCCTCTTCAAACGCACCGCAACCATATCGTTGCTACATCCGCTGCTACGGCCGTCCGACGTCAACGCCTAGCCGTCTCTGAATCGTACTAGTGGCCTCTCGGCGCAGACACAGGGGCAACACCTTGGTGCAGCGTGAAGGTGTTTCTGCGGGTGTAGGAAATCCTTCCTGATCCTTTCCTCGATACGCCTTATCGATGCGACAGACCGAACCAGCAATCCACGGAGTCCGAGGCGCGTGCTTGGAACTCGCGACGACTGTTTGGATCCCCGACACGCAACTGCGTCGCGGCCGCTCGCGAAGACCCGAGCCTCCGAGATCGAGAGTGCACTGGCATCGCGGTTGCT
>Ga0066710_100005999_pt1 | contig 11244 bp, 12 predicted proteins | sample GraSoiAngelo_159_FD_79666 | JGI IMG/M metagenome (GOLD analysis project Ga0066710, IMG submission 79666) | Grasslands soil microbial communities from the Angelo Coastal Reserve, California, USA - 14_1009_16_40cm | ecosystem: Environmental > Terrestrial > Soil > Grasslands | place: USA... | reverse complement strand
CGCAACTCGGCGTCCCAACCGAAGATCCTCGGCCTCGTAGACCACTCCCATGCCGCCGCCACCCAGCTTGCTCAGAATGCGGTAGTGAGAGATGGTTTGACCGATCATGTTTTGGCCGATCATGATTTGGCGATCATGGCGAGTTCGAGATGGAGGGCCATGTTAGGCCGTGATTACTGCGCACGTCAATGAGCGTTCACGGCGGGAGGAAATGACGGCGTGCTAATCTCGTGAATTCGAAAAGTCATGCCTTTCCCGTCCCAACTCGCTTTCACTGGTTACAGTCTGGCCACAATCTTCTGCTGGGGAACGGGCGATTTTCTCGGGGGATACGCTGCCAAACGCGCGAATGCGGTCGTTCTCACTGCCGGTGCCCACGCTTGCGGTCTTGTTCTGATGACCATGCTCGCCCTGCTCGATGGTGGTCCCTTCCCTGAACGGACACTCGCTCTGTGGGCGGTAGCGGGTGGGCTAAGTGGCGGCGGCGCCCTGGCAATTTTCTATCGCGCCCTGGCCAGCGGGAAAATGGGAATGACAGCTCCGATCTCGGCCGTTCTTGCCGCAGCTATTTCGGTGGCGTTTGGCATGTTTACCGAGGGGCTGCCTCATTTAATTCAACTAATCGGGTTCTGTCTGGCGGCGGTAGGTATTGTTCTGATCTCGCAATCGGAAGGCGGGGCCGGCCGTCCCCAGGGCTTCTGGCTGGCGGTCCTTGCCGGCTTTGGCTTCGCAGGTTTCTTCATTTGCATGAAGCAGACTGGCGCAAGCTCGGCGTTATGGTCGGCGGCGCTTTCCCGCACCGCATCACTTGTCCTGGTCGGCGCTATCGTTTTGGTCACCGGATCGGCGAGAAATATTCAACGCAACGCCTTGCTGCTGGGCGGACTCGCTGGATGTTTGGACGTTACCGGTACCGCCCTCTACGTTCGTGCCAGCCAGAGCGGCCGTCTCGATGCCGCCGTGGTGCTCAGTTCGCTTTATCCGGCCGTCACCGTACTGCTTGCGCGCCTGCTGCTCAAAGAGCGCTTCACCCGCTGGAAGACGGTGGGAATGGTGACGGCAATTTTGGCGGTGCCGATGATCGCGCTGCAATAGGGCGCTCATTCCATATTCCGGAATGTGGAATGACTGGGAGGACATGACCATAGCGCCGCGACTAACATGCCATTAGCTAAACTCATAGCATGGCGCTGATCGAAGTCCGCAACCTGACCAAAGTCTTCCCGCTCGGCGAATCCATATTCGGAGGCGGCGCTAAAGGTGAAGTGCGCGCTGTCGACGATGTGTTGCTCGACATCGCGCAAGGCGAAACACTTGGCCTGGTAGGCGAATCCGGCTCGGGCAAAAGCACGTTGGGACGTCTAGTCTTGAATCTGATCAAGCCCAGTTCGGGGAGTGTTCGCTTCAACGGTCAGCAGCTGGTTTCCGCCGGACACTCCGAGATGCGCCGCCTGCGTCGCGAAATGCAAATCGTTTTTCAGGATCCCTTCGGATCACTCGATCCTCGCCTGCGGGTGGAAGACATTGTCAGTGAACCACTGGTCATTCATGAACATATGAGCCGAGACGCGCAACGCACTCGCGTCGCCGAGCTGCTGCGTGCCGTGGGCCTCGACGATTCTGTTCTCCGGCGTTTTCCGCACGAATTCAGCGGCGGCCAGCGGCAGCGCATCGGCATCGCACGGGCCCTGGCGCTGCGCCCGAAATTCATTGTGGCCGACGAACCAGTCTCGGCTCTCGATGTCAGTGTGGGCGCGCAGATTGTCAACCTGCTGGCACAACTGCAACGCGACTTCGGATTGACCTACCTCTTCATTTCACATTCCATGCCCGTGGTGCGCTATTTGGCGACGCGCATTGCAGTGATGTATCGAGGAAGAATCGTAGAGATCGGATCCACTGAGCAAATCACTGAACGCCCGCAGCATGCGTACACCCGCAGTTTGCTGGAAGCCACGCCGGAGATCGCTGTTTAGCAAACCGGCAGTTGTCCCCTTGTCTAGCTGGGCTCCACGGATTACAATCCGCCGCTACGCTCTCAGGAGGGCTTCAATGGCTGCTGCTCCTCTACCCACGGCTATGGCCAACGGCGCACCGCTCTCCCAAGGCGTGCGCATTGTCAACACCTTCATCGCACCCGCCAAAACATTCACTGATTTGCGCCGCAATGCCAGTTGGTGGGTGCCGTTCCTGCTGTCGGTGATTGTTTCCATAATCTTCGTGGCTGTGGTGGACCAGAAGGTCGGCTTCCGCAAGGTGACAGAGAATCAGATTCAAATGTCACCCAAAGCGTCGGCTCGCTTGGACCAGATGCCCGCCGCTGAAGGCAATAAAGCGATCGCCAGCCAGGCCACGGTTACACGTTACATTTCCTACGGCTTCTGGCTGTTGATCCTGATCTGGAACGTGACTGTCGCGGCAATCCTGCTGGGCTCGTTTAAACCTGGTGCGGGCGCAGATCTCACCTTCAAGACCTCCCTTGCGGTGGTGATGTATGGCAGTCTGCCGCTCTTGATAAAGAGTCTCTTTGCAATTGTGTCTTTGCTGGCCGGCATGAACACGGACTCATTCACTTTTCAGAACCCCGTGGCCACGAACCCGGGTTACCGTCTAAACCCGGCAGATTCGCCGTTTCTGTACAGCCTGGCGACCTCCCTCGATATTTTCATGATCTGGACGCTGATCCTTACCGCCATCGGCATGAGCTGCGTTGGCAAGATTAAGAGATCCACTGCCTTGGCGGTGGTCTTCGGCTGGTACGTTGTGTTCATGCTCGTTAGCGCGGGATTCGGAGCCCTGTTCTCGTAGGGAAAGACGCTCAGCAGCATCTTGTCATCGCCAGCTACGGATGCGACTTGTGGCTGTTATGCTCGGGACGGTTTGGAGGATTTACGATGAAACGAAATTTTAATCTGCTGGTTCTGTGTGCAATCGTCGCCATCCTCGCCTCACCACTTTCGGCGCAGCAAACCAAGAATCCGGTGAGTAGCGTGGTGAAGGAAATGCTCCCTCGCCAGCAGAAAAATATCGTGGCTGCGGTGGAGGAGATGCCGGCTGACAAGTTCAGTTACAAGCCTACCGCCGACCAGATGACCTTCGGCCACCTGGTGGCGCATATGATCGAATCCAACAACATTTTTTGTGCCAAGGCGGGCGACGTGGCCGCCCCGAAGACAGAAGAGGCGAAAGAAAGCGACGGTAAGGACAAGCTTGTGTCCGCTCTCAAGACCTCGTTTGATTTCTGCACGACTGCATTGGCCAAGGCAGACGATTCCAAGCTGGGCGACACCATCGAAAGCTTCGGCGGCCGCAAGCAACCTCGTGCCTGGGCGTGGATCGCCCTGGCCAGCAGTTGGGCCGACCACTATGGCGCCGCTGCCATGTATCTCCGCCTTAACGGCCTGTTACCGCCTACGGCGCAGAAGAAGTAAGACAGACTAAGAAGCGGCCTTGACTTCGACTGCCTACCCCTTGGCACAGTCCATGACACCATTTATTATCATACCGTTATCTTTAAGTTATTGAAAACACTCGGGGACGGTTAGAAGCTAAACTTGCCAATTCTGGCATGCAGGCATCGCGTACGATGCGTGTAGAGGCGTCTAGGATTCGATTCTAGCCACGATCTCCCTCCTCGCCAGGGAAAAGGGGGCGGCCGACTCGCGGGTGCGCCTTAAATCGTCGCTAACACTGATTATAGCTTATAGAGAATAATGCTGAACGTGAGAGCAAACCGCAAAGGTCAGCAGGAAACCGGAAATCTTAGACTCACAACCTACTCGATCCGCACCAGTTGGTTGGTATTGGACTCGACAGGCTCAGGAGCGGGATGCTGTGGAGCCCGCCAGGAATCGAAGATTGACACTTGGTGGACGCATGAAACCGTGCAGTGCGGGGCGCAAGACTTCTCGGTGACAAATTCGCGGCGAATATCTGCAACTGAGTAATTTTCTAATGGGATCGCAGGATATCCGCGCTGCTGCGAACAGTAGTGCACCAGTCCATTTTCACAGATGTACAGATAACGCGCTCCGGCGCGGCAGCGCCACTGGTTGGGGCGTCCCAGGGCAATATTGTCCTGGAAGGCGTTCACCCGGGTGAAGCTGCGCTTTTCCATGGACTTCATCTCGTGGTAAATGCGGCGCTCTTCATCGCCCAGCGGCTGTAGTTGTCCCTGGCCATCATGAATGATGCCGATCGTCGAACTAAAACCCAACTCCAGCGCGCGCTTGCCGATGACCAGCGCGTCCTGTGGATTATGCACGCCGCCGCCCACAACTGAATTGATATTCACGTGAAATTCGGCATGCTCGGCCAGCAGTTGCAGTTTCTTGTCGAGGACCTTGAGACTTTTCTTCGAGACATCGTCGGGTGCGACGTTATCAATCGAGATTTGCAGCCACTCCAATCCCGCCTGGTTAAGGCGCTGAATCCGTTCAGCGACCAGCAGATAACCATTTGTAATCAGTCCGGAGATGGTTCCGTTCTTGCGAATGCGGCTGATAATGGCGTCGAGCTCGGGATGGAGCAGGGGTTCGCCGCCGCTGATGGTGATGACCGAGGTACCCAGCTCTGCCAGCTTGTCAACGCGCTGGAACATGGTCTCGGTTGGGACAGGTTGCGAAAAATCGTCGAATTCGTTGCAGTATGTGCAGGCCAGATTGCAGCGCCTTATGGGAATGATGTGCGCCAGCAGCGGGTGGTCGGTGGAAGCCAGGGCGCGCAGCATCTCGCGGGCTCCGCGAACTTTGCGGCGGAGGTCATTAAAACGGCGACGCACGGTTTTCTGAGTGGAAGACATGGCAGATGTTTTAACTATTAGACCACAGCCTTTCGATAAGCAGGCTGTCTTCAGCAGCGTTCGGTCTGATTTTGGGTGTCAACGGCAGGCCGGCAGCGCCGTACCAGCGAGCGCGGTTTGTTCAATGCGTGAGTTGGTGTCCAGCCTTGCGAAGGATTTCGAAGGCCAATTCCGAAAAAGCTTCTTTGATCAAAATGTAGTCCGTATCGTAAGTCGACAGCACGAAGATCGGAATGGCATTGTCCGAGAGTGGTTGGACGAACGAGGTAACCACTCCGGTTTGTGTAAATGGAATGGGACCTTCCAGCTTAAAGCATATCCACTCTCGTTCCACATTCAGGTCTGCCGGCACATTCGCTGCTGCACAAATTATGGACAGTTCATCGGCGGTGCGGGTGATTGAAACAAAGGCGCCCTGATTCGCCCATGGCGGGATGGCCGAGTCAGGCGACAGGCGGCAGATGGCAAACCTGTCTGGCAGCGTGTCGAATTTGAGCTTGTGACGACTCATGCGTGGCCATCAGTCTGCTCTCAATCTAACGCGTATCGGGCATCTCGAAGGCCGGGAGTGCAACATGAGCACCAACTATGTAAACCTCATTGGGTAGAATTTTTCTTTCGGGAAGTTTCAGCCGGCCCCTACGGGCCTTGGCCGTCCAAAGTGGCACGGGCGAGGACCTCCGCGCCTACATCGGTTACGGCGTCATCTGCGCTAAGTTTGGCGTCAATTCGGGCTCAAGTCCCTACCGCTTTGCGTAATGCGGCTCGCGCCAGCAGGCGCGTGGAATCGAGCGTTGGCAGGGGTGACGAATCCGGCGTCACCAAGAGCGGGATCTCGGTACAGCCGAGTGCCACTGCATCACAACCTTCATCCTTGAGCGATCGAATGACTTCAGTAAAGTATGCCAGCGATCGAGGCAAAAACTGCGCATTGACCAACTCGTCGAAGATGATTTGGTTGATTCTTATGCGTTCGTTTTGTCCCGGCATGCGATGCTCAAGACCCGCTGCCTTCAGCTTTTCCGGATACACCGGCCCTTCCATCAGGTAACGCGTTCCCAGCACGCCGATCCGTTTGAAATGGCATCGTTTGGCCTCTTTCGCGGCTTCCTCGGCAATGTGCAGCCAGGGGCGTGGGGAGCGATGCGCAACAAGTTCGAATGCCTGGTGAATGGTATTGTCCGGGCAGATGAGGAAATCCGCACCCGCGCTGGCCAGCTTCTGTGCGGAAGACATCATCAGCTCCGCGACGCCGGCCCAGTCGTTCTTGTAAATGAACTCCATGTATTGGGCCAGGGGGTGAGTGTGCAGCGAGACCTCGGGATGGTTGTGGCGCCCGAGCAACTCCGTGCCTTCCAGGCAGATGGTGCGATAACACAACGCGGCGCCTTCCGCGCTGCATGCGACGATGCCGATGTGCTGGGGCATGAATGTGTCAGTATAGACGCGGCGGTCAGTGGTGGACAGTTTTTGAACTAGGGCAGGTTGATTTTTCGGAGCGCTTCTACTGTGGGGGTCATTGCTTCCTTACGAACGTTCAATCCCATGTGCTCCGTTGCCTGCGTCCAAAGATAGTCTCGTATCTTCTCGTTGCTCGCGCCGTCGGTTAGCAAGTGATAGATGGTTCCCAGACAACAGTCGTACTCATCCTGCGCATGAGCCTGATCCCCGATACCAATTGCGTCCCAGACGTTCAGCAACACACGGCGAATCTCAGTTCTAATTCGGCGGGATTCGTACTTGTCGATCATGGCAATAGAGGCGACGTTACCTACTTATTCCTTTGCGGCTGCTTCCTCTATTCCGCTCAAAATCTTGTCCAGCTCGCCACGCGGATAGTATTTCCCACGCACAATGACCGCCACAATCTTCTGTGTGTTGCCGATTTCCTCCAGCGGATTGCCGTCGAGCAGCACCATGTCCGCCTCGCGGCCCTTCTCGATCACTCCATAGTGGTCGAGCTTGGCCAGAAACAATGCCGGGCTGAATGTCGCTGTCTGCAAGGCTTCGGCATTAGAAAATCCCGCCTGTACCAGCAATTCCAATTCTTCATGCAAGCTGAATCCAGGGACCACAAAGGGATCGGGGCCATCCGAGCCCGCCATGAAGGGCACGTCGGCATGATGCATGGCGCCCGCCAATTCAATGTAGCGTGAGGCCAGTTCTTTCTTCGCTGCCATCTCTTCCGGAGTGGTTGCGCTTGAGAGCTTCGCCGGATCCCATTGTTTTCGTACCGACGCCGGAACATATTTGAGCTCATCCGGAGGATCCGGATCACCAATATGCGCATCCGCGCTGTCCCAGACCAGGGTGGGCACCTGCCAGGTATTGTTGTCCGTCAACTCTACGAATAAGTGATGGGCTTTAACGGAATTGTAGGTGGAAACTGCCTGCATTTCGTTTTCGGAATAGCTTTTGAAGTCTTTTTTCGCGAGAGCGTCCAATCTCTGTTGCCGCGATTCTCCTTCCCGCGACGAGCACGCCAGCAAGATGCCGGTCAGGTGCTCAATACTTCTCTGCCCGGCAGCAGAAGCCTCCTCCACGCTCACTGTGTCGGGAACATGGCCGACAAAACGAATTTTCAGTTTGCGGGCTTCCTCTGCGATAGCCATGTACGTGGGCCGAGTAATATTGGAGAGAATCTTGATGAAGTCCACTCCGCGATTCTTCAAGGTGACCACAGCCTGTCGGCCCTCGGCAGGGTTGTTCACGGCTATAGTTTGGGAATCGCTCTTGCCACCCGCGAGAAAGGGTCCTCCAAGAACCATGTGCGGACCAAGCACCTGGCCCCGCTCGATGTGCTCCCGACGTTTCTCAAGCAGAGCTGGATCGCCGCCCATGTCACGCACGCCGGTGACACCGTTGGCGATGTAAAGCGGATAGATGATCTTTTCGTCCCATGCTGGGGCTGACCCGCCGGCGCTGTGCACGTGCATATCCCACAGGCCAGGGATAAGGAACTTGCCATTGGCATTGACAACCCGGATCTTGCGACTCTCCTGAATCAGGCCAACCTTGGCAATACCGTCAATCTGACCGTTTTTTATGACGACCGTCATGTTGCGTTCCAAATTGCCGGAGCGGGTATCGACGATATTTACATTGGTGAAGATCAGTGTCTCGGGAGCGGCCGCGGGAGCGGCCTGGAGGGTAAAGAGATTGATGAAGAGAAGAACGGCGGCGGAGAACTTCATCCTGACTCCCACTTAAGAAGGAAGCTAAAAGTTACGGGCGGGAGGCCGCCGCGTCAAATGAATTCAGAAATTCCAGTTTCTTTTCTGCCGGCAGGAATGATGCCTCGAACGAGTTTCGAGCCAGTTCCCGCAGATGCTCGTCGGTGAATGCGAAGGCTTCCTGAACCAACTGGTATTCCTGCGGCAACGATGCACTAAACATTGCCGGATCGTCAGTGTTGAGTGTGATCATCAGTCCCTGATCAAAGTAGCTCTTCACCGGATGCTCGCCAATCGCCCTGCAACAGCCAGTCCGCAGATTGCTGGTCACGCAGACTTCCACCGGAATCTGCCGCTGCGCCAGTTCTTCGATGAGTTCAGGATCGTGGGCTGTCGTCAGACCATGCCCGATGCGTTCCACGCCAAGGTTCAGCGCCCCCCAGATGGATTCTGGCCCGGCGCTTTCGCCCGCATGAGCGGTGAGACGCAGACCATTGCCGGCGGCGTAAGCGTAGACGTCGCGGAAAAGTTCTGGTGGGCCACGGCGCTCGTCGCCACCGATCCCAAACCCAACCACGTTGCGATCACGATGTCGAACCGCTATCTCGGCTACTCGTTGCGCCTCTTCGGCACCGAACTGGCGGACAGCGTCGAAAATCCAGAGCAGGGATACGCCGAAATCACGCAGCCCGCGCTCACGTCCTCGTTCCAGTCCTTCGAAGATGGCGTCGAACTCCTGTTTGCGCCACAGGCAGACACCCACTGAAATGTAGACCTCGGCATGCAACACATTGTCAGATTTAAGACGCTCCATCAGGCGATAAGTGATCAGCTCGTAGTCTTCGGGGGCCTGCAGATGTTCCGTTACAGCTTTGAAAGCCATGAGAAAGCCATTGAAATCTTTGAACTGATAGAGCTGTTCGACGGCACGAAGAGAAGCATCTGCTGTGCCGTGGCGCTGCATGAGCTCCAGCAAAGCGAACGGTTCGATGGAGCCTTCGAGATGCAGGTGCAGTTCGGCCTTGGGAAGCGCGAGGATGAAGGAACTGGCCACGGGATACATGATGTCAGATTTGGGAGGCAGATGTAAGAATGCAGAAGTCACAACTCACAAGTCGAGGCCAGGAAGTTCTTCTGCGATCTGGCTTCTTACTTCTGACTTCTGCAGAACTCGCTATGGTGGCGGCTGTAGAGTGAGTAGATTGTCAAGCCAATTGCCAGCCAGGCAAAGAACCGCAGCCAGGTCAGTATAGGCAGACCACTCATTAACAGCACACAAAAGAAAACGCTAAGTGCTGGGGCTGCGATACCCCCCGGAGCACGAAATCCACGATGACGTCCAGGGTCGCGGTAGCGAAGAATGATCACACCGATGGAGACCAGAACAAAAGCAAAGAGCGTACCGATATTGGAGAGATCGGCAAGGGTTCCGATATCCAGAATCCCCGCAGGAATTCCTACCACCAGGCCCGCGATCCAAGTCGCGGTAGAAGGCGTGCGGAACCGCGGATGTACGCGACCGAACAGTCTTGGGAGCAAGCCATCACGTGACATGGCAAACCATACCCGCGCCTGGCCCAGCTGAAAAACCAGTAGAGACGAGATCATTCCCATCATGGCGCCGAACAACACTCCGAGCCGCACCCAGTGCAGGCTGTGCGATCCCGTGGCTAGTGTCAACTTCTTCAGGCTATTGACTACCGGAGCAGCGTCATCGAGAAGCGACTGCCAGGGAACAATCCCGGTCAGCACAATGGCGACGCCTACATAGAGAATCGTGCAAACCACCAGAGTGGCAATGATGCCGATGGGCAAGTCCCGCTGTGGATTCTTAGCTTCTTCCGCGGCAGTTGATACTGAGTCGAAACCAATATAGGTAAAGAAGATAATAGAACCGCCGGTAAGAATGCCGGACCAACCTTGAGGCGCGAATGGGTGCCAGTTTCCAGGACGCACGTAGTGCGCGCCGGCAATGATGAAGGCGAAAATGGCAGCGATCTTCAATATCACCATGGTGTTGTTGGCTTCCGCTGACTCGCGAATTCCACGCACCAGGATTACAGTAAGGATCATTACGACCAGAAACGCTGGAAAGTTGAAACCGAAGTGAAGACCGGGAGTATAGAGCGGATTGCCCCTCAAGTCGGTTAGCCCAGCGGGAAGGTAGGCTGGGGAGATCCATCGCAAAGCGGGATGCCAACCGAACCAGTCAAACATGTCCACTAGATGGGCCGCAAACCCGACGCTTACCGCCATATTGCTAACAGCATATTCGAGGATCAGGTCCCAGCCGATGATCCACGCAATCAGCTCGCCCATAGTCGCGTAGGTGTAAGTGTAAGCGCTGCCCGCGATCGGAATCATCGAAGCCAGCTCCGCATAACAAAGCGCGGTGAATCCACATACCACTGCGACAAGTACAAGCGAAAGGGCCAGGGCCGGCCCTGCACCAGGTCGACCCTGCGTGGCCGCATGCCTCACCAAGTAGTCGAGAAGCGGAGCGTTCAAAATGGACGAGGTGTCGAATTTCTGGCCCGCAATTGCCGTGCCTACCACTGTAAAAATTCCGGATCCGATCACCGCACCGATACCCAGGGCGGTTAAGGACACTGGGCCAAGAGTCTTCTTGAGTCGTCGTTCGGGCGCTTCCGAATCGGAAATCAGCTTGTCAATGGACTTACAGGTAAAAAGCTGGCTGCCCGACGGGGCGATCTCGGTGTCGGTACGCTGGTTCGTCCCTGGTACTCGTGCCAAGAGCCTTGTCTCCTAACGAATGAGCACTTAGCAGTTGGGCCTCGCGTCTTGGCCAATTGCCTTGCAAGCTCCGCCCGAACGGCCGCGAGCGGTTGCTTAGTGCCAAATGCTAAGCGCCGACGGTTAGCGTTTCGCCTGGCCGCGGACCATCTTTTTGACTTTGCGCTTTTTAGATCCGCGCGCGTAGTCCCGTCTCGCCAGCGGCTTTGCTACCTTGCGCTTCTTGCGCGCTTCGCGTTTTGCTTTCTTGCGTTCTTCTTTACTCAGTGTGGATGTATTTGCCATGACTGCGGTTTTTTCCTTGTGCAAAGTTTATGTAGCGAAAATCTTCGGTCGGTAGTTGTGATCTCCAAAAGGGCGCCTAGAGCTATTCGCCGGAGCCCCGTTTCACGCCTTCTCCAACTGGGCGTACTTTTCTACCAGCTTCTTCAGACCGAAGCGAGGGAATTGTACCGTAATCTTGGCCTCTTCACCTTCTCCTTCGCGCTGATAGACCAGCCCTTCCCCATATTTAGG
>Ga0066710_100005998_pt1 | contig 11244 bp, 10 predicted proteins | sample GraSoiAngelo_159_FD_79666 | JGI IMG/M metagenome (GOLD analysis project Ga0066710, IMG submission 79666) | Grasslands soil microbial communities from the Angelo Coastal Reserve, California, USA - 14_1009_16_40cm | ecosystem: Environmental > Terrestrial > Soil > Grasslands | place: USA... | reverse complement strand
TGTCAGACTGCTCGTCATCGGAGGGCAGTGTCTGGCGCCCGGTGATCAAGAACTCCGTCCGAAACAGCCCGATACCCTCCGCACCAGCTGCAAGAGCGGGCGCGACGTCGTCAAGACCACCTACATTGGCCCACAGATGAAGATGCAATCCGTCAGGAGTAGTGGCGGGCGGGTTGGCCATTGATGCCAGCTCGGCGCGCTCCTCGTGGCTGTGGTGGCTGGTTCCGACCACCATGGGCCGCGAGCCGTAGCTTCCGAGCGTTCGCCGGTTGGTGGAGCAGCTACAGAGGCCGGACGGCAAGGCACCGTTCACGCCCACAACGGGCGGTGGTATGCTGCGCCGACGCAGGACTTGAGCGTGCTTACACTCAGCGTGCCGTCACGTCTCGTCATTGTGAGCTGCGCTCTGGTGTCGGCCGGGCTCGTCCTGGGCACGCCCCGTTCATGGCCATTGTGGGTGACCACGGTGGTGGCCCTGATCCCCTGGCTTCCCACCTTCGTTGCTGGGGCCAGGTGGAACTACCGACGCCACCACTGGCTAGTGCTGTTCTACGTGCTCGTGGTGACTCAGTCCGCGCACTTCCTCGAGCACTTGGCTCAGATGGTCCAGTTGCATACGTTGAACCTGACGGGGACTGCTGCTCGCGGGGTCTTCGGCGTACTCGATATCGAATGGGTGCACTTTCTCTGGAACGTGTGGGTTCTAGTGGCCGCGGCCGTGTTGCTGGTGCGGTTTCGCGACAACCCGTGGCTGTGGTTCACGGCGCTCTTCGCCGGCTGGCACGGTCTCGAGCACACTTATATTCTGTGGATCTATTTCACCACCGGCGTCGTCGGCACACCTGGCTGGCTGTCGCTTGGAGGCGCAGTACGTGGTGGACTTCCGCTGCAGCGCACCGACCTGCACTTCATCTACAACTTGATCGAGACCGTACCGCTGCTCATCGCGTTCGCATGGCAGCTGCGCCAGTCTGCTGCACGTCCAGCACAGCCGAAGCCACGCCGCGCAGTGTTGCTCCCTGCGTACGTGGGTCCGGCATGTGTGGTCGCGCTGCTCGGCTCCGCTGTCGCCGCGAGCTTCACCGACCCGGTGAAGCGGTTGGTCACGCCAGACGGTGAGGTGGTCTGCGACACGTTCTACGGTCTGGTCGAGGACGTGCGGGCACAAGCCATACCAGTCCCCGAAATTCGCCACACGCTCGACGACATCCAGGTACGCACGGCAAGAGCCGATTTCAATTTGCGCCCAGCACTGGTCGCGTTTGTTCGCGCGGCTCGCGAAGCGGTCGCGTCGTACTACACCTACCCGACCTTCGACGCACTGGCGTACAGCGACACCTACGCGCACATGGAGGCGCACGCGCTTACATACGAGACCATCAAGGCGCTCTCGAAGGCATGTACGTTGGCGGGCTATCCGGCCAAACCGCGCACGGCTCCTGTCAACGGCACCGTCGTGCTTTCCCCGATCAGCCGGGACCCGGTGCCATCGACCGGTGATTTCCGTGTCCAGCAGCCCGAGCAGGCGGTCGCGGCGGTTGAGCAGTACCTCGCCCAGAAACCTTGGGGCTTCTTTGGCGCCACCTGCGACGCGTGGGCGTCGATGCACTACAAATCTGACCGGGCCGACGTGGGCTTTTCCGCGAGTGCCAACGAGTGGATCGTGGACATTCCCCGCAACGCGGAGGCTCTTGGACCAACCGTGATTCGCTATCACGTCAATTCCCAGAGCGGCCTCACGCACGGCGACGCGGCGCACAACCTCAACAGCGACTTCGCTGAGGGGTGCGATACGTACTGATCAGGTGCCGGCGGGCCCGTGAGCCCGATAACACCTGATCAGACGGTTGTGCGCAATCTCGGGTTGGCGATGCGATCAAGGCCAGCCGTCATCATGAACAACCCGACAAACAGCACGACGGTGATGACAATCGGCGGTAGGAACCACCACCACAGCTGCCTGATCAAAGCGCCGTAGAAGATTGCCCAGTAGATGGTCAAACCGAGCGACGCCTCGTTCTGGGGTCCCAGGCCCAGCGCCGACAGACCGATCGAGGCCAGAATAGCCGCCGCGACGGTGCCGACGAAGCTCGCGGCGACAAACGGCGCGAGGTTCGGCAACAGCTCGCGCACGACAATCCCAAACGGGCTGACCCCGTTGAGCCGCGCGACCTGCACGTACATCCGCTCACGTATCGACAGCACCTGCGATCGCACGGTTCGCGCTGGCCACATCCAGGCCAGCACGGCGATGATCAGACCCATCCCCTCGACTGAGACGCCCGTCAACATAGACGTGACGACCACGAGCACCATCAAGTTGGGTATGGTCAACAGCACGTCGATCACCAACCGAATGGTGGCGTCACTTACGCCTCCCGCATAGCCGGCAAGCACACCGAGCACAGTACCAGCACCGACGCCAATCACACCCGCGATCAGACCGATCTTCACTGTGGCCGGCGTGCCAAGTACCACGTTGGCCAGGACGTCTCTCCCCTGCTGGTCGGTGCCCAGCAAGTACTCGAAGCTGGGTGGCCTGGACGGCCGGCCAGCACCCACGTCGGCGCGAGCGCGTGACACGAACATGCTGCCGACGACGCCGAACAACAACACGCACAGCACCAGCGCGGTGCCCGCGACGAGCATCCGGTTGTCAGCGATCGCATGCCCCATCCGGCGAGCGAAGCTGCTCACGTCTGCCTCACGACCTTCGGAATTGAATGCGCGGATCGAGCAGCGGGTACACGAGATCCAGGATCAGCAAGGCTAGCCCGACGCTCAGGATGACGAAAAACACGACGCCCTGTATGACGAAGTAGTCGTTGCTGGATATCGCGCGGTACAGGAGAAAGCCGATACCCGGATAGCCGAAGACGATCTCGACCAGGATGGCACCCGACATGATGCCCGCCAGCGAAATGGCCAAACCGGTGACTTGCGGGAGCAGGGCGTTGCGTAAGGCGTAGTCGAAGAAGATCGTGCGCCCGCGCAAGCCCTTTGCCTGGGCCATGATCATGTAGTCCTCGCCCATGGTGGTGATCATCATGGCGCGCATACCGAGTCCCCAGAAGCCGATGACAGCGAGAATGATCGAGGCGGCCGGCAGAATCGCGTGTCGCAAAATGTCGACGACCATCGGCCACGACAAGGTCAGCCGCGCACCTGACGTGTACGCGCTGGACGAGGGTAGAACGGGCCAGACAAGCGCAAACAGATAGACCAGCACCAGCCCCAGGAGGTAGTAAGGAATGGCCGACAGCGTCATCAGCAACGGCACAAAGATGGAGAACACCCGGCCCGTACGCGGCCAGGCCAGGAGCGCTCCGAGCAACGAGCCGATGGTAAATGCCAGCAGCGTCGAGACCGCCAACAAGCCGATCGTCCACGGCGCGGCGCGCATGATCTCGTCGCGCACCAGGCCCGGGTAGAACGAAATGGACGTGCCCAGATCGAAGCGCAGCACGTCGCCCCAATAGGTGATGTACTGCTGCCACAGTGGCTTGTCGAGTCCGAATTTCTCGTTGTAGATCGCGATCAGCTCGCGAAAATCGCCCGCGCGGCCCGCGCCGCTGGCCGCGAATTCGTACATGCGGGCGGCTATCGGATTGGTGGGCCGCAGCCGAGGTATGAGGAAGTTGATGCTGACGGCGAAGAAGACGACGAGGAAGAACACGCCGACGCGGCGCGCTACATAGCCGAGCGTCACGCCTGTCTGAGGAGACCCTGAGCGGGGCGATAGGCCGGGGTCAGGCCCCCGGCCCTGGCTCCAGTCTCAGGAGAGACAAAAGGAACGGCGCCCACAGGCTGTACGGAGCCGCGTAGGCGTTAGAGGAGTTCATCCAGCCCGTCCAGTAGGTGTTGTTGAAGGTGACGACGTGTCGCTCTTCAGCCAGCGTCATCTCGACCACGTCGCGCAGGAAGATGTTGGTCGCCTTTCGCGTCAGGTCCATGTACTGCGCATCGGTCGGCGAGGGCTGGATGGCATCCATCTGATTGATGATCGCGTCGTACTCCGGGTTCATGTACTGACTGTTCGCCCAGAGATAGCTGTTCAGCTGGCCCTGCGCCGGCGACGCGAACCGGCTGTGGAAGTGCTGCAGTGTGCCGTATGGCTCGCGGCTGCTGCCGCAGTGCACGATGATCCAGATGTTTGCATTGCCCGCTCGGACGATGTCGAAGAACGGCTGCGTATCAGGATCGAAGAGCTTGAATGTGACATCGAAGCCGTTGTCACGCAGCTGTTTTTCGAGAACAGGACCCATCGGCTTGAGCCAGCCTGGCGTCAGCAGGTCGGTCGTAATCCGCGCGCTGTCCTTGGCCCAGAATCCGGCCGAGTCTCTGCTATAGCCGGCCTCCTGCATGTCGGATGCCACTTTAGCGGGATCGGGATCGTCAGGCTTGTAACTGTCGAGCAGGTCGGTGAGCTGGTTCTGGTACGCCGCGAGACCGCCATACGTGGAGAACGGGATCACCTGAGGCACGGTCGCGCTTTCGTACGCCAGGTCGACCATGCTCTGCCGGTTAATCGAGTGCTGAACCGCGCGCCGCACGCGCAGATCAGCCATGGGGCCCCAGCGGGTATTCAAGCCGAGCGTGTACAGACACGCGTCGGGAGCGCCCCACGACGGGCCTTGCGTATTCCAGCTGGTGATATTCGGGTTGCGCGCTCGCGCGGCCTCGAACACGCCGGGCTGCATGACCGCGCCCGCGTCGAACTCGTTATTAATGGTGCGCGCAGCGGCCGTATCGGCCGCGCCGGGCTGCATGAAGATGACGCGCAGCGGCTTCGGCAAATTCTGGAAGCCCGTCTTGGCCGCCCACCAGTTGTCGTTCCGATCGAAGAGCTGCTGTTGAGCGGAGGCATCGACCAGCTTGTAAGGGCCCGTGCCGACTGGCCAGCCCGCGGCGATGTCGAGGTTGGTGAACGTGGCCGGATCCTGCCCCTGCCACACGTGCCGCGGCACGATGGGTAGGTGAATTTCTGAGTTTTCGACGAAATAGAAGTAGAAGAAGCGCGCATTCGGCTTGTTGAGATTGATGCGGAAGTGTTGCGGGTCACTTACCGTGACGTCTCTAACCCACTCTTTGATGTCAGACGCAAAGACAAGGCTCGGCGTGTCACGCAGGAGTTCCAGGGTGAACTTGACATCGTCCGAAGTGAACGGCTGTCCATCAGACCACTCGACCCCGTTGCGCAGTGTGACATCGACGCTTTGCAGGTCAGGCGCTACGGTGTAACTCTCGGCCAGCCAGGGAATCTCCTCGCCGGTGTTGTGATTGTAAAGATACAGGAATTCGTAGATGGTCTTGTTCAGGATGTCCCGAACACGGCCAAGGCTCCCCAGCGAGTAGGGGTTCATGTTCCCAGGATCCTGAATCTCGGTCAGGCCGGGGCCAAAGCCCGAGACGATCAGCGTATCGTTACGTGCGACTTCGCGGGGTTGTGCCGCGCTCGGTGCCGCCACGGCCGCCGGCGTGATGGCCGCCGCGGCGAGCAGCACGCTCGTGCACAGGCTCGGCGCGAGGATGCGCCACTTGAGACCGCGCGAAATCAGGAACGTCAGCCTCGTCATGGTCGATGGTCTCCCTTCCCTCTACACCACGTCGTGAGCGTCTGTTTGCCCTCTCCGAGCAGATCGACCCCCCAGTTCGCGCAACCCGTCGCGCGATCCCAGGGCTCGCCGCGCAATCGTCTACTGCGCCTCGCCGTCGTGTCAAGCCGCGGGGTAAACGGCGTCAGGCGGGTAGCGCTGCGCGGGCAGCTGAATCAATTCGATGATCGTCGACAGGCGATCGTCGGTCGAGAAGTAGGCGAAGGCGCCATCGCCTTGAACGCCGTAACCCCGACCACTCTGGATCACGTCGTAGCCAAGCGCCTGCATCTTGCCCGTCGCCGCGGCCATGTCCGTCACGTGAATGCCGAGGTGCTGCACGCCCTCGCCGCACTGCGACAGGAACTCCTCGTACACATTTGGCCCCTGGAGTGACTGCACGAGCTCGATCTGCGTCTCGCCGCACATCGCGAACGCTACGCGCATCCGAAAGTCTTGCCTTCGGCCCCGATAGGTCATGTCTTGCACGCGCGGCGGTTCGAAAACGTAGATGTTCCACGGCCCGATCCGAAAATCGTTCCAGAATGCATGAACTCTGGCGTCCAGCTCGCGCACGACGAACGCCACCTGGCCGATCTTGCCGATCCGAAACGGCTCAGTCATCGCGTCGTCATATCCCCCGCCGCCAGGCCGAGCTGCACGTCGATCTCGCGCTGATAGGCATCGACATCCCCGTTGGCTACCTCGGCCAGGCTCACCGCACGGCCGAGCCGATGCGATTCGAATGGCGCATAGGTCAACGCCAGGTCGGCGAGTCCTTCCTCCGCCGTGACTTCGGGCTGCGCACCAGCGGCGACACACGCGCCCAACTCGTGGTACTCCAGGGCCAGCAAGCGCGCGTCGATGTCGTTGAACTCGAGCTGGTACGACCAGACCCGCTCGCCGCCGAAGAGCTCGGCCGCCAGGGGATCCAGTCGATACTGTGGTGCGTGGTCGAGGATGCCCTGGCTGATAACGAGTCCGTCATCTAGATGCAGCGCGATGGGCCGTCCGTTGCGGTCGCCCGGGCAGTCCAGTGAGCCTTCTGAGCCGAACACTTGCCGCGCTCGCGCCGGCTGACCGTGGCCAGCGTGATCGTCGATCCAGTGCCCAACGGCCCCGTTGCCGAAACTCAGGAGCGCGTACAGGGCATCTTCGCCAGTCGCCTCGATCTGCGCTGGAAAGTCCGCCGACCAGCGCGCGTAAAAGCCGCCTGGGCCGGCTGAGCCCGTGTTGTAGCGGATCTTCTCGTGCAGCCGGACCTCGCCGTATATCGCGCGGACCTCACCCAGGTAGTAGCGCAGGATGTCGGCGTAGTGGATACCCGCGTCGACGACGATCGTGCCGGCGTGCTTCATGTTGCGCCACGGCGTGATCGCGATAGCGTTCTTGCCGCCGATATTAGTTTCGATCATCAGCCGCGGCGTCCCGATGGCGCCGTCGTCGATCAACGCCCGCGCCAGACGATTGATCGGATCGCGCCGATAGTTTTCGGCTACCGAGACGATTTTCCCCGTGCGTTTGGCGGCGTCCATGATCAAGCGGCAGCCGCGCACGGTCAGCGCCAGCGGCTTTTCACACAGCAGGTGCAACCCCAGGTCCAAGCAAGCGAGGGCAACCGTGTGATGTGATGCGGCATCGGTGGTGACCGAAGCCGCCTGCAGGTCTGCGCCCAGCTCGCGGACCATCGCCTCGACATCGGCATAGATCCGCGGGCGTCGCCCGAGCAGGTCGGCGGCTTCGATGGCCGCCAGCGAGGCGTTGTCGCGGTTCACGTCGCACACGGTGACCAGGTCGACATTGCTGAACGAGCTGGCCGCCAGGCAGGCCAATCCGCGCAAGTGTCGGCGGCCCATCCCGCCGCAGCCGATCAGAGCCAGAGCGAGGCGATCAGGCAACATCGAGTCCCCGTCTGTTGGCCAGCGTCAGCGCAGTGATGTCGAAGAGCGTTTCATGGCCACCGAAGAAGCGTTCTAACTCATCGACCATGAAGCTGAAGAAGCGCGGCCGGCAGGCGGCTGTCACACCCGCGATGTGCGGGCTCAGAAACACGTTCGGCAGGTCGCGAATCGGACTGCCGAGTGGTATGGGCTCTGGATCGAACACGTCCAGCGACACGCGGATGTCGCCCACGCGCGCGCGAGCGATCAGTGCGTCCGAATCCACAATGGAACCGCGAGAGACGTTGACGAAGACCGTGTCTGGCATCAGCTGCGCCAGCTCGGCCGCGCCGAGCACGCCGCGTGTGCGCGGCGTCAGCGGCGCCGCGCACACGACGACTTCCGACTCGCTCAGCACAGCCTCGAGCGACGCGAGCGAAACATGCATGGCCTGGGCGACTTCCTTCGGCGCATATGGATCGTGCACCACGATCTGGCACCGGAACGGCCGTAGCAGCTCGATCAGACGGCGCGCGATGTGCCCCAGCCCGATCAGCCCGACACGTCGCCCGGTGAGCTCGCCAATGCGGAAGCCCGGGTCCTCGAACGAACGCTGAAACTCCTTGCCGGACGTCAACACGCGAAAATGCGCGCCCGCGTTGCGCAGTCCAATGAGCATCAGCGCCAGCGCCCACTCCGCCACTGGCAACGACGAGCCATGCGTGGTGTCGACCACGCGTACGCCGCGCTCCATCGCCACCCGAACGTCGATCCGATTTGCGAATCGATCTCCCTCGAGCTCGCCGATCAGCCGGACACGCCGCCCAGCGTCGAGCACGGCCGCGTCGACCATGGGCGCGCCATGACACACGATCAGCGCGTCAAAGCCGTCGCCGATCTTGCTGCGCAGCCGCTCGGCGTCCGCCGGATCTTCGGACGGTCCACCCCACACGTCACGCCGACTCGACTCCCCCTCGGACGGCAGCCATTCCCAATCGGCGAGCCGCTCCAGGCGCTCCAGCCCTTCGCCGACGACGTAGTGCTTGCGAACGTTCGTGTTGCAGCACACGAGCACGCGCGGCCGCGGGCTCATACAACTGCTCGGAGAGCGGGCTTGACCTGGCTGGCGAACAGGGAGAGGCCCTGCAGGGATGGGAAATCGAGAAACCACAGCATGAAGTGCGAGATGCCTCGTTGCTGATAGGTTGCGAGCTGCTCAGCCACTGCACCAGGCGTCCCGACGAGCCAATCGTCGATCGACGCGTGCAGTGGCCGACCGTCCTCGGAGCGGATATAGTCGAGGATGTCATGCCGAATCTCGCCACGCTTCGACGCCGGCAGATTGGCGATCGCACGCGTCCGCTCCTTCACTTCGGCTTCGGTCGGAGCGACCAGTACCTGGATCTCCAGCGACAGTTCGAGCTGTGAGAAATCGCGGTCGGCTCGCTCGCATGCGGCGCGAACGAGGGCGAGTTTTTGCTGCAACCGGGCTGGATTCGCCGGCACGCTGTTCCAGCCGTCGGCATGTCGAGCGACCGCATCCGCCCAGCGCGCATGTCGCGCTTCGCCGAGCCAGATTGGCGGCCGCGGCCGCTGCAGTGGCGCGGGCCGACACAGGGCGCCGTCGGTGACGTAGAAGCGACCACGGAAATTTACTGGGGACTCCGCCTGCCATAGCCTGGTGATGAGCTCGAGGCTCTCTTCCATGCGTTCGATGCGCTCGTCCTCGGTCGGCCAGTCCAACCCGTACATGCGCACCTCGGCTTCCTGCCAGCCGCAGTCGTAAAAAAAGATCAATCGACCACCAGAAAGCACATCCAGTGTGGCTGCCATCTTGGCGGTCAACGCCGGGGCGCGGAACGGCTGGGCCAGGTGGATCGTGCCCAGCATGATGCTGCTGGTCCGGCCGGCGATGACCGAGAGCGTCGTCCAGCCCTCCAGGATGGCGTCGTCGAAGCCGTGGACGAGGTGGTCGGCGACCCACACCGAGTCGTAGCCGAGCCGCTCGGCCTCAACGCAAGCGTCGATCGCGGCCGCCGGATCCAGACCAGTCCAGGCGGGCGTGCGGAAGAATGCCGGGCCCGGATTGGCAAACACCGGGACGCAGAATCCAAATCGCGGCTCGGATCGGTTCATTGGCTGGCGGTGATTCCGCCGTCGACATACAGAACCTGGCCGGTCACAAAGTCAGCGGACGATGATGCGAAAAATACAACGGGGCCGACGATGTCGCGCGGCTGGCCGACGCGCCCGAGCGGAATACGCGCCTCGAGCTGCGAACGGAAGGCGGGATCGTCCAGATAGGGCCGCGCCAGTTCCGTCTCAACAAACGTGGGCGCAACTCCGTTGACAGTAATCCGATGCGGCGCCAGCTCCATGGCGTGTTGCTGCACGAGCGCGGCGAGGCCAGCTTTCGTCGCCGTGTAGGCTGAATAGCCGCGCCCGCGGAGTGCGAGTTTCGATCGGACTGACAGCACGTGTACGTGGCGACCACCGCGGCCCGACTGAACCTGGTGTCGGGCGACCTCCTGACCCAGGAACATGGCCGCCTTCAAATTGGTGGCGTACACACTGTCGAACGCTTCTTCGGTGACTTCGAGGAGCGCCTGCTCGATCTGCGTCCCGACGCAGTTGATCAGGATGTCCACGTGGCCGAAGTGCCCGATCAGGCGGGCAAGCGCGACCTGGATCTGCTGTGGCGACCGCGCGTCCAGACCAATCCCCAGAGCCGTGTGGCCTGAACTCGCTAACTCCTCAGCCACCGCACACGCCCGATCCGCGTTGCGACCGCCAATGGCTACGCTCGCGCCCTGGCGGGCCAGGCCCGCGGCCAGCGCGGCACCGATCCCACCGTAGCCGCCGGGAATGAACGCGACCTTGCCGCTCAGGTCGAAGATACCGTCCGGCATTCCAGCGGCACTCCAGCCGCGTCCGCCGCGGCGGTCAATGTACGGAATGAACGCGTAGCGACATCGCCCGGATCGTAGCCAGGTCTGCGCTGCACCATGACGCTGATCTCGACTGTCACGTAGCCCGTGTAGCCCAGCGCGTGCATGGTGCGAAGGTAACGCGCGTAGTCGAAATCACCCTCGCCGGGCACGAGAAACTCGTGGTCGGGATACCGGCCGCGCTGATCCTTCAGATCCGTATGCACCGCCCACGGCACGAGCTTGGGCAAGTAGTCGTCGAGGTCGCGGCCCATCACCTCGAAGTGGCTGTTGTCGAGATTCAGGCGGAAATGTGCCGAGTTCACTGCTTCGAGCAGCCACACCACCCTTTCCGGTAGATCCATCGCCTGGCCCACGTGCGGCTCCAGGGCTACAATGCCGCCCGTCCTGGCGGCATGTCTGGCGAGCTCGTCGAAGCGCTCGGCCATGGCCTGCCGCTGAACCGCGTACCCATCGGGTGAGCCGTAGCCCATCGTAATCACCGGCGGTGGGCCGTCGTCGGCCAGGTCAGCGGCCACGTCAAGCGCGGCACGCACTCGATTGAGCCGCGCCGCGTCAGCCTCAAGGAGGTTGACGTGGCTGGCGATCGCCGTCACGGCCAGGCCAGCTTCGTCGAGCAGCCGCCGCAAGCGCCGGCGCTCGGCACGGTCTGTCCGCATCACGTCGAACGGGAACTCGGCCCCTGAGACCAGGCAGATGCCCAGATAGCCGGTGCTATTCACCAGCCGCATCTGCCGCTCCACCGGCCATTCACGCACCGCCCACGCGCTGAAGGCCAGCTTCACGTGGTCAGCACCTCAGTCAATTTCGTCCGACGCCACG